>ERZ772855.275-NODE-275-length-64897-cov-40.801949_pt1 | contig 64897 bp, 83 predicted proteins | sample MGYA00511900_ERZ772855 | MGnify/ENA primary metagenome ERZ772855 (study PRJEB29015, sample SAMEA2737701) | human gut metagenome | biome: human gut; feature: human-associated habitat; material: faeces | place: China | collected 2012 ... | reverse complement strand
AGTCAACTACCTCTGAGGCTTGCGGCAGGTTCTTTTTTGCAGTCTTTTCGTCCTCGCCGTACCACTTTGCACGATACTCCTCGGGCTTCATAATACCGAGGCTCAAATCCTGTATATCCTGCGTTCTTTCGGTCTGTTCATCGGTCAAAATGCTGTCCTTAAAATCGCATACAAATGTATATCCGCTTGTTGTAAGCGAATTGTAAAAGGCAAGAGCATATACCAAATCGTCAAGGCAATATTTAAGCTGCTTTTGAATTGCCGATACCGTGTTGTACTTTCTGTCTTTTGCCGACTTAATCTCTGTTGCGGTTTTTGCCACAGTTTCGGGATTGGATAAGTCACCGTAAGCAAGTCCCACTGAGAACTCAAGCCTGCGAAGATATGTATTTAAGCCGTCTGTAATATCTCCCTGACGGATTGCAGGGGAAAAATCCTTGAACAGCTCCTCATTGCCGAGGTCAACATCAACGGCACGATACAGCCTTTTATTAAGTTTTGCCGTACTGTTATTTTTTAATGCGGCGGCGTCAATATGAATTGCCCTTTCTCCGCTTTCGAACTCCCAGTCAAGCCTGCCAAATTGTGTGTCTGTTTTTTCGATTAATGCTATTGCATTTGCAAACGCAGACATACCGCATGAGCTGCCGTCAATCGTGTTTTTAATCGGTGTGCGAAAATAACCGAACGCAGGACGGAGCATTGTAGGATATGTGACCGAGGCAGGCAGGCTTGCCCACTCGTCAACTGCCGCAAGCGGAATTTCTCTTCCGAGTTGCCCCTCACTTGCAGACACATATGCAGTGTTGGTAATTGTCAATCCCTTTTTGGTATCAAGGTTGTGATACTCAAGCCTTGTGTAATAGTTATCTCCGATTTTTCTAAACTCGGGAAAAATAACCTTAACAAGCCTATGCCTTGCGTCAAACTCAATCGGCACAAAAGCATTTGCAGAGATGTACTGCACCTTGTCGCCGCCGAGTGGCTTAATTACCATAGCTCCCGTTGCAAGTCCCGACTGCAATTCGGAGTTAAGGTCTTCTGTTGCGGTTTCAAAGATTTTCTGCAATTTGTCATTGCTTACGCTTGCGGTCATTTCGTTAAGCGTGATGTTTGCAAACTCTCTTGTAATCGCCTGCTCAAGTCTAAGGCTTATTACATCGTCATTAAGCCAAGGAGCATTGCCCGAAAAGCACTTCTGCCAAAGCTCAATACTTGAGAGCATATCGTCTGTAATTGCAGGCTTAATGCCAAGTGCCTGCTTAATGTCTTTCAGCGGAAACAACCTCTGCCACACTCCTTTCAGATAGTTTAAAAATTGCATTTCACACCGCCCTTATAAATCTTTTCATATCCCGTTCAAATGTGTATTCAAAGCCGTCAAGGCTGTCGATGTCGGTTGAGCCATCGTCAAGTCTTTCGTCAACAAGTTTTTTATCATTCCATACAGCCTCGCACATTGCCGTTTTAAGCGTGTCGCAGCCGTCAGTGTAAAAGAACCTGCCTGCACCCATAAGTCGCAAGGTGCATTGAATACGGTCTTGTACAGGACATTTGCGTGCCGGTCTGACTATCGTATTTGGAAAATGCTCCTCAAACGCTCTTTTAATTCCTCGACCGAGTACAGTTTCGGCATTATCCCAATACACAAAGTCCACAACACCGCATAAATCAAAAACAGACTGTGCAAAATTAATTGCCAGCCTGTCAATATCGTTTCCGTCGTATTCACCGAAGTGTCGTTCGCTTTTCAATGCTATTAAATTATTGTAGCCTCTTGTCTTTGCCGTTGCCACAAATGCGTGGCCCGATTTATTGCCACCAAAGTCAATGCCGATTGTTACTTCTTCAAGTTCCGATTTCAAAAACTGCCTGTACGGTGAATCTGTGTTGATTTTGTCGGTAATTTGACAGTAAAATTTTTTGGGATTATCGGCAAATCGGCGGTAAATAGCACCCTCTGCACGCACCCACTTGCCGAGAATAAGGCGGTCATAAAAAATAGTGCCCTCGTACTCATTGCAAAGGTTCTTCACAAACTCCTCGGATAAGAATTTATTATCGAAAATCGTGTATTCCTGCAAATAAATATCTGCGTCACTGTCTATAAATTTTTTGAGCCAGTGCGTTGGGTGTTCGGGGTTTAAACTGCCGTCAAAGCACGAATAAGGCTTGTCAAGTCGGGATTTAAGCATATTGAAAACATCTTCATTCCACTTTGCAACCTCATCGCCATAGATATACTTAGCGGACGCACCCTGAATTTTTGCAACCTGACTGACCTTTTCCGCACCGAGGCAATAGACTTCTTCGCCACACACCTTTGCTATGTTTCGGCTGTTAATTGTGCCCACAATATCGGATGAATACCGCTCTCTCATAGGCTGTAAAACATTTCGCTCGATAGTTTCCTTTGACACTCCGATGATAAAGCACAAGCCGTCCTTGCCTATTCTTTCACGAATACGCATAGGAACTATGCAGGTAACATCAACATAGCTTTTGCCCGAACGCACCGCACCGCTTTTAATGTTCCAACGATGTGTTGCGTTTGCTATGTATTCCTTTTGCTTACTCGTGTACGGCATTGTTTGTGCTCCTTTCTGCGTCATCTTTGATTTCTTTCAAAATGCTGTCGAGTTTATCGAGTGCGGTTTTGTCGGTTTCTTCTTTCTGCTTATCTCGCCATTTGTCGGGGCGACGGTTTTTCAGCCAAAATATTTGAGCAGTAGTGTTGCCCTCAAGCGCTGACGATAACAGAGCGTTTTCAACCTGATAGTCCACAACCTCTTTGCCCTTTTTTAAGGACTCCGAAATCTCCGAATACTTTTTCTTCCACTCATAAAATGTTGATACTGTAATTCCTATATTCTTAGCTATCTGCTCATCGGTCAGACCGTCCCTTGCCCAGCCCTCAAGCAGTAGTAAATTTTCTTTTTTAAGCCATTTTTCATACTTTCCCTTTGCCACCGTCACCACCTCTCTTTATGTAAAATAAGCAAAAGAAAAGAGAGTACTAAATGCACTCTCCATTAATCAGTATTAAGCGTTAAAGCATTAATTCTGTCATTCAATTCTATCAGTGTATTTTTCACATTTAGATAGTCTTTAGGTGTAAAAGATTTATCGTTCCTATTATGAAGCATCACATTGTTTGCTCTCGATAATCTTCGATAACATGAAACAAGTAAATCAAGATCATCTGGATAATTCCTCAATGCATCTTTGCATTCCATAACAAGCCGTGCAAAATTACGATTATTAAAGTTAACATTTAATTCATCGCTAACATTTTGCGTATTAGAAAGCAGTCTTATTGAGTCTTCCATAGCATCTAACTTTGAATATATTGATTTCATCATAATTCTATCGAAAACGACCTCATCAACTTTGGAATTATCCACTTTTGCATTTTCTAAATTGACTATGTTCATTAACGAAAATGAACCATTTTCATAAGTTTCCTTTATCGCATTAGCAATATCATCTTTTGCCTTCATAACATTTTCATACAATCTATCTTTCTTATAAAAAACAGTATTAATTCCTGCTACATCAAAAATTTTATCAGTAGCATCATCCTGTACCAAAACTACTTTTTTACCATAGGCTTGTCGAATTCCTAATTCATACATAACATTCGGATTTCTTGAACTTAAATCACAAATTGCCATATCACATTCAACTAAATTTTTCAAAATTTTTTGCATTATCGAATCACATATTTGATCACTATCTGCTCTTATAGGTTCAAATCCTGCTTTTTGGACAGCAGGAACAATTATCTGTTCGTATATTTTATCAAAATGACCTGCAGGATATTTTGGCTGGTCTGATATAGGCATTATAACAAAACAGTTTTTTACCTTATTTTCTTCGCTCATATGCAACTCTCCTTGGTTGTAATATATCATTAATCTATCATATTATTTGACTCAATTCAACAGATTTTACATTTTTCTGTAAACCGCACAATTAAGAAAGTAATAATTTGTATAAAATAACCACACACAACACAGACCGCCCTCAAACGAGAGCGGTCTGCCGTTATTTTTGAAAAAGGAGAACTACAAAATGCCTCTTATTATCGATTTCTTCATTTTATATTATATCACCCTTAGAACGGAAAAACGGACAAATTTACCAATGGTGGCGGTTGCACATTTTTCTTATGTTATCCGGTGTATTTATTCCGCCTGTATCAACTGCTATCTTCGCCCAGCTGTATCGCAAGCTAAGGTGCATAAACAAGCAATTCTCCACAAAGTCATCTCGTGACAGGCTGTTAAGTGCCGAGTTTCTGCGGATTTCAAGGTTTTGTATCTCCCTCTGAATATCTGCGATCTGCACAACCGCATTGCCGACTTTGTCAGATGTTTGACCTGCACTCGGTAAATCCGACAGTTTAGGCGATGTATTGTCAGCCTCGGCAGAAATGCGTACTATCTTAGCTTTTAACCTCGTAATTTCTCGGTTTATGTCTTTGATTTCTTTTGCGGTCATTCTTCTGCCTCACTTTCAAGCCAATGTTTTGTGCAGTCAATGCAGTTATGATTAAATTTTTCACCTATTTCGCAATCGCAATAACTATATGGCGGGTCACCTGGTATGTTATATGGACAACTGAAAAAGTCTATACCGCTACGAGCCATTTCGTCGATTGACATCTGCTTGATTTTCTCATAATTAGTCATTGTGTTTACACCTCACTTTAACAATTCGTCTGTTGTAATGTTAAATAAATCTGATATAGCTATTATGGTTTTGATATTAGGCTCATTCTTTCCAATTTCATAGTTTGAAATACTTGTCCTGCTCAAATAGAGCTTTTCGCCCAACTCATCTTGCGTTAATCCATTTTCAAGTCTTAACGCTTTTAGCTTTTCGGGGAATGCCATTATTTTTCACCTTCCGTTTCATCAGACCAATCTAACTTCTGCCCACAATGGTAGCAGTAATTTGATATGCCTTTTCCTGTAAAAGCCTTTCCGCAGTTTGGACATTCATATGTCTGCACATAACGGATAACCTGTTCATCAGATTTAATAGGCTTTCTCGGTTGACTCAAATCTAATATTTTTTCAAAATCGTTGTAATCTTCTTCGGTTTCGCATCTAATTTCAACGGTCTTATATGGCTGTTTAGCAAGTTCAAATTGTTTTGTATCTTCGTTAAAAATTAAGTCCATAGTTTTATTTCACTCCTTCAGCAGTTCCGGATTATCATAGATGTTGCCGATAACTTCAATATCTTTTGAATAATAGTGTCTGCCTAATCCCTCATAGATTGAATCATACACAATTCCAAATTCAGTTTCATTTGTGTCATACACAACAACTCCATAGCCGTCACCATCCGAGCGGTCAGAAAAATCAAGGATATCTCCCTCAAAAATTTTCGTACCGTTTTTGTCAGTCAAGCCCGTATACTGTCCAACTGTATCAGCGTAAACGGGATATTTTTTTATTGTAGGTTTTTGCTGATAAATAATCGCAAAATCGCCCTCACCATTCTGTGGGAAAATACCTCCGTAAACCCAATTACTTTTTATTTTTTCACCATTCAATTTGACTTTTTCGCCATATCTGCGAGTTTGACCTCTGAATAATATTTCTCTCATTTACTTTCACCGTCCTCAATAGGCTGATTCCAACAGTCAACGCAGTTGCGGTCATTTCTGCAATCAGTTAATCCTAAGTTATACAAGCATACATTTTTAGGTAGTCCAGCATCATTAAGCAAAGTGTTTGGATAAGCCTTCAAAAACTCGCTCAAATATGTCTTTTGCGGGTGTTCGTCACTCCATTTTTGTACGATTGCAATTGCCTTCTCGGGATAACCCGTTTCAAAGTGTGAACACGAAATGCCTGTGCCATTATTTGAACTGCTCAAAGGGCAATCTGAACAGTCAAGTTTGCATACTCCATCCTTTCGTTGTCCAGTCATCCTTTGCTTTTCAGCGAAGTAATTTTTAGTTTTTGAACAATCAATCATTTGCTCTCACTCCTCCAAATCCATTTTAGTCCCACAATAAGGGCAGTAGTTGCTGTCCACATATTCCTCGCAACCGTTGAGCAATGCGTTTCTGCCGCACTTTGAGCAAAACGGCGTGCCGTGTAGTCCGCCATACGGATGTGTATATTCTTCAAGTTCCTTTAAGTCAAAATCTTTCACAAGCCATTTTCCGTGCTTGATTTCTTCCATTTCACACACCGTAGCATTATTGGAGTTACTATCGTCAACTTCGATAATATGCTTAACTGTTTCGGCATTTCGTTTTGAATTAAAGTATATCGTGTTTACACTACCGTCTGCGAACGGTATATCCAACGCATAATCACCGCATACCTCACGAATTTTTAATTCTTGTTCAATCATTGTTTTCACGCTCCCTTTTTTCGGCAATAAGATGTAAACCTTTGTAACAATCATCACATATCTGTATTTTAATTTTTCTCTTGCTTTCGAGAGGAATCACAATCCCACTACTGCAATCAATATCTCCCACCCCTACATAAAATTCCTTCATTTTAACTGTGTGCGGATTTGAAATAACTTTGTTACAACAATCGCACTGATAAACCCTCATTTACTTTCACTCCTATTAAAATTAAATATAATTTCGTAAACAACTTCGTTATGGTATTTCCCGCATCTATCCTTGAAAAAGTCTGTAAACACAAACTTTTTGCCGTTATAGTGTTTACAATAGTTATCATAATGCCCCTCAACAGGGTTTCCTTGAATCATTCTCCATTCCATTCGGTGAATATGGTAGTCATTGATTATCTTTTTTAGTTCCTTGTAAACATCAAATCCAATCGTAGTATTATTCCTATCAAAAGCGAACAATCCAAAGTTATAAACACAAGAAGAATACCAATCAATAGAATATGCAAAATACCCTATTAGCTGCTTGTTGTCCTCACCGATAATAGCATATTGATAGACATTTCCGCTGCTATTTTCTTCGATTTTAGGCAATTCATTGCCCAAACACCCCATATAAAAAAGCATATTGTCGGTATAGCTATATTCTAATAACTTTGCAAATATTTTATCTCTGTATAATATTGCAGGTTTAAGCATTGTTTTTACTCCTTTAAAAGTTCGGGGCTGTCATAGATATTGCCGATTACCGTAAACCACTTGAAACATTCGTTCCTTTCAAACAACTCGAAATCATCAACATAATTTCTGTTACCGTTTTGTGCAATGGCAAACTTGCCGTTATCGCTGTCCCAAAAGACTTCGTAAACTCCTTTACTGCCGTCCATATCATCAAGCGCCAAAATATCACCCTCAAAAATCTTAGCACCGTTCTTATCCGTAAAGCCTGTAAATTGTCCGACAGTTTCACTTATAATCGCCCAATCTCCGTCATCTTTTTCCATTCGTAAAGGCATAATGCAAGGAAAATCCGTTCCATATACACTGTGGTCTGTATAAAGTCCGTATAGCCACTTTCCATCTGATTCACGCTTACCTCTGAATAATATTTCTCTCATTATATCCTCCTTAAATTCTTCCAAGCCTTTCAAGGGCTGTGTATTCACCGTAGCTTAAGTCTGTTCCGTGTCGCTTATTATACAAATTGATTTTCTTGCATTTTTCTTCAAGTGTATCGGGTTTATTGTAATTGCGTGCGGATGTTTTTCTTAATTTGCTGTTTTTGATAATTTCTCTGTGCTGTTGTTTTCTCATTTCAACACCGCAATCAGTGCAGTATTTTTGATTTCCACTTCTTTTTTCAAATGCTTGCATACATAATTCGCAGATTGCCTGTTGTTTCATCTTATTTGCCTCCGTATTTTGCTTTTAGGGATTTCAGCAAATCTTCCTGTACATTTGCTTTTCCCTGTAAAGATTCATATACTCTTTCATCACAGGTGTTCTCGGTGATGAGGTGATGTATAACAACGGTGTTCTGCTGTCCCTGTCGATACAGTCTTGCATTTGCCTGCTGATACAGCTCCAAGCTCCAAGTAAGTCCGTACCAAACGATTATGTTTCCGCCTGTTTGCAGGTTCAGACCGTGACCCGCTCCGGCAGGATGCGCAAGCAAAAGCTGTATTTTGCCGTTGTTCCAATCCTCAATATCGGCAGAGCTTTCGAGTTTTCGTGCAAATTTGAATTTACTTTTGATTCGCTCGAGGTCGTGACGAAAGCTGTAAAAGCACAATACCGGTTGTCCGTTTGATGTGTCTATAATCTCTGCAAGTGCATCAAGTTTTTGCCCATTTGTAATTGCATATTCGCCATTGCTCATATACATTGCGCCGTTGCTGTACTGCAAGAGTTTGTTAGTAAGTGTTGCGGCAGTTGCGGCGGTAACCTCGCCCTCTGCAAACTGCATATAACAGTCATGCTCAAACTGCTCATACTCTGCAAGTTGTTTGTCGGTCATTTTGACAGACACAACGCTGTCAATTCGTTCGGGCATATCGAGCCAGTCCTCCGCTTTCATTGAAATGCAGATGTCAGAAATCTTGTTCATAATTGCCCGCTCTGCATCATCTTTCAGCTTGTAGTTAAATATCGTAGTCTGGTTACGCTGATTAGGTGTGAAGTACCTTTCACGGTAGCCTGTTACTGTTCTGCCCAGTCGCTCTCCGCTGTCAAGCAAATATATCTGACTCCACAAGTCAATAAGTCCGTTTGGTGCGGGTGTACCCGTAAGTCCGACAACTCGCTTACTGCGTGTTATGTATTTTCGTAAGGCTCGAAATCGTTGTGCTTTTGATGATTTAAAACTTGACAGCTCATCAATAACTACCATATCAAACATCCAACCGTTACCAATACTTGAGAGCTCATCTGTAAGCCACACAACATTTTCACGATTGATAACATAGATGTCTGCGTCCTGTGCAAGGGCAAGTCTGCGTTGTCTTGGTGTTCCGAGAACCTTTGAAACTTTCAGACATTTGAGGTGTTCCCACTTGTCGCATTCTCTTGTCCATGTATCCTCGGCAACTCGCAGAGGTGCAATTACAAGAACCTTTGAAACTTCAAAGCTGTTATATATAAGCTCCTCAACAGCCGTTAGAGTGATTGCGGTCTTGCCAAGTCCCATATCAAGGAAAAGTCCGCACCTCGGTGTGTTAAGTATCTTATCAATAGCCATTTGCTGATACTTATGCGGTACAAACTTCATTGATAATCACCTCGCAGACGCTGCTCCTGCTGTCGCATACATACACACGCTGACCTAAGTTTTTAAAAAGCCTGTGCGCCCTTAGTTGTTCGGGTCTTGCTGTTTTGCCGGGTGCCTTAAGTTCGACAAAGAAAATTCTGCCGTTTGGCAGCATGCAGATTCTGTCCGGCACACCTCTCATACTTGTTGAATTAAATTTCAAACATACGCCTCCGTTTGCTTCTATCCTTTCTTTTAAAAATTTTTCTATACTTGCCTCTTTCATTTCTATAATTTCTCCTTTAAGTCGGTGAGTGGCGGTAAAAGTGTTTACAACAATAGCCGCTTAAAAACTGACTTTTTCTGAATTTGTAAACAATGTTACAATATTTCCATAAAGTATAAGCATCTATAGGATTTATAGATATTTATGTATGTCATTATTTCTATAATTTCTTTATTTGACTATAGTTACACATATAAAACTGTTTACATTGTTTACAAGTCTTAAAAAAGGCTATATTATGCCATTTTCTTTGTAAACACTTTTTCTGCAAAACCGTTTACAATTTTCGTTTAAAGCCTCTTTGCGTGCCATATAAATCGCCAAAACGGCTTGTACTTAATTGTTCCCACTCACCTGTTCGCATAATAATATCTTTAATCTCTTTGCTCTTTTGGTATGTAAAGTCTTTGCGGTCGCCGCCGAAAGCCTCACACCACACCTCAAGAGGGCACACTCTGTTTCGTTGTGTTGCGCCGTTCTGCTCTGCACCCATTTCATATCCGTTGAGGTAGTTTCTGCGTTCGTAAAGCTGCATTTTGTCCCAGTTTTCAGGCAGTAATGTGTTAAGGTATTTAACCACATCACCTGTAAGCGGGCTTTCCTCAAAATGGCGGTTCTGTTCGCTTTCTGCAAGTCTTCTTAATTCGTCTGTATCCATAAACAGCTTCTCACCGTTGCGGTACATTTTCATTGCCTCTGCCCATATCATATCGACTTCATAATCTGTCAGTTCTTCAAACACATTTTTTGCTGCTCTGTCGGGGTGTACATCAAGCGGAAGAAAGCGTCTGTTGCCTGTTTGGTCACGCAGAAACTCGTGCTGATTTGTCGTACCGATAAAAACACACTGCCTTTTTCTGACCTCTGTATGATGTCCGTATGCGGCTCTGTATGCATCCTCCGACTTAGCAGTAAAGTGTTTGACCGCCTCAACTTCGTTTCTTCTAAGTGCCGCAAGCTCTGCTATTTCAATAAGCCAAAAGCCCTGCAGCTGTTCGTATGCCTCCTTGCCCTGAACAGTAGTCAGGGTGTCGCTGAACCATCTGCCGCCAAGCCTTTTGATTGAATAACTTTTTCCGCAGCCTTGAGGTCCCACAAGCGTGAGTACATTATCAAATTTAATGCCCGGAACCATAATTCTTGCGACTGCCGCAACAAGTGTTTTTCGTGTAGCGGCTCTTGTATATGCCGTATCCTCAACACCGAGGTAGTCAATGAAAAAAGTTTCGGCTCTTTTTATTCCGTCCCATTTAAGCCCTGTCAAGTAATCATAAACAGGGTTATAGCTGTTCTCCGTACTCACAAGCGACCAAGCGTCAAGTATAGCCGCCTTGCTCTTTATGCCGTACAGATTTTCTATATAATGCCTAAGTCCCGCATCGTCAACATCGTTCCATTCTCTGCTCTCGGTTTCACCGTTCCATGGTACCGCACCGAGCACGGTGTGCCGCCTTGTGAATGTATTATAGGCAATCTTGCCCTTAAGCCTTTTGTCTTTTTGGCAGATTTTCATACAGTTGTCTATAGTCGGCAGATTGTTACTTTTGCCGTCTGTTGCAAGTTCAAGCACCCAGTCGTTATCGGCTTCGCTTTCAATATCATTTTCAAAGTCAGCCAAACAGGACTGCTCTCTTTCTTTATGCTGTAACAGTCTGACTTCCTTATTGTTTGACGCAAATTCCTGCATTGCAACGTATGACGGCAGTTTAACCGTTGGCGTTCCCTGCTTTGCTTCATCGTCAAGACTTGCGTATTTGTGTATTCTCACAAGGTCAAACGCATTGCAAAGCTGTCCGCCTGCGGGGTCTGTTGCGTGGTTTGAATACGCAAATTTGCCGCCCTCATACACTACAAGACCTGCCGATGTACTACCCTGTGCATAAGTGTATCTGTCCTCCGTACTGCATTTTACATACACATCTGGCAAAAATTCCGCTATTGCTGTGTGTATGTCATAACAACGGCAAAATGCACCTATTACACCTTTCTTTGTCGTCGGATCCTCCTGCTTTTTAAGCAGTCGGTCTTTCTGCTTTACTGTTCTGCTTGAGAACGGCCACTCGTTTACATTGTGCCAATCCTCATACTGTGCGAGCACACTGTCCACATTAAGCGGTTGCCTTTCTGAATATTTATAAACAAATTCGCCGTCAATACTCGTACTCGGCCAGTACATAAGTCTTTGTGGCTGATATGTTGTATCGTCAAACTGGTCAATACCGATTTCTTCCGCAATCTTCCTTGCAACAGCCTCATACTCTTCTGCTGTACAGTTTCGTGACAGTGGTATAATAAGTCTTAATCTCGGCTTTTCTGCCGTGTGCTTATGCGTTGAATAGATAATGAACGAATAGTTTGCAAACATATCTATACTCTCACAAAAATCGGGTGTTGCAAAGTCTGCGTCAAGGGTAATCAACGAACGGCACTCAACCTTTTCTCTCTGCCTTATTCCGTTTTTGAGCCTGCCTCCGACAAAACCGCCTACATCTTTAATGTTGTCTTGCTTCGACTTTGGCATATTGCGGAACTCGCCGACGGTTTCCGCCGTTGTCGTTGTCCTTGACAGTCTGTCTGCAAGCTCCTTGAATGTTATTTCCGTATTCTTCCACAGCTTTGCAAATCTGTCATTTGCGGTAGATATAAAGTAATTTTTCAAGCATTTTCCTCCTTTCTTAATCTTTCTTGTAAAATGGCGTTTCGTATCCCTCTGCCTTTAAAATCAAGCCTTTTGCCCATTCTATCGGCTCTCCCATTAAGGCACTTACTTCTTCCGCAGATGAAACACCAATCGGGCAATCTATAATAACTTCATCGTGTACATGGAAGTTAATTTCAAAGCCCCGGCTTTCAAGTCTTTGCATTGATACAGCAAGGCAGTCCCTTGCAAAAGCCTGAACAATGTTCTCCGTAAGTTTACCGCCGAATGTTTCAAGCCTATCCCAAGAACCTCTTGTTTGACTTATACCCATATATGTAACGCACGGTCTGCCGAATTTGTTTTCCTTCAGTTCGGGTTTTGCATATGCAAGTTTTCTCCCCGAGGGTAAACCGACAAATAAAATACCGCCCTGTCTAAAGAACTTAATTCCGCATTTAATCTGCTGCGGCTCACCCTTAACCGCTGCTACAGCCGCCTTTTCAACCTCATACCAAAGCGATGTAATACAAGGATTTGCCTGTCGCCAGCTGTCAACAAGCGGCTGCAGTTCGCTTTCTTTAAGCCCCATTTCAAGTGCGCCCATTGATTTAAGCGCACCAACCGAGCCTCCGTAACCGAGTGCAAGCTCTGCGATTTTACCTTTCTGCCGGAGATGTCCGTTTATTCCGTGCTTTACAACAGGTACTTTGAACATCTGACTTGCCGACGCACAGTAAATGTCACCGCCGTTTTTAAATACTTCCTGTCGCCACTTCTCTCCTGCGAGGTAGGCTATTACCCTTGCCTCAATAGCCGAGAAGTCAGACACTATAAACCGCCTGCCTTTGGTCGGTATAATTGCTGTACGGATAAGCTGCGAAAGTGTATCGGGCACATCTCCGAACATCATCTCAAAAAGCTCGTAATCACCGTTTATAACAAGGTTTCGGGCAAGCTCCAAATCTTCAAGGTGATTTTGCGGTAAATTCTGTGGCTGTATCATTCGACCCGCCCACCTGCCTGTTCTGCTTGCACCGTAAAACTGTAAAAAGCCTCGAACTCTGCCGTCAGAACATAAACCGCCGAGCATTGCCTTATACTTCGCCGTAGAGGTCTTTGACAGCGTTTTTCTTAGCTGCAGCACTTCTTTTACAAGCGGGTCACTTGTACGCTCTGTGAGGCTTTTAACCGTCTTTTTATCAAGGCTCTGAAATGTTTCGCCTGTGCGTTCTTCAAGCCAAGTCTTTAGCTGTGAAACTGATTTAGGATTTTCAAGACCTGTCAGCTTTTGTGCCTTTGCAATCATTGTTTTTTGATTGTCGGTATCAAAGTGTATAGCGTTGTTTATAAGTTCGGTTTCAACAGCGACACCTCGGTCGCATATGCGTTGATCAAGCTCCCACAACCTTTGCTCGCTCTCCGCAAGAGGAAACCTGCTAAGTCTGTTTTTTATACTTCGTTCAACCGCCACATCCTGAATACAATAGCTTTTAAATGTTTCCCACTTTTCAATGCTATGATGCGGCAGATTCCTTGTTCTTCCGCCGTTTGCTTTTGTGGGTTTACAAGGCTTTGAAAAATATTCAATACAAGCCCTGCCTTTTTTGTCTTTCTGTTCTTCAAGTCCGAGGGCCTGTGCTACTCCCGCGAGTGACCGTGGCAGTCCGATTTCCGCTGCCTGAATCATTGTGCAGCACCATTGCTCCGGTGGCATTTTTGTGTTCAAAAACTTTGCAAGACAGGTTCTCTCAAAGTTAGCATTAAATGCCGTTTTTGTTATATTTGTGTCCGTGAGAGCGGAAAGCACATCATCTGGAATTTTCTCACCACCGGCAATGTCAATTATTTTTATTTCGTCATCATCAAAAGCGTATGCAAATAAAAGTATTGTGAAATCAGGAGCGTCTGCATAGGCATACACTCCTGATTTTAAGAGATTGACACTGCTGTAGGTTTCAATATCAATACTCAACTGCATAATTAGAATAAATCATCGTCTTCTATGTCATCGGCAAAGTCGTCGACAGCCTTTGCTCTGCCGGCAAGCGCCTCACCGTCTTTTGTTTTCATAAGATTATTAAGACCGCAGGCAATGCCCTTGTTGCCGTTTGTGTTGTACGCATAGAAATTAATTGACGCTTTGCCGTAACATCCACTGTAAAATTCGGTTGTATCAATGATTTCCATACCGTTTTTATCAATAATACCCGGCTTTGTATTGCTGTTTGCATTGACGAACATCTTGCCCGCATAGTTTTCATCATCCGGGCGGTCCTCATCACCATCACGAAGCGGAAGTTTAAGATTCGACGGAATTTTGCCGCCAAACTTAGAGATGCCCTCCTGCTTAGCAAGCTCAACCGCCTTTTCGATAGCTTTGATTGTCCTTGTGTCCGACTTGTCAATGAGGATTGAAACCGAATATTTTTCGGCACTTCCGTTAATGCTCTTAGGCTCGAACACATTCGCATATGAAAATCTTACCTCGCCTGTTACTACCTTTGTTGAATTGTTATTGTTTGCCATAATTTTATTACTCCTTTATTAATTAATATCGTTTTTAAAATCTTCCTGTGCCTGTTCAGCTGAACTGATTGCAGGTCTTTTATCTTCGGAATGTACAAGTGTTGGTTTGCCCGGTGGTTTCATTATGTAAGGACCTAAAATATCTGAAAAGGTCTTTTTGCCGAGCAATCTTTCAATGTCAGTAATGCCTTTGATTTTGCTTACCATTATGTCGTCTTCGGAATATCCTTTATCCGTAAGGATTTTCGCAACCTCCGCATCAGGCTTGCTGTATTTGCGGTTACTTCTGCCCTCTACAACCTTGAAACCCGGATACTGAACACCGTGCTTGTATGCCTGATCCAGAGCGTAGTCGCTGACAAGTTCTGCCCATTTTTTGATTGCGGCGGATTGGTCTAAAACATCTGCAATCTCTTCTGTTGTGAGTAAGGCGGGAGCTTTGAAATCATATACCGCAAGTCGCTGTTTTTCCGCTGTATAGGCTCTGCAAGCAGGTCTTGCTTTGCAAAAACCTGTGTCACAATGACTTCCGGCAATGCAATCGGTCACACTGTCATCGTTTGCAAGTTGTACGGCCTTTTTAACGGTTTCGCCCCATTCAAGCAACTTGGCAGCAGTTATACTCTCTGAACTGATGTTATCAAGTCTTGGCTGATATATTGTCATAGTCACATTTTCAATCCCGTAAAGCATATCAAAAGCCTCATAAGCACCGAGTGCATACAGCCTAAGCTGTGGGTTTTCAACGGCAGAAACTTCAACACCCTTGCCGTATTTAAGGTCGATAATTTCAAGTTTGCCGTTTGCGATTATAACTGCATCACCTGTACCGAATCCGTCGGGAACATAGTTTGAAAAATCAAGCCTTTGCTCAAGCATAAGGATTGCGTCGGGGGTTTTCCGTAATGCGGAATTGTATCTCTCAATTACAAAATTCTTGTACCCCTCTGCGTAGTCCTCCATATCCTCTGTTATATCAATATTCCTGATTGCATTGTGATACTTGGTACGGTTATACTCCTTGGTAGCAAGTCTTATCTTTGCCTCGCCGAGTGCATGAGCGTTAGTACCCTCTTGTGCAAACTCTGACGGCTTGTCCTCAAAATTTTCCTCAAGCTGTATTGAGCCGGGGCAGTTTATCCATTTTTTGGCGCCCGATGCTGACAGTCTTGCGTGTATATCCGGCATTACTTTACCTCCTCAACTGCCTTTACGGCTTTTGCAAAATCTTCCTCTTTAATCTCTGTCACCTTGGCAACACCGAGGTCTGCAAGAATTTTCTTGACCTCCTCTTTGCCGTGTTTCTTTGCGCACTTCATAAATACCGCCCTGACTTCTTCGAGCGTGTACTGCTTGTTGCCTGTGCTTTCGTCTGTCAGTGCCGGTGTCTTGGTTTCGCCTTTTGCCGTATCAGTCTTAGCCTCAACTGTTTGCGGTTCTGTGATTGCCACAGTTGTTATGTTCGGACCGCCCATTGCATTTGCAAGGTGCTCAAGTGCGGTAATAACTCCGCTTAATTGCGGTACATCAATGGTAATTTTGATTTCTGACATCTAAATTTCTCCTTTATATCTTGATTTTTTATAAAATTAAGGATATAATAAACTTGTTATTATAGTTATATCCTTGAACCGTTGAAAGCATTGCCGTGCTGTCAGCGGTTTTCTTCTTTTGCACTTAAAATGTAGTTAATCTTAGACTTGCAAGCCTTGATATTCTCAGCTGTGGGATTTTCGAGCAGTTCCGCCATATCCATAAGAATGTGTGGAATAGTGTCGATAAAATCGGGATTGTAGCCTGTTGCCTCATAGTCCTCGAGTTTATGTATCACGCCCACAAGGTTATCGGGAATATCTTCAAGACTGAGTGCTTTATTGTTGACATCAATAATTCTGTACGGCTCGTTGAATCTGTTGTGTATTAATCGGTTCATTGGTTACACCTCCTCCCCGAAAACATCATATGCATACATACTGTTAATGCGCTGTCTGAGCTTAATGTTCTCCTTGCGGTAGCCGTTGATTGTGTCCTCTCTAATGCCGAGGTCAAGCCTTGCGTTCTCAAGCTCAATCTGCAAGTGCTTAACCAAGCTATGTAAGTGCTTGTTCTCGTCCTTAAGACTGCGTTTTGTTTTTATGTGTCTAAGTGCCATTGGTTATGCCTCCTTAATCAACTCAAAATACTTGCAAGGACAGCCTTGCTGATTCCGCCGAGCTTCTTGTTATAGTCTTTTTGAAAGTGTCTCTTAACAGTAACGCAACTTTTTCCGAGATACTTTGCGATGTCCCGATACTGCAAAACTTCCTTATCCGGAAACGCAGCGTCTAACCTGTCGAGGTTGTCTCGAAATAACGGCTTTTCTCTTGCCATGTCATTCCCTCCTGCTCTCCTCTGTAATTTTGTCTGATACGATTTCAACCTTTTCCACATTGGCGACGCTTAGTGCCAGCTTGAGCAGTACCACATCGCCTACTGTTCGGGTAATCTGATAGCTTGTAACATACGGAATTTCTGTTCCGTCAATTTCAAGAAGAAACTTGTCCTTTGTGTCAATAAGTTTAAGTTTTGCCATTTTCCTCACCTCCTCGATTTTTGTTGTATTATTTGTAATTAGATGTTACAATATTTTCAATACTATACTGAAAGGAGTCCTTGACTATCCGAAAGATCATATACAACTGTAAATCATTGAACGATGAAAAACACTATAAAAATCTTGAAATCGAATATCCGCCTGGTTGCCCCATGTGCCACAAAGCAGGTAACCCATTTTGTTTAAGCTCTTACTATATTGAAGATGAACTTACCAACCCAAATCTTTTTGTCCATTTTTTCTGCCAAAATTGTGAAAGAACATTTTTAGGGAATTACTATATAGGACCTTATTACAATAAAACTGAATTTAAAAGTTTTGAGCCTGTTTACAATACAGAAGAACGAGAATTTCCTAAACACATAAAAGACTTGTCACCTGATTTTTGCGACATATATAACCAAGCATACGCTTCTGAACAGTATGGTTTGAAAGATATTTCAGGTATGGCTTACAGAAAATCTTTAGAATTTTTAGTAAAAGATTATGCTATATTGTTACATCCTGAGGATAAAGATAAAATTGTTAAAGCACCGTTATCAAGATGTATCAACGATTATATTGACAACAAAAGAATTAAAAAATTAGCTGTAGCCTCTTCATGGCTTGGTAATGATGAAACACATTACGAGCGAAAATTTAAAGATTACAATATAGATAACCTGGTCGAATTTATAAATGCTATTGTGTCTTTTATAGATTCAGATATTTCTGTAGCAATAGCTGAAAATATGATTGAAGAACAAAAAGCTACTCATCAGTCGCAAACTTAAAATGAAAATTGAAAAACTCAAGCTGATTAATTGTATCTTGCAGTTCGTCAGCTTGTTTTTTTGCCTTATTTATAAGGCATTTAAACTCCTGAATATTTGTTGCAGATATATAAAGTGTTCCGTCATTTGCATAGTTGCCAATCATTTTTCCTCCCATCTCCTCACCTCCTCATAAAAATTTCTTATGCTGTAATTCTTGCAACCTCCCGACAATGTGATATAATTTCAATATACGATAATGAGAGGAGGTGTAATTATGGTAATTGTGCTATGTTTTTTATTTATTGTGTGGGTACTTAGATTGCTTACAAATGTTTTCAGACTGTATGCGACCAAGTATTATTTTCAACTTTTTGAAAATAAATCAAAGAAGTTAAATCAATGTGCCATACCTGTCGGAACACTGTTTGAAAAAGCAGGAACACAACACATAGTAGTTTGTACTGAAACAAGATACTCCGTAAAGCAAATGTATGAAGATACTATTTCAAACTGTTTAACTGACAAGTATTCATATAATAAATTGCAAGTAATATTTGATAATACGATTGGTGTTTACAAATACAGAATAAGACAAAATTTTTACCCTATGTTCTGGCTAACTGTTCCTGTGCATGCTTTGAACTTGGTTAATGTACACCCGAATAAAATATTATCTGTATTCATTAATATTCTGTTTTGGCTTATTAACTTTTCTGCGGGATATTTTCTTGAAAAGTTTTTAGACAACAATCTTCCGGCTAATCTGCTACCAATGTTTGATAAGCTGATATAATAAAGTTTCTTATGCTCTGACGCTCTTTTTTATTTCTGCACTTCTCAAGTCTGTTTACTTCGTTTAGCATTGCAGTGTATAAAAGAGCGTCAATATTTTTCCCACTTATCTCTGTAAAAATTGGCTTTTTTGTTGTTTCCACTATATCACTCCTTTCCTATGCTGTTTTCTGCTGTTCGGCAAAGTCCTGCTTATTGTACAGCTTATTTGCTATACTGGATTGTAAGATAAACATTTGGTTCACATTTCGTGTACTTAATTTGTAAAAAAAAGTTCCTCTATTGAGGTGTTGAAAAATCTTGCAATTCTTAACTTAACTTCGTCACGAGGAATACGCTGTCCGTTTTCGTACATAGAAAGAGCAGATTGACTGATTTCTACGGCATTTGCAAAGTTTTCTCTTGAGATATTATTTTTTTCTCTTAAGTTTTTAATTTTCTCGCCAATGACTTCTGCATTCATTTTATCACCTCCTTAAGTGAGTTCACATATCGTGTACTATTATATTAACACAGCACTCTCAAAATGTCAACACATTTTGTGAAATTTTTTGCTTGATTTTTTTCACAATTCGTGATATTATATAGTAAACAAAACACAAGAGGTGATTAAATGTTCTCCGATGTACTTAAACAGTTGAGATTAAAAGCAAATCTAAGTCAAGAAGAACTTGCAAAGCATTTAGGTTGTTCTAAAAGTTCTATTAGTATGTATGAGAATGGCACAAGAGAACCTAATCTTGAAACTTTAGAAGCTATAGCTGACTATTTCAATGTAGATATGAACACACTCACAGATTCAAAGACCTCCGCCGAATTAAATTCAGAACTCCAAGAATACCTCGAGGAGCTCAAGAACAGAAGTGAACTAAGAATGTTATTTAGTCTTACTAAGGGTGCTACAAAAGAAGATGTGGAAAAAGCAGTCAGAATTATTGAAGCATTAAAAAAGGATGAATAGCTTTGGGAGAAATTTTTATTAGAGGTTTAGAATTGCCGCTGACCGTACGAGGCGTAACGGTCTTAGATGAGGACGGCAATTACAATGTATATATTAATATTCTGCTTAGCTATGATACTCAACAGAAAGCCGCTAAGCACGAATTAAAGCACATTACATCCGAGCATTTTTATGATTATGAGCCTGTTGTACATAACGAGCTTGAGGCTAATGCTATTTGATAAGGAGAATTGATATGGGATTTCTTGATACCTTTAAGGGTAATCAATATAAGTCAGAAGTAGAACGCTTACAAGCTGAACTTAATCAGCTTAGAAGCACATTTACTCCTGAAATGTATAATGCCCAAAATTTACTTATGCTCACACAGAAATTGCAAAATGATATTAATAACTTAAATGCAGTTATTGGGCAAAAAAATAACGAGATCAATAATTTAAACAACAAAATTATCGGTTTAAATAACACTATAAATAACAAACAATCTCAAATAATCTGTATGGATGAACAAATTGAGTTACAAAGTTTCGGACTTTATACTCCTAAATACGACTTTGCTTCTTCAGAATTGTATAAAAACAGATTATCACAAATCCGAGATACACAAAAAGCTCTTATAAAAAACGGTCAGGCTGTTACTGGTAATACTAATTGGGCCGTAAACGGAAGCACAAGCCAAGGTAAAAAGATGGTCAAAGATATGCAAAAACTCCTTCTCAGGGCATTCAACAGCGAGTGTGATGAGCTTATTGATAAAGTTAAGTACAATACTTTTGATACGGCATTAAAAAGGATGCGTAGTTCCTGTGAAGCAATTTCAAAACTTGGTAACATTATGGGAATTGCAATAACTACTCAATATTTTAATGCCAAGCACGAAGAACTTTGCTTATCACTTGAATACAAAAAGAAAAAGCAAGATGAGAAAGAAGAACAAAAAGAAATAAGAGCTCGTATGCGTGAAGAGGCTAAACTACAAAAAGAAATTGAAGAAACTCGTAAAAAAATAGCTAAGGAACAAACTCACTATCAAAACGCTCTATCACATCTTGAACAGCAAATTAAAACCGCAGCCGATGTTGATAAAGAAGAATTACTCAAGAAAAAAGAACAAATCATTAACGAGCTTTCTGAAATAGATAAATCTATGAAAGATATTGATTACAGAGCCGCAAATGCGAGAGCCGGCTATGTTTATATTATCTCAAATGTTGGTTCGTTTGGTGAAAATGTATATAAAATCGGAATGACACGAAGACTTGAACCAATGGATCGAGTTGATGAGCTTGGGGACGCTTCTGTTCCGTTTAACTTTGATGTTCACGCAATGATTTTTTCCGACGATGCTCCTTCACTTGAAGCAGCTTTACATAAAGCCTTTGAGGATAGAAAAGTCAATATGATTAACACAAGACGAGAATTTTTTAATGTTACCCTTGATGAAATAGAAGAAGTTGTAAAAAAGAATTACGATAAAACGGTAGAATTTACTCGACTTGCTCCGGCTGAACAGTATCGTGAATCTCTTAAAATTAAAGAGCAACTAAAGCCGTAGGGTTTTACAGTAACATTTATTAAAATAAAAAATCCGCCCTACCCTGCGCCAACAGGATAGAGCGGTGTACGACGCAAAGGCCATACAAGACTGCGGAAAGTCTTTAATTATTATAAGATAAATTAGCCTTTGTGTCAATAAAAAATGAATACAGAGGTGTTTTTTATGAAATGCAAGAGATGCAAAAAGACTTTGCAGTCTGATTTTAAATTCTGCCCTTGGTGCGGTTCTAAATCTGCAAATCAAAAATACTACCGCAGACCTGACGGGCTTTATGAAAAATCAATCGTCTACGACGGCAAAAGACACATATTCAGAGCAAGAACCGAAAAAGAACTTGAAAAGAAAATTTTTGCTTATAATCCCGAAAGTGAGCAAGCTAAGTCAGGTATGCCGTTCTCTGCTGTTGCGGAAGAATGGGAAGCTGATGCATTTGAAGCTCTTGCCCAAGGTTCTGTCAAGGCATACAAGCCACGAGCAGAACGGGCCGTTGACTATTTTGGCGATGAGCCTATAACAAACATCGGACTTCGTGAAATCAACCGCTATATAGCGAAGTTTCCTAAATCTTGGGCATATAAAACCGTTAAAGCATACGCATCCGTACTTAGCCTTATTTTCACCTATGCCGCACAAAATGAATATATAACAAACAATCCTTGCCAATACATACAAATAAGCAAGAATCTTAAAAGAACGCACCGCAGAGCCCCAACATACGAGGAAATCGAGATTGTCAAAAATTCAATCTCTGCCCCGGGAGGATTGCTTGCGTTTTTCTTTCTCAATACAGGTGTCAGACGAGGCGAGGCATTGGCTCTTAAATGGAGCGACATAGACTTTGAAAACCATATAATACATATCACAAAGTCATTGTACCATGTAAACAATGCACCACACATAAAAGAGCCGAAGACAGAGGCAGGCAAGCGTGATGTACTGCTTACAAAAGGTCTTGAAACAGAGTTACTTAAAATCAAGGGCGAGAAAAATGAAATTGTCTTTAATTGTGACGGCGAATATTACACACAGTCCCGCTTTGATAAACTTTGGAAAGACTATCAGACTGCCACAGGCCTTGCCGAACTTACTCCCCACATTGCCCGACACGGCTTTGCTACAATCTGTTTTGAGGCTAATCTGAACATAAAGGATGTTCAGGAAATTTTAGGTCACGCTCAATATTCCACTACATCAGACATCTACACTCACCTTACGCAGAAGCACAAAACAGAGGCACTTAATAAGCTGAATACATACTTTGAAAACAACTACTAAAAGCAACAGAATTTCAACGCATTGCACAGATTTTACACAGTAAGCCGTTTTATGGCTTAAATACTGCATTTGTTAAGAGTTCAAATCTCTCCATCTCCGCCAAAAGCACTCGAGCAATCGGGTGCTTATTTTTATGGTAAAATGCGAAACAACGGCTTATTTGCTATGTTTTTCAATCACTCAGCCTTTGCTTTTTGAGTGCCGTCTGTGCCGTTTCAAGCTGTGATTTGTAATTATCTCTTGCGGTTGTAATTTTTTCAACCTCTGCAACAGTCTTGTAATTTGCAAGCACCGCCTTGTCAAAATCCGCAGAGCGTCATACAGTCCTTGAGCATTTTTTGTAGGTTATCTGTGTCGGGCTTTGTAATACGATACTCGCCGTCTTTGTGTCTGCCTTTTGGAAAAAGCCGACTTACCCTCAGCCTTACATCGCTATCATACGGCTTTGACAGTCTGTGCTGTTTTAGATGAGCCACAAGTAAAGCCTTAGCCGATTTTATTCTCGGTGAATCGTAAAATACCGGCTTGCCCTTAACGGCCCTCACTCTGCGTTCCTGAGCCGTTACAGTCGGCACTTTTTCCATTTCCATAAAAAATTATGTTACTGCTTTATCCATAGTAAAACCTCTGATTTTTGCTTTTATCCTTTGAAATGTAAATCTTATGCGTTCTTGTCATTTCGGCTATGCGGCTGCCTAATGCCTCGTCAATCGCCGCAATTTCGTTTATGGAAAGCTCTGAGCTTATCACTGTTGGCAGCTGCTCGTTGTAGCGGTGGTTTATGATTTTAAAGGTTGTATTCACATCGGCGTTGCTTATTCCCTCGCCGCTGCGTGTCTTGAAAAAATCGTCAATATACAGCACATCGGCATTTTTTACATTGCTCATAAGTTTTTCGTACTGCTCTGCGTTTGTCACCGCCTGCTTGATTGCCGTTATGTCGTCGCCCCAAAGCATATACCTTGCCGTCCTGCCCTGCTTTAACAGCGAACCGATTATTGCTGTGCAGATATGCGTTTTTCCGCAGCCCGACTGACCGCCGATATAGAACCAATCTACGGGATTGGTTGCGAAATCCTCGGCGCATTTCTTTATGTAAGCCTGCCATTCGCTCTTGACAATATATGTTCCGAAATTGTACCTTTCAATCAGCCTTGCAAGTCCGCTTTTCTTAATTCTCTTAAGCTCTGCTCTCACCTTTAAGCACTCGCAGGGGCGGCTAACCACCTCAAAGGTTTCTGTACCGCAAAAATCCCTTTTTACTGTGCTGTATATCGTACCCTTGTTTTTGCATTTATCGCAGTCATAGCCTGTCAGCCTGCCTGTTTGCGCATTAAAAATATCTGCCTCTCGCTGTGCCTTTTCCTCTGCCGTAAGCTCAGAGTACAACCTCGCCTGTGTTAAACGCTCCTGTGCTCCGTCTTTTGGCAGGTACTTTTGAATTATTCTTTCGTATGCCGTCAACCTCATCACTCCTCTTTAATAACCAACGGTCTATATAGCTTTTTATATCATCAAGCGATTTTCTGTTATCGGGGTGCAGTTCAAAATACTTAGACATCTTTACGAGTTCGTTTTCAACATCAATCAATGTGTAAATATTTTTTAAATTATTCAACTGAGAAAATGTCACTTGATAATCACTTTCATCTTTCAACAATAAAGAAATAAAAACATCGGTTTTCTTTTCTTTTTCTTTTATTTTATTTACTTTTATTTGTGGCATATTTGTTGCAGAAACTTCGGTTTCTGTTGCAATAACCTTAGTTTCTGTTGCAGAAACTCCGTTTTTGGGTGCATTTATTAAAGCCGCCTCGCAATTTTCTTTTCCGAGCAGCCAAAATTCAGATTTATCCACCTTGTTCCTAACAGTCACTGAATCGTAGCGTCGCTGAATTCCGACAGAGGTCATAACATTTTGCCGTAGGAGGTCTTTGTCAAATAAGCCTATATCCGCACAATAATCTATAACTTGTCCCACAAGGTTTTTGTTTTTAATCCATTTAGCACCAATGTCCCTGCACAAAGTCAAACACACCTGTTGTAAAGGCACATCAAGAAAATACCCGTTTTCGTAAACATACTGCAAACAGAAGTCGTATATCGTGTATCCCAACGGCCCGTATTGATTTAACAGATCCATTATTTTAAAATCGTTTCTCCTGTTTGTGTCTGACGGGTAATAGTCCAAGCCTTTTTTAGCCGGTCTTGCCATAGACATCAATCCTATTCAATTTAGTTTTTTAGTTTAATTTTATTTGTTTTAATTTTTATTTGCTTAATTATTCGCTCGTTTAATTCGTTCATTCGTTTTTATTTATGATTTGGATTTATAATTAAAAATCCCCCTATATCTATTATAGAACATTTGTTTGTATATTTCAAGAGCAACTTTTTTGAGGGGGAAAATATTAAAACCGTATAATTTCAGGAAAGCGTAGTATAGATTCAGATTGCAATTCATAAAAATATATTCAGGCAAGTTTATTTGCCGAAAACGGAATAAGCACGCAGGAATTAATGGATGTGTTAAATTTAAGCAGAAGTACGGTTGCAAACAGAATAAAGGATTTGTCTTTTTACGATTTAATAATCAAAAAAACTTCTGGCAATATTCGTTGTTACAGCATTGACTTGGATAAGATAGATAAAATAATGCAGGCAAATGAATGAAAAAGCACTCGACTTGCGCTAAGTGGTTGAGGCGGATATCCGGCAGAACGGAAACTAAAATTTCATTACTTTTTTATTCACAAAACGGGGAAATATAACTTAAAAAATGCAATTCATCGGATAAAAAGCATCGTATGTCAATATTAACACTCTTTTTGTATAAATTATTATAATATTATTATTGTAAAAACTAAGATATTGTTTTACAATAATAATAACCAAAGGAGAGATTATATGACATTTCGTGATGACTTTCTAAAGCATATTGAAAAAACAACAATATATCGTCTGAGCAAATCGACGGGAATTGAAAGGACGAAACTGCAAAGAATAAAATGCGGTCAAAAGCTCCCCACAAGAGAGGAGCTCGAAATAATTTGCAAAGAGCTTTCATTAACTCCCGACGAAAGGGACGCTATATTCCAAGAATTGGAGATAGCAACCATAGGAGAGGATAAGTACAAAAGCAGAACTTACACTAAAAATTTTATTGAAGTGCTGTATAACATTTTCAACAGCGAACCTCAGAATGAAATAATCACAAACATAGTTAATCTGAATGTTGAGGGAACATACACCACTGCAAACAGCAGTGACACAAGCGCTTTAATCAACAACTTTATAAGCTCGGAAGCGAGCAAGAAAAACAATATATTTATCTACAACACATCGGCTGTGGGAAATATGTTTGACAACATTTATTCAAAAATTCTCAATCGCCCAAATCTTACCGTAACGCAGATAATCGGCATAAAACCGCACAATGATAATTTTGAAAATTATTACGAAAACATTGACATTATCAGCAAGGTTTACCCTGTGTTTTTAAGCGATACCGATTATCATGCTTATTACTACTATGACAAGGTAATGGAAAACTCTATGTTCCCACTTACCCTGGTAAGCGACAACTATACGCTTATGATTTCTTATGACCTGAAATACGCAATGCTTACAGATGACAAAAGCATTGTAGACATAAGCAAAAGCGTGTTTAACGAAAAGGTGAGTAAATCTTATTCATTAATTAATGATATTACCGGATTGTCGGACTATACCGGTATTTACATTGAGCATTACAAAAAATACAACAATGCCCGACTGATAAGCATAGAGTACGAGCCTTGTCCGTTCCCCTATATTGAGCCTGACCTTATAAAGCAGCTTGTGTATAATGAGCTTGCCGAGTATGACGAAATCATACAGCGCTGTATAGAAATCAGGGATTTATACAATAAAGCAAAGCACAATCAGCTGTATTTTACAAAAGAGGGTGTGCTGAGCTTTTTAAAGAAAGGGCGCATAGCCGAAATCCCCGAGATAGTGTATAAGCCGATTCCGCTAAACGAAAGAATAAACATACTGCATAGATTGTGCTATGACGCAAGGGTGGAAAAATCAAAGGAACTGCATATAATAAAAGACGAAAAGCTGAAAGTTCCAAAAAATCTGAGATACTGCGGTCAAGGGCAAATCAACGACTTTTTACTTCTGCTTCCAAAAAAGACAGAAAAGCCGTCAATTTTCAAACTGAACGAATGTGGCTTTGCAAAACCGTTTTATGATTTTGCCTCGCATTTATGCGATACGGATATGGTGCTTTCAAATGACGAGAGCATAGAATTTATTGAAAACTGCATAAAAGACAGACTATGACAAGCGGGTGTTGCTTTTTCGGCAACACCTTTTTTATTATAATTTTAAATAAATAAATCATAATAACAGCATAATGCTTAATTTGCGAGAGCATAAATATTTTGCAGAAATTTTGAGAACATATGCAAATTTTTGTGTAAGTTGATTGATTTTTTTAAAAAAATATGTTATAGTCTAAGAATAGATAACAAAACAGCGGATTTTATTAAAAATATTTTATATACATTTAGCAAAGGAGGATATGAATGGCAAAGGATATGCTGGAGGCTGTATATCAAGCCGAGGAGGAATGTAAACAGCGTGAAACCAATGCAAAGGCTAAGTCTGCGCAAAGAATAGAGCAGGCAAAAGCCGAGGCGGCGCAGGCGGTACTTCTGGCAAAGGAAAATGCTCAGAAAAGCGCCGGGGTTCTTTTTGAAAAAACTATGAGCGAGAACAGACAGGAGCTTAAATCAGCCTGCGAAAAGGCTGATTTTGATTGCGAAATACTCTCGCAAACCGCAGACAAAAACCGCAGTCGTGTAATAGACGAGGCTATTAAAATACTTGCTTTATAGCTAAAAAAGCGTGGTGATAAACATTGGCAAAACTTAAAATGAAGTCGGTTCAGATTATTGCCCTGCGGCAGGACAGAAAGCGACTTCTCGAACATTTGCAGGATTCGGAACTGATGCAGATTGAAAAAACCGAAACCTGTAAAAAAGGGTACGGCAAAATTGATATGACCTCACAAATTCAGATTTTTGAGAGGAATGTTAATCTGAGCGAAAACGCTTTGAAAATTCTCGACAGATATTCTCCCGAAAAGAAAAGTATTCTTTCGGCTTTCAGCGGCAGACGAGAGATTGACCCGGACGAAATCGGAGTTATAGCCTCTCACGCAGGAGAAGTGATTGATGTATGCAACAGAATTTGCGAGCTTAACAAGAAAATTGCCGACAACGAGGCTGAGCGAATACGAATAAAAACCGCCCTTGCTCAGCTTGAGCCTTGGAAAAATCTTGACATACCCATAAATACGCAGGACACAAAGACGACCGCCGTATTTATCGGCACAATTCAAAAGGAATACAACGAGGTATCGCTTTCAAAGGCGCTTGCCGGGATTGCTCCAAAGCTTGACTTCGACATTGAAATTGAATTTGCAGGCGAGGGTCTTACCTGCCTTGTGCTGTTTGCCCCCGTTGCACAAAGGGAGCTTGCGGAAAGCACACTTCGTGACATTGGGTTTGCCAAGCCGATTACAAGCGGAAATCTTACACCGCTTGCCGAAACAAAACGGCTGACGGAGCAAAAACAAAAGCTGAGCGAAAGCAGTGAAAACGCAAAGAAAGAGATAATTTCTTTTGCAGACAGGCGCAAGAAAATTAAAGACACGCAGGATTACTTCAGAATACGAGCCGACAAGTATGCCGTTATCGGCGAGCTTTGGCACTCACGAAATGTATTTGTCATTACGGGATATATTCCTGAGGAGGACTGTCAAAAATTGGAAAGGCTTTGCGAAAGGGTTTCCTCCTGCTATATAGAATTTGGCGAGGCTGACGAGGAAAAAGCACCTGTAAAGCTGAAAAACAACCGCTTTGCCGCTCCTGCGCAAAGCATTGTCAATATGTACTCTCCGCCGTCACACTATGACATTGACCCTACCCCACTGCTTGCGTTTTTCTTTTACTTTTTCTTTGGAATGATGTTCTCGGACGCAGGCTACGGACTTCTCATGGTGATAGGTACGGCACTTGCAATTAAAATTTTTAAACCCGACACCCAAATGAAAAACAGCCTTAAACTCTTTCAGTATTGCGGAGTTTCCACCTTTATATGGGGACTTATTTTTGCAAGTTTCTTTGGTGACGCTCCCGCCACTCTCTACAACTACTTTACCGGCGGAAATATTACAATGAAAGAGATTTTCCCATGGCCCACCATTGACCCGCAAAAGGACGCACTTATGCTTATGATAATCTCCATAGCGTTCGGACTTGTTCACATTCTCGTGGGTATGGGCTGTAAATTCTATGTCTGCCTTAAGCACAAGGATTACGGCGGCGCATTCTTTGATACAGGCTTGTGGATGCTTATGCTCGCAGGCTTTGCCGTTCTCGCTGTGGGTATGGCAGTGGGTCAAACCCTCATTTACATTGGCGCAGGCATTGCCATTGCTTGTGCTGTGGGACTTGTGCTTACTCAGGGCAGGCACAAAAAGGGATTTGGCAAGGTTATAGGCGGACTTGCTTCCTTGTATGACATTACGGGTTACATCAGCGACCTGTTAAGCTACTCAAGACTTCTTGCGCTCGGACTTACAACGGGCGTTATGGCGCAGGTGTTCAATATGCTGTCAACTATGTTTGGCAAAAGCTGGTTTGGCATTATTTTACTGATTATTGTGTTCGTGATAGGACACGCAATAAATATCGGACTAAACGCACTCGGTTCGTATGTTCACACAATGCGACTTCAGTATGTTGAAATGTTCGGAAAATTTTACGAGGGCGGCGGCAAGGAATTCAAGCCGTTTAAGCTCAACAGCAAATATATAAAAATCAAGGAGGATAAATCAAAATGAATGGAATATTTTTCGCACTTTTAGGCGCATCAACAGCAACAGCACTTGCAGGAGTAGGCTCGGCAAAGGGTGTAGGCTCTGCCGCACAAGCCGCAATGGGAGTTCTCTCCGAGGACTCGTCAAAGTTCGGTAAAATGCTCGTGCTCACACTTCTCCCGGGTACTCAGGGACTTTACGGCTTTATCGTAGGCTTTCTTATTCTTGTAAGCGGCGGTGTTCTCGGCGGCGATATGCCAACCCTCGGTCAGGGACTTGCCTACTTTGCCGCATCTCTTGCTATCGGCATCGGCGGTATGATTTCAGGCTTTGCTCAGGGCAGGGCTGCCGTATCGGGTATTGCACTCAGCGCAAAAGATGACTCCAACTTCTCAAAGGCTATGGTTTCCGTAACCCTCGTTGAGATTTACGCTCTTCTTTCGTTTATAGTTTCACTCCTCGTTGTTATTACTGTTCCAAGCCTTAATATTTAACAGCGATATGATTATTACGATAGAAAGGTGGAATCACTTTGAACAGCGGTGACAAAATTTTAAATCGCATAAAACTTGACTGTGACGCAAGGATTAGCGAAATTAATGCCGAAACAGATAAAAAATGCGCACAGACAGCGGCGCAGGCAAAGCTCGATTCCGATAAGATTTCTGCTGAAATTGCCGACAAAGCACAACTAAAGGTCAAGCAAATGAAGGCGGCGTCCAAAAGCCGCTGCGAGCTTGAAACACGCAATGCCTTTCTGAAAAGGCGGCGTGAGGAGATTGACAAAACATACAATGAAATTTTAAATAAAATTAACAATCTTTCAGATGAGGAATACTTTGAACAGATTTACACATTTGCCAAAAAGCTCAGCGGCAAAAGCGGAGTTGTAATGCTCGGCAAAAGGGATTTAAACCGACTTCCCAAGAATTTTATCGCAAGGCTTGCAGACTGCGGCGTAAAGGCAGAGCTTTGCCCCACTCCCTGCGACATTGAAAGCGGCTTTATTCTCAAATGCGGCGACATTGAAGAGAATATGGATTTCTCGGCGATTTTGTCTGAAAAACGGGATATTATCGAGGATTTTATAAATCAAGAGCTGTTTAAGGCATAAGGAGGGTAAGGATGGCATTATCTTATGAATTTTCCATCGGCTCCGTCCGTACAAAAGAAAAAAATCTGTTTACAAACGGCGACATTGAGCATATGCTTGCCTGCGAAAGCGAGAGCGGGCTTTGCCGATACCTGAGCGACAAGGGATACGGTGACGGCAGCGACATTGAGGAAATTTTAAAGTCACACAGCCAAAGCGTGTGGGACTATATAAGGCGAACCGCACCCGACTTTGCAGTATTCACTCCGTTTTTGTATCTTAACGATGTTCACAACATTAAGGCGGTTTTAAAGGGTACGCTTTCGGGCAGAGAGTATGCGCATCTCATTACAGAGCCGAGTGTTTTTTCGGCTGACACACTCACAACCGCAGTTGAGAACAGGAAGTTTTCGCTCCTCGGCGAGGATTTAAGCGCCCCTGCCGACAAAGCCTATGATGTACTCGCACATACGGGGGATGCAAGGCTCAGTGACGCAATTCTTGATAAGGCATTTATGGAGCTTATCATTAAGACGGCGGAAAAATCGGGCAGCGAATTTATGGCTCAATATTTTAAAACAACCGTTTTCTACAACAATGTAAAAATAGCCATAAGAGGAGCTAAGGCGGACTGCGACAGAGATTTTTTTGAAAATGCAATATGCGGGGTGCAGGATTTCCCTCGCACAAAGGTTATAGACGCAAGCGTAAAGGGAGTGGAGCCGCTGCTCGATGTTCTGAGTAAAATTTCTGCATACGGCTGCAGCAAGGCGGCAGAGGAATACAAGCACTCGCCGTCAGCCTTTGAACGATTTGCAGACAACACGCTTATGAGCCTTACAAAAGAAAAATGCAAAGTAAGCGGTGACGGCGCAGACCCCATAACGGGATATTTGATTGCGAATGAAACCGAAAAAAAGGTAATTCACATCATAGCAAGCGGTATACGCACCAAAACCGACTATCAAACTATAAAAGAAAGGCTGCGTGAGGTTTATGGCTAAAAACATTGCCGTTATGGGCGACAGCGAAAGCATTAAGGGCTTTGCGGCAATCGGTATGGATATTTATTCTTGCGATGACAGCGAAAACGCTCCGCAGCTTTTCAGAAAGATTGCTGACGGTGACAACTATGCGGTAATTTTCATTACCGAAGAAATGTTTGAACTTGTTGAAAAAGAGCGCAAAAGATATGAAGAAAAAATGCTGCCTGCCGTTATCCCTATCCCCGGTGTGAGGGGCAATACGGGCATAGGCACAAAGAGGCTGTCGTCTTTTGTAGAAAAGGCAGTCGGTTCGGACATTATCTTCAATGATTGAGGTGTAAATTTTGAAATCAGGAATTATAACTAAGGTGGCAGGCCCTTTGGTAATTGCCGAGGGTATGCGTGACGCCGATATGTTTGATGTTGTGCGTGTAAGCAGTCAGCGACTTATCGGCGAAATAATAGAAATGCATGGCGACAAAGCGTCAATTCAGGTGTACGAGGAAACTTCGGGACTTGGCCCGGGCGAGACAGTGGAGTCCACAGGCGCTCCGCTTTCGGTTGAATTGGGGCCGGGACTTATCGGCTCGATTTATGACGGTATTCAGCGACCGCTAAACGAAATTATGAAGATTGCAGGCACTAACCTCAAACGAGGTGTAGAGGTTGCGTCACTCGACCATAAAAAGAAATGGCACTTTACTCCGCTTGTGAAAAAGGGCGACAAGGTTGTGGCAGGCGACACACTCGGTACAGTACAGGAAACTCACGCTGTACTGCACAAAATACTTGTGCCAAACAAGGTAAGCGGTGTGGTGGAAAGCATAAGCGAGGGCGACTTTACGATAGACGAAACGGTTGCCGTTCTTAAAACAGACAAGGGCGCTACTGATGTGACAATGTGCCAGAAATGGCCTGTTCGTGTGGGCAGACCGTACAAGCGAAAGCTCTCGCCCGATATTCTCCTTACAACGGGACAAAGACCGATAGATACACTCTTCCCCCTTGCAAAGGGCGGTGTGGCGGCTGTACCGGGGCCTTTCGGCTCAGGCAAAACGGTGGTTCAGCACCAGCTTGCAAAATGGGCGGCGGCAGATATTATCGTATATATCGGCTGCGGCGAGCGTGGCAACGAAATGACGGATGTACTGAACGAATTTCCCGAACTGAAAGACCCACGCACAGGCAACTCGCTTATGGAGAGGACGGTGCTGATTGCAAACACCTCGGATATGCCGGTTGCGGCTCGTGAGGCATCCATTTATACAGGCATAACCATTGCGGAGTATTTTCGTGATATGGGATACACGGTTGCGCTTATGGCGGACTCAACCTCTCGCTGGGCAGAGGCACTCAGAGAAATGTCGGGCAGACTTGAAGAAATGCCGGGTGAGGAGGGTTACCCTGCTTATCTTGGCAGCCGACTTGCTCAGTTTTACGAAAGAGCAGGCAGAGTTATTGTAAACGGCAGTGATGACACAGAGGGGGCACTTTCGGTTATAGGTGCGGTGTCGCCTCCGGGTGGTGATATTTCAGAGCCTGTATCGCAGGCAACGCTTAGAATTGTTAAGGTGTTCTGGGGACTTGACGCAAACCTTGCGTACAAAAGACACTTCCCCGCTATAAACTGGCTTACAAGCTATTCGCTTTATACGGATCAGCTTGCCGACTGGTTCGCTAAAAATGCCGCTCCCGACTTTATGGAGCTGCGTGGCAGAATAATGTCGCTTTTGCAGGAGGAGAGCGAACTTCAGGAAATCGTAAACCTTGTTGGTATGGACGCACTCTCTGCTCCCGACCGACTTAAACTCGAAACCTCAAGGTCTATCAGAGAGGACTACCTGCACCAAAATGCCTTTGACCCGACCGACACCTACACCTCGCTTAACAAGCAGGTGCTTATGATGAGGGCAATTCTCACCTACTATGACAAGGCAAGAGAGGCGCTTGCAAACGGCGGCGACATTGAAATGCTTGTTAATCTGCCCGTTCGTGAGCGCATAGGCAGATATAAATATGAGCCTGAGGACAAGGTTCATGACGAATTTGAATTTATTAAGGCTCAGCTTAAAGCCGAAATTAAGGAAGTTCTTGAAAGGAGTGAGGACTGATGCCGAAGGAATACCGCACAATACGAGAGGTTGCAGGCCCACTTATGATGGTAAGCGATGTTGAGGGTGTAACATATGATGAGCTTGGCGAAATTGAACTGCCAAACGGAGAAACCCGCCGCTGTAAGGTGCTTGAGGTGGACGGCACAAACGCACTCGTTCAGCTTTTTGAATCCGCCGCAGGCATTAACCTTGCCCATTCAAAGGTGAGATTTTTAGGCAGGTCTATGGAGCTGCCCGTTTCTCCCGATATGCTTTCAAGAGTTTTTGACGGACTTGGAAATCCGATAGACGGCGGCCCTGCGCTCATTCCCGAAAAAAGGCTCGACATAAACGGCACACCTATGAACCCTGCCGCAAGAAACTATCCGCAGGAGTTCATTCAAACGGGAATTTCTGCCATTGATGGACTTAACACCCTTGTACGAGGACAAAAGCTGCCGATTTTCTCGGCATCGGGTCTGCCCCACGCTCAGCTTGCCGCTCAGATTGCAAGACAAGCTGCCGTAAGAGGCAAAGACGAGCAGTTCGCCGTAGTGTTTGCCGCAATGGGCATTACCTTTGAGGAGTCCGACTACTTTGTGCAGTCCTTTAAAGAAACGGGAGCGATAGACAGAACGGTAATGTTTGTAAACCTTGCAAACGACCCTGCCATTGAGCGTATAGCAACTCCGAAAATGGCGCTTACTGCCGCAGAATATCTGGCATTTGACAGGGGTATGCATGTACTTGTAATAATGACCGACATTACAAACTATGCCGACGCACTCAGAGAGGTTTCGGCGGCACGCAAAGAAGTGCCGGGCAGACGAGGCTACCCCGGATATATGTATACAGACCTTGCCACCCTGTACGAGAGAGCAGGCAGATTAAAGGGCAAGGAGGGTTCAATCACACTTATTCCTATTCTTACAATGCCGGAGGATGACAAAACTCACCCTATCCCCGACCTTACGGGATACATTACAGAGGGACAGATTATTCTTTCTCGTGAGCTTTACAGAAAGGGAATTACTCCGCCTATTGATGTTCTTCCGTCACTTTCAAGACTAAAGGACAAGGGCATTGGTCCTGACAGAACCCGTAAAGACCATGCGGCAACCATGAACCAGCTTTTTGCCGCATATGCACGAGGAAAAGACGCAAGAGAGCTTATGGTTATTCTCGGCGAGGCGGCGCTTACGGATATGGATAAAAAGTATGCCGAATTTGCCGAGGCATTTGAGAGAGAGTATGTGTCGCAAGGCTATGACACCAACCGCTCGATTGAAGAAACGCTTGATATTGGCTGGAAACTTTTGCATATTCTGCCGAGGAGCGAGCTAAAGCGAATAAAGGACGATATGCTCGATGAATTTTACGGAAAAGAATGACGCATTGAAGGTGTTTACAGATGGCAGTTTTAAATGTTAATCCCACCCGAATGCAGCTTAGCAAGCTGAAAAAGCAGCTTGCAACGGCTACTCGTGGTCATAAAATGTTAAAAGACAAGCGTGACGAGCTGATGCGCCGTTTTCTTGACCTTGTAAAGGAGAACAAGGCTCTCAGAGAAAAGATAGAAAACGAGCTTGCTGAGTGCGGCAACCACTTTGTGAACGCAAGTGCGGTTATGTCTAAAGAGGCGCTTGACGCCGCATTGATGTCGCCAAAGCAGAGAATAAACCTTGAAATTTCATCAAAAAATGTAATGAGCGTGGATATTCCGCAGTTTACCACAAGCACACGAACGAGCAGCGAGGGAGATATTTTCCCCTATGGCTTTGCTTTTACTTCGTTTGAGCTTGACGATGCGGTAATGAGCCTGAACGACCTATTGCCCGACCTTATTCGTTTGGCAGAGATTGAAAAAAGCTGCGAGCTGATGTCGGCAGAGATTGAAAAAACACGCCGCCGAGTAAACTCGCTTGAGCATGTTATGATACCGAGGTATCAGGAAACGATAAAGTACATTTCAATGAAGCTTGAGGAAAACGACCGCAGCAGCCGAACAAGGCTTATGAAAGTAAAGGATATGCTGCTCGATAAGGCGCACCACTATTCAGAACATTAGAATTTACAACAATAAACCGCACTTATGTAATTGCATAGGTGCGGTTAGGTTTTTGAAGAATTAATGCGCAAAGCATAGTTTTATAAAATATTTTACACTTAACATTGTGTAATAACAAAATAAAAGCCAGGCATTACAAAACTTTCTGCAATGTTTGGCTTTTATGTTATGTCAGCAAAAATCTGTTTACCTGTATGGTGCAAATTCGGTACGCTTTTTCATATCCTTTGCTCTTTCGTCCGAAACATAAATTCGTGAGCGTATTTTTGCCACGCAATCATCATTGTAGGCATCAACAAACACGCTGAATACATTTGATTCATCTCTGAGAATGTAGTCGGCACATTTACCAAGGATTTACCGCTTACATTAGGCGAGGTTGAAAATCCCTTTAAATCAACATTCATAATGCTTTTTATGGTGTTGATAGCCGCAAGTCCGTCTGCGCCTGCCTTTTCGCAAAGAGAGGCAAGTTTTGTCCACTCCTCTTCGTTGCTGCCCATAATAGAGGCAATAATTACCTTGGTGGGATAATTTTCCTTTAGCTTTCTGAAAAAATCAAGATTTTCTTCAAGAGAATAGGTTGATATGTTCAATATTTTTAAAACCGACAAAAGCCGTGTCTTCCTTGTCAAGCTCAGCAAATCGGGGAGAAACCTCGTTTGGAGTAAACATACCGATTGTTTTAAACGCTACTCCTGCCCAGTCCTCGTCAAAAGCCTTGGCTACCATTTCGTAATTACTGCCAACTACCGAGGACGAAAGGAAAAACGGATTTTCACACTTTACTCCGCAAAGGTCTGTGCTCAAGCACAATGCGTAAAACAACAGCTATGTTTTGCCGACATTATTTTGTATGTTTTTATTTACAACAGACAACTTGCGCATAATATTGCCGTTGCTTAACGATATTTTACTATGTTTTGCATACAAAAAATTACGAACCTGTTTATCAGCTAAAAACAAGTCCGTAATTTTAAAAATCAAATCAGATTATAAATTGTTTTCTTTTGCCTTTCTTCTCTTATGCTTTTTCTCTGTGAGGGGAGTCATACTCTTGGCACAAATAAGCATTGTGGAAGAATTGTGGAGCAATGCCGACATTGACGGAGAGATAAGACCCAAAAAGCCCGATGCCATTAATGCCGAATTAAAGCCGACGATAAATCTGTAATTTCGGTTAATTCTGTCCATTAAAGCTGTACTTATGGTTCTGATTCTTGCAAGCTCTGTAAGGTCTGTACCCTTGATTGTAATGTCTGCGGTTTCCCTTGCAATATCCGAGGCATCTCGCATAGCAACCGATACATTCGCCGCCGCAAGTGCAGGGGTGTCGTTGATACCGTCACCAACCATAATTACGCCCTTGCCGCTCTTTTTAAGCTCCTCAACATACTTATGCTTGTCCTCAGGCAAAACCTGACATCTGTATTCTGTAATGCCGAGCATTTCTGCGGTCATTTGTGCGGCTTTCTGGCTGTCGCCCGTAAGCATAATAACCCTTTCTATGCCCTGATTTCTGAGCATTTCAATGGCTTTTGCCGCCTCTGCCCGTGGTGGGTCGCTAATGCACAACGCACCCACAAGCTCGCCGCCTATGGCAAGATAAAGCACCGAGCAAGCGCCCGACTTTTCATCAATAATATTCTGCTGTTCCTCGGTTACGGTAATCTGCTCGTCCTCAACCACAAAGTGCTTGCTGCCGATTACTGTCTTTTTGCCATGGAGTGAAGTGGCTATTCCGTGAGCTACAATATATTGAACATCTGTATGCTCTTCTATGTGAGAAAGTCCTCTTTCGCTTGCGGCATTTACAACGGCATTTGCCACGCTATGCGGAAAATGCTCCTCAAGGCAAGCGGCTATTGTGAGAATTTCGTCCTCCGAATAATCGCTGAAAGAAATTACCTTTTCGAGTTTTGGCTCTGCGTTTGTGAGCGTACCTGTTTTGTCAAAAACAATGGTGTCGGCGTGAGCGTAAGCCTCAAGATACTTGCCGCCCTTTACTGTAATATCGTGGTCGGCAGCCTCTTTTATCGCCGAGATTACGGCTATCGGAGTAGACAGCTTAATTGCACACGAATAGTCCACCATAAGCAAGGATACCGCCTTGGTAATATTCCTTGTGAGAATTAATGTTGCCAAAAATCCCAAAAAGCTGAACGGCACAATGCGGTCTGCCAAGGTTTCGGCTCTGCTCTGCACTCCTGCCTTCAGGTTTTCGGAATTATCAATAAGCTCAATAATCCTGCTGATTTTTGTGTTTGACGAAAGCGCCTTTACATTAACAACAATGTTGCCGTCCTCAATCACAGTGCCGGCAAATACGGTTATTCCCTCTCGCTTGGCAACAGGCAGAGGCTCGCCTGTCATAGACGCCTCGTTTACGGTTGCCTCACCCGACACAACAACACCGTCAACAGGGATAACATTGCCTGTCTGCACTCTGATATTGTCGCCCTCCGAAAGCTCGGAAATAGGAATAAGCACATCCGAATTATCGGCGGTTACAAGCCACACCTTGTCGGTTTTAATTGCAAGGCTGTCGGTAAGCACAGCCTTTGTGCGAGCGTGGGTATAATCCTCAAGCATACCCGATACCGAAAGCAAGAACATAATAGTGCCTGCGGTCTTAAAGTTTCTTTGCAGCAGGCAGGTTGCAATAGACGCACCGTCAAGCACATCTACATTGAGCTTGCAGTTCCACAAAGCCTTTAAGCCTTTCTTTATGTATCGGATACTTCTGTAAATTGTAATTACAGTTCTGATTGGTGCAGGCAAAATTAAATATTGCAAAAATCTTTTTGCAATGCACGAAATCAGATTTGTTTTAAAATTATTGTCAATATCCTTAACGCTGACAGTTTTCTTTGCCTTTACAGGCACAAGCGAACTGCGCTCTATTGAGGCAACCACATTGATTACATTCTGACGATAACCGCTGCTGTACATAACAAGGATACCGCCGTTTTCGGCATTTACCTCAACCTTTTTTACATAGCTTTTTTCAATTAATAAATTATAAATATAACCCTCATACGCCTTATCAAAAGCATATGCGCCGCAACGAAATCTGATTCGCTGCGGCTTATCATACACAATAGAATATTTCATTATTCTTCAACTTCTGCTTCAGTTTCTTCTGCAATGCCTGCCTCGGTCTTTGCGTCGTAGCAAAGGTCGGCTGCCTCGTCCTTCATACTCTGGAACTTAGCTTTTGCGTCCTTCTGGAGCTTCATACCCTTGGCAAGACCTGTTACTGCTGCGCTGCGGGTCTTTGGCGAAGTAAATACTTTTTTACCAACGATAACTGCTGCCGCACCTGCAACAACACACCATAATTTTTCATTTTTTAAAAAATTCTTCATAACTGTTCCTCCTAAGATTTTGATAATTATATTATACTCATTTGTCGAAATTTGTCAATAATACAGACGAAAAATCACCTGTCTTTTGTAGACTATCCCAAGCTGACATCTAAAATCATCATAATTACAAACCCAACGGCAACACCTATTGTGCCGACATTTGAGTGGTTTCCGTTTTGCGATTCGGGAATAAGCTCCTCTGTAACAACATAAATCATTGCTCCTGCCGCAAATGACAAAAGATACGGCAATATTTGCGTTACAATTCCTGCAAAAATCAGTGTAATTATCGCACCTATCGGTTCAACAACACCCGAAATCACACCGTAATAAAACGATTTTATTTTGGAACAGCCGCCATCCTTGAGCGGCAAAGATATTATTGCGCCCTCGGGGAAATTTTGAATTGCAATTCCTACGGCAAGCGAGATTGCGCCCGCAACGGATATGCCTGTATTCTCGGTAAGTGCTCCTGCAAGCGTTACGCCCACCGCCATACCCTCCGGAATGTTGTGCAGGGTAACCGCAAGCACAAGCATGGTGTTTTTGGAAAGCCTTGTTTTTACGCCCTCGGGTTTGTCGCTGTTTAAATGCAAATGCGGAATTACGCTGTCGAGCAAAAGCAGGAAAACTATGCCGAGCAAAAAGCCGATTGCAGCCGGCAGCCACGCAACTGTATTTTGCTTTTCCGTCATTTCTATTGACGGAATTATCAGCGACCATACAGACGCCGCTATCATAACGCCTGAGGCAAATCCGAGCAAGAATTTTTGAAATTTCTCGTTGATTTTATTTTTGGTAAAAAAAACCATTGCAGAACCCAAGGAAGTGCCCAAAAACGGAATTAAGAGTATTGCTGTTTCTTGTAAAAGCATTTTTCACCGCCTTTCACCTAATTTTATGCTAAAAGATAAGCGAATATCTTTTATTGCTAAATTTTCCAGCCTGCCGCCTGCTGACGGGCATTAACAAAGCTCCTGTAAATGCCGCCCTCCTGCATAAGCTGAGTGTGTGTGCCGAGCTGAGCAATTTTGCCGTTTTCCACAACTGCGATTTGGTCTGCGTTGCGAACGGTTTTTAGCCTATGCGCAATCATAATGATTGTTTATTGCTTTGGCTTTTTCGACCGCATTTTTAAAGTTTTCTTCATAGCCGATAAACATTCCAAAGGTTGAGCAAAAGCCGAGCACGCTGAAAGTAGCCTTGTGCGAAAATGCCGTTGAAACTGAATGAAAAATCTCAGCTATAACAAACGAGCCTGCAATCATTGCAATTTCAATAAGATAAGCTTTAAGGCCTTTTTCACTGTTTATCAGCCTGTTGATAACATCGCCGATGATAAAAAACGGTATCAGCTTGAACAGTACATTAAAAACCGCAAGCACAATGCTGAGCGCATAGAGAATTTTTTTGCCTGCCTGCCTACTGCATAATCCAAGCTGCCGGGGATTTTGCTTTTTCCATTATTTCACTCTCCTTTAAATTTAGTTAGTTTAAGCTAACTTTTGTATTTAAAATTTTGCACCTGAAATCAGATACAAAAATTGCAGGATAATTCACTTAGTTTATGAACATTTCATTCCGAAATCGTTTTTACAAAGAATATAAAATAAACCAGGTGGCAAAGCCATACTGTTGCTAAAATTATGCAAGGGACAATTATGCCCTTTATCAGCATTAGCACAAAGCCGAATGTCATAAGTACAGTGACCGAAGTTATGATTTTTACCTTTGTTTTTGTGGTCATTCCCTTTTTGTTTACAAATGACTCAAGGTTCTTTTTATACATTTTTGTATTAACAAACCAATTATGCAGTCTTTGCGATGAATTTGCAAAGCAGAACACAGTTGCCAAAAAGAACGGCACTGTCGGCAAAATCGGCAATACTATTCCCACACAACCGAGTGCAAGCGATATACAGCCTAAAACTAAAAATAATATTCTTTTTATTTTCATCTTCTTTCCTCCAAATTTAATAATTTTTGCATAAAGCATTAAAGCCGATATGTTATTGTAAAGTTAGCTTTGGCTAACTTTCAGGTATATTATTGCTTGTTTTTATGCGGCGGTACGGTGCATAAGCAAAGCCGCCGCACCGCCTTAGTTAAATATGGTTCTATAATAAATATAATGGGAATGACGCTGTCTTGAAAATTTCAGCATACTTTAAAGTTTTCCCTATGTGAAGGGAAAAACTTGATAAATTCGTTCTTAACCCCAACTTTTGATAAAAAGCCATTATTATAAAATTAGTCTTTATTTGCGAGATTTGCAAGCTGTTTTTTCTCTTTGCCGCTCTCTATAAGGTGGCTGACCGCCATAACAGGGTGATAAAAAATCATTCTCGGGCCTGAAAAACGCATAACCTCTCTTATCTTTTCACGCATTTGCGGCTTGTAGCAATGCACCTTGCAGTTTGAGCAAAAGGTTTTGGTTTCCATAAAAGGGCATTTACTGCTCCTAAGCTGAGCATAATCCTTTAAAGCCTTGCAGTCGGCGCAAATCTCGCCCTTGGTCTTATGCTTTTTATGGCAGTACAGGTCAATCATTTTGGAAACGACCTGCTTTTCTCTCTCCCTTTTTTCGTCAACACCGAGTTTTCTGCTCATCAGCTTGTCCTCCCGTTCTCCACGCAATAAACGGTGTCGGCAATCTTCATTGTTGACTCTCTGTGCGATACAAGCACTACGGTTTTATTTTCTCTTTCCTCATTAAGCGATTTAAGAATAACCGCCTCGTTAAGGCTGTCGAGGTTGCTTGTAGGTTCGTCAAGGAGCATAAGCGGCGCATTGTGCAAAAACGCCCTTGCAAGTCCTATTCTTTGCTTTTCGCCGCCCGACAGAGTGTCGCCGAGTTCTCCTACCATGGTATCGTAACCGTTTGGCAGGCTCATAATAAAATCGTGAACAGAGGCTTTTTTGCAGGCATTAACTATTTCCTCATCTGTTGCGTCAAGCTTTGCAATTCTGAGATTATTCTTAATGCTGTCGTGGAAAAGGTGGGTATCCTGCGTAACATAGCTTTCTATATCCCGTAAATTCGAGGTGTTTATATCCTCTATGCTTGCGTCTGAAATTTTAATATCACCCTTTTGCACCTGCCAAAATCTCATCAACAGCTTTAGCAAGGTTGACTTGCCACTGCCGCTCTTGCCTGTGATTCCGACAACGGTATTTTCTTTAATATCAACCGATACATTGTCAAGTATTACCTCATCGCCATACGCAAAGGTAACATTCTCCGCCTTTGCGCCATTAAAATCAATATCTTTCCTGCCTGTAATCTCCTCAACAACAGGCGACTCGTCAAGAATATTAAGCACTCTGTTGCCTGCCGCAAATGTATTCTGCAATGTACTGCCAAGGTTTGCGAGCGACACAACAGGGCCAAACGAGCTCATAAGTGCAAGTACGGGGATAATTACACCGTCAAGACCCACCATATCTTTTTGATACAGAAGTGCCGCCGCAACTAAGAGCATAATATCAAAAGCAAAGATTACAGTATTGGTTACAGCCGTACTTGTGCCTGTTTTTTGTTTCATTCTCTTTTCGGTTGCAAGCAGTTCTTCGGTTTTTTCATTCATCTTTTGCGCACGATTTTTTCCGCCGCCAAACTGAATTAACTCCGAAATGCCGTACAGGCTGTCAAGCACAAAGGCGCTTAGCTCGCCCGATTTTTTGCGGAATTTTTCGCCGTCACTGCCACTGCTCTTTGAAACCGCAACCGGCACTATTACCCCGACAGTGATATATGCCGCAAGTGCGAGCATACCGAGAATTACACTGTACGAGCCGATAAACACAACCATAATAATGCAAAAGATAACAGCTATTGCAATCGGAGAAATTGTGTGGGCATAGAACACCTCAAGCAATTCAATGTCTGAGGTTATGATTGAAATAAGGTTGCCCTTGTCCTTTCCCTCAAGCTTTGCCGGGCAAAGTCTGCGCAAGGCTATGAACACTTTATCTCGGATAAGCGCAAGCAATTTAAAGGCTATGTAGTGATTGCTCGCCTGCTCTGCGTACCTTAAAACACCACGCAAAAGTGCAAATACACCTGCAAGAATAAAGGCGGTGAGCATTGAAATACCCGTAGAAATATTGAGCGCATCAAGGATAGCGTATCCGCCGAGTATTGTTATAAAGGCTGCGCACAAATTACCGATTATGCCCATTGCTATTGCAAGCGCCATAAAGCCTGCGAGCGGCTTTACAAGTGCCGAAAGTCTGAACATAATGTTTAAATTACTTCTCTTTTTCATTGCTCACACCCCCTTTGTGTAGTTTTCAAGCTGAATTTGCGAATTATAAAGATTTGCGTACACACTGTTGTTTTTCAAAAGCTCTGTGTGTGCTCCGCTTTCTATTATGTTTCCGTCCTGCATTACATAGATATTGTCGGCATTCACAACATTTGCAAGCCTGTGCGAAATAAGAATAACTGTTCTGGTTTTGGCAAGTTTAATAATCTGCTCCATTATATCGTTTTCGCTCTCAATATCTATGTTTGAGGTTGCCTCGTCAAAGATATATATGTCGCTGTTGTGCAGTAATGCTCTTGCAAGCGCAAGTCGCTGGCGCTGACCGCCCGAAATATTGCTTGCCTTTTCATTAATAAAGGTATCGAGTCCGTTTTCGCTCTTTAAAAAGTTTGCGAGATTAACCTGCTCAAGCACCCGCCAAAGCTCTTCGTCTTTAACATTCGCCGCCATTAAAAGGTTCTCCCTCACCGTACCCTTAAAAATATAGCTGTTGTGACCGATATATGTAATAGATTTCATCAGACTGTTTTCGTTTATTTCTTTTATAGAAATACCGCCAATCGTCACACTTCCGCCAAAGCCTTTGTTTTTTCCTGTAAGAATTGAGGCAACAGTAGATTTACCGCAGCCGCTTTTGCCTACAACAGCTGTAAAACTGCCCTTTTTAAAGCTCATATTTACACCATGCAAAATCTCTCTGCTTTCATCATACGAAAAGCTGAGGTTATTACATTCAATGTCGGTATTATCTGTGATTTTTTCTTTTGCGGAATTTTCTTCTTTAATATCAAGAAGATTAAAGATTTTATCGCTTGCCGCCATACCGTTCATTGCTATGTGGAAAAAGCTGCCGAGCCGGCGCATTGGAATAAAGAAATCTGCCGAGAGAAGTATTATAAAAAGGCAGCCCGAAATATCAATGTAACCGCCTGCAAACTGCGTTACGGCAAGAATCATTCCGACAGCCGCACCGCCGTATGCAATCAGATCCATAATTGTAATTGAATTTAACTGCATAGTGAGGACTTTCATTGTTATTTTTCTGAACTTTTCAGCCTCTATATTCATCTCGTCATTTTTAAATTTATCGGACTTGTAAATTTTGAGAGTTGTAAGTCCCTGCAAATTTTCGAGGAAAGTATCGCCCAAGGCAGTGTACTGACCCCAATACTTTGAGAGTAATTTTTTCGCCCATGTTTGTACGGCGGCAATCGCAACGGGAATAAGCGGCACACACACAAGCAGTACAACTGCCGACAGAACATTTACAAAACAGGTTACGATAAACAATGTAAGCGGCGCTATCATTGCATAAAAGAACTGCGGAAGATATGCGCCAAAGTAGGTTTCAAGCTGTTCTACACCCTCTACCGACACCTGCACGATTTCCGAGGTTTTTACTTTTTCGTTGTACGATGCTCCGAGCCTCAGCACCTTTTCAAAAATAAGACTTCTCAGCTTTTGCTTAACTTCCTTTGAAGAGAGAAAGCTCATTTTTGAGGAAATTTTAGTGCATACAAATTGCACTGCCACGCACAATAAAATTACAGCGACAAGAAAAACAATATCGCCTGCCTGCGGTTTTGCATAGGTAAGTTTGCCCACAAAGGCTGCGATACTGCCCATAATTACAACATTGGAGCAGAGTGAAACCCATTGGCTCGCCACATTGCCTGCAATATATTTTTGGCTTTCTGCGACTGTTGCAATAAGCCGTTTATTTATCATCATAAGCATACCACCTTTTTAATTAGTTTTAACTAACTTATTAAACCACAAATCTGCAATTTTTTCAAGTAGGAAATTATGTTTAGCGATAAAAAGTGTAAATGATATGCAAGTGTTTGCAGTAAGGTGAAAATTTATTGGCTCTTTGTCAAAAGTTGGGATTAAGAACAAAGTTATCAAGGCTTCCCCTCAAGTGGAAGGCTTTTTGTTTGATAAAATTTTTAAGATAGCATCATTCCACAACATTTATAATAGAACCAAATTTATTTAACTAAACCCTAAAACCAAAAAACAGATGCAAAGCATTAAACTCTGCATCTGTTTATGTATTGGGGATTATTATAATTTTTGAATAACGATTTTTCTGTATGTGTTAAACTTAACCCACTTTGCGAAAAATTCGGAATCGTTAATATCTTCAAGATTTTTGTATTCGTCAAGCATAGCCTTGATTTTTTCATCGCTGTCTGCGAGAATTTCAAAGCCTCTGCCGTTAATAACAGGAACACCGCTGTATTTGTAATCATCAACCGAAGTAATGGCTGTAATCACCTTATTGCGAACGCTCACTGCCACCAAATCACGAAGTACAATAATATCAAAGCTGTCGGGGTATGAGTAGCTGTCGCCGCTTGTAGGAATTTCGTCACCGACAGTGTAGGTTTCTCTTACAGGCTGATATTTAAGTACATTGAGGCTTGTGGTATCGTAATAAAATTCCTCGAAAATGTCGCCTCTTGCCTCAAGATTTTCAAACTTGAACGATGCCTTTTCAGAGCCTGCTACACCCTTCTGGCTTACCTTTTCAACCACGCCGCAAGCCGAAGTCATATTCGTTACACGATTTATAAGTATAAGCTCACCCAAGGTTTTGTGCGCTGAGAATAAGTCGGCAACAATCGGCTCGGTAAGCAAAAGATTACATACCGCAATACCGTTTTTATTTAAAGTATCTGCCTTTATATGCTCGCCTGTATTTACATCAACTGTGGAGCTTGTGTGTGGCTGTTTACATACTCAACAGCCGACATACCGGCAATTTCGCCCTCGGCAAGTGCGCCCGTTACATACTTCTGCGGACAGCCGCCTGCCACATCGCCGCCTGTGGCAACGATAACCGCCTTTGCCTTGATTATGTAGAAAGTATCGTTTTCAATGCCTATACCGTAAGCACCGTTGATTTTATTGTTTTTTACGGCAAAATCTGTAATGTTTACTCTGTTGAGGATTTCAATATTCTTTGTTTTTTCAACAGCCGAGGCAAGAATAGGTTTAATGTTTTCACCGTTTATTTTAAGGTTTCTATTACCCCTTGTAACATACTTACCGTTTTCATCCTTTAAAATAACAAGACCTAATTTTTCAAGCCTATCTGTTACCTCGTTCAGCTTTTCGGACATTGTAAGGAGTAAATCTTCTCTTACAATTCCGTCAGCGTCTTTTTTAGCGTAGTCAACATAATCCTGCGGCTTTCTTCCCTCAACGATGTATGCGTTAAGAGCATTTACGCCTGCCGCAAGACAGCCGCTGCGCTTGATGTGTGCCTTTTCGCAAATCAAAACCTTTTTATCTGAATTTTCTGAAATAGTGAGTGCGGCATAACAGCCTGCTGTACCTCCGCCTATTATCAGAATATCTGTACTTAATTTTTCAATTTTCATAGGCTGCCTCTCCCTTTTACACTCACCTTATTTTCATATCATTTTATTTTTTCAAGATAATCTTCCGCAGATAATACGCAATTAGCACCGTCCGATACAGCTGTTACAACCTGTCTTAACTTTTTGGTACGAACATCGCCTGCAACAAATATTCCGTTTGCCGAAGTTACTCCGTCCTCATTTGCAACAATATAGCCGTTATTGTCAACTTCAACCAAATCCTTGAGAACAGCGGAATTTGGCACACTGCCGACTGCAACAAAAACACCGTCAACTTTGATGTCGGTTTCTGCGCCGTTTTTATCAACTGTGATCGACTCAACCTTATTACTGCCGTTAATCTTTTTTATCTGAGAATTAAGCAATATTTCTACATTAGAAATATTTTCAACTTTTTGCTGTAAGGTTTTGTTGGCTCTGAATTTATCTCTGCGATGAATAAGATAAACTTTTTTCGCAAACTTTGAAAGCAAAGCCGCATCGCCGAGGGCGGTATCTCCGCCGCCTGCAACAGCTGTGATTTTATCTTTATAAAATGCAGCGTCACAAACTGCGCAATACGATACTCCTCTGCCCGAAAATTCCTTTTCGCCTTCAACCTGAAGTTTTCTGCGTTCCGTACCGACCGCATAAATTACAGTGTGAGTTTCCAATGAATTTCCGTTGTCAAGTTCAATGCTGTAATCAGTTGTGTTTTTGCTGATTTTAACAGCCTCTCCCTCTATAAATTCAGTACCGAGGCTTTCTGCGTGGGAACGGAACTTTTCGCCCAAATCAAAGCCGTTTTCGCCGTATAATCCCGGGTAATTATCTACACGCTCGCTTTCTGCAATCTGACCTGTGCCAAGGTAATTTTTCTCAACCACAACTGCCTTAAGTCCTGCTCGTTGAGCATAAATTGCCGAAGAAAGTCCTGCCGGACCGCTTCCGATAATAACTATGTCGTACATATTACACTCCTTGTTTAGTAAATAACCAATTCTTCCTTTTCTGAATTTGTGCCGTTGATTTTAAATGAATTTAGCACGGGATTTTCTCTGTCCATAAGTGACAAAATCATATAGCTTGCCTTGCTGTCATATGCAAGTCGCTTGTCCTCATCCGACGGTCTTGACGGAGATTCGGGATGTGAATGCCAGTTACCGAGCGGTACAAAACCGTTCTGTCGCATATTCTTTACCGCCGCAAGCTGTTCCTTTGGGTCAAGTGAAAAATGCTCGTTTGAGTGGTCAATGTTTGTGAGGAGATAAACCTTTTTAATCTCCTTGTTTTCGCCGTCAACCGTACCCGCAATCAAACCGCAAGCCTCGTTTGGCAGCTCGCTTTCTGCGTGAGCCACAATTTTATTATAGTCAGCTTTTGATAATTTAATCATAAATGAACACCGTCACATTCTGCCTGCTCGTAGTCGATAAGCTCGGTAATTGTAGGATGGTCGCCGCAAACCGCACAATTATGTGTGTTTGACGGAAGTTTTATCTTACGAAATTCCATTTTGAGTGCATCGTATGTAAGTAAATATCCTGTGAGCAAATCGCCCTTGCCGAGAATATACTTGATAGCCTCCATTGCCTGCAAGCTGCCGATAACACCGCCCATTGCTCCGATTACACCCGCTTGCTTACAAGTAGGAACTGCGTCCTTTGGCGGTGGGTTCTTGAATACACAACGGTAGCAAGGACCTTCACCGGGTACATATGTCATAAGCTGTCCCTGAAATCTGATAATACCTGCGTGTGAAAAAGGTTTTTTAGCCATTACGCAAGCGTCATTGATAAGAAACTTTGCCGGAAAATTATCGGTACCGTCAATAATGAAATCATAATCCTTGATGATATCCATAATGTTTTCGCTTGTAACAAAGGTATGGTAAGTTTTTACCGTAACATCGGGATTCATAGCCTCCATAGTTTCCTTTGCCGATTCTACCTTTGGCTTGCCTACATCTTTTGTAGCGTGAATAATCTGTCGCTGAAGGTTTGAAAGGTCAACCTCGTCTGCGTCTGCAATGCCGATTGTACCGATACCGGCAGATGCAAGGTACATTGCAACAGGAGCGCCAAGTCCGCCTGCGCCAATGATAAGTACCTTTGCGTTGAGCAGCTTTTTCTGTCCCTTGGCACCAACCTCTTTGAGGATAATGTGGCGAGAATAGCGCTCAAGCTGTTCGTTTGTAAATGCCATTACTGACCGCCTCCCATGAAATAAAGAAATTCAACTACATCGCCGTCCCTGAGTACGGTTTCCTCAAAAGTACCGCTTGCAAGGAATTCGTCGTTTACACTTACTGTTACATACTCCGGTGTTTCTACATCTTCGTCAATAATAAGCTGTGCTACTGTAAGTCCCTCTGCTACTTCCTTTTTATTGCCTGCAACTGTGATTATCATAATAATAACCCCTTTAAACTGATTTTTCAATAACTTTTTTAATTTCTGCTTGTTTTACTGCGCCTCGCAGTCTTGAAACCTCTTCGCCGTTTTTAAAAAACACCAAAGTAGGCACTGCCTGTACCTCGTATTTTTCGGCAAGCTCGGAATCAAAATTTATATTGATTTTAACAATTTTGAACTTTTCGGCATACTCCTGCTCAAGTGCAAAAAGTACCGGTGAAGGTCTTTTACAAGGCACACAGCTGTCTGAATAAAAATCAGCGAGTACAGTTTTATCTGCCTGTAAAACTTCTTTTTCAAAATTGTCTTTACTGATTCTTGTCGGCATTTAATCACCAACCTTTTTAACTATAAGATTATAAGTGCCGTCCTCGTTATCTATGAGCTTTAAAATTTGATGTCCCTCTTCCTTGATACTTCTCGGAACATTCTGAACAGGCTCGCCGTCATTCATTTTAACACTTAAAATCTGACCGTCGTCAAGCTCTTTTTCAAGTGCGTATGTGTCAATACAGCCGCTCGGACAAATTGCCTGTCCCTGACAAGCTGTAATTGTTCTTACTCTCGGGCCGCATACACCCGGCTCAACATCGCCCTCGGCAAGTGCCGCCTTTACATTTTCCACATCGTCAAGTTTAATAAACGGAATTTCAACACTTTGTCTTGAGGTAAGATGCACATAGCCGTCACCGAAATTTTCTGCTACTTCTGCAATCTTGGCAAGTTGTTTTGCCGTAAGATTTCCGCCTACCACTCTTAAACGAAGAGAAAAATTATTCTTTTGTTTTTGGCGCATAAAGCCGCCTTTTTTTAATGTTGAATAATCAACTGCCATTGTGAATCCCCCAAAACTAATTGTTTATTTTACTTATTGCATTTCCGAAGTCCTCTATAAGATCTGCAATGTCCTCTATTCCAACGCTTATTCTTATAGTGTCGTCAAATACACCTGCGCTTTCTTTCTGCTGTTGTGTGCTGTGTGCGTAAATTGTGCTTGACGGATGAATTACCAATGTTCGTGTGTCACCGATATTTGTTGCGTTTGTCGCAAACTTTAAATTGTTTATAAGTTCAAAGGCTTTTTCTTTACTGCCGGCTCTGATTGTAAGAATCGCACCGCCTTTGCCTTTTAAAAGTTTTTGTGTAAGTGCGTAATACTCTGAACTTTCAAGTGCCGGGTAATTAACCTCAATATCTTTACAGGTTTCAAAAAATTGTGCAAGTTTCAATGCGTTGCTGCAAAGACGCTCCATTCTCAGTCCCAATGTTTCAAGACCGACAGAATTTAAAAATGCGTTGAACGGAGCAAGACAACAGCCGAAGTTTCGCCAAATTCCGTTTCTGAGTTTTGCAAGATACGAAAGTTTACCGTATTTTTTATATTCTTTCATACCCTTGTATTTTTCTGTATCCCACTCAAACTTACCGCTGTCAATTATTATACCGCTGATTGCGTTTCCTCCGCCGTTAATATACTTTGAAGTTGAATGAACAACAATGTCAGCACCGAAATCAATCGGGTGAACAAGATACGGTGTTGCCGTTGTGCTGTCTACAATAAGAGGTATATTGTATCTGTGTGCAAGATTTGATACCGATTCAATATCCACAACATCAAGTTTCGGATTGCCGATAAGCTCCGCAAATACTGCTCTTGTGCGCTCGTTGATAAGCGGTTCAACATTCTGCGGTGTAACCTCGTCTACAAAATGAGCGGTTATGCCGAATGCCTCTAAATCCTTTAACAAATCAATAGTTCCGCCAAACAAGCCTGCGCCTACTATAATTTCATCACCGGACTCCAATATATTAAGAAGTGCCATTGTAACTGCTGCCATACCTGACGAACACGCAACAGCACCTGCACCTTTTTCAAGGGCGGCAATTCTGGTTTCAAATGAAGTAACCGTAGGATTGCCTATTCTTGAATAAGCATATCCCAGCGCTTTGTTGTTGAACACTTTTTCAAGCTGTTCGGCAGAGCTGTGCGAAAATGCACTTACCTGATAAATAGGAGTCATAGTAGAGCCGGACGCCTTATCACCGCTAAAATTTTTGTGTAATAATGCTGTATTAAACTCCATAAGCTTCCCATCCCTTTTAAATCATATTTGCTTAGTCAATGCTTATTTATTTAGTAGGTATTGATTTTTCCTTAAAAAATGTTAATCTATATTTAATACGCTTAGTCAGGCATATTCTGCTCCAAAACAGGCTTTTCTTCTGTATAAGGAGCTGATTAATAGAAAATATCAACAAAAGTGGAGTTTGGCATTATTGCGATAATCGACATAGCGGTGTATTCTCAAAACGGGTGTTCGGTCACCGCTCCCGATATTGCCAAGCGGCACAACATATCTAAAAAATACCTTGAGCAAATACTTCCCTCCCTCACCTCTGCAAACCTTATTCGTGGGCAAAAGGGACTTAACGGCGGATATGTAATTGCCAAGGATTTCAGCGAAATAACTTTTAAAGACATTATAAACGCTCTCGACACAAGGGTGCTTAACGATGTTTACTTTGACAGTCGAGATAAAAACGATATGATGATGGAGCTTATAAACGATAAACTCTGGAGTGCAATGTCATCTTACCTGCAAAATTACGCAGAAAGCATTACTCTGGCAGAGATTGCAGAACATTACAAACAAAACGAAATTATTGTACAGGCTAAGGTCGTGTAATAAAGAAGAAAAAGTGCAGCAAGATTATAGAATTGCTGCACTTTTTCTTTTCGTTATTATTTTAAACTTTTGATTGCATTGATTGTTTTATCTATATCCTCATCGGTATGTGCAAACGAAACAAACATTGCCTCAAACTGCGACGGAGCTGTATAAACTCCGCTGTCCTGCATATGTCTGAAATACTCGGCAAAGCGAGCGGTATCGGCGGTTTTGGCTGTATCGTAATCCTTTACCTTTTCGCCTGTAAAGAACACAGTCATAATCGAGCCGACACGATTTACATTTAGTCCCGACTCCTGCATTGCATTTTCAAGCTGAGCAGAAATTTTTTCGAGCCTTGTGTAGATTTCGTCTTGATTTTCCTCAAGAATTTTAAGAGTTTCAATTCCTGCGCTTACGGCAACGGGATTGCCCGAAAGTGTGCCTGCCTGATACACAGAACCGAGCGGAGCAACGCACTGCATAACCTCTTTTTTGCCGCCGTATACAGCAAGCGGCATACCGCCGCCGACAATTTTGCCGAGGGTGGTGAGGTCGGGGGTTACATTGTAGTATTGCTGTGCACCGCCATATCTGCCTCGCCTGAAAGCAAGGCATTTTCAAGTTCTGAAATAAACACACCTTTGCCGCCTATCATTGCAAGCGGTTTGTCGAGAATTTTATCGCCCTTTGTTGAAATATGCACGATTTCAATTTCTGTATTTTTAAATCTGTTTTGCAAAGCATTTGCAAACATCTCTGTCTGTGCAAGCGCAAGTTTGCTTTTTCGTGTACCTATTTTTATTTTCATATCAGCTATTTTCCTTTATTATTTTATCCACAACATCAACATCAATATTTTTGCCGCAAAGGCACATATTCATAAGACTTGAAAATACTTTTTTTCGCACCTCTTCGTCTGCGGTGATTTGTTTGATATGCTCTCTGTATTTCCACATTACTTCTACCGTATCGGCATTTGTGCTTTCAAGTAAATTTATAAACTGCTCTTTAAGATATTTTGCGTATATCGGACTTTTGCCCGAAGTGGTAATACCGACAGTAACGGAATTTTTTTGTACAAGCGCAGGGAAAATAAATCCGCACTTTTCTTTATCGTCTACCGTATTTACAAGAATATTTTTTGCACTGCACAAGTCAAAAATATGTGCGTTCACCTGCTCGTCATCGGTGGCACTGATAACGCAAAAGACATTTTCCAAATCGCCGTCTGCAAACTCACGATTGATTGTATTTACATTAAGCCTTAAAATCTCAGTGCTTATCTTTGGCGACACAACGGTTGCCTCTTTTGCTTGCGGGAATATCGTTGACTACCTTGCCGTCAATAATAATTTCACCGCTGTCGGGAGTTTCAAGACCTGCTATCATTCTGAGAATTGTGGTTTTGCCACTGCCCGACGGGCCTAAAAGACCGATGAGCTTACCCTGTTCAATTGAGAAATTCACATTATCAGATGCCTTGTAATTGCCAAAGGTCTTGTTAATATTTTTTTAATTCCACATACATTAAGATTCCTTCTTTCCTTTGTACTCAATTACACTTCTGATAATCAGAATAATAACCGCCATTATTACAAGAATTGCCGACACCGCAAAGGCAGGTACGGTTTTAAACTCGTTAAACAAAATTTCAATATGTAGCGGCAGGGTGTTCGTCTTTCCACGCAAATGTCCCGAAAGTACAGATACTGCGCCAAACTCGCCCATTGCTCTTGCGGCGCACAAAACTACGCCGTATAAAAATGCCCACTTAATATGCGGAAAGGTAACCTTTCTGAAAATGGTAAGTCCCTTTGCTCCCATAAGTGCTGCCGCCTCTTCATAAACAGGGTCGAGCTTTTCAAGAACAGGCTGAACCGCTCTTACAACAAAAGGAATACCTATGAACACAAGTGCAAAGGTAATGCCTATTCTTGTGTAGGCAATGCTTATGCCGAATTTTGCAAAAAAGCTGCCTATAAAGCCTGTATCAGCCGTAAGCGAAGTAAGCGCAATACCTGCAACCGCTGTCGGCAGTGCAAAAGGCAGCTCAATCATACCGTCAATTATTCTTTTGCCGGGGAACTTATAACGCACAAGCACCCACGCAAGCACAACACCCATAACCGCATTGATTGCCGACGCAATAAACGCCGTAATCAAACTGACCTGATAGCTTGCCATTACTCGTTCGCTTGTAACTGTATCTATAAAATCAGACCAGCTCATCTGCGCCGTATAAATCACAAGAGAAGCGAGCGGAATCAACACTATAATGCTGAGTATTGATATAGTAACTCCCATAGATAAGCCAAAGCCGGGAATAACTCGTTTCGCCTTTTTAGTTTTGTTCATCTTTACACCCACTTTTCTTGTATATGCAAGCATTGTGTTCAGCCGATACCAACTGAACACAATTACCTGAAAAATTATGTTTCAAATTATTTTTCGTAAATCTTATCAAATACTCCGCCGTCTGCAAAATGAGTTTTCTGAGCCTTGTCCCAACCGCCAAAGTCATTTATTGTAACAAGGTTAATGTTAAGGTCAAACACATCTGAGTATTCTTTCAAAATTTCCTGATTGTAAGGACGATAGTAGTTATCTCCTGCAATTCTCTGCGCCTCGTCGCTGTATAAGTAGCTGAGATACTCGGTTGCTACCTCTCTTGTGCCTCTGCTGTCTGCCACTTCGTCAACAACCGCAACTGACGGCTGAGCAAGAATACTTACACTCGGTGTAACAATTTCGTATTCATCGGGGTGGTCTTTAATTGAAAGATAAGCCTCGTTTTCCCAAGCCAAAAGCACATCGCCCTGTCCGTTTTCTACAAAAGTAGTTGTAGCTCCTCTTGCGCCCGAATCAAGAACGAGTACATTCTGATAAAGTTTCTTTACAAAGTCCTCGATTTTGCTTTCGTCACCGTTATAAAGCTTGTCGGCATATGCCCAGGCGGCAAGGTAGTTCCATCTTGCGCCGCCCGAAGTTTTTGGGTTTGGTGTAATAACTCCAACGCCGTCCTTTACAATATCGTCCCAATCCTTAATATTCTTTGGATTGCCTTTTCTTACAAGGAATACAATGGTTGAGGTGTAAGGTGAAGAGTCGTTTTCAAGGTTATTTACCCAGCCGTCATTAATAAGACCTGCATCTCTAACGGCATTAACATCATATTCAAGGGCGAGTGTTACCACATCTGCCTCAAGTCCGTTTGCAACCTCAAGTGCCTGCTTGCCCGAACCGCCATGTGACTGAGTAACCTCTACCTCCTGACCTGTTTTTTCTTTCCAATGCTCGGCAAAAATTTTGTTGTAACTTTCATAAAGCTCTCTTGTAGGGTCATAAGAAACATTGGTAATATGTACCTTTGCGTCCTGAGAAGTATCCTTATTTGCTTTTCCGCATCCGAAAAGGGCAAAAGCGGAGGTTCCTATAAGTGCTGTTGTAAGGAGGGCGGATACGAGTTTTTTAGTAAAAATCTTTTTAATTTTAATCAAACCTTTCTTTTAGCTGTAATAATTAACAATCAATTAAATAGTAAACCGCAATGCTTTAACACATCGGCTTACCGCCAAAAGAACTGCACATTCGTTTGCTTATTCGGTTAAAATGATTTTTCATACAAACCACCCTTGCCTTTCGTAATGCCAAACATACTTATTTTTGAATAACCTATAATACCTATCATTTTAGTATGTTTGCTTGATAGAGATATTTTATATCCATATCGCCAAAAAGTCAAGTGTTTTTTATGATTTGAATATTCTTTGTCAGATAACTACAATTAAATTCCAAATTACAACCCAAAAATAGTAATATAATCGTTAATTTTACTAAAAGTCTTAAAAAATAACAGCCTTTTAAATATGATCGGAGATGTATATATGAAAGCATTGTTGATAAACGGCTGTACTTTCACTGTCCTTACCGAATTAAAGAACACACTCGAAAAAGAGGGCATTGATGCGGAAATTATCCATGTGTGACACAAAGACATACATGGCTGTACAGCTTACAGAAAATGTGCGCAAACAGGTAAATGTGTATTTGACGATATTGTAAACGAGGTTGCGCCAAAGTTTGCCGAGGCAGACGCATTTGTAATCGGCGCACCTGTTTATTACGCTTCCCCGGCGGACGGCGCAATTTGCCGTTAATGTATGGGGAATTTCAAGCGAGGGCAAAACCGATGAAGAGCTTGCAAAAGCAGGCGTTGAGGCTCTCGCCGACTTTATTAAAGAAATCGGAATGCCAACAACCTTGAGAGAACTTGGCATTGACGAAAATATTAATCTTAAAGAAATTGCCGACTCCTACGGCATTGTAGGCGGCAGTTACAAAAAGATGACGCACGAGGAAATATTTGAAATTTTTAAAGAAGTAATGTGAAAACATTATTTCTTTAAATTTTTTCAAAAAAGCATTGACTTAAAGTGAGCTTTAAGTATTACAATTAAGAAAAACTTTTTCTCCTCTTGTTTCGTGCATAAGCTGACCGCTGGGGTATTCGTATGTGTATTCAACTCCGTTTACGGTTTTGCTTGTTCTTACGCCGTTGCTGTCATACTTATAGCTGATACTGTCATTGCCGCTTTGTAGGGTTGTAAGGTTTCTGCCGTTGAGCCAGATCATTTCCATACCGTCACGATATGAAAGCGGATTGCCTATTTCGTAATAGGTATAGTTAATCTGTGCACCTGTGTTGTCATCTGTTACGCTGTCAAGATAGCCTGTGGTTGAATTGTAATTATATGTATCACAGTTGCCGTCCTGATCATACAGCTTGAACAAAAATCCACCATTTTCAGTATAGTCCAGATTTGATTTTAGTGCAAGTGTTTTTTCGGAATTATTTGCTTCAAGTGCTGTTGCCTGTCCTTTTTGTTTTCATACTATAGCAAAACAGTCAGTCAAAGCAAAAACTTTAACTGACTGTTAGTGTTAAATCCGCTTAAAAAAGATAAAATACAAAATATGATAAAATAAATACCGCTAATGCAATATTTTCATAACAATTTAATTGTAAAGTAATTAAGCAAAATTATTGAATTGATAATTTTATAATTCAACTTATAAAAATCATATTATTAATATAAGAGTTCAAAACAAAAACTGCAACCAGAATTTCTCCCCGCCCCCAATTATACCAATAATACTGTATTTTTTATGCAAATATTTTTATGAAATTATAATAACACCCGAATTATTAATATAATAACCGAATATTAATAAACATGAAATTATAAAATTCACGATTAAATTAATCAGCAATATTATTTTTACAAAAGCCGCCGTATTATTTACATTGTTTTTACTTATACTAAGCACTGCAAAAGCTAATATCATAGAAATAATAAAATGCAACAATGACATAGAAACGCAATAATTATATTTTACAGTATTTTTTAAATATATTAGTATTTGAAAAACAACGCTGCTAAAAGCAAAAACAGTTACACACAAAACAGCAGGTATATATCTTTTTTTATCTGTTGTTTTGTATTTTGATTTCCTGTCACGCTTTAATGCAATAATAAAAAAATACGCTATTATTAAAAATAAAAGGCTTACAATAATTTGGTTTAACACATTTTTTGATAAAGTAATAATTATAAAACATAATGATATTAATAATGACAGTAACAATACACAATTAAAATTTTTCATATCACAAATTTACCCTTAATCTGAATTAATAATATCTTTTAATGATACATAAGGTTATCTAAAAATGATTTAATATTTAAAGGGTTAATTGAAGTTTCAATTATAAAAGATATATTCTCTTTTACAAAAATTTCATTTGCAATTTTTATTAAATCATTAATTAAAATCTTTTTATACTTCTTTGCTTTTTCAATTGGATCAGATGGTAAAATATCAAGAATAAAATCACTTAGTACATAATCTTCATTCAATTTTTGACAATTGTCTAAATCTATCATTTGATTATCCGTAAAAAACGGTATTGTTGATGCATACTCATTTAATGTTATATCGGTTTTAATTTCATTGATAATTTTGAAAAGAATATATATACTGTTAAAGATATTTTTATTTTTCACAGTATAAGATATACTATATCTATGAAATCCGCAATAACTTGTAAGTTGTGTAAAAATATCATCTGTTAATTGATATTTTTCTCTCATAATCATTGACAGTTTACTTCCACATCCGTCACTCAAAATGCTTGTAATAAGTTTTACGCATTCGTAATCAAAAGAGTTTTTTATATCAAATAATACGACTACTTCACTTAACTTACTGTCTGCATTTATTACAGTTAAATAATTGTCGCTATTTCTTTTTGTGAAATTTGGAGCAATTTCAATTATCGGATCTTGCTTTTTGCCAAAGTTATTAATGATACTAAGTTTTTGCTTTAAAAAATCGTAAAATTCATTGCTAAAGTTACCGGTTATGGTTACACAAGAATTAGTCGGAGAAAAATACTCTTTTTTCCAACTGTTTATCTCAAAAGCAGTCAAAGATTTTACAGTTTTTTTGGTTCCCATAATCGGAAGAGTATATTTTGTGTTATCAAAATATATTGAATCAATCCATTGATTATAAGAATATGCTTTATTTTCTATTTGACGCAAAACAACTTCTTTTTCTTTTAATATAATTGAATTTGACCATTCAAAATCATCAAAAAATTTTAGCATAATATCTAATGCATCATATAAATATTGTGGTATAACATTGATACTAAAAGTAACATAATCACAGTAAGTTTTGCCTGTAATTTCACCACCGATTTTTTGCATATTAAAATAAAGAGATTCTTGATATAAATCTGACAGTTGTCTAAAAAAGAGATGCTCCACCAGATGAGAAATACCGTTATTATATTTACTTTCATACAAGGAGCCTGCTTTAAATGAAATGCTAACACTAACATTATGAAGATGTTCTAATTGATGTGTGATAAAACAAATATTATTTGGCAATATTTCTGATTTTTTATTCATAATTAACCTCTCATTAAGCAAAAGCCTGAGCTGCCTCCCAAATTGTTATCGCAACCGGAATGATTGCCGCATCATCAATCACTCCAACACCGGTAACATCATTGGCTACTAAATAAACAATAAAAACTGCTGAAATTATAATAACTTCTGTTGCTAATATCTTTTCCAAAGTAATTGGATCATAGCGTTTAAGTCCATTGCCTTTTGGAACTCTACTATGTTCTTCACCATTAGGATGAGCTTTATTACGTTCTCTAGCCCCTGTAGGTTGTCGATTTTCGGAACCTTTTCTAGAATCTTTTCTCGGTTTCCAATCACCACCTTTTTTTGAACCCGCCGAATAAGCCTTTACAACAAATCCCGGTCTGCTTCTTCTCAATCTATACAAATCAGGATTACATGCTTCACAGCTACCTACATAATAACATGCGTGTTTTCTGCATGATTCGCCTGTCTGGTCAGAATTCATAACAGGGTTATTATTGCAATACGCATTCATATTAGTATCAAGAATGTTATCGCCTGACTGGAAATAGCCGTCTGCATTCAAAAATCTGTGGGTAACCGGGTCATAGTAGCGGCTCATAAGGTAGTATAAGCCTGATTCCGAGTCATAGTAATAACTGCGATAGCGGAATAGATTATATAGTATAGAGGTTATTTATTTCTCCAATCGTATGTCTCGTTTTTAGATAAGTCAATGGTTACATCATTGATAGAAACAGTGTAGTTGCTTATCCATTTTATTTCAGCATTATAATCGTGATATTTATTATAGATTAAAGATTTGGAGCTATCATTATCTATTCTATACACCTTAATTGAATAATCTGTTGTAGCACCTCCATTAACCCTGTATGCCTCTAGAGTGTATGTATTGTCCGGCGATGTAGATGTCAGAATTTTTTCTTCTGAGGTGAATGCACTGCAAGCTGAAAGCTGAAAAGCAAAACCTATGAGTATGAATACAGATAAAAGAATAAATATAGATTTTTTGTATTTTTTTAGTTCTAACATCTTATTCCTCCTATTCTTTTACTAGTACATTTTGGGGGATTATTTTTATCCCATAAACTACTGCCTATACTTATCATTTTTTGATCCCTTGGGTCATCAAAATTTGAATTCCAGTAAGATATAGTTTAAGTTTGCTATATGGTTTTTATCGGTAATAGATTTATTATTGGCATCTGTTACTGTAAGTACATTGCCCCAATCATCATTTTCATACTTTGCTACCATATTACCGTCGCCGTCATAGATTGAAGTAATGTCACCTCTCCAATTATGCGCATAGTAATATGTTACTGCGTCGGTTGAAGAATTTGCCTTGTAGCTTACTGCATACAGCTGACCGTTTGCATCGTAACAATAGTCAAATACTTTTTCTCCCCTTGTTTCGTGTATAAGCTGACCGCCGGGGTATTCGTATGTGTATTCAACTCCGTTTACGGTTTTGCTTTATCATCTATTATAATACATTCTTTTAAAATGTTCTCAATATTGTATATTGCATCACTAAAATTCATTTTTGCAAAAAAGAAAAATAATAGATTAACAAGCAAGAAAAATGTAAAAGGCAATATAAAAATAAGCGGAATTAAATTAGAATTTTCTAACGAAGAAGAGTATATTATTGCACCAAAAAAAACACAAACAACAAAAAACATTCCAATAAAAATATAGTCGGAAGACGGTAGTTTCATGTTAATTGACAATACAGTTTTATTACTTTCGCTTGAAAATTTTCCGATAATTAAAGGGTTAAATAAAGATCTTCTGCTACTTGCCGGGACAGATTTTATTTCAAAATTTTCTTCAAAAATTTTTCCGTAAAAAGTATAGTCTTTATAATGCTTATAATAATTAAACAATCCCTGAAATGTCGAATTTCTTAATTTTCCAATTAGACATTCTTTAGTTGTTTTTAATTCGTAATCATAATTTTTGCGATATAATTTAATCATAGAGCCTCCATTTTAAATTCAATAATAAACAGGAGATTTACAAATTTTATCCGGTCGGCAACATCTTACCTTTGTAGTATTGCTTTTTAGAGTTGATTTTATATTTTTAGTTTTTGTTTAATCAAAAGCATCAGAAGTACAGCTCTCTTTTTTGAAGTATGCTGTTATTTTCGCTATTATCAAAGGCTGCAAGCACCTGTGTTCCTACTTTGTTTTCGGTCGTATTATAAAATTTGTCATAATCTATTACATAATCGAACACTGACATGATAGCCTGTTTTTACTTTGATTATCTTATTAAAAGGATTATTGATGCCGCTATTGAAGGTATAGACACCCAAAGCGTGAATACACCCTAAATACCTATAATCCTTGGTTATTAATTAGTAATTATAGCCATTGCCCACATAAGAGGGGCAATAATTATGCATACACTTGAAACAAAATATATGATTCCTCTATAAATCATAACATTTATATAATCGTGAGAATTTAACTCAAGTTTAGCTTTTTCTTTAAATTCTTTACTTAGAAAATCATCTTTTAAAAAATTAATTATTAAATACATATATGTTAAAAGTAATGCAATCCCGTAATAAGCATTGATTTTTTCGTTAGAAAAAAATACTAAAAACATAGTAGAAAAAAATGAAATAAAAAAACTAATAATCAAACCGATATGTATTTTCCATAATTTTCGCATTTTTACTCTCCACCTTTATTATATGATTAATAGTAAATAGGACTAGGACATATATAATCCGGTCGACCACATAATAGCATATTAATTCAGTGATATACTAAAGATACCTATTTTGATAAAACAAAAACTAAAAATATAAAAGTAACTCCAAAAAGCAATACTACAAAAGTAAGATGTTGCCTATTTATCTTTTTACAAATTATTTAAACATTATAAATCACCAGTATCCACATAATGGGAGCTAATATTATACATACAGCTTGAATAAAGTATATTATTTTTCTATAAATATTAACTCTTCTGAAATTATACTCACTTAAATCCTTTATAGTCTTGCTTTTGAAATCATCGGTCAAAAAATTATCCTTTAAAAAATTTATTATCAAATATTCATATGTCAAAAACAAAGCAAACGGAACAAATATATTTACTTTTATATTAAAATTGATTATTAATATAAGCAAAGAAACAAATGTCATTACTATACCTATAATCAAGCCTATATGTATTTTCATTAATTTATTCATATTAACCTCCTCCTAAGCAAAAAATAAATTCAATATTACTATTACATATTCTTTATAAAACTAATATTAAAAAGCATTAATAAAACTATATTATTCTTTTGAACTTTCCTTTAAAATCTTTATTTAAAATTTTTTCAATCTCAAATTTCATATCAGAATATTTCATATTTACAATAATACAAATAAAAGCTAAAAAAACAATGCAAATAATTAATGGATATATTATTGATATATAATTTAGATTTTTTAGAAAAGCATTGATAATATTAAATATTATAACGCCAAAAAGAATAAAAGCTATTATAAAGATAAAAAGCCAACATCCTAAATTCAATTTTAATTTTATATTCAAGGTTACGCTATCTCCATTTTTATTTACATTACCGTAAAATATAGGATTAATGCCGTTTTGTATGAAAATACTATTTTGAGATAATAACTGCATTTTAAACGAATTATTTAAAAACTCACCATAAAAGCAGGAGCTTTCCATAATGCTGTTAATTATATCGTTATCTGAGCAATTTATCTCATAGCAAATAGGTTTTAAACATTTTAACATAAAAGCACCCCTACTATTTTTTAATAATACACCTGAGATGGACAGATATAGTCAGGTCTTCCGCAAGCTCTGCAACATCTTACTTTGTGGGAATTTTGATTAACTGTATTTGATTTATTGTTAATATTACTTTTGATATTATTTTTTGAGTTACTTGTTGGATTATCATTAGATTTAAAAATGGTTTGATTAGTTGTAGTATACCCATGAACCCAATCTATCCCTGCACCGATTCCAAATGAAAATGAGAGACCGCTCAAAGTTTCATATTCTTCAAGTAAGATAGCATCCGCTCCAATAGAAAAGACTTCAAAATGCCCCCGCACATTGTGATTGTCCGAAATTGATGTAGGATTAAATATTATAAAACCGCATAATGTTCAGCAAAAACAGATCGTTTACGCTGTCAAGATAGCCTGGTTTTGAATTATAGTTATATGTATCGGATTGTCCGTCCTGATCATACAGTTTATCCAAAAATCTTCCATCTTTAGTATAAAACAAATTTGATTTTAGTGCAAGCTTTTTATCCGAACTGTTTGCTGTAAGTTCCATTGACTGTCCTTTTTGTTTTCATACTATAACAAAACAGTCAGTCAAAGCAAAAACTTTAACTGACTGTTTGTGTTAAAACTACTTAAAAAGATAGAATACAAAATATGATAAAATAAATACAGCTAATGCAATTATTTTTTTATTTCTATCATTTCTAAACATTGCTATTTGTTCGTTCCCATTTAAGAAATTTACCTTTTTAAGTTTGCATATTCTTTTTACTGATTGTAGTATAGAGCCAACACCTAAATAAATTCCCAAAACATAAGCTAAATTTTTAAAAAAAATAATTATATTTATGCCTTGAAATAAACCTCGAGGAATATTTGAATCTCGAAAAAACTCATTATAGTACATGAAATATTCAGTAATCAGGACAAATACAAACAAGCCAATAAAAATAATAATTAATTTATTTTTATTAATATATTTACTTTTCTCCAAATCTTCCTCTGTTCGATTTTTAACAATATATGCTGATTGAATTACTGCAATAACAGCCAAAGTGCACATACCTAACAGCTGCACAGATATATCCAAAATCAGTTGATGAGGTGTTCTGTAAAACCATTCTAATTCAAATAAACTAACACAGCAATAAAAAATAAAGCAACTACAAACAAAAAGGCCATTTGAAAATATAAATATTGATGTTTTTCCTTTAATTATTTCTTTACATTCCAAAATGGTAAATACAACAGAAATAATTATAAATGCTATTAAAGCGAAAAAATCTATAACTCTGCCACTGCTTATATAACGATAAAGAGGAATATTAAAAAAGCCGTAGCTTAATGGGAATACCAATAATTTATGCTGTAAAATGCATCTTACTATGTTAATAATCGAACATAATAATATGATACCATGAACAGATAACATAGAAATTTGAATAATTTGTTTTTTATTCATAATATCCCCACTTTCGTTTATTTTCATTAATAAATTCTATCGAAATATTTGCGGTAACGGATAAATGCAATATAACAAAAACAAAGCGACAATAAGATTTAAAACTGATAATAATTTAAAATACTTGTTTATACTAACTCTATTAGCAAAATATCTAAAATACCTTATTTTCGACTTTGAATAACCAATTTCAATATACGAAAAATTGTTATCGGTAATTGGTTGATGAGCCGTATGCTTTTTGTACTTTTCATCTCCGATATGCCTATACGAAACACATAAGCAAACATCTGCCAATAAAGTAAAAAGATATACTGAAAAAATATAGGTCAATATATTATAATCGCTAATAAATATTTTTATATGCAATAATTTAATCATAACTAAATAGTAAAGATATAATACTACAACTGATATAATATTTATCCATATATTTGTATAAGTGATTTTTGCTTTTTTTAATTTATTTGCTCTGAATAAATAATATACGGCAGATATGGCACACACACTAAATGCGCATATATAAAATTTGTTATAAACAATAAATTCAGGCAAAGCAATTTGCTGCGAAATCCATATTAAAATCGGAAATATCATTGCGATTGCTATATAAATGAAAGTCAAAATATAGGGTCGTTTATTTATCATAAATTTCAACCTTTTTGTTATGTATAAACTCTGTTACTTTGATCAAATTTCAGATAATTCATCTAAAATTATGTTATAAAAATCCGAATAATTTTCACATTCCACCTCTCGTATAATGATACCATAAGCATTCATAAGCAACCGGCGGGAATTGTTTTCAGCTAATTCCCATTTGGGTACATAAAAATAAATTTTGCTGTCAGGAAAATGTCTCTTTTTGCAACAAACAAGCCACCAAATATCAAGCTCACACAAGTCCATTCCAAACCCGAACATATATACATCATCTGTTAAAAAGCTGTCTACCCAACTGACAATC
>ERZ772855.258-NODE-258-length-66540-cov-10.109829_pt1 | contig 66540 bp, 61 predicted proteins | sample MGYA00511900_ERZ772855 | MGnify/ENA primary metagenome ERZ772855 (study PRJEB29015, sample SAMEA2737701) | human gut metagenome | biome: human gut; feature: human-associated habitat; material: faeces | place: China | collected 2012 ... | reverse complement strand
TGCAGCGGGTCAAGGCATTCGTGGTGCTCAAGCCCGGCTATCAGCCCACGGAGGCCTGCAAGAAGGAGCTGCTGGACTACTGCCGCAAGCACATCGCCAAGTACGCCATGCCCTCCGACATCGAGTTCCGTGAGGAGCTGCCCAAGACACTGGTGGGCAAGGTGGCCTACCGTGTACTGGAGGAGGAAGAGAACGCCAAACAGGCTCAGAAGGCCGTAGAGGACGCTAAGCGTGCCGAGGCGGCGAAGGCTGAGAAGCTCAGTGCCGCCAAGAAGCCTGCGGCCAAAAAGCCCGCCCCTAAGAAGCCCGCTCACCCCACGGCCAAGCCCGAGCCCGCCAAGCAGGCTCAGAAGGCCGACACCCCTCATGACGGCCAGAACAACGACATCAAAGAATAGTCGCTCCCATGGCGGGGAGCGCAGGAGGTTCCTATGGACAGAGAGATGAAACGCCATTACACCCTACTGGTAGACTTTTTGGGTAAAATTTTGGGGCCGGACTACGAGGTGGCCCTGCATGAGCTGCTGGATGACTCCAATGAGATCATTGCCATCGCCAACGGCGAACTGACGGGGCGGCATTTAGGCTCCCCCCTCAGCAACAAGATGCTGGAATTCCTGACCAGCCGCCTCTATGAGACGCAGGACTATGTGCTGCGGTTTGAAAGCACCTCCGTCACCGGAAAGAAGCTGTGCTCCAACTCCCTGTTCATCAAGGGGCCCCACAACGAGCTGGCGGGCCTGCTGTGCATCAACTTCGACAGCAGCCGCTATCAGGAGCTGTCGGCCCGGGTCATGGACCTGTGCAGCAATATGCTGACGCCGGGGGTGCAGAGCGGCACCCGCCTGATCGTGGAGGACGACACCGACCCCACCGCCGAGCCGCCGGAAAAGACCTATCCCACCTCCATCGCCGGGGCCACCGCCAGCATCGTGTCCGAGGTGGTGTCCAGCTATCCCGTGCCGGTGGAGCGGCTGACCCAGGACGAGAAGATGGAGATCATGGCGGCCCTGAACCGCAAGGGCGTGTTCCTGCTGAAGGGCTCCGTCAGCTATGTGGCCAAGGAGCTGCACAGCTCCGAGGCCAGCATCTACCGCTATCTGGGCAAGCTCAACAACAAGGACTAACCGTAAAAATCGGGAGGGACGGCGCAGCCGTCCCTCCCGAAAATTTCCCCTTCGCCGCATTTCCCCCTATTCCCGGGAAATTCTTCCGTCACTGTTGCAAATATCACGGTTATTTGGCAGCAGGTGTGGTATACTACCGGCAAATAGAAATAGAAAAGGAGATCTTAACTATGGCCATCGTACACGCAAACGCACAGACCTTCCCACAGGAAGTGCTTCAGTCCAACGAAACGGTGCTGGTGGATTTCTGGGCCGCCTGGTGCGGTCCCTGCAAGATGCTGGCCCCCATTCTGGAGGAGCTGGACGGCGTGGCTCCCTGCAAGATCGTGAAGGTAGATGTGGATGAAAACCGGGCGCTGGCGCTGCAATATGCCGTGGCCAGCATCCCCACGCTGCTGGTGTTCCGCAATGGTCAGCTGGTGAACCGCTCCGTGGGTCTTATCTCCAGGGAGGACGTGCTGAAGCTGGTGCAGGCGTAAGCTTTTTAACGAAAAATGTGCGGGGCTTTTGCCCCGCACATTTTCTCACAGCTTCTCCATCTCATGGGCCACCTGCTCCTCACAGGAGCGCATGGCCTCCAGCGTCCGCTCCAGCAGCATATCCAGTTCCCAGCCCAGACGCTCCGCCCCTTGGGCGATGACGTCACGGGAGCACCCGGCGGCGAACTTCTTGTCCTTGTACTTCTTTTTCAGGCTGCTGACCTCCATGTCCATGACGCTCTTGCTAGGGCGCATCCGGGCGGCTGCGCCGATCAGGCCGGTCAGCTCGTCGGCGGCAAAGAGAATCTTCTCCATTTTGTGAGTCGGCTCCACGTCACAGCACAGGCCGTAGCCGTGGGAGCAAATGGCGTGAACCATCTCCGGACTGGCATTGATCTCAGCCAGCAGCTCCGGCGCCTTGACGCAGTGCTGCTCGGGGTAGCGTTCAAAGTCCACATCATGCAGAAGGCCGCACAGACCCCAGAAGTCCGCGTCTTCGCCCTCCTGCTGGGCGAACCAGCGCATGACGCCCTCAACGGTCAGGGCGTGGAGAATGTGAAATGGCTCCTGATTGTATTTTTGCAGCAGGGCAAGCGCCTGCTCCCGTGTTACTTCCATAAAAATACCTCCTGTAAGAAGTTGGCAACCATTCTACGACTGCCGGGGACATTTGTCAATGAAAAAAGCGACCGGATTCTCTCAAATTTCCATGAAGGAAGCCCCGGCTTCGCATCAGCGAAGCCGGGGCTGTGGTTTTTACTTGGAATGCTTAGCTGGCTCTGATGACCAGATCCTTGCGGATATATCTGGTGTCGCCGTCGGTCATGGGCATGGCCTCCACCGTGGCGTCATACCATTCCTGCGTGTCGGTGCTGCGAAGCTCGGTTTCGATCTGGTAGTCGCGGTAGGTGGTATCGCTCTTGCCCACGAAGTACATAACATGGTAGCCGTACTGGGACTCGATGATGCCGGTGTTGCCGGTCTGGCGGCTTTCGTCGAAGCACCAGTCGTTGAAGCTGGACACCATCTGGCCGGGGTAGACGTTCTCGTACAGGCCGCCGGTGGTGCCGTTGCCGTCGTCGGACTTCTCGTTGGCCAGAGCAGCGAAGGAATCCTCGGTGGCGTTGCCGGACATCCACTCGTCCAGAATTTCCTCGGCCTTCTGCTTGGCAGCTTCCTTCTCCTCGTCGGAGTAGGTGGTGGTGCCGGTGGTGGAATCGGTGGTGCCGCCCTCAAACTTGATCAGAATGTGGCGCACGTTCACCAGCGGGAAGGTGTTGTCGTTGGAACCGGTGAAGAACACGGCATAGTAGCCCTGCGTGGTCGTGGTTTCCTTGCCGTCATCATCGGTAGAGGTGGAAGTATTGGCGATGACAGTCTTGTCGCCTTCCTTGCGGGCGCTGTCGATGACCCAGTCTCTGATGGTGGCGGAGACGGAGGAATACTGCTGGTCGGTGTAGGCGGTGCTGGAAGCCTCGGTGTCCCGGTTGACATCCAGAGCGGCGATGGCGGCGTCAAAGTCCTCGACGGTGGCGACATCCTCGCCGATCAGGGAATCAGCGGCTTCCTTGGCGGCCTTCACGGCCTCATCGCTGTCCGCGTCAACCTCATCCGTCTGGAACTTGCTGGCGGCGAGGTAGTAGGTGTTGTAGGTGAAGGAGGAATACTTCTCGTAGTTCTCGCTCTCAGCGGCGCGCAGGTCGGCGTCGGTGTAGGTCAGGGAAGAAGAGTAGCTGTTGCGGTAGGCACTGGCGAGGGCGTTGAGGGTAACGTACTGTCTGTAGCTTTCCTCCGTTGCGCCGTTGCCGTACTGGGCTTTCAGGAAGTCCTTGGTGCTGGAATAGCCGTACAGGTTGGCATAGAGCTTCATGTTGTTAATGGCGCTGTCGATATCGGCAAGGTCGTCTTCAGACAGGGTGAAGCCTGCGGCCTCAGCGGCGTCTGCCAAGGCGTAGGCGCTGCGGGCATTGTCCTTGGCTGTGTTCAGAAAATCGTCCGCCCAGGTCAGGCCGGTGTCATTGTTGATGACCTGCTCGTTCAGGGGCTTGGAAGTGTCCAGACCAAGCATGGCGGCGTAGCTGCCGTAGTTGGAGTTAAAGTTGTTGATGGCGCTCATATAGAAGTAGTTCAGTTCGGCATTGCTGATCTCGTGATCGCCCACGGTCAGTGCCACGGTGTTCCGCTCGCGGACACCGCTGTTAGTGATGCTTCTGGTGACGCCAATGGCGATCGCGAATACCACCATGACAGCCAGAACGACGACAAAAATGGTGGTGTAAAGCGTCAGTTTCTTTGCTTCCTTCTGCTCAGCGACCTGTTTTTCCGTCATTTTGGCGGTCTGCTGCTCATTGCGAAGCTTCTTCTTGCTGGATGCGCTCATGTAATCAAATCCTCTCATTTGTCCTTTTGGTCATAACGCGATTGGTTTTACGCACAGACCAGAGTATTATAATCTATTTTCCCGCCGGTTTCAAGGGGCAATCTGCTGAAGAAGACGGAATTAGAAAAAAATTTACAGAAAATCTGCACCGGCTGCCCTACAAGGGCGCGTATATGACCCGCAGGTGCGATAACCAAGGGTGAGAAAAACGTTGCTAAGCCGAAGGCGATCTGGTCAGAGTCTCCCCCAATAAAAAACACGGGGAGCCGAAGCTCCCCATGCACCCCGCTTTAGCCGTATCGCATCCAATTATGACCTGCACGAAAAGGCAGGTGGGATGCCGCTCCCGACCATTACTGCTCCCAGCGTCCACCATCCGTCGATGCGGGGGCGGGAGGTCTGCAAACAGGCCGGGAAGTCTAACGTCCCAATAAGAAAATGTGGGTCCAAAAGGACACGCTACGCACCAAGCAGGAGGAATACCGCGCTTATTCCGCGTCCTCCGAGTAAAGAGAATCCATGATCAGGTCGTACACGGCCTGCAATTCCGCCTCGTCCTCGATGGCGCAGAGGATCGGCTCTCCGTCTTCTTCGATGGATTTGAAAATGCTGACCTCCAGATCCAACGAATCGGAACCGTCGTCGGCGGGAATGACTGCCATATAGGTATTGCCGTTGTACTCCAGTGTGCTGAGTACCTCCAGCTCGTATTCGGTGCCTTCCTCATCCACGATGGTGATGAAATCAGAACCGTATTGGTCTGCCAAGGAAATCGCCCCCCGCTTTTGATGCCTATATTCTACCGCAGGGCGCGCGCAAAATCAAGAGGTCATTTTGTACAGAAACAGGGCGGCATTTTAGGACAGAAAATCTTCCAGAAACTGATTCAGTTCGTCCTCTGACCGGACGGGAATGCCTTTTTCCAGAGCCTCCCGGTCGGCGTCGGGGAGGGAGGACACCTGACAGGGGAAAATCTGCTTCGGTTCGGAAGCGCCTTTGTCGAACAGCGCCAGATACCCCCGGAAGCACCCCAATGTGAGGTACAGAAGCAAAATAAGGCTTGCCGATTTTTTCAGCATATCATGCATTCCTCCTTTTGCTGCTAGTATTTCCCACAATTAAAACTTTATTTATAAATTGGGGCTTTCGTTTTTTCATCCGGTATGGTATAATGATATGAGTAGTGTTATGCGAATATGACACTGGTTATAATGGATTTACCAGGCAGGCACGTCCTGCTTCTATTGGAGGTACCCTATGGCAAATGAAAAAAAGCCCAGGAGGCGCAAGAAGCTCCGGCAGGAGTGGAATCCCCACTGGTCGCTGAAACTGCTGTATATGATCTTCTCCGTGGCCGGTTCCGTGCTGAAAATTGCCGTCGGCGCGGCGGCGACGGTTCTGCTGATCGTGCTGATCTGCGGTACGGTTTTCGTTGGCACGCTGGGAGATTATTTGCAGGAGGATATTCTGACGGAGGCCGCGGACTGGTCCCTGGACGACTACGATCTGGAGCAGACCTCCTTTATCTATTATGTGGACAACCACGGCGATATCCAGCTGCTGCAGCAGATTTATACCACCACCGACCGTCAGTGGGCGTCCATTGACGAGATTCCCGAAGACCTGATTCACGCCGCCGTGGCCATCGAGGATAAACGGTTCTACGAGCATCAGGGCGTGGACTGGATCACCACCATGAAAGCCTGCCTGAATATGTTCTTCGGCGGCGACGAGCAGTTCGGCGGCTCCACCATCACCCAGCAGTTCATCAAAAACCACACGGGTGAAAAGAGCGTTACCGTCCAGCGAAAAGTCATGGAGATTTTCCGGGCACAGATTTTCGAGCGGGAATACGACAAAGACCTTATCATGGAGTATTACCTCAACGAGATTTATCTGGGGCGGGGCTGCTACGGCGTCAAGAGCGCCGCGGCGGAGTATTTCGGTAAGGAGCTGCGGAACCTGACCACCGCCGAGTGCGCCAGCCTCATCAGTATCACCAATAACCCGTCCCTGTTCAACCCCTATTCCGAGAGCGTGTATATGTACAAGGGCGAGGAGCGGGACGGTGCCGGACGGAACCGCTACCGTCAGCTGAACGTTCTGAGCGAAATGCTGGATCAGGGCTATCTGACCCAGGAGGAGTACGATGCGGCTGTGGCGCAGGAAATGGTGTTCAAAGAGGGCATCGACGATGCCGACCGCTGGACGATCTGCGACAACTGCGGCTACGAGAACACCCGCAGCCACTTCAGCGGCGAGGGGGATACCTGCTACTGCCCCCAGTGCGGCGAGCAGGTGGCCGTCAGCACCGACGCTTCCCAGCACATTTATTCGTGGTTCGTGGACGCTGTGATTGTGGACTTTGCCAGCTATCTGGCAGATCAGGACGGCAAGGTCTGGGATGACTTAAGCACTAACGACCAGAGCATCTACCTCAACCGCATCCAGAAGGGCGGCTACCATATTTATACCACCCTGGACATGGATGTGCAGAGGCAGGTGGACGCGGTCTATACCGACCTGAGCAACATTCCCACTACCCGCAGTGAGCAGCAGCTCCAGTCCGCCATCGTGGTCATCGACAACGAGACGGGCGACGTGGTTGCTTTGTCCGGCGGCGTGGGGGAGAAGACGACTTTCCTTGCCTACAACAAGGCTACGCAGGCGAAGCTCCAGACCGGTTCTTCCCAGAAGCCCATTTCCGTTTACGCCCCGGCCTTTGAGTCCGGCGAGGTCACCCCGGCGTCGGTGATGAAAGACCTGCCCATGACCTATATCGACGGCAACAACTGGCCGAAGAACGATAACCGGCAGTACCAGTACGCGAGGACTGTCTATCAGGGCATTGTTTCCTCAGTCAACACCGTTTCTGCCCGGACGCTGGACACCATCGGCGCGGATTACGGCTACAGCTTCGCCAAATATAACTTTGGACAAGCCTCCCTGACCGACAATTACCCTCTGCCCAACGGGCAGAGCCTGTCCGACGTGGGTCTGGCGCCTTTGGCGCTGGGCGCGCTGACGGTTGGTTCCACCGTGCGGGAAATGTCTGCCGCCTACGCGACCTTCGCCAACGACGGCGTTTACCGGGAGCCGAGGCTGTTCACCAAGGTCTACGACAGCAATGGCCGGGTCGTGGTGGACAATGAGCAGGAGTCCCGGAAGATCCTCAGCCAGAAGACTGTGGATTATATGAACTACTGCCTGTTCAACGCGGCGAACAACGGCACCGGCGGCGCGGCCATCTTTGCGGGACAGAACATCGCGGGCAAGACCGGTACCACGTCTTCCAACCGCGACCGGTGGTTCTGCGGCTATACCACCCACTACACCGCAGCCGTATGGTGCGGCTACGACATCCCCGAACAGATTTATCTCACCGGCAGCAGCGCCAACCCGGCGGCACGGCTGTGGAAGGCGGTCATGCAGCCCATCCACGACGGCCTGCCCAGAGAGGGACTGTATAACGGCAACGCCTTTCACAGTGTGGGCGTGTGTCTGGATTCCGGCAAGAAGGCCACCGCGGCGTGCAGCGCCGACGTGCGCGGACTGGAGCGTGTGGTCTACGTGAACGTCTACGACGGCGACGAGCCGGAGGGAACCTGCGACAAGCACGTTCAGGTGGACTACTGCGTCACCGGCGGCGGTGTGGCGACCGACTACTGCTATATGTTCAGCGACGCGCAGATCGAGTCCCGGTCTCTTGTGAAGCTGACGCAGGCCGAGGTGGACGAGATCAAGGCGGCGGACGGCTTCGGGCTGAACGATATTTACACCGCCAACTACTATGTATATCTCATCGATTCCGACGGCAACCCCGCTTCGTGGCACGGGTTCTACAACAACCTGAACAACGGCGTGGACGCCCCCTATATCGTGTGCCCGCTGCACACCCAGAGCTCCTGGGAGGAGTATCAGCCCGGCGGTACGGAGGAAGACACCACCGGCGGCTGGGACAACAGCTCGGACGGCGGCTGGCATGGCGGCTGGGATGGCTTCGTCGGCTGAGATAAGGAGAAAGAGGGAGGAGACCCAATGCTCTGGATTTCCGATGAATGGAAGGAATATGAGGTGCTGGACACCAGCGGCGGCGAGCGGCTGGAGCGGTGGGGCAAGTTCATTCTGGTGCGCCCTGACCCACAGGTGATCTGGGATACGCCACGGACGGTACCCCAATGGAAGCGCTATGACGCCCGCTACGTTCGCTCCAATACCGGCGGCGGACACTGGACGGACAACAAGCTTCCCGAGCGGTGGCAGATTCACTATAAGGACTACCTGACCTTTAACGTCAAGCCCATGAACTTCAAGCACACGGGCGTTTTCCCGGAACAGGCGGCAAACTGGGATTTCATCCGGGAGAAGGTGGCGGCGGCTTCCGCCTGCCGCCCTGTCCGGGTATTGAATCTGTTTGCCTATTCCGGCGGCGCGACACTGGCGGCGGCCGCCGGGGGAGCGGAGGTGTACCATGTGGACGCCTCCAAGGGCATGGTGGCATGGGCGAAGGAAAACGCCGTGGCTTCCGGCCTTGCCGACCGGCCCATCCACTGGATCGTGGACGACTGCGGCAAATTTATCCAGCGGGAGATCCGCCGGGGACGGCGCTATGACGGCATTATCATGGACCCGCCCAGCTATGGCCGTGGGCCAAGCGGTGAGATCTGGAAGATGGAGACCAGCTTTTACCCCTTCTTACAGGAGACGGTGAAGCTGCTGTCCGACGACCCGCTGTTCGTCATTATCAATTCGTACACCACCGGGCTTGCGCCCTCTGCTGTGGCTTACGCTTCCGACGTGGTATTCGGGGCGGCGCATGGCGGCAAAACCGCTGCCGGTGAGCTGGGACTGCCGGTGAAGCAGTCCGGACTGGTTCTTCCCTGCGGTGCCACCGGACGGTGGACACCGTAACAAATAGGAGGATGCCTGAATTGAGCAACATAATTTCTGTAGAGCATCTGGCATACACGTACCCGGGCGTGGAGGACACGCCCGGTGTTCCCGTGTTTGCGGATTTGAATCTGACCATTGAAGAAGGCAGCTTTGTTGCCGTACTCGGCACCAACGGCTGCGGAAAATCCACCCTTGCCAAGCATTTCAACGCCATTCTGCTGCCCACCGGGGGAAAGGTCTACGTCTGCGGCATCGACACCGCCAACGAAGACCGGTTGATCACCATCCGCCGGAACGTGGGCATGGTGTTCCAGAACCCGGACAACCAGATCGTGGCGAATGTGGTGGAGGAGGACGTTGCTTTCGGCCCTGAGAATCTGGGCATTGCCAGCCCGGAGATACGCCGCAGAGTGGACAGCGCCCTGAAACAGGTGGACATGTACGAGTACCGCACCCACGCGCCCCATTTGCTGTCCGGCGGACAGAAGCAGCGCATTGCCATTGCGGGCGTGATTGCCATGGAGCCGAAGTGCATCGTTCTGGACGAACCCACCGCCATGCTTGACCCAAGAGGACGCCGAGAGGTGATCGACACCATCGGACGGCTGAACCGGGAAAAGGGCATCACGGTGGTTCTGATCACTCACCACATGGACGAAGCGGCCAAGGCGCAGCGCGTCGTGGTGCTGGACAAGGGCAAGGTTGCGGCGGACGGCACACCGAAGGAGGTCTTCTCTCAGGTGGAGCTGCTGCACGGCATCGGACTTGCCGCACCGGAGACGGTGGAGCTGTGCTGGGAGCTGAATCAGGAGGGCTTTGACCTTCCGCTGGATAAATTAGACCCGAAAGAATGCGCGCAGGCACTTTACGACATGGTGATGGCCTGACCCGCTGGGAGGTATTTTCTTGAAACCCATTCTGGAAGCGAAGAATCTCACTTATATTTACAGCGCCGGGACGCCCTTTGAGCATAAGGCGCTGGATGACATATCTTTTTCCGTGGAGCGGGGTGAATTTATTGGCATCATCGGCCACACCGGCTCCGGGAAATCCACCCTGATGCAGCAGCTGAACGGGCTGCTGAAGCCTACCTCCGGCACGGTGCTGCTGGACGGGCAGGACATCTGGTCAGACAAGAAGCTGACCCGGCAGGCGCGGTTCCGGGTAGGGCTGGTGTTCCAGTACCCGGAGTATCAGCTGTTTGAGGAAACCGTGTACAAGGACATTGCCTTCGGTCCCAAGAACATGGGACTGTCCCCGGAAGAGGTCGATCGCCGCGTCCGGGAAGCCGCCGGGTTCGTGGGGCTTACGGAGCAGCAGCTGGAGGTTTCGCCCTTTGACCTTTCCGGCGGCCAGAAGCGCCGGGTGGCCATTGCGGGTGTGATTGCCATGGAGCCGGAAGTTCTCATTCTGGACGAACCCACCGCCGGCCTTGACCCCGTGGGGCGCTCGGAAATTCTGGGCAATATTCAGTCATACCGTAAGGCGAAGAACGCCACAATCATGATGGTCTCCCACTCCATGGAGGACGTGGCGCGGCTGACGGATCGCCTGCTGGTGATGAACGGCTCCAAGCTTGCCATGGACGCGCCCCCCGCGCAGGTTTTTACCCACGCTGAGGAACTGACCCAAATGGGACTGAACATACCCCAGGTGACCCAGGTCTTCCTGGAGCTGAAAAAGCTGGGGCTGGACGTGAAGAACGTCTACACCATCGAGCAGGCCGCGGCGGAGATCAGGCGGCTCAAGGGGGGGAACTGCCATGCTTAAAGACATTACCCTCGGTCAGTATTTCCCGGGCAATTCCGTCATTCACCGCCTTGACCCAAGAACGAAGCTCATTGTTCTGGTCGTATACATGGTGACGCTTTTCGTTGCCTCCGGGTGGGTATCCTACGGCGTGCTGCTCCTGTTCCTGCTGACAGTAATCAAAATTTCCGCCATTCCGGGAAAATCCATCGTCCGGGGCATGAAGCCGCTGGTGATGATCCTTGTTTTCACCGGCGTGCTGAATCTGTTTTTTAACAAGGACGGCAGGGTGCTGGTGGATTTCTGGGGCATTACCATCACCACCGGCGGCGCGGAGCGTGCGGCCTTTATGCTGGTGCGTATTCTGATGCTGGTCACTGCGACCTTCCTGCTGACCTACACTACCTCGCCCATCTCCCTGACGGACGGGCTGGAAAGCCTGATGAATCCGCTGAAGGTCATCAAGGTGCCTGTCCATGAGCTTTCCATGATGATGTGCATTGCCCTGCGGTTCATCCCCACGCTGATCGAGGAAACGGATAAGATCATGTCCGCCCAGAAAGCCCGTGGTGCGGACTTTGAAAGCGGCAAGCTGATGGAGCGGGCAAAGGCGCTGATCCCCATTCTGGTGCCGCTGTTCATCAGTGCGTTCCGCCGTGCGGACGAGCTGGCCACCGCCATGGAGTGCCGCTGCTATCAGGGCGGCGAGGGGAGAACCAAGATGAAGCAGCTGCATTATCAGCGTAACGACTTTGCCGCGTTCGGCGCGGCGGCGCTGCTGACGGCGGCGGTCATTATTCTGAAAAAGTTTGGTATGTGAGGGAAATATGCGCAATATCGCCCTGTTTTTGACTTATCTCGGCACCCATTACCACGGCTGGCAGGTGCAGAAAAATCTGCCCACTGTAGCGGAGACCATGGAGAAGGCCGCCGCCATGGTGGTGGGGCATCCGGTGCATATGACCGGCTGCGGCCGGACGGACGCGGGCGTACACGCACGGGTGTACGTGGCGAATTTCCGCACGTCCTCCACCATCCCGGTGGAGCGGCTGCCCTATGCGCTGAATACCCACCTTCCCTGCGACATCGTGGTGACAAAAGCCTTTGAGGTTCACGAGAATTTCAACGCCATCGGCTCCTGCGCCCGGAAGGAATACACCTATCAGATTTACAATTCCCGTCTGAAAGACCCGTTTTATGTCAACCGTGCATGGTTTTACCCCCGGCACTTAGACGAGAACGTGATGCAGGCGGCGGCGAGCCAGTTCGTGGGCACCCACGATTTTGCCGCCGTAAGAAGCGTCGGCACGGATGTCAAATCCACCGTCCGCACTGTATACTATTACAATGTGGAGCGTCACGGGGAGCTTGTCACCCTCAGGGTCTGCGCCAACGGCTTCCTTTACAACATGGCCCGCGCCATGGCGGGGACGGTAGTCTACGCCGCCGAGGGAAAGATACGCCCGGAGGAGATCGGCGAAATTCTGGCCTCCGGCAACCGCACCGCCGCCGGCCCGACAGTCCCGGCGGGAGGGCTGTACATGACCCGTCTGTGGTATGACGATGGAATCGAAAAGTTTGAGGTCGGAAGCGACGGAAACGCCTGATACGGGGCGTTATCGTTCATAATTTGTTTTACCTTTTTCAGACGCAATATGCTATACTGCACCGAAAAGGAGTGAGCGTTATGCAGCCAAAAATGTGCAGCAAATGTAAGAAAAATATCGCCGTTGTGTTTATTACTAAAGTTGAAAACGGCGTTACCATGAATGAGGGCTACTGCCTGAAATGTGCCCGGAGTCTGGGAATTCCCCAGATCGATCAGGCCGTGAAGCAGATGGGCATTTCCGACGAAGATCTGGATATGCTCAGCGACGAAATGAGCAGCATGTTCGGCCAGAAGGACGACAGCGACAGCTCTGACGACGATGAGATCGACAGCCAGACCGCCACGTTCCCGCTGCTGAACCAGCTTTTCGGCGGCAGCAATACCCCCGCGCCCCAGCCCCGTCCTTCCAGAAAGGAAGAAGGAGAGCCGAAGGAAAAGAAAAAGTCCAAGCGGCATAAATTTCTGGACAGCTATTGCATGGACTTGACCGGCCGGGCACGGGAGGGCAAGCTGGATAAGGTCATCGGCCGGGATGTGGAGACGGAACGGGTCATCCAGATACTCAACCGCCGCCAGAAGAACAACCCCTGTCTCATCGGCGAACCTGGCGTGGGCAAAACCGCCATTGCCGAGGGACTTGCCCAGCGGATTGCGGCGGGGGATGTCCCCTACAAGCTGCGGGATAAGGAGGTTTTCCTGCTTGACCTCACCGCGCTTGTGGCAGGTACCCAGTTCCGCGGGCAGTTTGAAAGCCGCATGAAGAGTCTGATCGGTGAGATCAAGGAATGCGGCAATATCATTCTGGTCATCGACGAAGTCCACAATCTGGTGGGTGCGGGAGACGCGGAGGGCAGTATGAACGCCGCCAACATCCTGAAACCCGCTCTGTCCCGGGGGGAAATTCAGGTCATCGGCGCGACGACCTTCGCCGAGTACCGCAAGTATATTGAAAAGGACGCCGCTCTGGAGCGCCGTTTCCAGCCCGTCACCGTGGCCGAGCCGACCATCGCGGAGGCAAGCCAGATTATGCAGGGCATTGCCAAATCCTATGCCGAGTTCCACGGGGTGGAGATCTCCCCGGAAATCGCCCACCAGTGCGTCGTTCTCTCCGAGCGCTACATCACCGACCGGTTTCTGCCGGATAAGGCCATCGACTTGCTGGACGAAGCCTGTTCCGACGTGAATTTGCAGTGCAAGGAAATCTCCCAGCTGGCAGAGCTGAAAAAGGAGCGGGACGATTACGAGCTGGAGCTGCGGATGCTCAATGAAAATACGGAGAATCAGGACTATGAGCGCCTGGCGCTGATCCGCAGCAAGCTGATGCAGCTGGCGGCGAAGATCGAGGAACTGGAAAAGCTGCCCAAGCCCGCCGTGACCATGGAGAATCTGGCGCGTATCATCGAGCTGTGGACGAAAATTCCCGCATCCAAAATCAAGGCGCAAGAATATGAGCAGCTCAAGGGGCTGAGCGACCGCCTGAAAACCCATATCGTCGGTCAGGACGAGGCGGTGGACGCCGTGTCCCGCGCCATTTGCCGCAACCGTGTGGGCATTTCCCCCAAGAAGCGGCCGGTATCGTTCATCTTCGTCGGCCCAACCGGCGTGGGAAAGACGGAGCTGGTCAAGCAGCTGGCAAGCGATCTGTTTGACAATGTGGACAGCCTGATTCGCCTGGACATGTCGGAATATATGGAGAAGCACACCGTCTCCAAGCTCATCGGTTCGCCTCCCGGCTATGTCGGTTATGACGAGGCCGGACAGCTGACGGAGAAGATCCGCCGCCGCCCTTACAGCATCGTGCTGTTCGATGAAATCGAAAAAGCGCACCCGGATGTGCTGAACATTCTGCTGCAGGTGCTGGACGACGGACGCATTACGGACGCGCAGGGCAGGGTTGTGAACTTTGAGAACACCATCATCGTCATGACCTCCAACGCCGGTTCCGAAGGCAGTGTGGGCGGCATGGGCTTTGGCCGCAGCGACGGCGACAAGGTGAAGGAAAAGACCATGAAGGCATTGCAGGGCTTCCTGCGGCCGGAATTTCTCAACCGTGTGGACGAGATCATCACCTTCAACCATCTGACGGAGGAAAACTTCCTGGGCATCGCGGACATCATGCTCAAGGAGCTGCAAGAGAGCCTTTCTACCCGCGGCCTGACCCTTTCCTGGGACGACGATCTGCGCCAGCTGCTGGTGAAGAAAGCCTATTCCGTGACCTACGGCGCGAGAAATCTTCGCCGCACCATCCAGAAGGAGTTGGAAGACCCGATTTCCGAAGCAATCATTGATAGCTTTGAGCATCCCATTTCCGCCATCCGCATCCGGGTGGAGGGAGAGACCGTTAAGCTGGATATCACCTGACATATGGGAGGGGAAAAATCCCCTCCCATTTTTTCACGAATGCTGTAAGATTTTCCCCATTCCCGCGTCTAATGGGTGTAGGAGGTGAGGCCGTGACGGAGTTTGAACAAATATACCGGGCGTATTTTCAGGATGTGGAGCTGTACCTGCGGGCGATCAGTCATAACGAAAGTCTTGCGGAGGAGCTGACGGAACAGGTATTCTTTCAGGCGTTGAACGCTCTGCCGAAGTTTCGGGGCGACTGCGACGTCCGCACCTGGTTATGCTCCATGGCGAGAAACGCCTACCTCAGCCATCTGCGCAAGGAGCGCCCGTCCCAGCCTATCGACGAGCTGGAAATCAGCGACCCGAAGCAGGCGGTGGAGGAACAGATCATGGACGCTCAGCAGGCCATGGCCGTTCACCGGGTGCTTCACGACCTGCCGGAACCCTATAAGGAGGTTTTCTCCCTGCGGGTCTTCGGGCAGCTTTCCTTTGGTGACATCGGAAGCCTGTTCGGACGCACGGCAAACTGGGCCTGTGTGACCTACCACCGGGCAAGGCAGAAAATACGGGATGAAATGGGGGAATATGTATGAAACTATCCTGTAATGTGATCCGGGATCTGCTCCCGCTGTATGCGGAAAATCTGACCAGCGAAGAGAGCAACGCCCTCGTGGACGAGCATCTGTGCGGGTGCGACGAATGCGCGAAGCAGCTGGGGATACTGAAAAAAGCCCAGGCGATTCCGGTGGAAACAGACGCGCCGGGACTGAAAAAGATCAGAAAGGCCATTGTGCGCCGCCGGGTTTTAGCGGTGACCATGGCTGTGATGCTGGTGATCACGCTCGTGCTGGGCGCGGCGTTCCTCTGGGAAGCGCCGGTCTGGCTGGACGCAGATCAGGCGGTGAAGGAAGTCATGAAGATGGAGGACGGCAGCATCCGTATCTACTATACGGACATCATTCAGGGAATCAGCAGTGAGGACGACATGGCCGGAAACAGGGGCACTCTTTGCTTCAGCACATGGGGCAGGGTACACTTCGGGGAGCAAATGCCCCCTGACCCTTATGTTACGCCGGATGACGCGGGGGGAACCACAGCCTACAGCTGCTACGGTGACCCCACTTTGCCGGAAGAATTGCAGGAACTGGATGCCGCGCGGAACAATTATTGGTATATCAGCCCCAAGAATGGCAGGGCGGAGGTGCTTCTGCTGAAAGGGGAGGGGGACGTGGAAGCCCCTGAGGAGCCACTTCTGACGGTCAGTCACAACGGGGCGATCTCCTGCGTCGTTCTCGCGGTCATGGCAATTATTTTGGCGATTCTGGCGTACCGTTTCAGAAAGCACCGGGGCGCCCCATGGCTGACCCATGGCGCCGCTCTTGCCGGGTGCGGGTGTGTGTCGCTTCTGGTCGTTTCCGGCGGGCAGTTTGTGGAGTTTTACGGCGACTACACGGCACATGTGAGCAACGCCTGCATTTTGCTGATACCGATGTTCCTTACGGCGGTGTGCGCCATCCGTCTGCAAAAGCTGAAAGCGCAGGATAAGGGTTTATGAGGAAACATCCCGGAAGGACAGCCTTCCGGGATGTTCTGCGTTTGCTTGTCAAAGAACCTCGTTCATTTTGTCCTCGACCTTCCAGGCAAGGTCTTCGGCCTTATTGGCGGCTTTTGCCGCCACGCGCCGCACGGGATTCTGCCTGGGCATCATCAGAACCGCTACCGCACCCGCAGCAGCGCCAAGACCGGCGGAAAGCATCCATCCTTTTGCGTTCATAAATTCTCCCTCCCTTCACAGGTAGTATACCCCAAAGGAAAAAAATCAGGACTGGAAGGTTTTTATCTTTGCAGATGGAAAAAGTTGTGATATAATAAACAAAAAACATGCCGGAGGCGGGATTATGTCTATTGATATATTACAAGAAAAGATTCGCAAGCTGAAGAATCCTTCCATGGTGGAGCTGATGCTGCCCTTGGCTGCTCTGCCGCCCCGGTATGCTCACGACGCTAAAGGGTACGGTGAATTCTGCCGGGATTTGCTCGGCGGACTGAAGGGGATTGTCCCGGCGGTTCGGCTGAGCTTCGGCGTGTTTGCCCTTCTGGGCGGCGATGGCTTGCAGGAGCTGGCGCAGACGCTGAACGCCGCCCGGAACATGGGCTATTACACGGTGCTGGATGCGCCGGAACTGCTCAGCCCTACCGCCGCCCAGATAACGGCGGAAGCGTTTTTCGGCGGGGAAACCGACTATCCCTGTGACGGGCTGGTCGTTTCCGGGTACTTGGGCAGCGATATCATCAAGCCCTTCCTGCCCGGCTGCCGGGAGGGGAAGAAGGACTTGTTCGTGGCAGCGCGCACCGGAAATAAATCCGCTCCGGAATTGCAGGACTTGCTCTGCGGCTCCCGGCTGGTGCATACGGTGGCTGTGGACTTGATAAACCGGTTCGCGCCGGAGGCGGTGGGAAAGCTGGGCTATTCCCGGATCGGCGCGCTGACGGCGGCAAGCTCTGCCGAAAGTCTGCGCAGCCTTCGCGGCAAGTATCCCCGGGTGTTTTTCCTGGTGGACGGCTACGATTCCCCCAGTGCCAACGCCAAAAACTGCTCTTACGCCTTTGACAGGCTGGGGCACGGCGCGGTGGTGTGCGCGGGGGAGACGATCACCTGCGCATGGAAGCAGGCACAGTCCGACGGCGGGGATTTTCTGGAGCAGGCCGTGGCTGCCGCCGAAAGAATGAAGAAAAATCTGACGAGATATGTAACGATTCTTTAAGGAGGAAGGGCAATGCGTCGAACTGACCGGGAAGTGACCAACCCCGCCGAGATCACGGAGATGATGACCCGCTGCGAGGTGCTTCATCTGGCGCTGAACACGGACACAGTACCCTACATTCTCCCCGTGAACTTCGGAATGGAGCCGGACGGAATGACCCTGTACATCCACGGTGCGCGGGAGGGGACGAAGTATGCTCTGATAGAAAAGGACAACCGCGCCGGCTTTGAGCTGGACTGTACCCACGGTCTGGTTCTGGAAAATGGGGCGTGTTCCATCAACTACGAAAGCGTCATCGGCTGGGGCTATCTGGAGGACGTGACTGAGCCGGAGGAAAAGCGCAGGGCACTGGATTTGATCATGAAGCAGTACCGGGGCGAGGATTTCCCATACAGCACTGCCGTGATTCCCAAAACCCGTGTACTTCGTCTGCGGGTGCAGGCGCGGACGGCGAAACGGAGACGCATGGGATAATATGTACCGGGGCGAACTGCCCCGGGGTGTTATCGGACACCAGCTGTACCCTGACGGGCGGCGGTGTTTTCCGTGATGTCGTCCATCCCGTCCAGAGGGCCGTTGCCGTTGTCGATGGTGGCGTTGGTAGAAGGCTCAACGCTGGGCATCGTGGTGGGCGCGGTGGTAGCCCGGGTCGTCTCAGTGGTCGCGGCGGTAGGCGTCGTGGTGGGAACGGTAGTGTTTCTGCTGGGGTCCTGGTTGGTGCAGCCGCAGCCGGTAAACAGCGCCGCGGTAAGGACGAGAACCAGTACGAGAATGGCATATTTTTTCATGTTTTTACCTCCAAATGAATCTTGCTTCAAACGTATTATTTCCCGTATGCCGGGGTTTACGCTGGTAATAATACCCAGTTTTCTGCAACTTTATAAGAGTAAACACTTTTTCTTCCGTTTCCTGCGAAGTGGACGTTTTCTTTATTTTCTTTTGCAAGTTAGCATACGATAACTCACAAAATCGGATTTTCTGAAATTTTTTGTTGCTTTTTCTTGCATAGACATGTATAATGAATGGGAATCAAAAAATGAAGGAGAGTTCTGCGCTATGAAGAAGCTCGCTGCTAAGAAAAATGTGGAGTGCATGGCATGTCTGCAATGCGTCGCTGCCTGTTCCGAGGCGTTCTATAAGGAATTTGACGAGGAGAAGAGCTGTGTTCGCATCGTGGCCAAGGGTGCCGGCGCCAAGCCCAATACCTGCATTCAGTGCGGCAAGTGTATGCGTACCTGTGAGCACGAAGCCATCACCCAGAACCCCAAGACCGGCGTGTACATGATCAACAAGAAGAAGTGCGTCAGCTGCGGCAAGTGCGCCGAAGCCTGCCCCATGCACGTGATCGTGTTCGAGGAAGGCAGCCCCGCTTCCAAGTGCATTGCCTGCGGCATCTGCGTCAAAGCATGCCCTATGGAACTGCTGGAAATCGTGGAGAAATAAGTCAAGCAACCGGATGGGCAGCCTTTGGCTGCCCATCTTTCCATTTTTAAGAAAAGGCTAAAAATGAAAAACAGACTTGTAATCTCGGCGGCATCATGGTATAATGCTCCCTAGTGTATTTTCGACTACTATCCCTCAGGAGGAACAACATGAGCGGACGCTATGAAAGAAAAAAGCCACAGAACCAAAGTACGGGCGGCTGGAGGAAGACCGTTCTGATCGTGGTTCTGGTTATTGTAGTTTTAATTGCTGCGCTGGTATTTGCGGGTGTGGTGTATTACAACTCCATGCTCAATAAAATGAATCAGGTGCAGGTGCCGGCCGTCAGACGCACCGAGCCGACAACGGAGCCGGTGGAGACGACGGCTGCCACGGAAGCGACAGCCGCCACGGTGGAGACGACGGCTGCTACCGAGCCGCATGTTGCTTCCAGCGCGGACTATATCAATATTCTTCTGGTTGGTCAGGCTGCCCGTGAGGGAGAGGCTGAGCGGTTTGCCGATACCATGATCCTGTGTACGGTGAATACATACGAAAAAACCGTGACGCTGACCTCACTGCTCCGGGACACACTTGTACAGTATCCCAACTATACGGATACCAACGGAAAGAAGCACAGCGGCGGCAAGATCAAGCTTACCAGCATCTACCACAACGGCTACATCTGCACCAACAGCACGGCGGATGCCATGGGCCTGATGAATCAGACGCTGTATTCAAACTTCGGCATTGAAGTTGACTACGATGTGGAGATCGACTTTGACGCATTTATCAAGGCAATCAATCTGCTGGACGGTATTAATGTTGAGCTGACTGCGGCGGAAGCCAACTACCTCAACGACTTCCATGACCGCTATTACTACGAGGTGAAGGAAGGCAAAAACTGGCTGGACGGCTCTACCGCCCTTGCTTACGTCCGTATGCGGAAGGCGGAGGGCGACGGCGAGAGCGACATCAAGCGTACCGCCCGTCAGCGTCAGTTTATGGAGGCATTGCTGGCCAAGGTCAAGAAGATGAGCCTTTCCGACGTGCAGAATCTGGCCAATGAGGTTCTGCCGCTGGTGTCCGTGAGCATGACCAATTCCCAGATCACGGGTCTGCTTATGAAGATGCTGCCCATGCTGTCCGGTCTGGAAATCAAATCCAGCGGTACCTGCCCGGTGCGTGCCAGAGGCTACTCGTGGGGAGATATGGTGGACATCTACGGAGACGGTCAAATCCACAGTGTCATGCTGTACGATAAGGACAAGAACGTGGCCTACATGCGGGCGCTCACCGAGGGCGAGGGCGAGATCCCCGAGACGGTGCCGATTCAGGACTAAGTTGTAATGGAAGAATTGCGGGAAAGCGGTGCTTTCCCGCAATTTCTTTCTGCGGGGCATTTGTTACATAAATTTCATGTTTGTCATAATTGCAAACCGCCGGGGAATATGCTATACTGTACTATAGTTTACACCCGGAGGCGTTTATGACTGAGTTGACTGAATTCCAGCGGAAACTCTCCGCTTTACTGCCCGATGTGGAGCTTCGGTTTGAAGAAGCTCTGGCAAAGCATACCTCCTTTCGCATCGGCGGAGACGCCGAGGTAATTGCGTTTCCCAAAACCAAAATCGAACTGGCGGATATCCTGAAAGTCTGCGCCAAGCTGAACTGCAAATGTGCCATTCTGGGCGCGGGAACCAACGTGCTGGCGCCGGATGAGGGTGTCCGGGGACTGGTGGTCTGCCTGAAGGATTGCCTTGGCGGCATGGAACGGCTGGACGAGACCCACATCCGGGTGATGGCGGGCGTGACCATGGCACGGGCGGCGGTGAACGCCGCAAACCTCGGTCTTGCCGGCATGGAGTTTGCTCACGGCATACCGGGAACCGTCGGCGGCGGCGTGTATATGAACGCCGGGGCTTACGGCGGCGAGATTTGCCAGATCTGCGAAAGTGTTGAGGTCATGGATTTGGACGGCAATCTTTCCCGTCTGTCCAACGCCGAGATGGCCTTCTCCTATCGTCACAGTGCGCTGGAAAACCGGCCGGGAATCGTGGTCAGCGCGGATTTTGTCCTGAAAAGGGGAAACTCGGAAGAAATCTGGGCAAAAATGAAGGATCTGATTGCCCGCCGCACCGTTTCCCAGCCGTTGGACGTTCCTTCGGCCGGTTCTGCATTCAAACGCCCGACGGGCGGTTATGCGGCGGCGCTGATCGAAGAAGCGGGACTGAAGGGCTATCAGGTAGGCGGCGCGGCGATCTCCGCGAAGCACGCCGGGTTTGCCGTCAATCTGGGCGGCGCGACGGCGGCGGATGTGAAGGCTCTGCTGTCCCAGGTGTCCGAGCAGGTCTATCAGAAAAGCGGCATCCGGTTGGAGCCGGAGGTTCGTATCTGGTAATGTATAGATAACATTCGGAAAGGTGGTCTCCCCATGGCAAGCTCTTTTTCCTCTGCCGCCAAGGCGGAGGTCTGCCGGATTTTGCCTCAGAAACATTGCTGCGCTCTGGCGGAGTGCTTCGGCGTTCTGCTGTTTGCCAACAATTTCTCCGCTGACGGTATTAAAATCATCACCGAAAGCCGGGATTTTGCTTATATTCTGCCGAAGTTGTTCAAAAAAGCCTTTGATCTGTCCTTTGACAGCTACCCCAGCCTTGCATCGCCGGGAAAGCTGGTGTTCCAGATATGGGACAGCGATAAAATCGAGACGATCATGGAAGCCTTCGGCTTTGACGCGCAGGACACACTGGCGCTCCATGTGAACCTGCCGGTGGTGGAGGAGGACTGCTGCAAGGCGTCGTTCCTCCGGGGGGCGTTCCTCGCCGGGGGAAGCGTCACCGACCCGGGGAAGGGCTATCATATGGAGCTGGCGACCACCCACCAGAGCGTTGCCCGGGAGACGGATTCGCTGATGCGGGAGGTCATGGGCTTTTCCCCAAAGATGGCCAGCCGAAGCGGGGGACAGGTGCTGTATCTGAAGCACAGCGAGCTGATCTCCGATTTTCTCACGTTCCTCGGCGCACCGGTGGCGGCCATGGGCATTATGGAAGCCCGGCTGGAAAAGGAACTGAACAACAAGGTCAACCGCCGCTGCAACTGCGACGATGCCAACACCTCCAAGGTGGTGGAGGCCGCGCAGGAACAGCTTGCGGCAATTCGCATTATAAGAGAGACGGGCGCGATGGATAAGCTTCCCGAAAAGCTCCGGCGGGCGGCGATTGCGAGGGAGGAAAACCCCTCCGCGTCATTGTCCGAGCTGGCGGGAATGATGGAGCCGCCCATTACGAAGCCCGCCATGGGCAGCCGGATGCGGCGGCTGCTGGAGCTGGCGGAAGAGGTGAAGGCATGAGCTTTGTACATTTGCATGTCCATACGGAATACAGCTTACTTGACGGCGCGTGCCGCATTGACGGCATCATGGATCGGGTCAAGGAACTGGGGCAGACCGCCATTGCCATCACCGACCACGGCGTGATGTACGGCTGTATTGACTTTTATAAAGCCGCCAAAGCCGCCGGGATCAAGCCCATCATCGGCTGCGAGGTCTACGTCGCCCGCCGGGGCATGGCCGATCGCGTTCATGGAATTGATAACGACCCCTACCATCTGGTGCTGCTGTGCGAAAACCGTAAGGGGTACGAAAACCTCTGCTATCTGGTGTCGGAAGCCTTTATCCACGGTTTTTACGGCAAGCCCAGAATCGACCTTCAGCTGCTCCAGCAGCACCACGAGGGGCTGATCGCCCTGTCCGCGTGTCTTGCCGGTGCGATTCCGCAGTATCTGATGGAAGAAGACTACGATTCCGCGAAGGAATACGCAAAAAAGATGTCCGGCATTTTTGGGGAGGGAAATTTCTTTCTGGAAATGCAGGATCACGGCATTCCGGAGCAGCGGCCGGTGAATCAGGGGGTGCAGCGCCTTGCCCGGGAGCTGGGACTGCCGTTGGTGGTGACCAACGACGCCCACTACCTGCGCAAAGAGGACGCAGAAATGCAGGACGTCCTGCTGTGCATCCAGACAGGCAAGACCGTGGACGACACCAACCGGATGAAATTCCAGACGCAGGAGTTCTACCTCAAGAGCGAAGACGAGATGAAAGGGCTGTTCCCCGGCTGCGAGGAAGCCTTTGAAAACACCGTCCGCATTGCCGAGCGGTGCAATCTGGAATTTACCTTCCACGAATATCATCTGCCCTCTTACCCGGTGCCGGAGGGGTATACGGACGAGGAATATTTCCGTAAGCTGTGCGCTGAGGGCTTTGCCGAGCGGTATCCTGACGCGCCCGAAGCATACCGGGAGCGGCTGGAATATGAGATCGGCGTCATCAGTCGGATGGGTTATGTAAACTACTATCTCATCGTCTGGGACTTTATCCACTACGCCAAGGTCAACGGCATTCCCGTGGGGCCGGGACGCGGTTCCGGTGCGGCTTCCATTGTGGCATACTGTATGCACATCACGGAAGTCGACCCCATGAAGTATAACCTCATTTTCGAGCGGTTTCTCAACCCGGAACGGGTGAGTATGCCGGATTTCGATACGGATTTCAGCCCGGAGCGTCGGGGCGAGGTCATGGAATACGTCATGGAGAAATACGGCGCGGATCACGTCGCCCAGATCGTCACCTTCGGCACCATGGCCGCCCGGGGCGCCATCCGGGACGTTGGCCGGGCGCTGAACTTCTCCTACGCGGAGACGGATGTGGTTGCCAAGCTGGTGCCCACCATGCCGCTCCACCTGACGCTGGCGGAGGCTATGAAGATTTCCCCCAAACTCAAGGAGATGTACGACGGCGACCAGCGGGTAAAAACGCTCATCGACACGGCTATGCGTCTGGAGGGAATGCCCCGGAACACGTCCACCCACGCCGCCGGCGTGGTGATTACGGCGCAGCCGGTCAATACCTACGTCCCCCTGTCCCGGAACGACGATACCGTGGTCACCCAGTACACCATGACCACCATCGAAGAGTTGGGACTTCTGAAAATGGACTTTCTGGGTCTGCGGAACCTGTCGGTGATTCAGGACGCGGAAGCGCTGGCGCGGCAGGAAAATCCCAATTTTCAGATTGCAAAAGTGCCGGACAACGACCCGGAGACCTTTGCTATGCTGGCCGAGGGCAAGACGCAAGGCGTTTTCCAGATGGAATCCACCGGCATGACCGGGGTGTGCGTCAGCATGAAGCCCACCTCCATCGAAGACCTGACAGCTATCGTGGCGCTCTACCGCCCCGGCCCTATGGAATCCATTCCCAAGTTCGTTGAAAATAAGTTCAACCCCGGGAAAGTGACTTACAAAACGCCCCTTCTGGAGCCAATTCTGAAGGTGACCTACGGCTGTATCGTCTATCAGGAGCAGGTCATTGAGATTTTCCGGACTCTGGGCGGCTACTCCATGGGTCAGGCGGACAATATCCGCCGGGCAATTTCCAAGAAAAAGCAGAAGATCATTGACGCCGAGCGGAAGACTTTCGTTTACGGCGACCGAGAACAGAAAATCGACGGCTGTATCGCCCGGGGCGTACCTGAGGCGGTGGCGCAGTCGATTTACGACGAAATTGTGGATTTCGCCAACTACGCCTTCAACAAGGCGCACGCGGTGTGCTATGCCGTGGTCGCCTACCAGACGGCCTACCTCAAGTGCCACTATCCAAGGCAGTATATGGCGGCGCTGATGACCTCCGTTCTGGACTCTGCCACCAAAATCTCCGGTTATATCGCCGAGTGCCGGGAGCTGGGAATCCCGGTTCTGCCGCCGGACATCAACCATTCCGAGGACTACTTCACCGTCGAGGGCGACGCCATCCGCTTCGGCCTCGGCGCGGTGAAGAACGTAGGCCGGGGGCTTATCCGCTCTATGGCGGCCAAACGGGCAGAGGGCGGCGTTTTCCGCTCCCTGGAGGATTTTCTGGAACGGATGGGGGAGGGCGAGCTGAACAAGCGCGCCGTGGAAAACTTCATCAAGTGCGGTGCCATGGACTGCTTTGGCTATCACCGCAGTGAGCTTCTGGCGGTGTACGACCAGATGATGGACAGCGTGTCCGCCTCCCGGAAGAAGAATCTGGAAGGGCAGATGGGTCTGTTCGCCATGCTGGACGAGGACGACGAGGCGGGCAAGGTGCCGATCCCCAAGCTCAAGGAGCTTGACAAGGGGGAGCTTCTCTCCATGGAGAAGGAGACCACCGGCATCTACATTTCCGGCCATCCCATGGACGATTACCGGCCGTACCTGCACAACACCCACGTTGTCCATATCGGCAGCCTTATGGAAGAGGACAACGGCTTTCAGGACGACCAGATTATCAGCGTTGCGGGTATTGTCCAGACCGTGAAAATGAAGACCACCCGGAACAATTCCATGATGGCGTATGTCACGGTAGAAGACGATACCGCGTCCATAGAGATGCTGGCATTTTCCAATGTGCTGGATCAGTACGGCGGCTACCTCCGGGAAAACAGCGCCGTGGTCATCACCGGGCGGCTGTCCCTCCGGGACGATAAGGAGCCGCAGATCGTCATCAACCGCGCCCGCCCCATTTCGGACTACGCCGACGGCAGCGCGCCGCCGGAGCAGCCGCAGAATGTGAATAAGAGCGGCACGCTGTATCTCCGCCTGCCGGGGGAGGAGGGGATGCTGTATCCCAAGATCCGGTGCATTCTGAACATGTTCCCGGGGGACAGCACAGCGGTGCTTTACTTTGCGGACACAAGACGACGCCGGGGTACCCGGTGCTGCATCCGGGAAAGTATGCTTTCTGAGCTGAAAAATGTGCTCGGAGAAGCAAATGTTGTGCTGAAATAGCTTTTCTTTTAGAACATATTGTGGTATAATAATCAATCAAGAGGAGTTGATGCCGTGAAAAAGCGAATATGGCTGCTTCTTCTGATCGTCTTCGCGTCGATTTTGCTGACCGGCTGCGCCTTGCAGACGGTGGATGAAATGTATGCGCTGCCAAAGCGCTCGAAAGAGTATGACAGTCTGCAATCCGCCATCGATTCCGCCATGTACGGCCTGAGCTATTCCGCACCGGTCTCCGGAGAAAACCAGCAGACGGTGCAGATGGCAGATCTGGACGGCGACGGCGTGGAGGAATATATCGTCTTTGCGCAGGGAAGCTCTGCCAACCCTTTGCAGGTGCTGATTTTCCGGCAGGAGGAGGACGGCACGTGCCGCCTGATGGAGGTCATCCAGAGCAATGGCTCCGCCTTTGAGCAGGTGGAATACGTGCAGATGGACAACGCCCCCGGCTACGAGCTGGTGGTCGGGCGGCAGCTCAGCGATCAGGTGCTGCGCAGTGTGTCGGTGTACTCCTTTTCCAGCGGCAGCGCCGAGCAGCTGATGATGGTGGGCTACTCCAAATTTATTACCTGCGACTTGAATGACGACGGATGCAGCGAGCTGATGGTCATTCTTCCCGGTGAATCGGAAACCGGGACAGGCTCTGCGGTGCTGTACCGGATGCAGGACGGCAATATTGAACGCTCGGTGGAGGTCAACGTGTCGGAGGACGCGACCCACATCCGGCGGATCACGGTGGGACGGCTGCTGGGCGGAACGCCCGCGGTGTTCGTCGCCAGCGCGGTGAATAACAGCGCCATCGTAACCGACGTATTTGCCTGGAGAAACGACCGCTTTTCCAATATTTCCTATTCCAGGGATTCGGACACCAGCGTCCAGACTTTGCGGAACTATTACGTCTACGCCGAGGACATCGACGGCGACGGCGTGATGGAGCTTCCCAGCCTGATCACCATGAAGCGTGTCTTCCCGGAACAGGAGGGCAAGCAGAAGTTCCTCATCCGCTGGTTCGCCATGGACTTGGAGGGCAGGGAAATGGACAAGTTCTTTACCTTCCACAATTACTTAGGCGGCTGGTACATGCAGCTGGCGAGCAGCTGGGCGCCGCGGGTGTCGGTGGAGCAGGAGGGCGGTAAGTATACGTTCTACGTATGGGACGAGGATTACCGGCAGGCGCTGGACGTGTTTTCCATATACGCGCTCACCGGCGGAAGCCGGGAGGAAGACGCCACGGTGGACGGCCGGTTTGCCTTCTATCGGGCAGAGGGCGTGGTCTACGCCGCGAAGCTGGAGGCGAACGCGGCGCAATTCGGCATTACAGAGAATCAACTTATCAACAACTTCCATCTGATTCAGCAGGATTGGAAAACGGGAGAGACTTGAGGGGTGTCATATGAAAAAAGTATTGATTATGGAAGATGAACTGAATATCCGAAGCTTTGTGGTCATTAACCTGAAGCGGGCGGGGTACGACGCCATCGAGGCGGGGAACGGTCAGGAGGCGCTGGACGCCATCGCCCAGACCCCGGACATTGGCGTTGCCATTCTGGATATTATGGTGCCGGGGGACATGGACGGCTTTGAGGTCTGCCGCCGTATCCGCGCCTCCAACAAGCAGATGGGCATTATCATGCTCACTGCCCGCACGCAGGAGATGGACAAGGTCACCGGCCTGATGACCGGCGCGGACGACTATGTCACCAAGCCCTTTTCTCCCGCCGAGCTGACCGCCCGCATTGACGCGCTGTACCGCCGTATCGGCGGCGACAGTTCCGCCAGCTCCGAGCTGCTGACGCAGGGACCATTCGTGATGAACACCCGCAACCACACGCTGGAAAAGAACGGGAACCGTATCCGTCTGACCCAGGTGGAGTACGCGATCCTGAAGCTGTTCATGCAGAATCCGGGCAGAGCGCTTTCCCGTGAGGACATTCTCTCTGCCGTCTGGGGACGGGATTACGAGGGCGAGCTGAAGATCGTGGACGTGAACATCCGCCGTCTCCGCCTGAAAATCGAGGACGATACTTCCAATCCCACCTATATCACCACGGTCTGGGGTCTGGGCTACAAGTGGGGCGCCTAACCCGGAATGAACATGAAGTCCATGAAAAAGACGGGCGGCCTGCGAAGACGCTGGCTGCTGAACACCGTCGGCGTTGTCTTCGCCCTGGGGCTGGTGTGCGTGATGGCGGTAACGGCGTCCTACGCCACCTACTACTACTCCAACATGCAGTCTGACATGGAAAACCGGGCGAAAACCACTACGGATTTTTTTGCCGACTATATCAATCAGGACTACGGCGACTACTACCAGTCCTGTATCACCTATGCCAAGACCTTTGAGGACAAGGGCAAAATTGAGCTGCAATTTATCAACAATCAGGGCAGTCTCGTGGCGTCCTCCTACGGCCCCTGGGCGGGGCCGTCTCCCAGCACGTCGGATATCTGGGACGCCATCAGCATCCGGGACAAAAGCTCCTACATCGGCCGCGACCCGGACACCGGAGAACGCATCATGGCGGTTTCCTGCCCCATGATCTATTCCAACGGCGAGGTCATCGGTGTGCTGCGCTACGTGACCTCCACCCGGCTGGTGAACAGGCAGATCATTCTGGTGTGCTTGGTTTGCTGCTTTGTGCTGACGGTGGTGCTGGCGGTGGTGCTGCTCAGCAGCGGCTACTGCATCCGCTCCATCTTAAATCCTGTGGCGGAGATCACGGAAAAAGCCCAGAGAATCGCCTCCGGCAGCTACGGCGTCCAGATTCAGACGCCCTTCAAGGATGAGATCGGCGATCTGGCGGACACCATCAACGAAATGTCCACAAAAATCGCCCAGAACGAAAAAATGCAGGCGGAGTTCGTCTCCCAGCTGTCCCATGAGCTGCGCACCCCTCTGACCGTTATCAACGGATGGAGCGAGACGCTGCTGGCCGGAGACGACCTGAACGACGACACCCGGCAGGGCATGAAGATCATTTCCAGCGAGGCAAAGCGCCTGACGGAAATGGTCATGGACTTGCTGGACTTCACCCGGATGCAGGACGGCCGCATGACGCTGGCTGTGGAAATGACGGACATCCGGGGTGAATTCGAGGACACGGTGTATATGTATGGCGGCCGTCTGGCACAGGACGGCATTCAGCTGGTCTATCTGGACAACGACGAGGACATTCCGGAAATTCCCTGCGACCCCCAGCGGATGCGGCAGGTGTTCCTGAATCTTCTGGACAACGCCGCCAAGCATGGCGGCTCGGGCAAGCGTATTGAGGCCTCCATGTCCTATGACGGCAAAGATGTGATCGTCTATATCCGGGACTTTGGCCCCGGCATTCCGGAGGATGAGCTGCCGCTGGTGAAGAAAAAATTCTACAAAGGCAGCTCCAGCGTCCGGGGCACGGGCATTGGCCTTGCGGTGTGCGACGAGATCGTGGAAATGCACGGCGGCACGCTGACGCTGGAAAACGCCGAGGGCGGCGGCACGCTGGTGACCATCCGTCTTCCGGCGGAACATTAAGGAGAAACCATGGCAAACAAAGAAACCGAGAACTGTGAAAAATTCAAGACCATGATCGGCGGTCAGGCACTGATCGAGGGCATCATGATGCGCGGCCCGGAGAAGGACGCTATCGTCATCCGGGGCAAGGACGGCTTGACCGTGGAGGTTTCGCCGCGGAAGCTGAACCCGCCCGGCTCATGGAAAAACTGGCCGTTTATCCGGGGCATTTTCAACTTCTTCGACGCGCAGATCGTGGGCGTGAAGGCGCTGCTAAGGTCTGCTGATCTGGCTCCCGACGAAATGCAGGAGGAGCCGTCCAAATTTGACAAGTGGCTGGAAAAGAAGCTGGGAAGCGAATCTTTCCAGAAGGCCATCGTCGGCATTGCCGTGGCCATGGGACTGCTGCTTTCCATCGGCCTGTTTTTCCTGCTGCCCATGGTCATCGGCGGATTTTTTGACAAAATCATTACCAGTACGCTGCTCCTGAATCTGGTGGAGGGCGTCATCCGCATGGTGATCTTCATGGCCTATATGATTCTGGTGTCCAGGATGCCGGATATGAAGCGGGTGTTTTCCTACCACGGCGCGGAGCATAAGACCATCCGCTGCTACGAGGCGAAACTGCCCCTGACGGTGGAAAATGTGCGCAAAATGACCCGGCTGCACCCCCGGTGCGGCACCAGCTTCCTTCTGGTTGTCATGGTGATCTCCATTCTTGTGTTTTCCATCGCGTCGTCAGCGCTGCTGGCGATCTTCCCCGGACTGGAAACCATCCGCGGCACCTTCGGTTATCGGATGCTGATGATCGTCTTCAAGCTGCTGCTCCTGCCGGTGGTGGTGGGCATCACCTACGAGATCAACCGCTGGTGCGGAAGAAACGACAACGCTTTTACGCGGGCGCTTTCCGCGCCGGGTATGTGGATGCAGCATTTTACCACCAACGAGCCGGACGACTCCATGATTGAGGTGGGCATTGCGGCGGTACAGGCCGTGCTGCCGGAGAAGGAGGGTTCTGATTGTTGGTGAAGCAATACGGCCAGCTGTATCTGGACACCCGCCATGCGCTGCTGGAAACCGAGGACGCCCAGACGGCGGGGATGATGGCGCGGCAGCTGCTGTGCCATTTTTCCGGGAAAAGTCCGGAAGCCATTCTGGCAGACCGTGACCTGTATGCGTCCGAGCAGGTTTGCCGGGACATGAGCCGTGCCGTCCGGCGGCTGCTGGACGGGGAGCCGCTGGCCTATGTGCTGGGGGAGTGGGAGTTTTACGGCCTGCCCCTTCGGGTGACGCCGGATGTACTCATTCCCCGGGACGATACTTGCGCCGTGGCCGAGCTTGCCATCCGCAAGGCGCTGTTTCTGGAGCAGGACCCCCGGATTCTGGATTTGTGCTGCGGTTCCGGCTGCATCGGCCTTGCCATTGCCAGCCGGGTCAAGGACGCGAAGGTGACGCTGGCAGATCTGAGCATGGAGGCGCTGGCCATCGCCAAGGAAAACACCGGCCTGAACCGTCTCGGCGGGCGGGTGCGGTGCGTTCAGGCGGACGCCACGAAGAAAGCCCCGGCATTTCTCGGGAAATATGATATGATCGTCTCCAACCCGCCCTACGTTACCGGGGCGGAAATGCAGGCGCTTCCCCACAGCGTCAGGGACTTTGAGCCGGCAATGGCGCTTTACGGCGGGGAGGACGGTCTGGACTTCTACCGCGCCATCGTGGAGAACTACACGCCCGCGCTGAAGAAGGGCGGATTTGTCTGCTTCGAGTTCGGCATGGGTCAGGGAGACGATGTGTGCCGGATTCTGGAAGAAAATGGGTATGCCATTCTGGAACGAACCAGAGATTATAATGACAGAGAACGTGCCGTGCTTGCCCAGTACGGCAGGAAGGAAGATTGATTATGGCTACAAAGAAAACGGTTTATGAAGCCCCCGCCCCCGCGTCGGACAAGAAGAAGGCATTGCAGACGGCCCTTGCCCAGATCGACAAGAACTTCGGTAAGGGCACGGTCATGCGTCTGGGCGACCGCCCGGAGATGAACGTGGAGGCCATCCCCACCGGCTCTTTGGCGCTGGATGCGGCGCTGGGTATCGGCGGCGTGCCCAAGGGCAGAATCATTGAAATCTACGGCCCCGAATCCTCCGGTAAGACCACACTGGCGCTGCACATTCTGGCGGAAGCCCAGAAGCGGGGCGGCGAAGTGGCCTTCGTGGACGCGGAACATGCCCTTGACCCTGTGTATGCTGCCGCGCTGGGCGTGGATACGGACAATCTGCTGGTGTCCCAGCCCGATACCGGCGAGCAGGCGCTGGAGATTACCGACGCGCTGGTTCGCTCCGGTGCCGTGGATGCGGTGGTTGTAGACTCCGTGGCCGCGCTGGTTCCCAAGCAGGAAATCGAGGGCGAAATGGGCGATACCTTTGTCGGCTTGCAGGCGCGTCTGATGTCTCAGGCGCTGCGGAAGCTGGCAGGCACCATCGCCAAGACCAACTGTGTGGTCATCTTCATCAACCAGCTGCGTATGAAGATCGGCGTGATGTACGGCAACCCGGAGACCACCACCGGCGGCAACGCGCTGAAATTCTATTCCTCCGTCCGTCTGGACGTGCGCCGCATTGAGTCCATCAAAGAGGGCAATAACGTCATCGGCAACAAGACCCGCGTCAAGGTGGTCAAGAACAAGGTCGCGCCCCCCTTCCGGGAAGCCGTGTTTGAAATTCTCTACGGCAAGGGCATTTCCAAGTGGGGCGAGCTGGTGGATCTGGCGGTTCAGCTGGACATTATCCAGAAGAGCGGCAGCTGGTTCTCCATGGGCGACGAGCGCATCGGTCAGGGCGCGAACTCCGTGAAGGATTACCTCATCGCCAACCCCGACATCGCCGAGAAGGTGGAAGCCGAGGTGCGGGAGAACCTGTGGAAGCTGAACAACGGCGCACCCAAAGCCCCCGCCAAGGCCGCCGATAAAGCGGTAGCCGTCAGCGCCGACGATTTCGACGATGAAGGTTGAGTCCCTGAAAACGGCTCCGGACCGGGCAGGGCGCTATTGGGTGACCTTTGACGACGGCAGCAAAATGGGACTGTACCGCCAGACGGTGGAGGATTTCGCACTCTATTCCGGCAAGGAGCTGGACGAGCAGGAGACGGAAGCCCTCCGCACCGCCGCCGGGCAGATGTCCGCCAAAATGCGGGCAGTCCGCATTGTCTCCGCGGCCAGCGTTTCCCGCCGGGACTTGGAAGCCCGGCTGGTGCGCAAGGGGGAGGACCCCCAACAGGCCAAAGAGGCAGTTGCATGGATGGAAGATCTGCATCTGGTAGACGACCGGGCGACGGCGGAGCAGGTGGTCAGTTCCTGTATCTCCAAGGGCTACGGCTTGATGCGCGCCAAGCAGGCGCTTTACGAGAAACGTATTCCAAAAGAATACTGGGACGAGGCACTTGCGGACTACCCAGACCAGACGGAGAAAATCACGGCGTTTCTGAAAAGCCGTCTGGACGCGGACTCCGACGAAAAGCAGGTCAGGCGTGCCGTGGATGCGCTGATCCGCCGGGGTCACAGTTACGGGACCATCCGGCGTGCGCTGGATGCGCTTTCCTTTGACACAGAAGATTTTCAGGAGGAATTCTGAATTATGGCAAATATTGGTTTTATCTCCCTCGGCTGCGCCAAGAATCAGGTGGATTGCGAGCGGATGATGTATCGGGTGCAGGAGGCGGGACATACCGTCAAGTCGGATGTGGTCGGCAGCGACGTGGTGGTCATCAACACCTGTGGCTTTATCGACTCGGCGAAATCCGAAGCCATCGACTACATTTTGCAGACCGCCGCCCTGAAGGCGGAGGGTCTGGTGGGCAAAATTCTGGTCACCGGCTGCCTGTCCCAGCGGTATCAGGGGGACATTCTGAAGGAAATGCCCGAGGTTGACGGCATTCTGGGTACCGGCAGCTACACGGAAATCGTTCCTGCCATCGAAAAGCTCCTGAACGGGGAACAGGTGGTGGACTTCGGCTCCATCGACGCCCCGGAAGTAGAAACGGGACGCATCATGACCACGGCGGGGCATTACGCCTTTATCAAAATCGCCGAGGGCTGCGACAACCACTGCTCCTACTGTGTCATTCCCTCCCTTCGGGGCAAATACCGCAGCCGTCAGCTGGACGACGTGCTTTACGAAGCCCGGATGCTGGCAGACAGCGGCGTGAAGGAGCTGATCGTGGTCGCGCAGGACACCAGCCGTTACGGCACAGACTTGCCCGGGCACAAGCGGCTCCTGCCGGAGCTTCTGCGGAAGCTCTGCGAGATCGACGGACTGCACTGGATTCGCGTCCACTACGTCTATCCAGACGAAATTGACGACGAATTCATTCAGGTCATGGCCTCCGAGCCGAAGATCGTCAAATATCTGGACATCCCCATCCAGCACTGCAACAGTAAAATCCTGAAGCTGATGAACCGCCGGGGGGACGGGGCGTTTCTGAAAGCCCTGTTCGCAAGGCTGAGAGCCGGGATTCCCGGACTGGTCATCCGCACCAGTCTGATCACCGGCCTGCCCGGTGAGGGGGAGGAAGAATTCGCCGAGCTGTGCGATTTCCTGCGGGAGGAACGTCTGGAGCGCGTCGGCGCGTTCGCGTTCTCGCCGGAGGAAGGCACCCCTGCCGCGCAGATGGAGCACGTGGACACGGACACCGCCGTCAAGCGGGCGGAGATCGTGGAAATGCTGCAATCGGAGATCATGGACGCCTACAACGCCGAAAAGCTGGGCAAGACCATGGAGGTTCTGGTGGACGGCTACGACGAGGAAAGCGGGCAGTTCTACGGCCGCACTTTTGCCGACTCCCCGGACATCGACGGCCGGGTCTGGATTGCGTCCGACGAGCCTGTTCACGAGGGCGATTTTGTCATGGTAAAAATTGACGGCTGCACCGACGGCAATCTGTGCGGCTACGTAGTGGAGGAAGAAGCATGACGCTGGCAAGTAAAATCACGCTGGTGAGGGTGGCAATGATCCCGGCGTTTATGGTGACCATGTACTTATCCGGCGGCGTGCCGGGGCTGTGGATGTACGTTTCCCTCGCAATTTTTATTGTTGCCAGCCTGACGGATTCCTTAGACGGCTACATTGCCCGGCATTACAATCAGGTCACGGATTTCGGAAAATTCCTTGACCCCTTGGCTGACAAGCTGCTGGTGATCGCCGCCATGTGCATGTTCTGCCAGTGGGGCGTGTTTCCCGCCTGGGCGTTGATGATCGTGCTGACACGGGAATTTGCCGTAACGGGACTGCGGCTGATCGCCGTCCAGAAGGGGCATGTGATCGCCGCCGGATGGAGCGGCAAAGTCAAGACCGCCAGCACCATGGTGGGGCTTTGCGTCATGATGGCGCTGCCCGGTGCGGCCGTTCTCAACTGGGTCGTGATCGGCGTCATTGTCCTCACCACGGTTTACTCCGGCGTGGAATATTTTATCCAGAACTGGAAATGCCTGTGGAGCTGAAAAACGAAGCGCTGTCATCCCGCTGCGGCGGGATGACAGCATTTTTGTGAAAAATAATCTGCCATGCAACATTTTGACCCATTGAATCGTTTCTTATCTGAGAGGAGGGGAAGGCAAATGCCTACTTTGCTGCGCACCAACAAAGAAATCATGGAAATCTATGACCGTCAGGTAGACACCGTTTACCGTGTCTGCTATGCATACATGAAAAACGCCCCGGAAGCAGAGGATATGACCCAGGAGACCTTCCTGCGGCTGATGTCCAACGGAAAGCCTTTTGCAGACCAACGCCACGAAAAGGCGTGGCTCATTATCACGGCGTCAAACCTTTGCAAGGACACCCTGAAAAAGTGGTGGCGAAAAAATGAGAACATAGACGATTACACGTCCCTGCCCCAGGAGCGGACGGAGACGGGAAACGACGTGCTGGACGCCATTCTGGCGCTGCCCCAGGACTACAAGGACGTCGTCTATCTGTACTACTACGAGGGATACACCACTGCGGAAATTGCTGCCCATCAGAACTGTCCGGAAAGCACCGTCCGCAGCCGCCTGTCCCGGGCAAGAAAGCAGCTTATGACCATGTTAGGAGGTGCTGACAGATGAAAAGTCAAGTGATTTGTGACGCTTTGAACACGGTCAATCCCACGCCTGCCCAGAGAGCCAGAATGCGCGCGGCTCTGGAAGCCCAGCTTCCCGCCGAAAAGCCCCATCGCCGGGGCGCGCATCAGCAGAAGGCATCGTCTCAGCGCTGGTGGACGATCATTCCCGCCGCCGCGGCGCTGTTTGCGGTGGTGCTATTGGGTATTTTTGTCCTCGAACGGACGGATAAGACTTCGCCGTCCATGTCCAATGTCCCTACCGCGCCGCTGACGCTGGAAAGCCTGCAATCCTCGGCGAATTACAAGGCCAGCATGGAGATCAAGGACTACGTCCAGAGCTGCAACGCCACAGGCGATGTAGACGAGACCCTCTCCGAAGCCTACCGCGCCTATGGCTGCCGGAATACGGAAATGGCGCAGAAGGTGGACGAAATCTGCACGAAATACGGCCTGAACAAGGTCGGATACGGAATTTCCCCGGATACCACCGAAGAAATGTTCACTGCACTGAATGTCAGAAGCATGGTCAAAGCCTCCGGGAACGGGGACGTGACCACCAGCAATCCCAGCTATTCCGCTGACGGCAACTTTGAATTCTGGGGCGCGACCACGGTCAGCGGCGTAGACTACCCCATAGAATACCGGGTGTACCGCGCCATGAAGCAGACCCTCTCCACGGCCTATTGGGAAATCGAGAATACGAGCGACTACCAGTGGTCGAACTATGTCACCACCGCCGGGACGGATGTCCTCATTGCCGTAGGACAGAGCAATTCCCTTGTGCTGACGGACACCGGCGACTCCGTTGTCGTGATCGTTGTGATGAACGCCACGACGGGGGACACCCAGACGGGAAAGGCGGCGCTGGAAGCCTTTGCCAACACCTTTGACCTGTCCCTCGCCCCGAGAACCCAGAACGCCCCCGTTGAAACCACCGCGCCAACCGAAAGCGGCACCGCGATTCCGGAAGCCTACCAGCCGGTCATCGCCAAATATGTCACCGCCCTGACGGAACACTGGGGCGGGGAGGCGTGCAGCAACGCAGACATCAGCATTCTGGTGAGCTACGTAACCTCCCCCAGCGAGCTGGGCTATGCGCTCCTCGATCTGGACAATGACGGCACGGACGAGCTGGTCATCGCCAATGACGCCGAACGGCAGGTCATTTACGACCTGTATTCTCTGGTGGACGGCAAGGTGGTGCATGTGCTCACCGGCTGGGATCGGAATTCCTATGAGCTGCGGGAAGGCTACCGCATTCTGAACGTCGGGTCGAGCGGCGCGGCACTCACAGACTTTGTGTACTGTCACCTGAGCAGGGGGCAGCTGGTCACGGACAGCCTTATCCGGTTTGACGCGGCGACAGACCCGGATCACCCATGGTTCCGGGGAACGGGCGAAAACGACCTCGCGCCGATCACCGACGAAAACTGGTCGGAGGACGAAATCTACAGTGCCGCCAGCCTTCCCATTGCAATTACACCATTCGCAGACAACAGTGCCGGGAGCTACGACCCGGCACTGGCTGACTACGAAGGATATCTTTCCGCCATCGACACGAGTTCCATAAAATACTACGCGCTTTATGACCTGGACGGTGACTGGCAGGATGAATTGCTGCTGTACAATTCGGGAGAAACGCTGACGAAGGTGGCCGCAATTCAAAATGGCACTGCGCAGGAGATTTTGTCCGGCAATGTGCTTGATCTTTGCGAAGGCAATGTTCTGGAAGCATGGGAAGGCGGTTCCGGCGCGGAACAGCGGACGTATTACCGGGTGGAAAACCACACAGCAGTTCCGTTTGAGTGCATTATTTATAATATCGATGAAAACCAATGCTACCGGGATAGTAATTACGACTTTTATGAAGAAAATCTGACGCCCATCACCGAGGAAGAGTATAATCGGGTCGTTAACACTTATCCCGGTATGTCCTTCTGGGATTGTAACCCAAAGCCGCTTGAGAAAATGAATTCCGCAGACAGCAGTGCGGGAGATGACGCCCAGCTGCTGGCCAATTACGGGGGATATCTTTCTTCAATCGACACGTATTGGATAAAATACTACTCGCTTCGTGATCTGGACGGCGACGGGCAGAATGAACTGCTGCTGTTTAACAGGGACAAGACGCTTAGCAATGTGGCCGGTGTTCTAAACGGCACCGCGCGGGAAATTCTGAGCGGAAGTTCGCTTTATCTGTGTGCTGGAAATGTTCTGGAGTACTGGGGCGAGGGTTCCGGCGGAAGCGGCTGTACCTATTATCAGGTGGAAAACAAAACGGCTGTTCCGATAGAGAGTATTACTTACCGCGGCAATAATGACCAATGGTATCGGGACAGAGATTTTGACTTTATGAAAGAAGACCTGACACCCATCACGAATGAGGAATATCAGCGCATCGTGGACACCTATCCCCGCATGACCATGAGCGATTGCAACGCGAGGGCACTCCCGGAGATATAACCTGACGAAGGCGGGCGAAAGCGCCCGCCTTCGATTTTGACTGGATTTTTCCGTTTTGATGTGATATAATATCCGGGCATTTCAACATACAAGCGAGGGAAAACCATGAATGATAAGGAAATCGGCGAGATCCGGCGGCATCTGCGGCGGGATCGCAGCAATATCACGGCCATTTACGGCTGCTATGTGAACGACAACAAGGAGGTCATCTCCGAGTTTCGCCAGAGTACCGGCATCATGCCGGAGAATGAGTCCGACAAGTATTTTGCCCTTCTGCGCCGCTCCCTTTCCGGCGCCATCGGCAAGAATCTCATTGACATCACCTTCAAGACAAGTCAGGTGGCAGGCTCCCCGGAGCATAAAATGCTCATGGATCTGCGGGAGACCAAGTTGGCGGACGATACGCTTCGCCGGGAATTCTGCCAGAAGATCATCGACACAGTCACCATTGAGGGAAATTACCTGATTCTGCTGTGCTGCGACAGCTACGACGTCCCATTCAAGAGCAAGGACGGCGATTCTCAGGCGGACAATTCCGACGAGACCTACACCTTCATTCTCTGCGCCATCTGCCCCGTCAAGCAGACCAAGGCGAATCTTCACTACGTCCCGGAGGAAAAGCTGTTCCACGACGGCGCGATGAACCAGATGGTCTCCGCCCCCGCGCTGGGATTCCTGTTCCCGGCCTTTGACGACCGGGCGACCAATATTTATAACGCCCTGTACTACACCCACGACATCACGGCGTCTCAGGATGGGCTGATCGAAGCGGTGTTCAACACCCCGGTGCCCCAGCCCGCCGCCGAGCAGAAGAAGTCCTTCGAGGCGCTGCTCACCACGTCGTTGGGGGATGATTGCAGTCTGGACGTGGTGCAGACCGTCCACGACCAGCTGTGCCAGCGCATCGAGCTGCACAAGGAGAGCAAAGTGCCGGAACCCCTGATGATCTCCAAAGAGGACGTGAAGGAGGTGCTGACCTCCTGCGGCGTTTCCGAGGAGCATCTGGCCAAATTCAGCGTGGACTACGACGAGACCTTCGGCTTCGAGGCCGACCTGCACCCCAAGAACATCATTGACAACAAGCATTTTGAGGTGAAGACCCCGGATGTGGTCATCAAGGTAGACCCCGCCCGGAGCGACCTGATCGAGACCCGTGTCATCGGCGGCGTGAAGTACATTCTGATCTCCGCCGACGAGAATGTGGAGGTCAACGGCGTTAATATTAACATTGCTGATTCCGAAAAGGAAACGGCCAACGTCTGATTCATAAAGAATGCCCTGCACCGGAAGGTGCAGGGCAAAACCTATGTAATTTACTTTTTGGAATTTTCCACGGCGCCGACGATGATATCGACACACTGGTCAATGCCGAGAATGCCGGAATTCAGGCAGATATGGTAGTTCTGGGACTGACCCCAGGTGCGGCCGGTGTAGTGCTGATAGTTCACGCGGCGGCGCTTATCCTTCTCGTTCAGACGCGCCTCCGGGCTCTTGTCGGACTCGCCGTACAGACGGACGATGCGGTCGGCGCGGAAGGCCATATCCGCGAAAATGAAGGTATGCAGCGCGTCGGGACGATCTTTCAGAATGTAGTCCGCGTTCCGGCCGACGATGACGCAGGCGCCCTTCTCCGCCAGCTGAAGAATCACGCTGCACTGGATATTCCACAGGAAATCGGCTGTGGACAGGCCGTTCATCACGCCGGGAACGCCCTGGGGGGCGAAAGCGTAGGAAAACAGACTGCTGCTGGGGGAATGCTCGCCGTGCTCTTCCACAAACTTGGGGGCGAAGCCGGATTCCAGGGCGACCTGATTGACCAGCTCCTTGTCATAGAAGGGAATGCCCAGCTGCTCGGCGACCTTGTGGCCGATGGTGCGTCCGCCGGAACCAAATTCACGGCTGATGGTGATGATTTTCTTTTCCATAAAGAACCTCCTTCGGAGAATGCAGTGGCTTCTCCTACTGCTATTATAGTAAAAATGCTGTCAAATGTCAAGAATCGGTTCGCTCATTTGGCAGAATTGCCGACGGTGCTTCCTCATACTATTTCTCGATAAAATGGTTAACACCATTTTATCCTGCGAATTCTTCGCAGGCCGCCGGTGGCGGCGAGAAATGTATGGACTTACGTTTTTTGCGGCTACGCCGCTGGCTGCTGAAACAGCAGCTGGATAAAACGGTTAAAAACCGTTTTATTGAAAACTAGTATCAGAGCGGCTTGCTGTCGCCGTATACCCGGTCAATTTCTTTCAAAATATCCGCATCGGCAGGGCAGAAGGTGAAATTTTTCGTTTCGCTGGGGTGAATCCAGCGCAGGGCGTTGTGTTCCAGCGCCTGGGGGACGCCCTCGGAGATGACGCAGTGGAACAGCGTCAGGCGGATGAAAATGTCCGGGTATTTGTGTTCGACCTGCATGAAGCGGTCGCGGACGTCCAGCTTGACGGCCAGTTCCTCCATGCACTCCCGCTGGAGCGCCTGAGGCAGCGTTTCGCCCGCTTCCACTTTGCCGCCGGGGAATTCCCAGAGCAGTCCACGCGCCTTGTTTTCCGGGCGCTGGCAGATCAGAAATTTGTCTTTGTCCCAGATCAGCCCCGCCACGACCTCGATTGCTTTTCTGCGTGTCAGAACCATGGCGGAAATGTGGGAGACGGAAACCGTTCCGGACACCGTTTCCATAGTTCCCGTTCCGGCGCGGCCGTCCCAGATGTTCACGTTCCAATGTCCATCCGGCAGGGAAACGGAGACGGGCTGGGCGTCGGCGTTGAAGACGGCGAAAATCTCTCCCTCCGGCTCGTCGATACGGAACGCCACACAGTGTTCATTTTCACAGTACACCGGGTGGACACAGCGCTGAACATCCTCCCGGGTGGACAGGCGAAGCGCCCCGTGGGCTTTCCGGAAGGCAATCAAGCCCTTATAGTAGCTGAGAACATCCTGATATTCCGGCTTGTCCAGAGTCGCCCATTTCAGGGAATTGACGCTGTCCGGGGAGCGATAGCTGTTGTCGTCAAAGCCGCCGTGCTTTCCGGGCTTGGTGCGGAGCATTTCCTCACCGGCTTGCAGGAAGGGGACGCCCTGGGCAAGCATATAAAACGCGGCGGCGAGGTTGTTCATCCGAATCCGGGATTCAACGGGCGCGTCCGGGGCGGCGAGGGCAATACGGTCAAAGAGGGTGGTATTGTCGTGGCAGGAGGCGTAGTTCACGCACTGGTCTGGCTGAGCCGCCCATGACGGCATTCCCATGAAGCAGGCTTCCAGCGCTTCTTTGGACACGACCGCCCCGGCGACGAACCCCGGCGCGGTGCTTTCAAAGGTAGTCCCGCGAAGCAGGTCGCGGATGGTGTCGCTGAAAAAGCCGAAGCCGGGAACCATCACGGAATTGGTCTGCACCGCCAGCCGGACACCGGGCTTGGTCAGCTCGGTCTTCATATCCCAGCCCTCACCGTAGAAAATCACGTTGGGGTGCTTTTGATGGACGGCGGCCATGATCTCGTTGATGGTCACGGTGTCGATCAGGCTGGCGATATCGAAGCGGAAGCCGTCCATGTGGTATTCGTCCGCCCAGTAGCAGACGGAATCCACGATGTACTTGCGCACCATGCTCCGCTCGGAAGCGGTGTCGTTGCCGCAGAAGGAGCCGTTGGAGTATTTGCCGTCACTGCTGATGCGGCTGAAATAGCCGGGGACGATCTGGTTGATGCAGAACGCCCCTGCGTCATACACGTGGTTGTACACCACGTCCATGACCACACTCAGGCCGTTGTCGTGGAGCGCCTTAACCATCTGCTTCACCTCCGCCACACGGACAGCGCCGTGAAACGGGTCGGTGGCGTAAGACCCTTCGGGGACGTTGTAATTCACCGGGTCGTAGCCCCAGTTGTATTGGGGATGGCGGCGGCTTTCGTCGGTGAAGCCGAAGTCATACATCGGCAGGAGGTGGACATGGGTGACGCCCAGCGCCTTGATGTGGTCAAGGCCGGTGGGATGGCCGCCCCGGGTCTTCGTGCCGGTTTCGGTGAGACCCAGAAATTTGCCCTTGTGCGCAATATTGGCGCTGGGGGCAGAGGACAGGTCGCGGACGTGCAGCTCGTAAATTACGGCGTCGGTGATGGACTTACCGGCGTGGGGGTCTGCATCGGTGTCCCACTGCGGGGGATTGACGGAAGCCAAGTCCAGAATCATCCCCCGGCAGCCGTTGACGCCGGTGGTTCTTGCATAGGGGTCGCAGACCTCCCGGGTCTGGCCGTCCACGGTGACGACGTAGGTGTAGTAAATGCCGTTCAGATTTCCGAACCGTTCCGCCGTCCATGTGCCGCAGACGTCGGGCTGCATCCGAAGCTGGGCAAGAAGGTCATCGGCACCCGGGTCGCCGCTGCGGTACAGGCGGATGGAAACCGTCTCGGCAGTGGGCGCCCACAGGCGGAAAGCTGTCTTTTCCGGCGTCCAGAATGCGCCTAAATTGCCGGAATAGGTGTATTTTTCTTCAAATTCCTGAGAAGAATATTGTTCATACATAGTGGCGGATGCTCCTTATCTTTACCGGAAAACCGGAAATCGTTTCCTAAAGTATAGCACAGTCTGCGGGGGAAGTAAAGAAGAAGGCGTGATTGTAAAGAAGCTTTACAATTTCCCGGTAACAAATTTTACATGGATTGGATAAAGTAAAAAGGAAACAGAAATGATAGAGAAAGAAGGTATCCCGGCGGGATACCAAGGAGGAAAAATATGACTTACGAACAGGTGAAAGAGGACGAAGCGGTCAGGGTGTACATCGATCAGGCGGATGCGTCGCTGAAAGCCCTTGGATTTACGGAACACAGCTTCCAGCATGTGACACGGGTCGCTCAGACGGCGGGCTGGATTCTGGAAACGCTGGGCTACCCGGAGAGAACCGTGGAGCTGGTGCAGATCGCCGGATATCTCCACGATATCGGCAACGTTGTGAACCGGGTCGATCACAGCCAGAGCGGCGCGGTGATGGCGTTCCGCATCCTTGACAGAATGAACTTTCCGCCGGAGGAAATTGCCGCCATTGTCACGGCCATCGGCAACCACGACGAAGGCACCGGCCAGCCGGTGAGCGCTTTCGCGGCGGCGCTGATTCTGGCGGACAAATCCGACGTGCGCCGTTCCAGAGTGCGGGACAAGGCCACCGTGGCGTTGGACATCCACGACCGGGTGAACTACTCCGTAACGGACTGCCATCTGGAATTTGACGAGCAGCACACCAGCATCCGCCTGATTCTGACGGTGGATACGGAGCTTGGTTCCGTGATGGAGTATCTGGAAATTTTCATGAAGCGGATGCTTCTGTGCCAGAAGGCGGCGCAGGCGCTGGGACTGACGTTCCATCTGGTGATCAACGGCCAGCTGTTGGTATAATATTTCTGCCCGGCGTCGAATCGACGCCGGGCAGTTTTAGCCATCATACTATTTCTCGATAAAATGGTTAACACCATTTTATCCTGCGAATTCTTCGCAGGCCGCCGGTGGCGGCGAGAAATGTATGGACTTACGTTTTTTGCGGCTACGCCGCTGGCTGCTGAAGCAGCAGCCGAATAAAACGGTTCTTAACCGTTTTATTGAAAACTAGTATCAAAGCTGAGAAATGCAGTCACGGATGCGCGCTACGGTGCGGTCGTAGCCCAGAATCTGCATAATGGTGTACAGGTCGGGGCTGTCGGTCTTCCCGGTGACGGCCTGCCGCAGGAAGGTGGAAACGTCGGCCACGGTGCCGGGGAAAGCGGCGGGGTCAGCCTTGTAGGCTTTCATATCCGTGGTGAAGCCGATGGCCTCGGTGATTTCCTTGACCTTGGCAAACCACGCGGCGGAGTCGTCGGCAAAGTCGTAGACGCTCAGGAAGCGTTCCAGCACGTCCCGGATGACGGCTTTGGAGAACTTCTCGTCCCAGACGGGCGCTTCCAGATACTCGTCGTAGAAGAATCCCATGTAAGGCTTGGCGTCCTTCCAGACGGCAAGGTCTTTTCTCGGCTTCTTGCCGCCCCGGCCAATGGCGAGAATCCGCTTCGCGTAGTCCGGGTCGGCTTCCAGCTTCGCGGCAAAGTCGGTGTCGAACTCCTTCGCCCAATCCAGCAGCTGGGCGTACACGTCCTCCGCACCCATGCGGGAAATGACGTTCTTCGATACGTCCACCAGCTTGGCGTAGTCGAACAGGCTCCCGGCGGGGTTCAGCTTCTTGGGGCTGAACTTGAAGGATTCAATGTCCGCATTGGGGTTCGCCCGCCGCCAATCCTCAAAATTGGAGTTCAGCACGGTCATGATATATTCCCGCACGGAGGGGATAGGGAAGCCCTCGGCCTTGTAGTAGGTCAGCGCCAGTTCAGGGTCTTTGCGCTTGGACAGCTTGCGCTTGGAACTGCCGTCCATCTTCATCAGCGGTCCGATGTGGACGTACTTGGGCAGTTTGAAGCCCAGCGCCTGGAACAGCTGAATGTGGAAGGGCAGGCTGGGCAGCCATTCGTCGCCCCGGACGACGTGGGTGGTGCGCATGAGGTGGTCGTCCACGGCGTGGGCAAAGTGATAGGTGGGGATGCCGTCGGACTTGAGAAGCACGTGATCGACGTTATTCTCCGTGATGGTCAGCTTACCCTTTACCAGATCGTCGAATTTGAACTGCCGGTCAATGCTGCCCTCGGAGCGGAACCGCAGCACCCAGGGATTTCCGGCGGCCAGCTGCGCCTGGATGTCCTCCATGGGGCGGTCGCGCCAGACGGCGTATTTGCCGTAGTAGCCGGTGGTCTCCTTGTTCGCTTCCTGTTTTTCCCGAAGGGCGGACAGCTCGTCCTCTGTGCAGAAGCAGGGGTAGGCTTTGCCCTCGGACACCAGCTTTTTGGCATAAACGTGGTAAATTGCTGCTCTCTGACGCTGACGGTAGGGGCCATAAGCGCCGTCATCGCCGTCCACGGTGGCGCCTTCGTCAAAGTTGATGTTGTAGAATTTCAGGGTGTTGATCAGCACCTCCACGGCACCGGGAATCTCCCGCTTGGCATCGGTGTCCTCTACTCGGAGGTACAGCACGCCGCCGGACTGGTGGGTCATCCGTTCCGAAATCGTGCCCTGCACCAGATTACCCAGATGGACAAATCCGGTAGGGGAGGGAGCCATTCGGGAAACCACCGCACCCTCGGGAAGGTCGCGCTGAGGGAACCGGGCTTCCAGCTGCTCGGGAGTTTCGGTCACGTCGGGAAATAGCAATTCGGCAAGCGCCTGATAATCCATAGTCAACTACCTCTTTTTCTTGGGAAACTTTGATGAAATCGTCTTCGGCTGGCAAGCGAATCTTTTGCCCCATCCGCGCAGTTCTGAAAGCGGGAAATACATACAGTATTCCTCCGCTTTCAGAACTTTCGGCTGAGCCAAAATCTTCTGCTGCCAGCTCTCGCCGATTTCACCAGAGCTTCCCTTGTTTTCTGGGATAAAGTATAGCATAGGGCGGGGGAGAAATCAAGTACGCACCGGAATGAGAAATTGCTTTCATTCGCAGTAAAATACCCCCTTGCGGAACCTCTCGGGCTGTGCTAGAATAGCGCTATAGATTTGAAAAAAGGAATGTGACGACCATGAGTGAGGTTATTACCGAAACTGCTGCACCGAAAAAGAGAATGCTCTCCGGCATCAAGCCCTCCGGAGATCTGACACTGGGTTCTTACTTAGGCGCAGTGAAAAACTGGGCGGAACGCGCCAATGACTATGACTGCTTCTATTTCATGGCAGACCTCCACGCCATCACCGTGCGTCAGAATCCGGCTGACCTGCGCAGACGGACGTTGGAGCAGCTGGCACAGTACATCGCCTGCGGCCTTGACCCGGAAAAGAACACCCTGTTTATCCAGAGTCATGTCCACCAGCACGCGGAGCTGGGCTGGGTGCTGGACTGCTACTCCATGTTCGGCGAGCTGAGCCGCATGACCCAGTTCAAGGACAAGTCCGCCAAGAATGCGGACAACATCAACGGCGGTTTGTTCACCTATCCCGCTCTGATGGCGGCGGACATTTTGCTGTATCAGCCCGATCTGGTGCCTGTGGGCGAGGATCAGAAGCAGCACGTGGAGCTGTGCCATACCATCGCCCGCCGGTTCAACGGCATTTACGGCGACGTGTTCAAGCTGCCGGAACCTTTTGTCCCCAAGGTCGGCGCGCGGATCATGAGCCTGACCAATCCCACCGCCAAGATGTCCAAGTCCGAGAATGAGGACACCGGGCGCATTCTGCTGATGGACACCCCCGAGACCATCATGCGCCAGTTCAAGCGCGCCATCACCGACTCCGACACGGAGAACTGCGTCCGCTTCGACCGGGAGAACAAGCCCGGCGTCGCCAACCTGATGACCATTTACTCCGCCGTCACCGGCAAGACGTTTGATCAGATCGAGACGGAGTTCGCAGGCTGCGGCTACGGCAAGTTCAAGCCCGCCGTGGGCGAAGCAGTCGTGGAGACTCTGCGTCCCATCCGTGAGGAAGCGACCCGCCTGATGAAGGACAAGGGCTACCTGGAAAGCGTCTACAAGGCCGGTGCCGAGAAGGCGGGCTACGTGGCCGAGAAGACCCTGCGGAAGGTCTACAAGAAAGTGGGCTTTGTGGCAAGATAATGGCTGACGAGAAAATGACCCCGGAACCGGACATCTACGACCGGGAGGATCAGTGCCGCAAGGCCATCCGCACGGTTGGGAAGGCTGTTTTCATGCGGCTGCTTGTGACCGCACTGCTGATTTTTGTCCTGATCGGCAATGGAATGCAGGGCTGGGTCATCGGTCTGATCGTGTTTGTTCTGATCATCAATCTCACGGGAATGCTGCCGCTGGTGCAGGAACTGCGCAAGCAAAGAAAGCTGCTGAAGGAAATCCTCGACGAAGAGGAATAAGATTTACCCCGTAAGCCAACGCTTACGGGGTATTTTCTGTCATTGCGGCATAATCCGGCAGGCCGTAGCCCCGGATGTGAATTTCTCCCAGAGGAATGACGCGGTAGGCAACAGCATCGTCCCGGTTGCCCTCGATGACCTTCACAAACGGCCACTTCGTCCCGACTACGATCCCCACATGGTCAGCCCAGCCGGTGCAGTCGCCGAGCCGCTTTTCGTCCCAGTCGTAGAAGATGATATCGCCGGGGAGAGGCGTGTAGTTGTCGTCCTCCTGCCAGCGGCCAAGCGCTCCGAACAGGCCGATGAGACGTTCACAGCTGCATTCTGTGGGAATGATGTCCGTCAGGCCGCAGCGGATGGAAACGGCGCTGACGAAGGTAGCGCACCAGCTGTCGGTGTACTGCACGGTGTAGTTCTGCGCCAGCGGCTCGTGAGCGTTGTACAGATCGATAATGGCTTCGTGACTGCCGTCCGATTCCCGGCAGCCGAGGTAGCTTTCGGCGGTTTGAACGACCTGCATCCGAAGCGCCGCTTCTCCCTCTGAGACCTTCCGGTAAAATCCCCACGGCTCCAGCGCGTAGTGGGCGGCAATGGCCGCAGCGAACAGCAGAAGCACAAGAATGGGGAGAATGGTGTCTGATTTCGGCTTGCTTTTGGTAATCACGTCGAATCCTCCTACAATAGAGTGTTCACCATTCTACCACAATATTCTCTTTTCCGCAACAAAAAATACGCCGGATTCGTCTCAACGCGACGAAAACCGGCGTATTTGCGCTATAAGAAAAGATACAGTCCCAGCGTCAGCAGCGCGAAATTCTGGTCTTCCTCGCCGTTGCCGGACATGAGCAAAAGCAGCAGCACGACCATCAGGTCTTCCATGCAGAAATCCTTTGGCAGAAGCTGGTGCAGAAAATTGCCGATACCCAGAAAGGAATCCTGAGGCGGCTGCTGGGGCGGTTTTCGCCGGGGCGGAGGTGGGGGAGCGGGACGCTCCTGCCTGCGCTGATGGGAACAGGGCGGATTTTTCTGGCAGGGCGGCTTTCCCTGCGGCTCCGGCGGCGGGCAGAAATCGGGATTCCGGCGGGGCGGCTCCTGTTGGGGTGGTTCCGGCCGAGGCGGCGGGGCGGACTGGGGGACGTCTGCCGGCCGGCGGCGATAGCTGCCGTCGGGTTGGGGAATATAGCGGTTGTACATTCCTTGTCACCTCCCGGTCAGCATATCCAGCCCCCCGGCATTGAGAAACGCCGAGGCAAGCCGTGCCATTTTTGCCGCGCGCATGGCTTTTTCCAGCTTGGCAGAGCGCTCCCGGCTTATGTAGGGGGAGAGCGCCCGAAGCAGCGCCTGCTGATTCTTGTCAATGCCGGATTGGCGGGTCATCCCGGCGAGCTTCTGCATGACGGAAAAATCCGGAAGCGCCGGAGGGGCAGGCTCCGGCGGCTGTTCCGGCCTACCCTGAGGTTCCGGCGGCGGACTCATAGCCTGAGCCATGGACATGATCTGCTGCATCATCTGGGGGTTACTCAGGATGGCCCCCAGCTTTTCCTCCATCTCGCTCATTTGCCGCCTTCCACTTGGGACAGCAGCTTTTTCGCCTCCGGGGTCGCGAGAAACGCGGAGATGGTTTTCTGCGCTCGGTCGTAATTCCCGGCGGCCGCGTCTGCCATGGCGCTGTTGATTTCATTTGAGTTAAGCTGCTGAAGTGACGCAAGCAGCTGCTGCCCCGCGGGGGACTGGACGAAGCGCATGATCTGCGCAAGCTCCTGTGAATTGGGTGTCGGTTGCATAGGCTTACCTCCATGGGCTGGTGAAACTTCTGCTATAGCATATGCGTCCGTTGGAAAAAATGTACACAAAAATCAGCCGCCTTTTTTAACGAAAACACATAGCAAAACCTGCCAATGTATGATATAATCCCAGAAAGACAAAATAAAGGCGGGAGCAATATGAAGATTCTGGTGCTGTCGGATTCCCATTCTGCGCTTCAATTTATGCGGCAATGCGTGGAATCGGTGAAGCCCGACGCGATCATCCATCTTGGGGACTTTTTTGACGACGGCGTGGTCATCCATGAGGAAAATCCGGATATTCCATTTTATCAGGTGCCGGGAAACTGCGACCGGTTTCGCTGCCCGTCGTGGCAGCCGGAGACGCTGGTGCAGCCTGTGTTTGGCGTGAATCTTTTCATGACCCATGGACACCGGCAGAACGTAAAAATGGGGCTGGGTGCGCTGCTGAAGGATGCCCGCGCCAGCCGGGTAGATGCGGTGCTGTACGGACACACCCATCAGGCCGACTGCTGTCAGGAGCCGGACGGCCTTTGGATTCTGAATCCGGGAAGCTGCGGCTACGGCGGCGGAACGGCCGGTCTGATTCAGGTGGAAAACAGGAAAATCGTTTCCTGCCGTATCCTCAGGGACGAGGACTTGTAATCACCCCATCGTGGCAAGGAAAACCATGGCGCTGACGAAGCCGATTCCGGAAAGAATCGCGGTGACGATGTTCACCGCCTTCTCCACAAAATAGCGCCTGTCGGCGGCGTTGGGGTAGGCGGGAGCGCGGTAACGGCGTGTGGCTGGACGGGACATAGTGTGTTGTTTCATTGGAAGTGCCTCCTTTTGTTTTTCTGACAACAGTATACAAAAGGTTCTGTCCAATAAACCGGACTGATTAAGACATTTTGAAAATTTTTTCGAGAGAAATCGCCGACTTGCAACCCGCCGCGGGATGTGCTATAATACAGAAAACAGTTACCCGGAGGTATTTTATGGGAAAGACCGGTCAATTTGCGGAAAAGCAGACTGCCGCTGTGCAGTCCGCCGGCTTTGAAAAGTTTAAGACGGTAATGTCCAAAGTCAATTCCGTCATCAACCTCGTCGGCGTCTGGCTGTTCCGGCTGAGAAAGTTCATTATGGCCGCTCCGGTGGTTTACGCCGCCATTCGGCTGGCCTCCTATAACGGTCAGCATCTGCCGGAACAGGTGGGCCTCGACCTGCAATCTACCGGCGAGTTTGCCATGACAGTAAGCCGTCAGCTGGCGGTGATGGGGCCGCTGGGGCTGACGGCGGCGTGTCTGCTGCTGATGTTCTGCTCAAGAAAGGCCATGTACCCGTGGGCGATCAGCATTTTCACCCTTGCGTTGCCGGTGCTGCTGCTGGTGAGCAACGTATATCCGAGCTAAGGCCGCTTAAGAAATTCTTTTGCGTCTGTTCAAGGTTTCTTCACCAATCGCCGCCGGGGGTATGGTATACTTTAGGTACAGAGGCGGAGACAGTGGGGAAAGCCGATGCCGTGGAAATATCTGCGGATAAGCCGACGGCGTACCCGTGACACGCTGTGTCCCGTGGAGAGAGAAAATTATCATTGTGCGGCGGCTCAGAAAAGGGCCGCCGCGTGTTTTTGGAAAAGGAAAGTCCGTCGGAAGCATCCGACGGACTTCTTTCTATTCGCTTTTGAGGTCCTGAACCTTTGCGTTTTTTCCAAAATACGCCAGAATGTAGCTGACGAAGGAAATTCCCAGAAAAACCGCGTCCACTGCCGCAATGACACTTACTGCCGTGTCATCCACAAGGGGGAACAGCACCAGCGCGATCAGGCTGATAAACAGGACGGTGGTGCAGACCTTTCCGGCCATCAGTGCGCCGGGGAGCATTTTTCCCATTTTCAGATGCACCGCGCCCGCAATGAGCTGAAACAGTTCCTTGACGACGAACAGCGCCAGCACCGGGAACAGCTGGGGATGCTTCAGAGAAAGGCACACCGTCAGGGTGAACTGGGTGATCTTATCCGCCAGCGGGTCGAGGATTTTTCCCAGCGTGGAGACCATATTGAAGCGCCGGGCGACTTTTCCGTCGATCAGGTCTGTCAGGCAGGAAACCGCCATGATCGTGCCGGCGGTGATATACTGATAGGTCTCGGTCGCGCCCAGATAGATGTAAATGTAGACGGGAATCAGCGCCAGCCGGAACAGGCTCAACAGATTCGGAATGGTGAAAACTTCCTTTTTCCAGTCCTTGATGTGCATGGATCATTCCTCCGAGGCGGTTTGTTCTTTATTATAGTCAAAAAATCTCTGTTTATCAAGGGTTCGCAGCCCTTCCAGGAAAATTTTTATAAATTATCCATATTTTTCCGTCAGGGAAGATTGTTCAGGTTCGTCGCCAACGGGTAATGCAGGGCGAGATGCTTCCAGGTATGCTTATCCAGCGTCCCGGTCATCGGAAGGCCGCATAAAATTTGGAAGGACGACAGAGAATCCACCGTCGGTTCGTCCAGAATACCGGAGTGGGTCGGTTCGGCGACGCTTTTATAAATGTCGGAGAGCACCTTCAGCATGGCCTGCGCCAGATACAAATGGGGGTTGCTTTCTCCCCGGCGAATAACCTGGCCGGGATTCATAATGATATCCACCGGGTGGGCGGCATCAATGCGCACGAGAGCCGGGGTATAGACTCCGACAACGGCCTCCCATGTCGCCTGATCGGTGACGCCTGTCACCGGCAGACCGTGTTTTCGCTGGAAGGTGGAGACGGCGGCGGTGGTCTCCGGGCCGTAAATGCCGTCGGGAACGATGCGCAGATGGGTGGGGTCATCCTCGGCAATGACCCGGAGCATGGTCTGCAAGCTGCGGATAGGCTGACCAACAAAGGAAGATAGCGGTCTCATCGCGGTGCCTCCTGTCTTACGGGATCCTGATTCCCGGTGCTCAAAGGATTCCCCGGGAACTGGGTCAGGGTGGTGGATTGGGCGTACCGGTTTCTGGGCGGCGTTCCGCTGATGATGGCGGCGGTGTAGGGGAAATTCTCCGGGTCGCGCCAGCTGGTGGTTTCGATGCCGGAGAACTGGTCGTAGATTTCGTCCCAGGTATCGAAATTCACAATACCGGTTTCCGGCAGGCCAAACCGGCGCTGGGCGGCGATGACGGCGCTGCGGGTAGCGGAGCCGAAAATCCCGTCTATGGTGACGGGGGGAATTTCCGGGATGTAGGCGGAAAGGACGCTGAGCATATATTGCAGATGCTCCACCTTCACGCCCCGGTCGCCCTGCTCGATGGGATTGCTGGTGGCCCATGAAATGGTGTAGAACCGCTGTCCCTGATTGCGCAGCTCCGCAAGGCTGGTCACGGCAACGTAGTATCGCACAAGGGCATACCATGTCTCCCGGCCGACGATGCCGTCCACGGCCAGATTGGCGATCTCCTGAAATTTCCGCACGGCGGCTTCGGTCTGCGCGCCGAAAATGCCGTCCACAAGAGGGATTTTGGGAATGGCAGGGTAGTTCTGGGATATCCGGTTCAGCTCGACCTGCACGACCACCACGCTGGGGCCGGTAGTTCCCCGGCGCAGAGGGGTGCCGGGGTAGGAGGAGGTGATGCCCTGGATGGGGGCGTTGTTTACGATCTCCACATTGCCGTAGTAGCTGCGCAGAATCCGGACGGTGTCGTACCCTTGCCGCGCCAGATTTTGGCTGCCCCACTGGCTCAAGCCCTCGCAGGTGACGGTGGTGCCGTTGCAGAATTTGGCGGCCAGAGGCTCTACAAAGCCGGGGCGGCGGAGATAGTCGTCGAACAGCTCATCCACCAGCCGGGCGACATTGGTAAAGTAGCTGCGCCCGTTGACGAAAAACTGGTCGTAGGCGGTGGAACTGGTGATATCAAAATTGTACCCCCGGCTGCGGTAAAATTCCGTGTACACACGGTTCAGAGCGAAGGATACGATGGCGAGAATGTTGGCGCGCAGAGCGGCCTCCTCCCAGGTGGGGTAAATTTCGCTGGACGCTACGTTTTTCACATAGTCCACAAAATTAACGGTGACGTTGGCGGCGTTGGACGACGGCGCGCCGAGATGCACCGTGATCCGCTGCGGGATATAAGGAATGACTTGGGGCATAGGTCACCTCCTACAGATTTTGGGGAGGCGTGTTGAAAATTTCCGTTTGATCCCACTGGTTCGGGAACTCCGACAGAGGAATCATCTCCAGATTCTGATTGGTGATGGTATCGGCGAAAACCTGAAGATTTTCCGCTTCGATCTGCTCATAGCCCTTCAAACGGGCGTAGAGATTTACGGTGGTATAGGGCTTTTCCCCGGCTTCCGGCGCCTGGCTTTCGGATTTATCCGGCACGGGAAGCTCGATGGGGGCAATCAGCCCGTTCCGGTCGGTCAGGCGCATGGCCAGGGCAGTGCCGTCGGTGGCGGTGACCGCGATGGCCACGTTTTCCAGAGGAAACCGGGCGGTGCTGGTGTAAGCGCGTACCTGTATGTATCCTGTAGCTGACAACAGGATCCCTCCTTTCTCCTACCAGAATATGCGCAGGGCGGCGGGATGGTGACAGGAAAATGCCGCGCCCCCTGTCAGGAGTGGCAGAGGGCACAGTTTGTGTAATACTATTTCCTGATTAAAATCTTTGATTTTAATCAGGAAGGCATCGCCTGACGGCGCTGCCTGTTTTGTGATTTATAAGGAAAGAAATCACAAAACAAGTCTCATATGAACTCCTTGCCCTTCGGGCAATTAAAATCTTTTCTAAAGATTTTAATTGGAGTTCAGTATAAATCAGCTTACGTAATCATGAGACAGGAATATATTCGTAGACCGGAATGGTAGGCTTTCCGGCAGGATCCTTTTCCCAGCCGCTCTGGAAGGCCAACGCTTCAACCTGAGACAGATCAATAATTTCATTAAAGTTTCGGTATTCCACAACATACACCAGATTATCCCGGTCTTTGTAGTATAAACTGCTTTCAGCTACCTGAACAAAACTGCCATCTTTCATTCTGATTCCAGCTAAGCTGGGATTTAATCCTTCGTTACTTTCATAGCCTGCATAATAGGCTGTCAGCTGAAGCTCTATCTGACCGGACATCTGGCCGATAGTAGCCTTCAGTAGAGTCATTCCGTCTTCGTTTAGAGGTACATTGGGAGCTATTTCAATAGCCCGTTCGGTTCCATTTAGTGGAATAGAGAGTTTCCAGCTTCCAGAAACCAACTGTTCTGTCTCGGTCGTTGCTTTCCCAAGGTCTGTTTCCTTGCCAAATCCTGTAAAAGAAAGATTTAATATCTTTCCAAGGTTCGCACCGCTGGAATCGATAAAATTGTAGCTCAAAGTCAACTCCATGCTCCCATCCGGCAGGTAGTATCTGCCTACAACATAGCTGTAGTCACTAAACTCTTCCATGGGGTAATGTTCTTCTTTGACAGGTTCGCCATTCTTATAAACAGATTCTCCGGATTCGTTTGTGACGATTCCGTCATAGAAATGATAACCGGCAGAACCACAAAACTCAGCATTTCCGTCAAGAGTGGGTCTTTCTCCATAAAAGCAGGGCCGTACCCCATCTGGTAATTCAAATCCTTCAATCTTCAAAACAATACTTGCCCGCCACTGATCTACAATAGTCTGCTTAACGGAAACGGTTATACCCTGATCGGTAGCCGACAAGCCGTCTTCTTCAATCTGATCCTGCGGATAAATCACAGATAGACCACTCTGTTCAGCCTGTTGACGGATCGTATTGCTGGGACGAAACCAATCTTCCAATCCAGAAGACCATCTGGCATATATAATCGCACATCCAACCAGTAGCAGAGTCAGCGCAATAACAGCGGCGATCAGCCATATTTTCTTTGTGGACAGGCATTTTAATTGTGCTTTATTCTGGTTTCTGGTAGTAGTGATTGCGTTTCTGACAGGCATATCCTGTTCGGATTCCTCAATGTACTTTCGGTCAATATAACTCAAACCGATTAACAGTTTTTTCCCATTCATACTTGGATTCCCTCCTGTTCCAGATATGTACACAGTTTTGCGCGGGTGCGGCTCAACTGCATTTTCACTTTACTTTCTGTCATTCCATACCTTGCAGCGATTTCTGCAATGGTATCCACGTGCCAGTAACGCCGCAGAAAAATCAATCTGGCTTCCTTGGGCAGACTTTCCAGAAAGGCATTCAGAGCTTTCCCGATTTCCCTTGCTTCCATTTCCCGGTCTCGGCTGGTATCCGGGATACACAGCTCCATTTCCTCTGTCAAAGTTACGACCTCGGCATTTCGTTTGGCTGCTTGTTTCCAGTCAACCTTGTGAAAAGAGAGATGGCGGCAGATGGAAGCGATGAACGCATAGAAGTAGGTGGGACGTTGGGGAGGAATGATTTCCCATGTTTTCATATAGGTGTCACTCACGCTTTCTTCTGCATCTTCCCAATTGTTCAGAATCTTGTTTGCCAGCGCACGGAGCTTTCTGCCATAAGTAGCATCCGTCTCGGCAATGGCATCTTCATTTCTTGCCCAAAACAATTCGATTATTTTCTTATCTTCCAATGAGGTTCACATCCTTTCAATTCGTTCCTCACCCTAACAGTACGAAGTTTTCTCTTCCAGGTCACACATTTTTGAAAAATAATACCGTTTCTCACATTATGGCACATCCGCTCGGGAAATACAAGGACGGCAAAAGGAACCTGCCGCCCGTCTGATCGAGGGCAGCAGGTTCTTTGTCACAGATACCCCTGCATCTGGCGGATATTGGCGTTCTCACAGTCCAGAAGCTTCTGGCTCAGTGTGTTGATCTGTTCATCCTGCTGGCCGAACTGATGGAGGGTTTTGAGACCTTTTATCATGCCCTTGGTGTTGCCCTGAATCATCATGTCGGCGATTTTGGAGTCCGTGTTCCGGCCGTTAAGCTTCATTCGGGTCATGAGATTCGACCAGAGCCGCACGGAGGGGTCAAGCTCGTCCATGTCCCAGCCCCGCTGGGTGGCGATGGAATGGGCTTCGGTTTCGATGGAATCATATTCCCGAAGCTGGGATTCCAGTGCCTTCCGCAGACCCGGGCGCATACTGGTGTCCAGCACACTGCGGATGCCAATCTGCCCCATCTGGGTGGTTTTCAGGACGGAGGTCAGAATTTCTCTGCTGTTTTTCATAAACATCACCGCGCTTAGTATGCACATTCTTGCCTTTGTCATGCATAAAATACTTAGGGAAGCTCTGAATAAATCGTCTTCGGCTGAGCAGCGGATCTTTTTCCCCAGCTGTGCGGTATTAAAAGTGGGAAATACACAAAGTATTCCTCCACTTTTAATACCTTCATCTGGTGAAAAATCTCTCGCTGTCAGCTCTCGCCGGTTTATTCAGAGCTTCCCTGGATAGAGCAGATATCTTAGGAAAAGGATGTGGTGAATATGTGCGCCATCAGCGGAATGATAAACCTTCCGGCATCGGAGAAAACCGTTCGCCAAATGCTGGAAACGATGCACCGCCGGGGGCCGGACGACCGGGGCGTGTATCGGGAAAAGGGGTGTACGCTGCTCCACGGGCGGCTTGCCATTATTGACCCGGAGGGCGGCCGTCAGCCCATGACCCTTGCGTGGGCAGGGGAGGAGTACACGCTGGTATACAACGGGGAGCTGTATAATACGGAGCAGCTGCGCGGGGAACTGTCCGTCCTTGGACACAGCTTTCTGGGGCATTCCGACACGGAGGTGCTGCTCCATGCCTATGCCCAGTTTGGGGCGGAGTGTGTGGAAAAGCTGAACGGGATTTTTGCTTTCGCCGTGTGGGAAAAGCGCCGGGAACGGCTGTTTCTTGCCCGCGACCGGATCGGGGTGAAGCCCCTGTTTTATAAGAAGCACGACGGCGGTCTGCTGTTTGCCTCGGAGATCAAGACGATTCTGACATACCCAACCGTCCGGGCGGAGCTGGACGAAAACGGCGCTGCCCAGCTGATTCTTCTGGGGCCGGGGCGACTGCCGGGAAGCGGCGTGTTCCGGGGAATTTCCGAGTTGGAACCGGGGTGCTGCGGATATTTTGCCGACGGCGAGCTGCGCCTGTGCCGGTACTGGAAACTGATGGACAGGGAACACCGGGATTCCTTCGACGAAACGGTGGAGAAGGTGCGCTTTCTGGTGACGGATGCCATCCGGCGGCAGATGGTGTCCGACGTTCCCATCGGAACGTTTCTCTCCGGTGGACTGGATTCCAGCATCATCACCGCCGTCTGTGCCGGGGAAATGGCGCAGAGAGGGGAGCGGCTGAAAACCTTCTCCGTGGATTACCAGAACAACGACAAATATTTTCAGGCGAACAAGTTCCAGCCCAATTCCGACAGCAGCTACATCCGTCTGATGACAGACGCCTTGCAGACCGACCACCACTGGACGATCCTCGGCGCCGACGAGCTGGCGCAGACGCTGGAGGAAGCCACCATTGCCCGGGATTTGCCGGGAATGGCGGACGTGGATTTTTCCCTGCTGGCTTTTTGCCGGGAGATCCGGCAGAAGGTGAAGGTCGCCCTGTCCGGGGAATGCGCCGACGAGATTTTCGGCGGCTATCCATGGTATCGTGACCCGGAGGTCCGTGCCAGAGAGGGATTCCCATGGGCACAGAATACGATGGATCGGGCGGCGATCCTGACGCCTGCAATCACCCTCGACCCGGCTGAATTCGTGATGGATGCCTACAACCAGACCTGCCGGGAAAGCGATATTCTCCCCGGCACCTCCGATCAGGAGCGGCGGATGAAGCAGATGGTGAACCTGAATTTCCGCTGGTTCATGCAGACCCTGCTGGACAGGAAAGACCGGATGAGCATGTACCACTCCCTGGAAGTCCGCGTGCCCTTCTGTGACTATCGGATTGCGGAATACCTGTACGGCGTCCCATGGGAATTTAAGGACTATCAGGGGCAGGAAAAGGGGCTCCTGCGCCGCGCAGTGGAGGGACTTCTGCCGGAGCCGGTGCTGCACAGAAAGAAAAGCCCCTATCCAAAGACCTTTGACCCCCGGTACGAGCAGCTTATGGAAACCCGCCTGCAAGCCATTCTGGACGACCCCGCCGCGCCACTCTGGCAGCTGGTCTCGGCGGAGGAAGTGAAGAAGCTGCTGCACCGGGAGACGCAGTGGCCGTGGTACGGTCAGCTGATGCGCCGCCCCCAGACCATCGCCTATCTGTGCCAGATCGACTTCTGGCTGCGGCACTATTCCGTGGAGCTGGTGTTCTAAGTCCTTTGCCGGATTTTACGTTGACGGCAGGGAACGGGTGTGGTAGAATATGGCCGAAGTAGAAGTAGATACCAGGGCGTACCCAAAGAAGTCGTTACGCCCGCACAACAGGAGGACTGTTTATGCGCAAAACAAAAATCATCTGTACCATCGGCCCCGCCAGTGAAAACGAGGAAACGCTGACCCAAATGTGCCTTGCCGGCATGAACGTCGCGCGGCTGAACTTTTCCCACGGCACCCATGCCGAACACGAGCGGAAAATCGAGCTGGTCAAGCGGGTACGTCAGAAGCTGGGGCTGCCCATCGCCATCATGCTGGACACCAAAGGCCCGGAGTACCGCATCGGAACATTTGCTTCCGGTAAGGTGGAAGTGAAAACGGGGGACAGCTTCACCTTTACCACGCAGGACGTGGCAGGGGACGAGACGAAGGTCAGCGTCAATTATAAGAATCTCCACAAGGACCTGAAGCCCGGCAACACCGTAACGGTGAACAACGGCATCGTCCAGTTTGAAGTGGAAAGCATTGAGGGCACCGAAATCCACTGCAAATGTCTGGCAGGCGGCACGCTCAGCGACCGCAAGAGCATGTCCTTCCCCAACAAGGTCATGTCCGGCCCCTATATTTCCCAGCAGGACAGATCGGATATTCTGTTCGGCATCGCCCACGGCGTGGACTATGTGGCGGCGTCCTTTGTCTCCACGAAGCAGGATGTTCTGGATATCCGCAAGCTGCTGGACGAAAACGGCGGCAGCGACATTGAGATCGTGGCAAAAATCGAGAACCGTTCCGGCGTGGACAACGTGGAGGAAATCTGCTCCGTCTGCGGCGGCATTATGATCGCCCGGGGCGATTTGGGCGTGGAGATCCCCTATGTGGAAGTGCCATCCGTGCAGAAAAAGCTGACCCGGATGTGCCGGATGCTGGGCAAGCGGGTCATCACCGCCACGGAAATGCTGGAATCCATGATCCAGAATCCCCGTCCCACCCGTGCGGAGATCACGGACGTGGCCAACGCCGTTTACGACGGCACCTCCTGCGTCATGCTTTCCGGAGAATCCGCCGCCGGCAAATACCCCGTGGAGGCGGTCAAGGCCATGGCGGAGATCGCCGAATACACCGAGCAGCACACCGGCTATAAGTCCCTGTTTCTCAAGACAGAGTACAACGGCCAGAACAATCTGGACTGTCTGTCCCACGCGGTATGCTCCATGGCCATCGACGTAAACGCCAAGGCCATTGTGGTCTGCTCTGTGTCCGGTAAGACCGCTATGCTGGTCAGCCGGTTCCGCACCCCGGTGGACATTATCGGCATGACCACCGACCGGAAGATCTGGCGCAGGCTGTCCATGAGCTGGGGCGTGACCCCGGTGATGGCGGACGAATTTCCTACCATGGACGTGATGTTCTACTACGCCCAGAAGGCTGCCGTGGATGTCCTGCATCTGAAACCGGGCGACAATATCCTTCTCACCGGCGGCCCTATCAACGGCCAGCACGGCAACACCAACACCATCAAAATCGAGACGATCTGACCGTAGAAATGCCGCCGCAGTTCACGCTGCGGCGGCATTTTTTCGCATGTTGACCGAAAAAAACGGTGAAAATTTTGGGATTTTTCCCTATGTGAAATTGGGGCATTTTTGTGCTATAATATTATTATGGGTGAAAAAATGCGGCGGTTTTGGAAGGATGGGGAAAATGTATCAGGTAGGGGAATTGGTCGTTTACGGTATGCACGGTGTTTGCCGCGTGGTGAGTGAAGAGGAACGGCTGGTCGAGAAAAAGCGGCTGAATTATCTGGCGTTGGAACCGCTGTCCAACGGGAATTCCCGGTTTCTGGTGCCGACGCAGAATGCCGCCGCTATGGCGAAGCTTCAGCCCATTCTTTCCAAAGAGGAACTGGAAGCGATGATCACGTCAGAGGATGTGAAAACCGGCGAGTGGATTCGGGAGGAAAACCAGCGGAAGCAAACTTACCGGGAGCTGATCGGCAGCGGCGACCGCAAAAAAATCATGCGCATGGTACATACGCTTTACCGCCACAAGGCCGACCAGAGCGCCTCTGGGAGAAAGATTCACCTGTGCGACGAAAATTTTCTCCACGACGCGGAGAAGCTTCTGATCGGTGAAATTTCCATCGTTCTGCATTTGGAGCCGGAGCAGGCAAGAGCATACATCCACAAAAAACTGAAAGAGGACGCCTGAGCGTCCTCTTTTTGTATCTCACAGAAAAATCAGTCTATGTAGGTCAGGTATTTCTGGTCGATTCCCTGAATGCCCAGTCCTGGCGCATCGGCGATGGTGATGATCTTCTCGTCGAAAGCAGCCCCGCCGAGAATCGGGTCTTCGCTGCACAGCACAGGGCCGTCCAAGTCAACCTTGGTGATGATGTTTTTGGCGCAGGCCAGATGCACGGCGGCATTGACGGAGATCTTCGCTTCCAGCATACAGCCGATCATGCACTCCACGCCGAACACTTCCGCCGCGGAGGCAATTTTCAGGGCGTTGTAAATGCCGCCGCACTTCATCAGCTTGATGTTGATGAGGTCAGCCGCGCCCATCTGCAAGATGGTCATGGCGTTTTCCGGGGAGAATACGGCCTCGTCCGCCAGCACCGGCACATAGCTCCGGTCGGTGACGTATTTCAGTCCGGCAAAGTCGTGGGCACTTACGGGCTGTTCCACAAGCTCAATGTCCAGACCAAGCTCCTGCATCTTATTCAGAATCTTCACGGCCTGCTTGGGCGTCCATGCCTGATTGGCGTCGATGCGGATAACGGTGTCCTTGCCAACGGCATTGCGCACGGCGCTGAGCCGGGCGACGTCCAGCTCCGGGTTTACGCCGACCTTCATTTTCAGGCAGTCATAGCCCCGGGCAACGGCTTTCAGAGAATCGCTGACCATGGTGTCCGGGTCGTTGACGGAGATGGTGATATCGGTGACGATCTGCTTCCGCCCACCGCCCAGAAGCTTGTAAACGGGGATATTGTACAGCTGCCCGTACAGATCCCACAGCGCCATGTCAACGGCAGCCTTGGCGCTGGAATTGCCAACGATACACTTTTGCACCGACTGGAGCAGCGGCTCCAGCTCGTCCACGTCCCGTCCGATAATGGTCTTGGCAATGTGATCCTGAATGGCGCCGATGATCGCGCCGGTGGTGTCGCCGGTAATGGCGCCCGTGGGAGGGGCTTCGCCGTAGCCCACTGCGCCGCAGTCGGTGTGGATTTCTACGATGACATCTTCCACGCTGCTGACACTGCGCAGAGCGGTTTTGAAGGGGGTGCGCAGAGGAACGCTGATGCGCCCCAAACGGACACTTGTGATTTTCATATTGGTCACCTTCTATAGTTTTTGATTGAGAAATTCGTCATTTTGCCATTTCGTACATGGCGGCGGCAATGATCTGCGCGTTGCGCATCAGGCTGTCCACCGAGATGTACTCGTCCGGCTTATGCTCCCGGACTTCCTCACCGGGGAAAATGGGGCCGAAGGCCACGATGTTGGGCAACGCCTTGGCATAGGTGCCGCCGCCGATGGATTTTGGCTGATCTTCCAGCCCAGTCTGCTCCCGGTAGACCCGCAGCAGGGTGGAGACAAGGGGACTGTCCGCAGGGACATATAGCTTGGCCTTGTGGACTTCGGAGTCCAGAGTAAACCCGGCGCTTGCAAATTTTCCGTTCAGAATGGGGGCGCAGTCGGCGTAGCCTTTTGTGACCGGATAGCGGTAGTTGATTTTCAGGGACAGGCGGTGCTCGTCGCCGTTGATCACACCGAGATTCAGCGTCAGGCCGCCAGAAACCGCGTCATGGAGGGCAATCCCGGCGGAAGCGCCGTCGGTTTCCATGCCGAGGGTCGCCGCCAAAAAATGTACCGCGTTGGCGACCTCCCCACTCAGTGGCAGGGTGTCCAGCGCCAGCAGCAGACGGCCAATGGCGTTTTTCCCCAGCTCCGGGGTGCTGCCGTGGGCACTTTCGCCTTCGGCCTCCACAAAAAGACCATAATCCGTGGCAGTGAACCGCACCTGCGGGGCGCTGAGATTCGCAAGACGCTGCGCCAGCTCCCGAGGACAGGCCAGCTTGGCACAGGCGTGCGCCGGAACGACGTTGGGGGCAGTTCCGCCGTGAATGGACAGGAGACGGACGTCGCCGGTCTGAACATTGGCGTGGGAAAAGGTCACATTGATAATGCCCTTTTCGCCGTTGATGACCGGGTATTCGCCGTCCGGGGTGAAGCCCATGACGGGTATCTCGCCGCCGTTTGCAAGGTAGTATCTGATATCGTCGGAACCGGCTTCTTCATTGCAGCCAAACAGGATCCGGATACGGCGGCGGATGGGGAGTCCGGAATCCCGCAGGGCGGCCAGAGCGAACAGGGAGGCAATGGCGGGGCCTTTGTCATCCGTGGTGCCTCTGCCCCAGATTTTCCCGCCCCGCAGTTCTCCGCCGAAGGGGTCACAGCTCCAGCCGTCCCCGGCGGGAACAACATCCAGATGCCCCAGAACGGCGGCCATTTCGTCGCCCTCGCCGTATTCGCACCAGCCCAGATGGCCGTCCATGTTCTCCGTACGGAAGCCCAACTTCCGGGCGGTGTCCAGCACATGGACAAGGCTATCCCGGACGGAAGCCCCGTAGGGCGCGCCGTCCTCCGCTTCGCCCTGAACACTGGGGATTTGAATATTCTGCCGCAGCGTGGAAAGAAGCTGGGGCTTTAACGCATCAACGCAAGCACGCAATTCCATAGAAATTCCTCCAATCACATTTCCCTGAGCAGCTCCACAAGATGTTCAGGGGTCTGGGCAATGGCCTTTGCCCCGGCGGCTTCCATGTCCGCCGTCTCGCCGTAGCCCCAAGCGACGCCGATGGTGGGAATGCCGTGGGCAGCCGCGCCGATCACGTCAAATTTGGTATCGCCAACCATGAGCATATTGTCCGCCCGGCCGTTCTGCTCCAGAAGATAGGCGATGACCTCGCTTTTGGAAGACCGGGACTCGTCCAGAGTGCCGCCACAGACCGTGTCAAAGTAGCCGGCAAGGTCAAAATGCCGCAGGACCCGGTTCGCCATTTCCTCCGGCTTAGAGGTGGCGACACAGAGCTTGTACCCTTCACGCTTCAGCTCTTCCAGCGCTTCCCGGATGCCGGGGTAAGGGACGTTTTCATAAATGCCGATGGGGTTGTAGCGGCTGCGGAAAACGGTCACGGCTTCGTCCAGTTTCTCCTTTGGAACGCCGTACCGCGCCAGAGTATCATGGAGGGGAGGCCCTACGACGCTGCGCAGCTCCGCTTTTGAAGGGACGGGCAGGCCGTAATGCTCCAGCGCAAAGACGACGCAGTTGATAATACCCTCGCCGGAATCCGTCAAAGTACCGTCCAGGTCGAAAAGAATGACTTTTTGTTCCATGTTGAGACCCTTTCTGTGTTTCCTGGATTATAGCACATTTTTCGGCGGTTCTCAAGAGGATTGAGAAATTAACAGGCGGAAAACAGCAGAGGCTCCTTAGAGCTTACAGAAACCGTCTGGCATACCCACACTTGCGGCAGAGTTCCTCTGCCGCTTTTTTCTGGGCAAAGCCCTGATAAATCGCCTTAGCGCGGGGCGTTTCCCAGATTTCCTCCAGCGTGGTTTCAAACAGATTCCCCAGAGCAATGTCGCCCTCATGGTCAAGACAGCAGGGGACAACGGTGCCGTCGCACAGTACGCCAACCTGATCCCGCAGCCCGTGGCAAAAGGCGCGTTCCCCGCCGTCGGGGGCGGAGAGGTCAGGCCAGTCGAATTTGTCGCCGTATTCCAGATAGACACGTTGGGCGATCTGCGTGCCCCGGGGCTGCACGTCCCATGGAGCGGGGAACGCCCGTTCCATGGCGCTGAGAATTTCCGGGTTTCGCTGTTCTGCACCGCCGCCGTTCCACAGGCGGTAAACGACCAGAAATTTCCCCTCCGCCGCCTGCCCGAAGGAAAAGCACCGGGAGAGGTACGTTTCAAAGGGGACGGAAAGGTCGTTTGCTTCGAAGGCATGGAGAGAAATATTTACCTTGTGAAGCGCAGGGGCGTTCAGCAGAATTTCCCGCTTTTCTTCCAGTAGGGTGCCGTTGGTGGTGAGAATGACCCTGAAGCCCGCTTTCCCCGCAAGACGAAGAAATTCCGCAAGCTCAGGATGGCACAGCGGCTCGCCCATCAGGTGAAAGTAAAGATAATCCGTCCACGGGCGCAGCTTCGGCAGCAGGGTGGCGAACTCATCCGCCGTCATGAACCGCTTTTCCCGCCGTGTGCCGGGGCAGAACGCACATTGCAGATTGCAGACGTTGGAGATTTCCAGATAGATTTTTCTCAGCCGCTTCATTCCGTCACTTCCTTTTCCAAAAGCATACCACAAAATTGGGATTCCCGCAATACGGCTAATTTTGCTTTACCGCTGGATTTCCCCCAAATTCGACATGGCCTTCATGGTAAACTGATGGCAAACGCGGCAGAAACCTGCCGCCATGGGGAGGAAATGGGGGATATGAAGGTCTCGTTCAAACGGGCGGCGGCTGGCTTGGCGGCGCTGGCTGCCGCAGCTTCGGGGGCGCTGCTGCTGAGCGCCCGGGCGGCGGAGGATGGCTATGTGCTGCACATCAACAAGGATGCTTACGTCTGCGCGTCCCCCTTCGTGGCGGACTATACGCTTACCGGGGAGGACGGGCAGACGGTTTTCTCCGGCGAGGATTTTGTGGAGGTCTACCATCTGACCGCCGACGGGGCGGGGGAGCAGGACGTGTCCATCGCCGCTTATTCCGTCAATATTGACGCGGAAGCTCCGGAAAAGGCAGGCTACCGGCGGGTGGGATTGGAGGACAGCGGCTGCTTTTCCGCCGAAACGGCTGGAAAGCTCCGGGCGGTTGTGCAGTGGTCATACCCCCACAAGGATGTGTCCGCCATTCAGGCGGCAGCCAATCCATGGCTGCAAAGTCACGGGCTTCCTGAAATACGACATCTGCAAAGCGGTGAAGCAGTCCTCGCGGCGCAGCTTGCCATCTGGGAGCTGACGAATCAGGGAAAGTTCACCGTCAACGAATACCTCTCCGGCTGGGAGGACATGGCCACGCCGGGATGGCGGAACTATCTGAGAAAGGTTACGAACGCCGACGTTTCCCGCGAGCCGCTGACGGAGGATTCGGCGGCGAATGTTGCGGGGCTGTACCGGTATCTGTGCAGCCTGAAACCTGCCGCACCGGGGTGCGAAACAGTGTCGGACGCGACGCTGCAAAACCCGGTTTACACGGCGGTTAAGGAGCCGGACGGCAGCTATACCGTCATGGTGAGTGTGGACGTTCAGACGACGGTTGGATCGCTGGACGCATTGACCCTCAGCGCCGACTGCGGTGGTCAGGTCGAGACGCAGACGGTGACGGAAGCCGGAAGCTGCACGGTTTCCTTTTCCGGCCTTACGGACAGGCCGGAGGTGACGCTGGAGATCACCGGGACCCAGCACGGCGGCGACGTTTATCTGTTTGAGGGAGAAAACCACAGGCTGCTGGGGTTCGACGACAGCATATTGCCGGTTCATGGCAAGCTGCTGGTGAAACCGGACTGCATTCTGAATATTACCGAATGCGCGGAAACCAGCGGCCTGCCGCTTGCCAATATCCGCTTTGACCTGTACCGCGCAGCGACCCGGGAGCAGCTGGAAAACGGGGATTTTTCCCTCAGTTCCATATCTGATGAAGCGGCCATGAAGGATTATCGGACGCCCGGAAATCTTGTGACGATCCTGACCACGGACATTCACGGCCTTGCGTCCTATAATTTTACGGCGAACGATCAGCCGGAGGGCGTGTATCTGGTCGTCCAGCGCACGGAAAGCGAAGCGGCAGAGGTTTCCGCGCCCTTTTTCTTAGTTGTTCCCGGAGTCGGCGGCGATGGCGGGAACGCTTACACCCTGAATGTCAGGCCGATCGGCACATTGGAAACCACGCCGGTCGCCGAAGTGAATGTAGCCGAAATCGGCTGCACCAGCGGCAGCTTTGACGTGGGGCAGTTACATACATGGATTCTGCGGGCCAGCGTCCCGGCAGGCATCCGGGCGGCGCAAAAGTACACCATCACAGGCAATTTTGACGAGCATCTGACACTGGAAGACTCAGCGCCGTCCGTCACCCTGCTGACCAGAGCAGGAGCGGAAATTGATCTCACCGAAAGCGACCACTATGTTATATCACACAGCGAAGGAAACGGGAAAATAAGCGTTTCTCTAACTCCTGCCGGCATGGCCTATGCGTCGGCCAATCAGGGGGAAGGAGAGTGTACATCGGAAATCCGGGTACGCTTTCAGGCATCGATCAGGGAAAACGCCGGACTTGACGCCCCCATCCCGTGCAGCGCGTCGGTCAGCTACCTGAATTCCGCGGGCGTATTCTATGAAGCGCAGTCCGGAGCCGGGGAAGTGCATACGGGCGGAATCCATCTTTTCGTCTCCGACGAAGCGGGGCAGCCACTCAGCGGCGCGGCGTTCCGGCTGGTCAGAGCGGAGGACGAAAACACAGCCCTGAAGAATGGAACGGAGACAAACGCCGCGTTCGTAAATTTCCTCACAGGCAGCGGCGGGAAGCCGGTTTCCGAGGTAACGACCGGCGAGGATGGCAAGGCATTCCTCTGGGGCGTGGCATATGGCCGCTACTATCTGGTGCAGACGAAAGCGCCGGATGGGAAGGACAAGCTCAGCCAGCCCGCCGCCGTCACCGTCAGCGCGTCCAGCCATTTAACGGCGCAGGACGGCTGGCAGGACGCCCGCGGCATGACCGTTGACAACACGGTGAACCTTGTCAACCGGGAAGAAACCCTTCCGAAGACGGGGGACGTGAGCGCGGTGGTGTTCGTCGTCGCGGGGAGCATCCTGATCGGGGCGATTTGCGCGCTGATTCTGGAACTCGTTTTCCGAACCGCGAAACGGAGAATCAGGCGGTGATTCACCTCCGGCATGAAAAATAGCGAATTATTTGAAGCAGGCATTGATACTATTTCCTGATTAAAATCTTAATTTTAATCAGGAAGGCATCGCCTAATG
>ERZ772855.245-NODE-245-length-68011-cov-18.780417_pt1 | contig 68011 bp, 66 predicted proteins | sample MGYA00511900_ERZ772855 | MGnify/ENA primary metagenome ERZ772855 (study PRJEB29015, sample SAMEA2737701) | human gut metagenome | biome: human gut; feature: human-associated habitat; material: faeces | place: China | collected 2012 ... | reverse complement strand
TCTTCGAGGTGGCTGACTACGGTATCGTCGGCGATCTGTTCAAGGTCGTTCCCGAGCTGATCGAGTCCATCAAGGCTGCCAAGGCCGCGAAGTAAGAAAGGAAGCTGACATGGATATCAGACAGGCTATCAATGACCGCCGGTCCATCCGCTCTTTTACCAGGGAGCCTGTGACGCAGGAGACGCTCCGAGAGGTCCTGACGCTGGCAACGAGAGCCGTATCCGCCGTCAATGCGCAGCCCTGGGAGTTTGCGGTCGCCGCCGGCGACGTACTGGAGGCCATCCGCCAGGATAATATCGCGTTCTACGATCAGGACCGCCCGACGGATGTTCCCGACATCATGGTGGATGGTATTTATCGGGAGCGCAGCCGCGAGATCGGCAAGGCGCTGTTTGCCGCCATGGGAATTGAGCGGGGCGACAGAGCACGCCGAAACGAATGGGGACAGCGGGGGTTCCGCTTCTTCGATGCACCCGCGGTCATCATCCTGAGCATGGACCAGATGCTGGACAATACGACGTTCCGCCTGGACATGGGGTGCGTGATCCAGAATATCTGCACCGCGGCGATGGAATTCGGCCTCGGCACCTGCGTAGAGCATCAGGCGATCATGTATCAGGAGACGCTGCGCCGCAATCTCCATATCCCCGAAAACAAGCGCATCGTCTGCGGCATCGCCATCGGCTACCCTGACTGGGAGTTCCCCGCAAATCAGGTCATCAGCACCCGCGTACCGGTGGATGAGATTACCACATGGTGCGGTTTCTGAATTATTTTGCTTACTACCTCTTTTCTCTCCTTATTTCCCCGCACTGCGGATGATCTTCCATGACCCACGAGCAGGTCTCCTCATGATGAACATTTTTCCAAAACTGCAACCTTACAAATACGTTCCTACCATGACCTCCCAACATGTTAAACTGTGATTTTTCTGCCTGCTCGGGGTCCTGGAACATCTGCATGGACATTCGATGCTTCGAGTCCTGCTCCGCAAACAATAAGAGAGACGCCCCATCGGGGCGCCTCTCTTATTGCATTTTACAGGATGCCGCGGTCCGCCAGCTGGCAGCGCAGGTGCGCCGCGTCGCCGTGAAAGACAATACCGGCCATACCGGCGTTTTCCGACGCCTCAATGTTGGCAGGGGAGTCGTCGATGAACAGGCAATCCTCCGGCTTCAGACCGAACTTCTGGAAAAACGCCTGATAGATGGCGTCCTCCGGCTTCAGCAGGTGGTAGTCCGCGGAGATAAACGTACCGCTGAAGTACTCGCTGCCGGGAATGTCGTGCCAGTAGGTGTGCTGGCGGGTGCTGGCGTTGCTCAGCAGGTACAGGTCGTAGCCGGCATTTTTCAGGTCACGGGCCACATCGGCCATGCCCTCCACCGGCACGATGGGGTCGTTCCACTGCCGTACCAGATACTCCGCTGTACCGTGCAGGTGCCGGGGCAGACGGGCCTGCATCCGCGCCAGCGCATCGTCATCGGAGATGGTGCCGCGATCCATGCGCACCCATTCCACAGTGGTCAGCACCTCGCGGCGGATCAGGGCGGCGTCCGCCTCGCTGAGGCGGAGCCGGTCGGTGAACAGACCGATGTTGAAGTTTACCAGCACCTGCCCCATGTCAAATACGATGTGTCGGATCATAGCTGCTCTCCTGGCTCCTCCACGGCGCTGTCGCCGCTGCGGCGGAATACGCCGGTCATGCGGTTCAGGATGCGTTTCCGACGGGCCTTGGCCTCAAGCCGCTCGCCCAGATCGCGGCCACCCACACCGTAGACTAGGTACAGGATGATGCCGGACACGATCATGATGAATACCGTGGACGCACAGCGCCGTCCGGAGGCGTTGACGTTGTAGCCGTACAGACCCTCCTCGGCGCACATGGACTGGATGACCATGGCGTAGCTGGTGCCGTAGGAGCTGGCGAAGGTGGCGGACATGTCGTATTCCGTGAACAGGGCGTTGAAGTTCAGGGCAAACACCGCCAGCACGCTGGGCAGAATGATGGGCAGCTTCACCTTCAGGAACGTGCGCAGGCCGCTGGCACCCATGTTGCGGGCGGCGTCCTCCAATTCCGTGTCGATGGAGTAGAACGCAGCCTTTATCATACGCAGCGAGAAGGGCAGCTTTACCACCGTATATGCCAGCACAATGAGCAATCGCACATTCTCCGCGTAGTACAGGTTCATGTTGCCCACATACCAGATGGCGTCGGAGTTGAAGTAGGTGCGGTAGGAGTAGCAGATCAGGATGGTAGGCAGCAGCCACGGGAACAGCAGGCAGTACTCCAGAACGATGCCGGACTTCTTGTTGCGGTTCTTGAAGATGTAGTTGCAGGCCACCACCACGATGAGGCAGGCCAGCGCCGCCGCGATAACGGACAGCAGGAAGCTCATCTTGATGCCGCCCAGGGTGGCCTCGTTGGCGAACAGGCCGGAGATGGAGCCCTTGCGCAGCTTGTAGGTGCCGCGGTTGGTCAGGTATTCATAGTCCTGGGTGCCAAAGTAGTTGATGAGGGTCCAGTTGCTGAGGTCCAGCTTCTTCATACGGATGGCTCCGTAGGTCTGGAAGGAGAAGATGATGATCATCACCACGGGGATCATGTAGATGATGAACAGCACATAGGCGTAGATGTGGGCCAGCACGTTCCACACGGGATTGGTGATCTTCTGCTTTACCAGCTTGGCCTTGGTCTTGGACACCGACAGATAGTGCCCCTTCCGCTCGTAGGCGGACAGCACCGTCAGCAGTACGATGGTGAACATGGCAAGGATGATAGACAGCAGGGCGGCCCGAGCCTGGGGGAAGGACTCATCCGCCACGGAGGAGCCTGCCAGACGCACGATCTCGGGGTTGATGGAGTCGTAGCCCAGCAGAGTGGGGGCGGACATGGCGCAAAGGCCGGTGATGAACGTCATGACCGTCAGGGAGAACATGGTGGGCACCAAGGTGGGGAATACCACCTTCCACAGCACCTTGAAGGGCTTGGCACCCATGTTGCGGGCAGCCTCCACGGTGTTGTAGTCGATGCCGCGGATGGCGTTGCGCAGGAACAGCGCGTGGTTGGACGTACACGCAAAGGTCATGGTGAACAGCACCGCGTTGAAACCGGAGAACCAGCTGCGGTTAAAGCCGGGGATGGCGTCAGCCAGCGCCGTGGTCAGGATGCCGTTGGGGTCGTACAGGAACAGGTAGCCGGTGACCAGCGCCACGCCGGAGTAGATCATGGTGGTCATATAGCCCAGACGCAGGATGTTGGCGCCCTTGATGTCGAAATACTCCGTCAGCAGCACGATGGACACACCTACCACGTTGACAGTGATGACCAGGCAGATGGCCAGCTTCAGGGAGTTCCACACGTAGCGGCCCATGTTGCCGGCGAAGAAGAACCGGATGACAGCCCAGGGGTCCGTCTCACCGGCGGCGTTCTTGGTGGTGAAGATGCTGGTCAGCGTGTTCAGACACGGCACCAGCATAAAGCCGAAGAAAAAATAGGCGAACAGCACGATGCCGATGATCCGCACCACAAAGGCGGCATCGGGACGCCTGCGGGTCAGGGAGTTACTCATGGGCCGCCTCCTCGCTGGCCTCGTAGGCCATGACGTGGGAGGGGTTGATGACCACGGATACCTTCTGCCCTGGCTCATAGATGTTGACGCCGTCGTTCTTCTCAATGACCTTCAGGGTCTGGCCCTCCACATTGATATAGTACTTGATATACAGGCCATAGTACTCGCGGCTCTCCACCACGCCATCCAGCGCCAGCTCGCCGTCGCGGGGCTGCACGTTGACGTGGAGCCGCTCCAGGCGGATATAGTTGTGCTTGGCGGAGTCCAGCGCCGCGCCGCGGTCGTTGAGGTGCTGCACCAGCGGCGTCTCCAGCCGGTTGATGTCGCCGATGAAGTTGCACACGAACTCGGTGGCGGAGTGGTTGTAGACCTCGTTGGGGGTGCCGATCTGCTCGATGACGCCCTTGTTGAACACGGCGATGCGGTCGGACAGGGTCAGGGCCTCCTCCTGGTCGTGGGTGACGTAGATGGTGGTGATGCCGAAGTCCTTCTGCATCTTCTTCAGCTCATTGCGCAGCTGGACGCGGAGCTTGGCGTCCAGGTTGGACAGCGGCTCGTCCATGCAGATGATGGCGGGGTTGGTCACCAGCGCGCGGGCGATGGCCACACGCTGCTGCTGGCCGCCGGACAGCTGGGACACGGCCTTCTGCAGCTGCTCATCGCTGAGATCCACCTTGCGGGCGATCTCGCGGACCCGCTGGTCGATCTCCGCGCGCTTCGCCTTCTTGACCTTCAGGCCGAAGGCGATGTTGTCGTAGACGGTCATGGTGGGGAACAGGGCATAGCTCTGGAACACGATGCCGATGTTGCGGTCCTCAATGGGGACGTGGGTGATGTCCTGTTCCTTGACCACCACAGTGCCCTCCGCCGGCTCGATGAAGCCGGTGATGGTGCGCAGGGTGGTGGTCTTGCCGCAGCCGGACGGACCCAGGAACGTGAAGAATTCGCCCTCCTTCACGTGGACATTGATGCCGTGCAGAGCGGTGAAGTTATCGAACTTCACCACAATATCATTCAAACGGATCATACACACAAAACTCCTTTGCTCTGTTTCTTACCTGCTCAGCGTGCCGGCCAGCATGGCTCGATATTCCTGCCGTTGTACCCTCTTGCTTCACAGCTGTAAAGGCGGAAAGCGGATTTTCCGCCCTTACAGCTGTGGCGAGCCGGATTCCGGCTCGCCACAGGAGTAGATACGGGATGCTTACTCGGCCGCGGCCTGGGTCAGAGTGGCCCAGTCCAGAGTGGCCCAGTCAGGCTCGGCAACAGCGGCGCTGCTGTCAGCCCAGTAGAAGCCCAGGTTGGTCAGGATGTTGGTCCACTCAGCGGAGTGAGCGGCCACATACTCGGCGTAGGTGGTGTCGCCGTCCACCTTGGACAGTGCGAAGTTCTTCAGGGTGTAGATGGCGGGCACGCCGTCGGGGTACAGGATGTCAGCAGCAGCGGTATTGCAGGGATAAGAGTCGAACTCCTCGCCCCAGGCCGCCTGGGTCTCGGCGGAGCCGAACCACTCGGCGAAGGCCTTGACCGCCTCGGTCTCCTCATCGGTGCGGCCTTCCTTATTCAGGATGCCGATGTACTCGGCGATGTAGTAGGTACCGTCATCGATCTCCACCAGATTCCAGTTCTCGGGGGTCATGGTGCCCTTCAGAGGATTCTCGGAGCTCTCGGCAGCGGCGTCGATCTTGCCGTACAGGGAGGAGGAGTAGAAGGTGGAGACAGCCACATCGCCCTTGTTCAGAGGATCGAAGCCGTACTTGTAGGTATCATCGGAGGAGTACACGCCGTTGGCGCAGTAGTTCCACAGCGTCTTCCAGCCGTCGATGGAGATACCGCCGGCGGGAGAGGTGGGATCCACGAAGGAGTACAGCAGCGCGGAGTTGATGTTGGCGTTGGTGGTGCCGCCGACCTTGTTCTGACGATACCACTTATAGCCGCAGTTCACGATGTCGGACCAGTGCTGGAAGTGCAGGGCCTCGCCGTTGGTGCCCAGCTCATCGGTACGGTACAGCATCAGCACGTTCTGGATGACCAGACCGTAGGCAGCGCCAGGATAGGCATACTGACCCACCTGATCGGCCCAGGTAGGAGTCCAGTCCACCAGGGACAGGTTCTCGTAGGTGCCGTTGACCACCTGGCTCCAGCGGGTCTCGTTCAGACCGAACAGGATGTCGCCGTCCTTGTTCTCGTTGGCGGCCTGGATGGCGGCGGTATCACCGGAGATGACGCTGTTGTCGTCAATGGACACGGTGAAGCCGGCGTCCTTGGCAGCGTTCACCAGCCAGGTGGTGCGCTCCGTGGAGTTGGAGTTGGAGTAGATGCGGATGGTATAACCGGAATAATCCTTGGCATCGGGGGTACCCTCACCGCCGTTATCGGCGGGGGTCTTGTCGCCGCAGGCCACCAGGCTCAGAGCCATGACCAGCGCCAGCAAGAGAGCAGCAAACTTTTTCATTCCTGATTTCTCCTTTTTAAGAAAGATCGGACAGCGCACAGCCTGCACCATCACACCATTATTATACCAGCGCGGAATTCACCGGCAAAACGGGTCATCTCTGCGATTATTGAGACGATTCTGTGCAAAGAAGCGGCACATGTCAAAACAAATTGCTCGTTTTTGTGCAATTTGCTAACGGCATCGGTCCTGATACTCCGATGGCGACATGCCGGTGAGCTTTTTGAACGTGCTGCCGAAATAGGCCACGTCGCGGTAGCCCACCATCTCCGCCACCTCGTACACCTTGTACCGGCAGTCCCGCAGCAGCTTGCGGGCCGTATGGATGCGGTACTGGGTGAGATAGCCCAGGGCTGTGTAGTTGGTCTCCTTCTTGAACACATGGCTCAGATGCCCCTCGCTGATGCCGATGTGGCGGGCGATGGAGGCGATGTTGATATCCGTGTCGGCGTAGTGCTCGGCGATATAGTTCAGGGTCTGGAGCACGTACTTGCTCTTGTCACCCTTGGGCAGCAGCAGGGTGTCCTCCGCCGGCTGGGCGGCGCCCTCCTTCTCCCGCACACGTGCGATGGCGGACATCAGATCCTGATCGCGGAAGGGCTTGAGCAGGTAATCCGCCGCGCCGTAGCGCAGGGCGGCCCGGGCATAGTCGAACTCGTCGTAGGCAGTGAGGATGATGAAGTGGGCGGTGGACTCCTTCTCCCGCAGGCGGCGCATCATCTCGATGCCATCCATGCGGGGCATCCTCACGTCGGTGATGATGAGGTTGGGGTTGTACCGCTCCGCCGCGGCCAGACCCTCCTCGCCGTTGGCCGCCTCGCCTACCACCACGCAGTCCATGGAGGCCCAGTCCACGCCCAGCACGATGCCGCGGCGCACTACGGTCTCGTCGTCAACGATCAGTACCTTTAGCATGGCTGTCTCCTTTCATCATGGGCAGGCGCAGCGTCACGCGGCTGCCGGTATCGCCGGACTCGGCGGTGAGGCCGTACCCCTCGCCGTAGTACAGGCGGATGATGCGGTCCACATTGTTCAGTCCCAGATGGCCGCCGGGGATATCCTCGTGGCGGGCCAGCCGGTCCAGCACCTCCGGCGCGATGCCCCGCCCATTGTCGGATACCCGCAGCAGCAGGTCGCCGCCGTCCTCCTCGGCCCACAGCTTGATGTAGCCCTCCTCCAGATCGGCCACGCCGTGGATGATGGCGTTCTCCACCAGGGGCTGCAGCACCATCTTGGGCACGATACAGTGCTGGTACCGCTCGTCCACATCGATCTCACACACGAACCGGTCCTCGAACCGGATCTCCTGAATGTTCAGATACTGCCGCACCAGTTCCAGTTCATCCTCCAGGGGGATCAGCTCGCTGCCGGAGATACCGGCCCGCAGCAGCGCCGCCAGATCCGTGGACATATCGGCGATCTGAGGGACGTGGTTGGCCACACCCAGCCATTTCATGCAGTCCAGCGTGTTGTAGAGGAAGTGGGGGTTCAGCTGGGCCTGCAGCATCCGCAGCTGCGTCTCCGTCAGCTCCCGCTGCCGCTGGACGGACCGCTCCAGATTCTGGCGGTACTCCTCGGTCATGCGGTTGAAGCTGGCGGCCAGACGCCCCAGCTCGTCTGGGCTGTCCAGATACAGCTGCACATTGTAGTCGCCCCGCTCCGCCTGCCGCATGGCGTCGTCCAGCGCGTTCACCGGCTGGGACAGGTACCGGCTGAGCCACCACGCCGCCACGGCGCACAGCCCCAGACACAGGATACCCAGCGCCGCACCCACCAGATACAGCGACCGCAGCACCTGTCCCGTGTAGACGCGGGGCTGCTGAAGCAGCAGGGTGAAGCCCGCCGCGCCGTCGGCGGTGTAAAAGGCGCAGTCGTCGCCCTCGTCGCCGGTGAGCTTCTGACCGGCCAGCAGCTGGCTGCGCAGCGCCGCCACCGTGCGGTCAGCCTGCACCGTGCGGGTGTAGTACACCGTGCGCCACGTGCCGTCCAGCACCAGCAGATCGTCGGCGGGGGCCATCACGCCGTCAAAGAGCTGGGCAAAGCCGCTGCTCTCGATGCGGGCGGTGACGTAGCCCAGCAGCTCACCGCCGTAGCCGGTGACGGTCCGCGCCGCCATCAGGCCGCGGCCGGTGCTGAGGAACACCGTGCCGCCATTGGTGCGGGCGGCGTACAGACCGCCCCAGTCCGTGTCCGCCGGCGCGGCGGCCAAAGAGGTGTCGGTGCTGTATAAGCACGTGCCCTGGGCGTCGTAGATCTCCAGATCGGCATAGGACCGCACCGCTGCGGCACTGAGGTACAGGAACTGGTACAGCAGGCGGGAATCCGGCTCCGTGCGGCGCAGGACGCTGCGGGTGATGGTGCTGGTGGCCAGCGCCTCCAGCGTATCGCCGCACTGACCGGCGGCCTCATCGAACCGCTGGGACAGCGTGTCCAGCGCCGCTCTGGCCTGACGGGCCTGGGTGTGTTCCGCGCGGGCCACGATGACCTGCATCATCACCACGTCGCACAGCAGCAGCGGCACCAGCGTCACCACAAGGATGGTGGCGAACACGCGGTTGCGGAAGGAGCGGCGTATCCAATTCTTCAGCTTCATGGCGTCTCCTCCGCCGTCAGGCTGCTCCAGATGTCCAGCGTCTCCGCCTGATGGGCCCCTGCGGCGTAGGGATCGTAGGCCAGCGCGTGGGGCAGGGAGGCGTCGCCCGGGGGAGTGAACACCGTCCGGCGGTACTGCCGGGTCAGGCGATCCTGCACTTCGCCGCTGAGCAGGAAGTCGATGAAGGCGCGGGCATTGTCCTCATGGGCGCAGTCCGCTATGATGGCGGCGCAGTCCGGCTGCACCACCGACCCCTCGCGGGGATAGATCACCGTGACGCTGAGCCCTGACGCTGCGGCCTGCATGGCCAGATCTTCGGTGGTGACGCCCACGTAGCAGCGTCCGTCGGCCACGGCGGTGACCACGTCCTCCGCTGTGGGCAGCACATCGCCTACGCAGCGGACGAAATCTGCCAGCACCTGCTCTGCTTCGCCGTCCAACGCCTGTGTCATGGCCTCCAGCGCCGTGCAGCCGGTGGCGGACACCGTGGGATCGGGACAGGCAATGCGTCCCCGCCACGCCGAGGATGTCAGGCTGCTCCAGCTGTCCGGCACATTCCGCTGCACCAGCTGGTCGTTGTAGATGAGCACCACCGGCAGCAGGGAGAAGGGCGTCCACCGGTCCCCGCTGTCGCGGTAGGCGTCGGGGATGTCCGCGGCCGCCTCCGGCGCGTAGGGCGCGAAGAGCTCACCGCAGGCGGAAAGACAGTCCGGCGTGACGCCCAGCAGCAGGTCGCAGCGCTGACCGGCGGCGATCTGCTCCAGCAGCGGCAGGGCGCCGTCGGCGGTGTGTACCTCTACCCAGATGCCGGTGCGCCGCTCAAACTCCCGCACCGCGTCGTCGTAGACGGCGGCGCTGCGCGCGGTGAAGATGACCAGCCGGTCCGCGTCCTCCGGCGCCGCGGCGTCCCGGTTCCCGCCGCAGCCGCACAGCAGGAGCAATATCAGCAATAGGGGGAAGATGCGCCGCATGACCCGCCCTCCGTTCATACCATTATAATATATGCCTGTATTTTACAATCCGGCGGGCAAAATAGCAAGCGGCAGGCGAAAAAAAGAGGACGCTGCCGTCATTTGGCGCACAGCGGAAAATTTCGACAGACACGGCGTTGCAAATCATCATCTGCTGTGGTATAGTAAACGATGAATATGCATCCCTATATCCGGCGCATGGCGAGGATACAGGCAGAGAGGGGCGTTTTTCCGGACCATGAACAACGAAGAACACTACACAGAGATCGACCTGACAGCACTGCTGAAGGCGCTCTGGCGGCATATCTGGCTGATCGCGGCGTCCGTGATCGTCATCGGTGCGATGGCTTTTTCCTACGCCCGCTTTTTCGTCACGCCCATGTACACGGCCAGTGCGCTGATGTACGTCAACAATAATTCCCTGTCGGTGGGCAGCACCAAGGTGAGCCTGAGCGCCGGCGACCTGTCCGCCGCCAAGAGCCTGGTGAACACCTATGTGGTCATCCTGAACGCGCGGACCACGATGAACGAGGTGATTCGCGAGGCCGGTGTGGACTATACCTACACGGATATGCAGGGGATGATCTCCGCCGGTGCCGTGAACTCCACGGAGGTGGTGCAGATCGATGTCACCATGCCCGACCCGCAGGAGGCGGCGCTGGTGGCCAACTCCGTCACCAAGGTGCTGCCGGAGCGTATCGCCGCCATCATGGACGGCTCCTCCGCCCGCGTGGTGGACACCGCCGTAGTCCCGTCCACACGCTCCTCCCCCAGCTACACCAGCTATACGGCGCGGGGCATGCTGCTGGGACTGGTGCTGAGCTGCGCCTATGTGGCGCTGCGCCAGCTGCTGGACGATCGGGTGCAGGACGAGGACTACCTGATCCAGAACTATCCCGACATCCCCGTTCTGGCGGTGATACCCGACCTGAACCAGACGAAGCATAGCTCCTATGGATATTATGAGGGCTATGGCAGCGCATCGGCCTGCGGTGGAAAGGAGGCGGCGCGATGAGCCTGGACAAGCAGAGGGGTGCGCGGGACGCGGGCAAGCGTGAAGCCGCCCAGACCGAGCAGCCTATCATCGGCGAATACCTGAGCTTTGCCGCTACCGAGGCGTATAAGCTGCTGCGCACCAACCTGATGTTCGCCCTGCCGGATCAGGGTAAGTGCCGCGTGGTGGGCGTCACCAGCGCCCTGCGCAACGAGGGCAAGAGCACGCTGGCCATCAATCTGGCCTATACCGTGGCCCAGGCGGGCTACCGCGTGCTGCTGATCGATGGCGATATGCGCCTGCCCACGCTGGCCAAGCGGCTCAACATACCCAAGCGGCCCGGCCTTTCCAACCTGCTGGCGGGTCTGTGTACCGTGCAGGACGCGGTGCAGACCAGCGACCTGATGGACAACCTGAAGGCCATCGCCGCCGGCGACATCCCGCCCAACCCCTCTGAGCTGCTGGCCTCCGCACGGATGGAGACGCTGCTGCGGGAGCTGGGCGCCGACTACGACTTCATCCTTCTGGATCTGCCGCCGGTGACTGCCGTGACGGACGGTCTGGTGATCTCCAAGCTGGTGGACGGCATGATCGTGGTGGTCTGCCGCGGCTACTGCGAGAAGAAGCTGCTGGAGGCGGCGCTGCGGAACATGAAATACCTGAACATCAAGATCTTGGGCTTCGTCATGACCCGCGGCAGCGTGGACAAATCCGGCTATGGCAAGCGGTACGGCAAGTATAAAAAAGGCTACGGCGGCTATTACAGCTACGGCGCGCCGCCTGCCGGCGACCGGAAGCCCTCCGAGCCGAGGAAGTCCGCCGACGGCAAGAAATCGTCATGATCGACCTGCACAGTCACATCCTGCCTCGAATGGACGACGGCAGCCGCAGCACGGAGGAGAGCCTTCAAATGCTGACCGCGCTGGCGGCGCAGGGTGTCACCGATGTGGCGGCCACGCCCCACTTCTACGCATCGGAGAACGGGCCGGACCGCTTTCTGGCCCGCCGCGCCCGGTCGTGGCAGCAGCTGCGGCCACATCTGGCGGCGTCGCTGCCCCGGGTACATCTGGGGACGGAGGTCCTGTTCTTCGAGGGCATCGCCGCTTTCGACGGCCTGCCCCGCCTGTGCCTTTCCGGCACGGACGTCCTGCTGCTGGAGATGCCGTTCCGGCCTTGGAGCCAGCGGATGCTGGACGAGCTGCTGGAGCTGGCGGACCGCCCCGATGTCACGGTGCTGCTGGCCCACATGGAGCGCTACCTGCCCTATGTGGCGGAGCCGGACTGGCGGCGCATGGCCCGGAGCGGCCTGTATATCCAATCCAACGCCGACTTTTTCTGCGGGTTTTCCACCCGCCGAAAGGCTCTGCGCCTGCTGTCGGAGGGCCGGATACACGTGCTGGGTACGGACTGCCACAACATGGAGCGGCGCGCGCCCCGCATGGACGAAGCGGTGCGCGTCATCGCCAGGGCCCTTGGCGATGACACGGTGCAGCGTCTGGAGGAGCAGGCCCGCCGCCTGTTGAAGAAGGGGGGAGCCGCGTGAAAAAGAAGCTGGCCCTGATCGGCGGAGCGTTGGCGGTGTGCATCGCTGCCTACCTGCTGTGGACCTACCAGCCCTGGCGCACCGAGCCGGAGGAGCCGCCTGTACCGGATACCCCTGTGGAGAACACGGCGGAGCCGGAGCCTGCCTACGTCAGTCCCATCGACTTTGCGAGCCTGCAGGAGCGCTGCCCCGACATTTACGCCTGGCTGGAGATACCGGACACGGACATCAGCTATCCGGTGGCCCAGAACGCGGACGATACGTGGTATCTCACCCGCGACATCGACGGCAACTACTCCAGTGACGGCACCTTGTTTACCGAGAGTGCCTATAACGGCACGGATCTGACCGACCCTGCCACGGTGATCTACGGCCACCGCATGAACAGCGGCGCCATGTTCGGCACACTGCAAAAGACCTACTCCGACCCCGAGAGCTTCGAGGCTCATCGGGAGATCGTGCTCTACCTGCCGGATCAGGAGATACACGCCACGGTGTTCGCGGCGGTGCCCTACGACAACCGGCACATCCTGTATAACTACGACTTTGACGACCAACGCATGACCCGCCTGTTCCTCAACAGCGTGCGTCTGGTCCGTGACCTTGGCGCCAACCTGGATGAGGATGCCTTCCCGCAGGAGGGGGACCGGATGGTGATCCTGTCCACCTGTCAGAAGGGCAACCGCCAGATGCGGTATCTGGTGCTGGCAAAATGGACGCCGTCCTGACGGAAAACTGTTTACCTAAAGCGATGCTTTTTTGCAATAACCTGAGATTTATCACGAAAGTGAGAAAGGGGAACCCAAAATGAAGAAGTTTGCAACCATGCTCCTGGCTCTGCTGCTGACGGCCGCGCTGACCGTGCCCGCCATGGCCACGTTTACGCCCAGCTCGGAGAACAAGGACGCGCCGGAGATCATCTCCGCCACCTTCGAGGACGGCACCGATGCCAAGGGCTACCTGATCGTGACGCCGTACAGCAAGAGAAATTCGGCGGATCCCTCCATCAAGGAATCTCTGGAGCGGGCCTATGAGGACGTGAAGAACGCCTCCACACTGGATAAGCTGAACAGCGATGTCAACACGCTGCTGAAGAACTATCCCCACGTGAAGGCAGAGGATCTGGTGGCCTCCGACCTGTTCGACCTGAGCTACGTGGAGAACGGCCAGCTGGCCCCGCTGCCCCAGCGCGTCACCGTCACCTTCCGGCTGACCGTGCCGGTGGAGGACCTGCTGTTCGTCATGACCCGCGACGCTGAGGGCAACTGGCATCTGCTGAACATGACCGCCGGCCTTGTCACCAAGGTCAGTAAGAACCAGGTTACCGTCACCTTTGACAGTACCGGCCCTGTGCTGTTCATCATCAATACCGCCTCCATGCCCGTGGACAAGGACGGCCCCAAGTCCCCCCAGACCGGTGAGATATCCCCTGCGTGGGTGATCGCCGGCATGACCGTCGTGGCCGCCTGCGCCGCCGCTTATGTGGTGCGCAGAGGGAAGGCCGCCTGACGGCAGGCGTAGATCACGCGTGTGAGAGAACAAACGAAAAAGCGGCCCGTTCGGGCCATCGCGGCGGTGGCGGCCATGTTGGCTGCCGCCGCAGCGGTGCTTCTGCTGCTATACCGGTGGGAGAGCCGCCCCCCCGCCCAGACGGAGGACGACCCCTACGCCGGGGAGGACGAGTCCCTGACCTACTACAACGGCGGCTGGTATGCCCGCCGCGATGTGGAGACGGTGCTGGTGATGGGCGTGGACAAGTACGCCGCCCAGACCTCCGGAGACAACTATAACCAGCAGCAGCAGGCGGACTTCCTGCTGCTGCTGGTGGTGGACCGCACCGCCGGCGTCTGCCGCGTCCTGCCCCTGAACCGTGACACCATGACGGAGATCACGGCCCTGGGTCTGGCCGGTGAGCAGGTGGGCACCTTCAACGGCCAACTGGCCCTGTCCCACACCTACGGCTCCGGCGGACTGGACAGCGCCCGCAACACGGGCCGCGCCGTGTCGTCCCTGCTGTACGGCGTGGACATCGACCATGTGATGGCCTTCACCATGGACGCCGTGCCCGTGATCAACGACGCGGTGGGCGGCGTGACGGTGCTGGTGGAGGACGATTTCTCCGCCGTCACGGACCAGCTGCCCATGGGGCAGGAGGTCACGCTCCACGGCGACCTGGCCCTGACCTTTGTGCAGAGCCGCGGCGACATGGGCGGAGAAAAGACCAACATCAACCGCATGTCGCGGCAGGCCGCCTATCTGCGGGGTCTGTATACCCGGCTACAAAGCGCGGCACAGGACGAGGGCTTCCTGACGCAGCTGCTGCTGGAGCTGTCGTCCTACCTGACCACCGACTGTACCGCCAACCAGCTCAACGACCTGTATCGGACGGTGTCGCAGGACCGGCTGGAGGTGCTGGACCCGCCCGCCGGTGAGACAGCAGTGGGCGATGAGGGCTATATGGAATTCCACGTGGACGAGGCCGCTCTGCGCCAGACGGTGATCGACCTGTTCTACGAGCCGCGTCAGGCGTCGTAACACGGTGGGAGGTGCGCCTTGCGTGGGAAAAAGATAAGCACCGCCCTGCTGCTTCTGGCCATTCTGGCTGCTCTGGCCTTCATCTGGGGCAACTCGCTGGACTCCGCCGTGGAGTCTGCCGCCAAAAGCGGCCGCGTGCGGGAGCTGCTCCGGCCGCTGCTGGAGCTGGTGGTGGGACAGGGAGGCGTCACGGACCATCTGGTTCGAAAGCTGGCCCACTTCACGGAGTATGCCGTGCTGGGTGCGCTGCTGCTGTTGCTGACGGCGGTGGGCTTCCGCGTCCGCCTGCAAACGGTGGTGAACTGCCTGTTTTTTCTGATGGCGGCGGCCCTGACGGACGAGACCATCCAGATATTTACAGGCCGCGGCCCCCAGATACAGGACGTATGGCTGGACTTTGCCGGCGGCTTCACCGGCCTGCTGGTCATGCTGGCGCTGTGGGCGCTGCTGCGGGGAGCGTTCCGCTCCCGCAGACGTGCGGATGTCTGAGCTATCCATAAAAACAGGGATGTCCCTCGCGGGACATCCCTGTTTTTTACTGTTTGCGCCGCATCAGCGGCAGTTTTTCAGAATTTCACATACCAGCTGATACATCCGCTCCACGGAGGCCACGCCCAGCCGCTCCCGCGGGGAGTGGATGTCCAGCAGCTCGGGACCGAAGGACACGGCGTCCAGCCCGGGCATCTTCCCGGCCAGCAGGCCGCACTCCAGACCGGCGTGGATAGCCAGCGCCACACCATCCTTGCCGGTGACGCGCTTGTAGGCGGTCATCACCGTGTCCCGCAGCGGAGACTGGCGGGCGTACTGCCACGCGGGGTAGTCGCCGCGGGTGGAGACAGTGCCGCCGGCAAAGGTGACGATGGCCCGCACCTTCTGGAGCAGCATCTCCTTCTCCGATGCCACGGAGGACCGGATGGACAGGGAGAAGCGGAGTCCGTCGTCCTCGGCGGTGATGACACCCAGATTCTGGGAGGTTTGCACAAGGCCGGGGAAGTCGGGGCTCATGACCTGCACGCCCTGGGGCATCACCAGCAGTGCATGAAGCATACGGGCCGACGCATCGGCGTCGTAGGCCGCAGTGCCGGAAACCGCTGCGCAGGAAAGGGTCACGCCGCCGTCGGCGACGGAAAGCTCATTCTTCATGATGCGGTCAAATTTCCGCACAAAACTGGTAAATTCTTCCTCTTTTCCGGCGGGCACGGCCACCACTGCGTCGCAGCGGGGGCAGATGACGTTGTCAAACTGGCCGCCCCGCAGGTCCGCGATGCGCAGCGCGCCCACCTGCTCCATGGCGCCGTACAGCGCACGCCCCATGAGCTGGACGGCGTTGCCGCGGCCCTTGTCGATCTCCGCGCCGGAGTGGCCGCCCTGCAGGCCGGACAGGCTCACGGAAAAGCAGCTCTCGCCGCCCAGCGCCTGCCGCGCCGCCGGCAGGAAGCAGTCGGCCCGCAGGCCGCCGGCGCAGGCCACGGTAAACACACCCTCCTCCTCGGAGTCCAGGTTCAGCAGCAGGCGGCCCTTCAGATCAGAGCAGTCCAGCGCCGCGGCGCCGTCCATGCCGGTCTCCTCGTCGATGGTGAACACCACCTCCAGCGGGGGATGGGGCAGGGAATCATTGGCCAGAATGGCCAGCGCCGTGGCCACGGCGATACAGTCGTCGCCGCCCAGCGAGGTCTTATCGGCCCAGACGTAGGTGCCGTCGGTCCGCAGATCCAGCCCTTCGCGGCTCATGTCCTTGGTGCAGTCCTCCGTCTGGGCGCACACCATGTCCATGTGGCCCTGCAGGATGACGGGAGCGGCGTTCTCATAGCCCGCCGACGCATCCTTCCAGATAATGAGATTGTTGCACTCCTCCTGGCGGTATTTCAGCCCCAGCTCCCGGGCAAAGGATGCGCACAGGTCGCTGATGAGCTTGGTGTTGCCGCTGCCATGGGGCACGGCACACAGCTTTTCAAAGTAGTCGAAAACCGGCTTCGGTTCCAGATGAGACAAAACGCCCATAGTACAAAACTCCTTTCAAAATCAGGCTCAGCGCGTCAGGGGCGCGGTGGCCTCAGCCAGCCACGCCTGCTCCTCCGCGTCCAACAGGGGGGACACCGTGGCGTACACCTGCCGGTGGTAGTCGTTGAGCTGGGCCAGCTCCCCCTCCGTCAGCAGGGACGTATCGATGGCGTCGCGGTCGAAGGGAGCCATGGTCAGCGGTTCCAGATACATGAACTGGCCAAACTCCGTCTTATCGCCGGTGCGAACCAGCACCAGATTCTCATGGCGGATGCCGAACTTGCCGGCCTCGTAGTACCCGGGCTCGTTGGAGATGACCATGCCCTCCTCCAGCGGGTAGCGGCGGCCGTCCAGACTGTGCCAGCGGAAGCTCTGGGGCCCTTCGTGGACGCTGAGGATATAGCCCACGCCGTGGCCGGTGCCGTGGTTGTAGTCCAGGCCCTGCTCCCACAGGGGCATGCGGGCCAGCACGTCCAGATTCTCACCCGTAGCGCCGTGGGGGAAGCGGGCGGCAGACAGGGCCAGATGACCCTTCAGCACCAGCGTGAACATCCGCTTTTCCTCATCGGTGACGGGGCCCAGCGCGATGGTGCGGGTCACGTCGGTGGTGCCCTGGCGGTAATGTGCGCCGGAGTCCAGCAGAAGCAGGCCCTCTGCGTGCAGGGGCACGTCGGTCTCCGGCGTGGGATCGTAGTGGACGATGGCACCGTGGGGGCCGTAGCCCGCGATGGTGTCGAAGCTCAGGTCCAGGAAGTCCGGCTGCTGGGCGCGGAAGGCGGCCAGCTTAGCGGCGGCGGACAGCTCGGTAATGGGCTCCTTGCCCACATGGGTCTTGATCCAGTGCAGGAACCGGCACAGGGCCGCGCCATCCTTGACATGGGCGGCACGGAAGTTGTCCACCTCCTCCCTGGTTTTGCAGGCCTTCATGAGAATGGCAGGGCTGGGCTGATCCAGCACCTCTGCCTGGGACAGGCTCTCCATGATGCGGTAGTTGGCGGTGGCGCTGTCGGCCATGACCCGCGTACCGGCGGGCAGGGCGCGGAGTATATCATAGATGTCGCCGTAGGGCCGCATGGCCACGCCGTCGGCGGCCAGCTTTACGCCGATGTCCGCGCTGACAGCCTGGGGCTGGATGCACAGCTGGGCGTCCTCCCGCCCGATCAGCAGGAAGGACAGGAACACCGGCGTGCAGGCCACGTCCCCGCCCCGCAGGTTCAGGGCCCACGCGATCTCCGTCAGGCTGGTGAGCAGCAGGTACGCGGCGTCGCTTTCCACCATCTTCTCCCGCAGCTTCGCCAGCTTCTCACTGCGGGTCAGACCGCAGCCGGTCAGCTCCCACACAGGCTTGTCGGACAGAGCGGGGCGATCCGGCCACACGCCGTCCACCAGATCCTGCTCACCGGTGAGGCGGACGTGCTTGGCAGCCAGCGCCTTTTCCATCGTGCGGGCAAAGCTGCTGGAGACGGTGCGGCCATCGAAGCCCAGTGCGCCGCCCTCCGGCAGCTGCTCCGCCAGAAACGCGGGGATGGTGGGCACGTTGGGCTGGCCCATGCGCATCAGCTCAATGCCGCTGCCCGCCAGCTGATCCGCCGCCTGCAGGAAGTAGCGGCCGTCGGTCCACAGGGCCGCGCGGTCCGGCAGCACCACCAGTGTACCGGCGGAGCCGGTGAAGCCGGACAGATAGGCCCGCGCCTTGAAGTAGTCGCCCACATATTCCGAGCCGTGGAAGTCGTCTGTGACCACCACGTAGCCGTCCATGCCGTGCTGAGCCATGCTCCGGCGCAGCTGCGCCAGGCGTTCCGTTATGACCATAGTAAGAGTTACCGCCTTTCCCGACGGCTGACGCCGCCGTTTGTCTTTGAGATATGTACACAATTATATCACAGGGCGATAAAAAAGTGTAGCCCTATTTCCGTACCACAAAACCGTGTTTGTCCTTATCAACGGATGGCGTTGTATAAGCCGGCCTCCGGCGGCGTATAATAAGGCGATACTGTAAGGAGGAACGCGCGATGAGGCAGAGAGGACAGAAATGGCGCACATGGGAGATGGCGGGGCTGTTTGCCGCGCTGCTGCTGGGCAACACGCTGCACTTCGTCTACGACTGGACGGGGCAGGCCCGCTGGGCCGCGTATCTGGCCGCCACCAACGAATCCACGTGGGAGCATATGAAGCTGCTGGCGGTGCCGTGGGTCCTGTGGACCATCGCGGAGTGCATCGGCCTGCGCAGCCTGCGTCCGGCGGGGCCGCGGGCTGCGGGATTGCTGGCGGGGCTTGCGGCCATCCCCCTGCTGTTTTACGGCTACGTGGGCGTCATCGGCTTTCACGTGGCGGTGGTGGATGTGCTGATCTTCCAGGCGGCGGTGCTGCTGAGCTTCTGGGTCAGTACAGCTCTCCAGAAGCGGGGGACGCTGACCGCACCGGCGTGGCAGGCGGCGGGAGTGCTGGTGCTGGCAGCGGTGTCCGCCGCCTTCGTGGTGTGGACCGTATCGCCTCCGGAGCTGCCGGTGTTCACCGACCCCACCAACGGGACGCGGGGCATCCCATCATAAACGTGCGCAAGAGCCGCCGCTCGGCGGCTCTTTTTCTTGACCGTGGGGGCCGGATGGTCTATAATGAGACCACGAAACAACCATGATCGACCAAGGACTGGAGGCGACAGGATTGAAAACAAAGACCATCGTCCACAAATCGGCCGCGCCCATCTACGCCGCGGCGGTGACGTGGGTGTTGTACGCACTGCTGTTCCCCCTGTATCAGGTGGGACATTTCCTATTGGCTGCGGCGGCGGCTGCCGTGGTGGCGCTGATCGCCCGCATCTTCTGCAAGGACGTGACGGAGGAGGTGGAGATCCCCGAGGAACCGGTGACCACCGGCAATCCCGAGCTGGATAAGATGATCGCCGACGGCGGCGGAGCTATCCAGGCCATGCGCGCCCTGAACGACAGCATTCAGGACGAGACCATCTCCGCCCAGATCGACCGGCTGGAGGAGGTCAGCAGCCGCATCTTCCAGTACGTGAAGGACAATCCCGCCAAGCTGCCCCAGATCCGGAAGTTCATGTCCTACTACCTGCCCACCACCATCAAGCTGCTGACGGCCTACGACCAGATGAGCCGCCAGGGCGTCAGCGGTGAAAACATCACCGGCACCATGGAGAAGGTGGAGGGCATGATGTCCAGCATCGTTCAGGCCTTTGAAAAGCAGCTGGACAGCCTGTTCGGCGACGAGGCCATGGATATCTCCACGGACATCACCGTGCTGGAGAACATGATGGTGCGGGAGGGGCTGGCCGCCGACGACCTGCACAGGACCGCCCAGAGCGAGCCTCAGCCCCAGCCGCCGCAGGGCGCCGATGGCGGTATTACGCTGGAGCTGTAAGCAAGAGAGAAAACACATTTTATCATACAGAAAGGAACTGAGAACATGACCGACAATATGATGCCTGAACTGACCCTGACCCCCGATACCGATGCCGCCGCCGCAGTGGCCGTGCCCGAGCTGACCCTGACCCCCAACGCACCCGAGATCCCTCAGGAGGAGGAAAAGAAGATCGAGCCGGTGGCCATGGACGAGAGCCTCCTCACCGAGGAGGAGCGCGTGGCGGTGGACGCCTTCTCCAAGAAGATCGACATCCGCGACACCAACCAGGTGCTGCAGTACGGCGCCGCCGCCCAGAAGAGCGTGGCATCCTTCTCCGAGAACGCCCTGAACAACGTGCGCAACAAGGATATGGGCGAGATCGGCGATGATCTGAGCCGCCTTGTGGTGGAGCTGAAGGGCTTCGGCGAGGACGAGGAGAAGAAGGGCCTGAAGGGCCTGTTCAAGAAGGCGGGCAACCGCGTGGCGATCATGAAGGCCCAGTACAGCAAGGTAGAGGCCAACGTGGACAAGATCGCCCAGAATCTGGAGAACCATCAGATCACGCTGCTGAAGGACGTGGCCATGTTCGACCAGATGTATGAGCTGAACCTGAAGTACTACAAGGAGCTGACCATGTACATCCTGGCCGGTAAGAAGCGTCTGGCGGAGGTCCGCGCCACTGAGGTGGAGGAGCTGCGCAAGAAGGCGGAGCAGACCGGCCTTGCCGAGGACGCCCAGGCCTACAACGATCTGGTGAGCCTGTGCGACCGGTTCGAGAAGAAGCTCCACGATCTGGAGCTGACCCGCATGGTCTCCATCCAGATGGGTCCCCAGACCCGCCTGCTGCAGAACAACGACACCCAGATGATCGAGAAGATCCAGTCCTCTCTGGTGAACACCATCCCCCTGTGGAAGAGCCAGATGGTGCTGGCACTGGGCCTGGAGCACAGCCGGCAGGCCACCGCTGCCCAGAATGCGGTGACGGAGATGACCAACCAGCTGCTGAAGAAGAACGCCGACACCCTGAAGATGGGCACCATTGCCACCGCCAAGGAGGCCGAGCGCTCCATCGTGGACATCGAGACGCTGCAGCACACCAACCAGCAGCTGATCTCCACTCTGGACGAGGTGGCCCGTATCCAGAAGGAGGGCGCCGCCAAGCGCAAGGAGGCGGAGGTCGAGCTGGGTAGGATCGAAGGCGAGCTGAAGCAGAAGCTGCTGGAGCTGCGGAGCTGAGAAACGAAACCATCTCCTTTGGAAAGGGGAGCGCATATGAAATTTTTTGAAAAGCGCGGCATCGCCTTTGCCGCACTGGTGCTGGCCATCGCCGCCGCCGTGTTTATCGGCCAGAGCCGCAAGGCCGGCTACATCGAAAAGCAGCCGTCGGAGCTGCCGCAGGTAGAATATCACCAGTGGATCTGCGACGATGCGGGCATGCTGACCGACACCACAAAGGATGCCATCCGACAGTACAACAGTGCGTGGGACAGCAAGTATTATGCCATCGTGGCCGTGGCCACGGTGGACAGCCTCACCGGCTGGACGCCGGAGGAGGCCGCCCTGCAGCTGGGCGCCGATTGGGGCCTTGGCGCCAACGACATGCTGCTGATGATGGTGCGGAACGACGATTACTATGTGGCCTGCGGCGACAATGTGCTGTGGGTGCTGAGCAATTACGACACCATGCAGGCCAAGCTGAAGCAGGCCATCGAGTCCGCCTATTACAGCGGTGACTTCGACGCTGCGGCGCTGGCGTTCTACCGCCAGGCCGACGTATTCTACGGACAGGCCCAGTTGGGCAGTACGTCGGCAGACACCGTTTGGACGGAACCTGCCCAGCCTGGCGGTGTCGACGTGCTGGGCGTTATCCTGCTGATCGTCGCCATTTTTGTGGTGTGGATGCTGCTGGACGCCGTGCGCTATCGCCGCTACCGCCGCCGGTACGTCACCGGCGCGCCGGTGGGCGTGGTACGGCCTATGTATTATCCCATCTTCTGGGGACGGCCCCGCCGCCCCCGTCCGCCCCGTGGACACCGGCCCCCACCGCCTCCTCCCATGGGCGGCGGCCCCCGTCCCTCCGGCGGATACAGACCCTCCGGCGGTCCTCGCCCATTTGGCGGACCCGGTGCGCCGCGACCCAATAACCGCCCCGCCGGCGGCCCCCGGCCCGGTGCGCCCAGACCCGGCAGCTCTCGTCCCAGCGCTCCTCGCCCCAGCAGCCGTCCCTCCGGCGGCAGCAGGCCCTCCGGTGGTTTCGGCGGCGGCAGCCGCGGCGGTGGTTTCGGTGGCGGCGGCTTCGGCAAAGGAGGCTTCGGCGGCGGCAGACGCTGAGAAAACCCATTTTATCGCAAAAAACAGGACCTCCCAAGAGGTCCTGTTTTTTCAGTTCTCCATGTTTTTGCCCAGAAAAGCGGCCACGGTCTGGGCCAGCTTGCACTCGGTGTCACCGGCCAGACGGCCCTGATCGGTGACGAACAGCACCGCACCCAGCACATCGCCCTCGCAGAGGACGGGGGCGGCCACGGCGGCGGTAAAATTGGCGTTGTCTTGACACACCGGCGGCATGGCGCCCATCCCATCGAAATGGTAGACGCTGCGCTCGGCCATGAGTTTTTCCAGCTGGTCGGAGACGGGCTTGCCCAGCAGCTCCCGCTTTCCGGCGCCTGCCACGGCGATGACCGCGTCGCGGTCGGTAACAGCAGCGGTGAAGTCAGTGCTGCGGCTCAACGTGTCGCAGAACTGCGCGGCGAAATCCTCCAGTCCGCCGATGAGGGAGTATTTTTTGAAGATGACCTCGCCGTCCCGTGTGGTGTAGATCTCCAACGGGTCGCCCTCGCGGATACGCATGGTGCGGCGGATCTCCTTGGGGATGACAACGCGTCCCAGATCGTCGATCCGGCGCACGATCCCTGTTGCTTTCATCTATAATTTCCTCCAGTCAAAGCAAAATTTACAAAGGTAGTATCCGCGCGGCACCAAGTGAATATGCACATCCGCCGCGCCGCCATTTTTTACCGCCCACCATGGAAAAAGCGGAAACTGTGGCATTTATCACTGAAAAAATCCAGCAAAATGCATATACTATCGGCAAGAAACCATAAGGCTGAGAGGAGAGTATGGCCATGAAACAGACGAAATACGCAGGTACCCAGACCGAGAAAAATCTGCTGGCGGCCTTTGCCGGCGAATCCGAGGCTCGCAACAAATACACTTTTTTCGCCTCCAAGGCCAGGAAGGAGGGCTACGAGCAGATCGCGGCCCTGTTCCTCAAAACGGCGGAGAACGAGAAGGAGCACGCCAAGCTCTGGTTCAAGGAACTGGAGGGCATCGGCGACACCGCCGAGAATCTGCAGGCCGCCGCCGAGGGCGAAAACTACGAATGGACGGACATGTACGAGGACTTCGCCAAGACCGCCGAGGCCGAAGGCTTTACCGAGCTGGCTCACCGCTTCCGTCTGGTGGCCGCCATCGAGAAGCACCACGAGGAGCGCTACCGCGCCCTGCTGCACAATGTGGAGATGGCGGAGGTGTTTGCCAAGAGTGAGGTGAAGGTGTGGGAGTGTCGAAACTGCGGCCACATCGTCATCGGCACCAGCGCACCGGAGGTGTGTCCCACCTGCAACCACCCCCAGAGCTACTTCGAGGTCCGCGAGGAAAACTATTGAGCGTAAAAAAGAGACACCCGAGAGGGTGTCTCTTTTTTACGCACGTTATGCCTGCGTCAGCGCCCGGGCCTTCCGGATGCTGTACGCACCCTCAATGGCCACCAGCAGCACCCAGCCCGCTGCCACCGCCGCGCAGATGCCGTAGATACCCCACACGGGGATCAGCAGGTAGGACAACACCACCCGCAGCAGCACCTGCAAAAGCGATGCCACCATGGTCAGCCGCAGCTGCCCCAGCCCGCGGAAGAAGCCCTGGATGACCTCTCCCAGATAGGCGAACACGTACAGATATGCCATGGTCCCCGTGTACTTCGCCCCTGCGGCGATGACCTGCGGGTTGTGGGAGAAGATGCCCACGATGCGCTCCGGCAGCAGGAAGCACACTGTGGCCAGCACGGTGATGAGCGCCAGCTCCGCACAGACGCTGACCCGATAGAACCGGCGGGCCCGGGCCTTGTCGCCGTGCCCCAGATTCTGGGACAGGCACACCACCATGGCGGCGCTGATGCCCTGGGAGAAGCAGAACAGGAACTGCTCCGTGCGCAGCGACATGTTATAGCCCGTGACGGTGCTGGTGCCCAGCGGCGTCAGCATACCCTGCACCAGCAGCCGTCCGATGCACACCACAGCTTGCTGCAGCGCCGCAGCCCAGGCGTAGGACAGCACCATGCCGCCGGTCTGGCGGTGGAAGCGCAGATCGCCGCGCCGCAGTACCAGCGGCGGGCAGCGCCGCTGGGCGTACGCGATGCAGGCCGCCGCGGAGATGGCCTGGCACAGCACCGTGGACAGCGCCACGCCCCGTATGCCCCAGCTCAGCACCCCTGCAAACAGCAGATCCAGCGCGGCGTGGAGCGTGGAGGACAGCAGCAGGATGACGAACGGCGTGCGGGAGTTGCCGCAGGAGCGGAGCATGGCGGCATAGTAGTTGTAGAGGAAACAGAAGATAAGCCCCGCGAACACCAGCTGGAGGTACACCGCCGCCTGCTGGCACACGGCCTCCTCCGTGCCCTGTGCCCGCAGCAGCAGGGGGGACAGAAGGATGCCCGCCGCGGAGATGAGCACCGTCAGCACCGCGCCGCCGATAAGGGACGTGGCATTGAGCCGCCGCATCCGGTCCCAGTCCTCCGCGCCGCAGAAGTGGGCGCACAGCACACCGGCGCCGATCGTGCCGCCGATGATGAGTGCATTGGCCACGTCCACGATGGGGGAGGCCACGCTGATGCCGGACAGCGGCAGGTCGCCCAGAAATTTCCCCACCACCACGGCGTCCACGATGCTGTATAGCTGCTGAAAGACGTTGCCCAGAATGATGGGCAGCGCGAAGTAGAGCAGCGTCGGAAGCGGTGCGCCGGACAGCAGCGCCTCGTGGCTGCCGGACCTGTTGTACATCCTACCACCTGCTTTCCTGAATTTACCACCGGTAAGCCTATCACATATCCCTCCGTTTGTCCACATCCACTCCTGTTTGTCCGCAGGGGAGCAGCGGAGGAGGCCGCATGCTTCCGCCGCCGGCGGACGCTACGCGGTTTGCCCGAATTCTGGACGCGGAGATCTGCCGGATTTGGCAAAAACTGCATTGACCGCGGGAAAAACGTCCTCTATAATAAGTCCCAGGAACAAATTAGCGCGAAGGAGAACTACGCATGAACGAGATCTATGTCACCGGACACCGCAATCCGGACACGGACTCCATCGTGGCCGCCATGTCCTATGCCGCCCTGAAAAACGCACTGGGCGAGAAGGAGTACGTGGCGGTGCATCTGGGGACCATCAGCGATGAGACCAACCGTATGCTGGAGCGGTTCCATTTCAAGCCGCCCCGCTGCATCCAGAATGTCCGCACTCAGGTGCAGGATCTGGATTTCGACCGCCCGCCCTGCCTGGACGCCTCCGTCACCATGGACCGCGCCTGGAAGCTGATGCGGGACCAGAAGATATCCGCCATCCCCGTGGTCAATGAGGACGGTACACTCTATGGTATGCTGTCCGCCGGCGACATCGCCACCTTCAGCCTGAACACCGTGGGCGACCCGAAGGTGGAGGAGATCCCCCTTTTCAACCTGCTCAGCGTCATCGAGGGCCGCATCATGGGCGACGGCGGCGAGCTGGTGGACAGCGTCAGCGGCACCGTGTCCATCGCCCTGCCCCAGAACTGTGAGAACCTGCTGTTCGACAGCGCGGACAGCATCGTCCTCTGCGGCAGCCAGCCGGACATGATCCGCCGCGCTCTGGATAGACAGGTGGACTGCCTGATTTTGTGCCAGACCGATGTGGAGCCGGAGTGGCTGGAGAACGCGGGGAAGACCTGCGTCATCTCCACGCCGCTGGATGCCAGCCGCGTCCACCGCCTGATCTACCAGGCCACGCCCATCAGCCGCCCCTGCGCCACGGACGACCTGATCTCCTTCCATATGGACGATTATATCGACGATGTCCGCGAGGTGGTGCTGAAGAGCCGCTACCGCTGCTACCCCGTGCTGGACGCGGAGGAGAAGGTGGTGGGCACCCTGTCCCGCTATCACCTGCTGAGGCCTCGCCGCAAGCAGGTGGTACTGGTGGACCACAACGAGCTGGCCCAGACCGTCCCGGGCATCGAGCAGGCGGAGATCCTGGGCATCATCGACCACCACCGTCTGGCGGACATCCAGACCCGCCAGCCCATCTCCGTCCGCAACGAGCCGGTGGGCAGCACCAACACCATCATCACCTCCATGTACCAGGAGCACGGCGTCACGCCCTCGCCCCACATGGCGGGCCTGATGGCCTCGGCCATCCTGTCCGACACGGTCATGTTCAAGTCCCCCACCTGCACCAAGCGCGACATCGCCATGGCCGAGCGCCTGGCCCGCATCGCCAAGGTGTCCCTGAAGGATCTGGGCCGCGAGCTGTTCAGCGGCAGCAACGACAGCAAGTCCGCCGAGGAGCTGCTGCGCAGCGACTTTAAGGAGTTCCACATCTCCGAGCAGGTGCTGGGCGTGGGGCAGATCACCTGTATTGACTCCCAGAAGCTGATGGAGCGCAAGGAGGAGCTGCTGGACGCCATGCGCAAGGTCTGCCGCACCCACAGCTACGACATGGTGATCTTGATGCTCACCGACGTGCTGCAGGAGGGCAGCCAGCTGCTGTATATCGGCAGCGACGATACCATCCGCAACGCCTTCGGCGTAGAGCCCAAGGACAACACGGTGTTCCTGCCCGGCGTCATGTCCCGCAAGAAGCAGGTCATCCCCATGCTCACTACCCTGTGGGGCTGATTCGTCCCCAACCGTACATCGCAGTCCCTCCGGCCTTGTGCCGGAGGGACTGTTTTTCACAAAAATATCCCACGCCCCGCCGTGAGATATTTTTTGTGAAAAACAGGTGCGCTCCGCCGCGCCCTGTGGTATACTGCGCATAAAGGCGTCGCGGCGTGGCCGGACGCGGAGAGGAGCAACGCCATGGAATTCTGGAAGATGAACGGCGCGGGCAACGACTTTATCGTGGTGGATGACCGGCGGAACGCCGTGCCGGACCACCGCTGGCCGGAGCTGGCCCGCACCCTGTGCCAGCGGCATCTGTCCATCGGGGCCGACGGCCTCATGGTGGTGAAGCCGCCTGTCTGCGGCGGCGATTATCGGATGCTGTTCTTCAACTCCGACGGCTCCATGGGGGAGATGTGCGGCAACGGCGCCCGCTGCATCTGCCGCTACGGCTACGAAAACGGCCTGGCCGGCGATGTGCAGCGGGTGGAGACCACCGCGGGCCTTGTCACCGGCTGGCGCATGGATCAGCGGCAGTATCGGGTGCGGCTCAACGACCCCTGCCATATCCGCCTGGACGGCAGGGCGGAGGTGGATGGCCGCACCTACGACTATGCCTATCTGGAGCTGGGCGACCCGGGCATTCCCCACGCGGCGGTGCCCATGGCGGGCTTGCGGGGCTGCGATCAGGCGGCACTGTTCCATCTGGGCCGTCAGCTCCGGTACTACAAGGACTTTCCCAAGGGCGCCAACGTCAACTTTTACGAGCTCATCGGCCCAGACCACGTGTACGAGCGCACCTACGAGCGGGGCGTGGAGGACTTCACCTACGCCTGCGGCACCGGCACCGGCTCCGTGGTGACGGTGCTGACGCTGCTGGGCAAGGTGTCCGGCAAAAACGTACAGGTGGACATGACCGGCGGGCGGCTCGTCATCGACGTGGAGCGCGACGCCGCGGGCCGCGTTGCTGACCTGTACCTCACCGGACCCACCAACGTCGTCTGCAAGGGGCAGATCACCGATGAGACGCTGCCGCCGGACAGCGATACCTGATGCGGGCCGGCTGCCGTACTATCATAGCGCCAAAGCCGCCAAACGGCCGTACTTTTCTGCATATAAAAACAGGGCAGTTCGCAGAACTGCCCTGTTTTTGCGTTTTTTCAGCTTTCCTTGTTCTGGGGATTGGGGATATTCACGGCGATGCCGTTGACCTCCACGCCCTCGTCGGCGGGGATGAGGATGTATTTCCGCCCATCGATGACCCGTGCCTCGATCATGGCACTGTACTCCGGCGACACGGAGATCTTCACCTCCGGCGTAGTGATCTGAAACTTGCCGCTTTCCATCAGGTTCCTGGCGTCCAGCGCCGCGTCGTCGCCGTACTGGCGGCGGCACTCCTCCTGAAAGGCCTCGGCCTGCCGGACGGTAGCGCCGCTGCCCGCCAGCATGTCACCCACCTCGTGGAGCGTCAGCGTCAGGGGCTGGGGGTCGCGGCTCTCCTTGTGCTCCACGATGCGCTGGCGCAGCTGCTCGTGGACGGACTGCACCACATCGTAGCTGCAATCCTGCTGCAGCGTGTCGCCCAGCGCCGTACCGAAGGCATTTTTCTGCTCCTCGGCGGACAGCGGCGGCGTCACGCGGAATACCGCGTCGATGACCTCCTGATGGATCTCAGCGGCGTTTTTGCTGTAAAACAGGGCGTTGTAGATGTTGGCGGCGCGGTCATCAAAGGCGGGGAACAGGAATCCCAGCTCCGGCGGCAGCGCGATGTGACCGGTGGACGCGCTGTGGAAGCCGCTGTTCTCATTGTTGTATTTCAGCTCCAGCGTCGGGGCTTTTACAGGGCAGATGCTGCACAGAAAGTACTGGAACACCGTGTCGGAGCCGTCGGAAAACGTCTCGTCGTCGCGGCTCTTATAGGGCACATCGTAGGTGTCGGCAGCCAGCAGGATGAGATAGTTGGTCTCGCCCATGTCCATGGCGTCGATGATGCGGCGGTACAGGGCCTCCCGGGCGTCCTTATCCTGCGCGCTGCTCTGCCGCACGGCCTGAAGCAGGCGGTGCTCGTCGCTGCCGGCCACCTGCGCCGTGGAAAATTCGATGTTGATGAGGTTTCGGCCCAGCCCGCCGGACAGAGCCTTTTTCAGCAGCCCCAGGTACATCTCCTGCTCCTCCTGGGACATGAGTCCCATGGATTCGTCGATATAGGCGATGATCTCGCGGCTGCTGTTGACGTAGCAGCCGTAGATACGGCTGATGGAATTTTTATCCAGCTTGAAGCGCCGGCGTATCTCGTTGAGCTCTTTCTGATTCATAGATGCCTCCTTACCGATGACGGGGGATATTGTACCACATCGCGGCGCGGCAGGCAACCGGCGGGAGACGTCTTTTTCACCCCACTCGAAATTCCGATCATGCCAAACAAAGGAGCGGTGGAGCGGCTGCCGGCGGTGAACATACGGGAGAAGCGGGAGCTCCTCGCCGTGGGAAAGAGGGGAGGCGGACAAGTGTATGTGCTGCCGCGTGTGACGTACATAAGAACAAAGACAGCCCCTTCGGCGCATGCCGGAGGGGCTGACTGATATTGGTGTCAGGCTTCGCGATAGCCCAGGGCGGCGGAGATCGTGGCGGCGGTGGCGCAGACCTGCTCCACTGCGCTGCGGAACTCGTCGGAATGGGTGCTGCGGAACATGCCGATAACGCCCACGGTGTAGCGCACGGTGCGGTCCACCGTGTAGACCGGCGCGGAGATGGACCGCAGGCCGATCTTGTACTCGCCGTTTTCGATGGCGAAGCCGTTGGTGCGGCAGGCGTCCACCTCCTGCAGCAGGGCGGATACGTCCGTGATGGTGTGTGGGGTAAACTGAGTCATGCTCTGGCGGCGCAGCAGCTTCGCTGCCTGGGCGCGGGGCATATAGGCCAGAAAGACCTTGCCCTGGGACGTACAGTAGATGGGCAGGCGGGCGCCGGCGTCCGACACGATGCGCAGCTTGTCCCGGGCTTCCACCTGGTCCAGGGTGATGACGCTGCCGCCCTCGCAGATGGAGAGCATCACCGATGCGCCGGTGCGCTGGGACAGATGCTCCATGTAGGGGCGGGCCACGCGGGAGATGTCCCACTTGCGCTCCACCTGGCGGCCGTACTCAAACAGGCGCAGGCCCAGGGCGTACTTGCCCTCCGGCGTCTGGGTGATGACATCATAGGCCCGCATGGTGGTCAGCAGGCCGAACACCGTGCTCTTGGGGTAGCCGGAGCACTCCGTCAGCTCCGCCAGGGTCAGGGGCTTTTCCGCCCGGCTCAGGGCCTGCAGCAGCTCCATGGCCTTGGCCACGGACAGTATGATGTTGCCGTCCACCACAATGCGTCACCTTCTTTCCCCTGTATCATAGCGCACGGCGGCGGGGGCTGTCAAGGCGGAAACGCGCTTGCCAGGGGTAAGGGAGCGTGGTATACTGCGGATACCTTTCCAGATAAGGAGAACGTACCATGGCGGAGATCATGATGGCCTTTGCACCCCTTGTGTTCCTGATCGTCTATGCCCTCAAGACCCGCAAAATGGCGGACGCCATGATATTGGCCACGCTGCTGGCCATGGTGCTGCTGCACCGGCAGCACTTTCTCACCGGCGCCATCGACGCGCTGTACGGTGCGCTGTCCAACTCGTCGTACCAGTTCGTGCTGTGCATCACCATCGGCTTCGGAGGCATGATTACCCTGTTTCAGGAGTCCGGCGCCCTCATGGGCTTCCGCGACCTGCTGCTGGCGGTGGGGGCGTTCCCCAAGGTGGGGGCGCTGAAGCGTGCCTACCGGCGGGTGGGGAGCGACGGTCCCGCGTTTGAGCGGGACGAGAAGGCGGAGAAGCTGGTGGACGTCGCCGACGTGGACGAGAGCCGCGCGTCCTCGGCGTGGAACGCCGTGCCGCCGCTGGCGTTTCTGCTGGTGGGGGCCACGGTATTTGCCGTAGGCGGCTGCTGGGTGGTGATGACCATCGCCATCCCCGTGTTCGTGCCGCTGGCCCTGTCCATGGGCGTGACGGCGCCCGTCATCATCGCCGCCGTCATGAGCGGTATCGGTCTGGGATACAGCACCTGCTTCTACGCCGACGCAGTGTTTATGACCACAGCGGGCACCGGCGTGTCCAACATTACCATCATCAAGGCCACGCTGCCTTATGCCGCAGGCGCTGCGGCTGGGTTTCTGCTGTGCGGGATACTGGTGTGAGAGAGCCTGCGGGGCGCTTCCGGCGGGAAGCGCCCCTTCACATTCTTTACGGAGCCTTAACTTGGCGGGCGGCGGGGGATATGCTATAATAAAACATCTTTACAAAAAGGAGGCATTGCACATCTATGGATACTGACGGCGGTGACTACCCCTATGACCACTTGAACTGCCATCTGTTTTTGCCTGCATATCTGCCCCGCGTCCTGCGGAGCGGACGTGCTTTTTTGCGCTTGTAGGGGCGCTTTTGCGGCGTAAAAAACAGAGACGACAGAAAAGGAGTTACATAGCTTGTCAACAACGACCTGTATCATCATGATGGCGGTATGCCTGGCGCTGTCCGCCTATTTTTCGGCCACGGAGACGGCCTTTTCCTCCGCCAACACCACGCGCCTGCGGGCCATGGCGGAGAAGGGCAGCAGGAACGCGGCGCTGGCATGCCGCCTGCTGGAGAAGTACGACCGGCTGCTGTCCACCATCCTTATCGGCAACAATATCGTCAACATCGCCACTGCGTCCATCGGCACCGTGCTGTTCGTGCGGCACTACGGGGAGGCGGGAGCCACCATCTCCACCGTGGTGGTGACGGTGGTGGTGCTGATCTTCGGCGAGATCTCCCCCAAGAGCATCGCCAAGGACTGCGCGGAGAAATGCGCCGCGCTGTCGGCACCCATTCTGCAGGTGCTCATCTGGGTGCTGACGCCGCTGAACGCGATGTTCGCCCTGTGGAAGAAGCTGCTGAGCCGCGTGTTCCGGCTGAACGGCGACAGCAAAATGTCCCAGGAGGAGCTGCTGCTGTTGGTGGACGAGGTGCAGCAGGAGGGCAGTATCGACCGTGACGAGGGCGAACTGCTGAAAAACGCCATTGGCTTTTCCGAGCAGACGGCGGAGGACATTCTCATCCATCGGGTGGATCTGACGGCGCTGCCCATCACCGCTGCGAAAGAGGAGGCGGCAGAGCTGTTCACCCGAACGAAATACTCCCGCCTGCTGGTGTATGAGGGGTCCATCGACCACATCCTGGGCACCATCCACCGCAAGGACTTCTACGTGGGCTGCGGCGTGACGGAGAAGCCGCTGGCGGACATCGTGGTGCCGCCGGTGTTTGCGCTGGAGAGTGAGCCCATCCGGCAGCTGCTGAAAAAGCTGCAGCAGGCCAAGACCCACGTGGCGGTGGTGCTGGACGAGTGCGGCGGCACCTGCGGCATCGTCACCATGGAGGACATTTTAGAGGAGCTGGTGGGCGAGATCTGGGACGAGCACGAGCAGGAGGAGACACCGGTGCGGCGGCTGGGACCCGACAGCTGGGCCGTGGACGCGGGCATGGATCTGGAGGACTTCGCCGCGCAGTTCCACATCAAGACCGACTCGGAGATGGTGTCCGTCAGCGGCTGGGTCATGGAGCAGTTCGGACGGGTGCCGGAGCAGGGTGACAGCTTCGACTGCGGCGGCCTGCATGTGGAGGTCACGCAGGTGGAGAACCACCGCATCGGCGCGGTGCACGTCACGGCGCCGGCCGGACAGGACGCGCCGCAGCAGGCGGCGGGATAACGGAAAAAAGAGGAGCATGCGGGGCATGCTCCTTTTTTTGGCGGGACGATTCCTCTTTTTTTGCAGAGGCATCAAAAAAATCGTCAGAATGGCAAAAAATATTTGAGATTGGCGGGGCGGACGTGGTATACTGTGTTTGATAAGCGCTCTCGGAGCGCTCTGCGCCGCGGGAAGCGCGGCGGGCAGAAGGAGGACCTACCATGCGAAAGATCCAGTCCAGCCAGCAGGCATTGTTCCAATTCCGCGGTATCCCGCCGGTGGGGATGGCCATCTCCATGGCACTGCAGCATCTGGTGGCCATGGTCGTGGGGTGCGTGACACCGGCCATCATCATCGCCCACGCCGCAGGCCTGCCCCAGAGCCAGCGGGTGCTCCTCATCCAGGCGTCGCTGGTGATGTCCGCCGTCACCACGCTGCTGCAGCTTTTTCCCATCGGGGGACGGTTCGGCGCGGGACTGCCGGTGATCTTCGGCGTCAGCTTCGCCTATCTGCCCAGCATGCAGGCCATCGTCTCCGGCCACGGCGGGCTGTCCGCGGTGGCGGGGGCCATGATCGTGGGCGGCGTCATCGCCACGCTGGTGGGCATCTTCATCAAGCCCATCCACAGGCTGTTCCCGCCGGTCATCACCGGCACGGTGGTGTTCACCATCGGCCTTTCCCTGTACCCCACGGCCATCAACTACATGGCCGGCGGCACTGGCAATACCTACGCCTCCGTGGTGGAGGAGCGGGGCCTCACCGAGGCGCTGGTCTATGGCTCGTGGCAGAACTGGGCCATCGCGGCGTTCACGTTGACGGTGGTGCTGGTGCTGACCAACCACGGAAAGGGCATCTGCAGGCTGGCATCCATTCTGCTGGGCATCCTGGCGGGTTACGCAGCGGCGTTCATCGCGGGGATGGTGGACCTGTCCGGCATCGGCGAGGCGGCATGGTTCTCCCTGCCGCAGCTGCTGCCCTTCGGCATCACGTTCGAGCCATCCGGCTGTATCGCGCTGGGGCTGCTGTTCGCCATCAATTCCATCCAGGCCATCGGCGACCTGACGGCCACCACGGTGGGCGGCATGGATCGCCAGCCCACGGACCGCGAATTGCAGGGCGGCATCGTGGCCTACGGCGTCAGCAATATCCTGACGGCGCTGCTGGGCGGTCTGCCCACGGCCACGTATTCCCAGAACGTGGGCATCGTGGCCACCAACAAGGTGGTGAACCGGTGGGTGTTCGCCCTCACCGGCGGGTTCCTGCTGCTGGCGGGCGTGGTGCCCAAGTTCTCCGCCGTGCTGACCACCATCCCCCAGTGCGTGCTGGGCGGGGCCACGGTGGCGGTGTTCTCCACCATCGCCATGACTGGCATGAAGCTCATTGCGGCGGAGGGCATCACGGCGCGGAACACCACCATCGTGGGGCTGTCTGCGGCGCTGGGCGTGGGCATCTCCCAGGCCTCTGCGGCGCTGGAGCAGTTCCCCGAGGCCGTCACCACCATCTTCGGCAAGTCGCCGGTGGTCATTGCCACGCTGATGGCGGTGCTGTTGAATCTGGTGCTGCCGCGGGAGGAAAAATAACGAAAAAAGAGACGGCACAGCCGTCTCTTTTTTATGCGTCGGTGAGCTCCAGTACCACGGGGCAGTGGTCGCTGCCGGTGATCTCCGGCCAGATGTCGGCGTTTTTGACGCGAGGCATCAGACGCTGGGACACGATGAAGTAGTCGATGCGCCATCCGGCGTTGTTTTCCCGGGCGTGGAAGCGGTAGCTCCACCACGAATAGGCGCCGGTGCGGTCGGGGTACAGGGCGCGGAAGGTGTCCACAAAGCCGCTGGAGAGCAGACGGGTCATCTTGGCGCGCTCCTCGTCGGAGAAGCCGGGGTTCATCCGGTTGGATTTGGGATTCTTCAGGTCGATCTCCTGATGAGCCACGTTCAGGTCGCCGCAGTACACCACCGGCTTTTTGACGTCCAGCTCCAGGAGGTAGTCGCGGATGTCATCCTCCCAGGCCATGCGGTAGTCCAGACGGGCCAGCTGGTCCTTGGAGTTGGGGGTGTAGCAGCAGACCAGATAAAAGCTGTCGTACTCGGTGGTGATGACGCGTCCCTCGTGGCGGTGTACGTCATCCCCGAAGTCGTAGGTCACGGACAGGGGCTGGCGGCGTGTGAACACGGCGGTGCCGGAGTAGCCGGCTTTGTCAGCGCTGTTCCAGAAGCGGTAGTAGCCCTCCAGCGGGAAATCGGCCTGCTCCGGCCGCATTTTCGTCTCCTGCAGGCAGATGACATCGGCATCGGCCAGGGCGCAGAAGTCCAGAAAGCCCTTGTTCAGGCAGGCCCGCAGGCCGTTGACGTTCCATGAGATCAATCGCATGACGGAAGCTCCTTATCTTATCAGCCGGACGCAGGAGATGTCCGGCGGGAGGGCTGCGGCGAAGGTGTCGCCGTCGGACAGGCTGCCCACGATGCAGCCGTAGTGGGTGGGGACGGCAGCTTGCGGGCGGATGCAGGCGGCCAGCGCCGCCGCCTCCCGGGCCGTCATGGTGTAGGTGCCGCCCGCCGGCAGGAACGCCGCGTCGCACCGGACAGCCCGGGCCTCCGGCGTGTCGTCGGTGTCGCCGGCCACGTAGAACCGCAGACCGTCCACCGTCACCACATAGCCCACCCAGTTGTTGGCGCGGGGGTGGAACTTTTTGTTCAGATTGTAGGCGGGCACCGTCTCGAAGGTCACGCCCCGTACCTCGTACCGCGCCCCGGGGCGCACCGGCATCAGCTGCCGGGCGGCGAAACCCGTATCCAGCGCTGCCTGGCGACAGCTCTCCGGCAGCACCAGCACGGCGTCCGGCTTCATGACGCGGCGGATGTCGTCGGGGGACAGGTGGTCACTGTGGCTGTGGGTGACGAAGATGACATCGCCGTCGTGGGGTTCCGCCGCTACGCGGTAGGGGTCGAACCACAGCACCGTGTCGCCGCCGCAGCGGATGCTGCTGTGGCAGTTGATGGAAAAACGCGCGAGCTGGTCCATAAAGCACCTCCTGAATGGCTTCTGACACCATTGTAGCCTGCGGCGGAGCATCCGTCAACCGTTGCGGCGGGAAAAAAGAAACGGACGCTGTGCCGCGCCCGTCTCTTTTTAGGGGGATGTTACATGGCCACTGCCAGCTGGCCGATGTCGGAACCGGCCTGCCAGCGGGCGCAGTAGTCCTCGGTGCAGCGCTTGAAGCGGGTGAACAGCCGCTGGGCCCGCTCCTCGTCGCTGTATACCTTCCACAGCCCCGCACACTTGAAGTCGCAGGCACGGTGGTCGATGAAGCCCTGCACGTCCTCCGGCGGGTAGCTGAGAAACAGCCCCACCTCGTGGGGGAACTCACCACTTTCACGGAAGCGGCGGATGAGCTGGGCCACGCAGCGGCCGCAGCCGCCGCAGGCATAGCCCGCCTGGGTCAGGATGCGCTGGGCCAGACCGTCCTGCAGGTCGCGGTGCAGCACGGCGGGGCGGTAGAGGTATAGCAGCGCCTGCCCGTCCTTGAACCGGATGGGCAGCAGGCACAGGCCCTTGGGGACCAGCTGTCGGTTCAGCCGCCGCACGTCCGTCAGCAGCGCCTCGCGGTCGTCGCAGGGGCAGGGAAACAGACTGCCCGTTTTGATGCCCGCCAGCGTGGGCGCACCCTGCCTGATCAGGATCTCCTCTGACATACCGTTCCTCCTTTATCTCGCTGCATGCTGTTAGTGTGCCGCAGAATGTGTGACCCATACACAGTTAAGGCAATCTAACTAATGGAATATGAAAAAACCTGCCGCGCAGGAAGTTAAATGACTTTAACTGCATTGTACCATAGCGCGCTGCGGCTGTCAAGCCCGGGATGGACAGCAGATCTTCGAATGGTACGCCCGCGTCCGGCGCAGGCAAAAGCGGGGCGCAGGGCGCGAAAAAGGAGCCTGCCGCAGGCAGGCTCCTTTTGGATACCGCTCAGAATTGGAACACGACGCCCACAACGGCGCTGGCCAGAATGAACCAAATGGGGTGCAGGTTTTTGGTGAATTTGACCCAATGGGTCAGTACCAGCAGTACGGCGGCCAAAGCGATGGCCTTCCAGTTGAAGAATGCCAGGCCCGCCGCTCCGGTGTTCACCATGGCGATGAGCACCACGGAGATGCCCGCCGCCGCCACCAGCGCGGTAGAGGCGGGGCGCAGGCCGTAAAACGCGGCGCTGACCCACTTGCTGTCGCGGAACGCCTTCAGGAAGGCGGCGACGATGAGGATAACGATGACCGACGGCGTTATCAGACCCAGTGTGGCGATGAGCGCGCCGCCGACGCCGCCGGTGCTGAAGCCCACGTAGGTGGCCATGTTGACGCCGATGGGACCTGGGGTGGACTCGGACACCGCCAGCATGTCTGCCAGCTGGGCGCGGGTGAACCAGCCGGTGCGGTCGGCCATATCCTGCAAAAAGGGGAGGGTGGCCAGACCGCCGCCCACGGCGAACAGGCCCGTCTTGAAAAATTCCCAGAAAAGTTGCAGATAAAGCATCATTTCGCCCTCCTGATCAGATTTTGAATGACGATACCGCACAGAGCGGCGGCCGCCACAAAGATCACGGGGGACAGATCCGTCAGCAGCGAAGCCGCCAGCACCGCCGCAAAGATCAGGGCGGCGGGCCAGTCCTTGACGGAGCCCTTCAGCAGCTTCAGCGTGGCATTGAAGATCAGCACGCACACGCACGCGCGGATGCCGGAGAAGGCGTGCTGCACCCAGTCCAGATGGGAGAAGCTGTTAATGACGCCGGCCAGCACCGTGATAATGAGAAGGGAGGGGAACACGATGCCCAGCGTGGCCACGATGCCGCCCACGACGCCCCGCTGCTTCTGGCCCACGAAGGTGGCGGTATTGACGGCGATGATGCCCGGGGTACACTGGCCGATAGCGAAATAGTCCACCAGCTCCTCATCGGTGGCCCAGCCCTTGTTCTCCACCACCTCCCGCTGGAGGATGGGCAGCATGGCCATGCCGCCGCCGAATGTCATGACGCCCACCTTGGCGAAGGTGAGGAACAGTTCCCATAATAATTTCACAAGATCACCTCATTCAGAATATCCATAGAGTCCGCGGACCGATACCTCGCCGCCTCGCAGCGTCTCCTCCGAGCCGTCGTCATACCGTACCGTCAGGCCGTATTGCGGGTCGATCCCCTCGGCGACGGCGCCGCGAATCGCGCCGTCGCGTGTCAGGCGCACCCGCTGGCCGACGTTGACGCAGCGGGCGCAGTAGTCCTCCCGCCACAGGTTGGGGCAGGGGAGGGCGCTGTCGTGGAGCGCCGCCAGCTGCGCCGTCAGGGCCTGGGCTAGGGCGTCACGGGATACATCGCCCTTCAGCTCCATCCGCAGAGAGGTAGCGATGGCGGCTACGTCGGGGGAGAAATCGGCGGCGGTCTGGGAGACATTGACGCCGATGCCCACGATGACCCAGTCCGGCGTACCGTCGGGCCGGAAGGCGGATTCCGTCAGGATGCCGCAGACCTTTTTGCCGCCCAGCAGCAGGTCGTTGGGCCATTTGATGCCGCAGTGCAGGCCGCAGACCTCCTCAATGGCGCGGCACACGGCCACTGCCGCCAGCGGCGTGACCATGGGCAGCGTGTCGGTGCGCAGGCCGGTGCGCCACAGGACGGACAGGTACAGGCCCAGCCCCGGGGGAGACTGGAAGCTGCGGCCCATGCGGCCGCGGCCCGCTGTCTGGCAGTCCGCCGTCACCACGGCGTTGACGACGCCCTCCGCGGCCAGCCGCCTGCACTGGGTATTGGTGGAGTCCACCGCGTCGTAATGGTACATGGAAACGTCCATAGCACACCTCCTTATCCATGGTATAGTACCACGATTCGGCGCCGATGTAAATGGCGATACCCGCTGATGCCTGACAGCAGCGGAGACGGCGGGCTTGTGAGATGTGACAAAGAAAAAGCGGGAATTTTGGCGGTTTCTTGGCAAAGAAATGTATTGCTTTTCGCCGGAGCGGCCCGTATAATAGGCGAGACGAGCAGAGAGGAGGGACTGCCATGACCTGCAAGAATGTGACGAAGAAGCGGAAGGCGGCTCCCACTGTTTCCATTTTTAATTTTAATAGTGTTTCCTTTGACCGGTGATTTTTTCACCGGCCATTTTTTTGAGTTTGCAAGCAAGTGGAAATAAACGTAAGAAGAAAGAGAGGAACTGTCACATGAACAAAAAACTCGGACAAGATGCCATCTACGACGCTCGGGAGCTGGGCATCCCGCGGATGCTGCTGCTGGGCCTCCAGCACCTGTTCGCCATGTTCGGCGCCACGGTACTGGTCCCCATCCTGGTCAGCGGCTATGGCCTGCCCCTGTCTATCCAGACAACGCTGCTGTTTGCCGGTATCGGCACGCTGCTGTTCCACGTCTGCACCAAGTTTAAGGTACCCGCCTTCCTGGGCTCCTCCTTCGCCTTTCTGGGCGGCTTCCAGGCGGTAGCCAATCTGGACAGCGGCAAGTTCGCCGCCATGACCGGCGAGGAGAAGCTGCCCTACGCTCTGGGCGGCGTGGTGGTCGCGGGTCTGCTGTATCTGGTGCTGGCACTGCTGTTCAAGCTGGTGGGCGCCAAGAAGGTCATGCGGTTCTTCCCCCCCATTGTCACCGGCCCCATCATCATCCTCATCGGTCTGAACCTGTCCGGCACCGCCGTGACCAACGCCTCCACCAACTGGTGGCTGGCCCTGTGCGCCATCGCCATCATCATCGTCGCCAATATCTGGGGCAAGGGCATGATCAAGATCATCCCCATCCTGCTGGGTGTGGTGGGCAGCTACATCGTGGCGCTGATCTTCCATCAGGTGGACTTCACGGAGGTCGCCAGCGCCGACTTTGTGGGCCTGCAGAAGTTCGTCATCGCCAAGTTTGACATTACCTCCATCCTGGTGATGGCCCCCATCGCCATCGCCGCCATGATGGAGCACATCGGCGACATCTCCGCCATCTCCTCCACCACCGGCAAGAACTTCATCGAGGACCCGGGCCTGCACCGCACCCTGCTGGGCGACGGTCTGGCCACCGCCTTCGCCGGTATGTTCGGCGGCCCTGCCAACACCACCTACGGCGAGAACACCGGCGTGCTGGCACTGAGCCGCGTGTACGATCCCCGGGTCATCCGTCTGGCCGCACTGTACGCCATCATCCTCAGCTTCTCCCCCAAGTTTGACGCGCTGGTCAACTCCATCCCCACTGCCATCGTGGGCGGCGTCAGCTTCGTCCTCTACGGTATGATCTCCGCCGTGGGCGTGCGCAACGTGGTGGAGAACAAGGTGGATCTCACCAAGTCCCGCAACCTCATCATCGCCGCCGTCATCTTCGTGTGCGGTCTGGGCTTCGCCTCCACCGGCGGCATCACCTTCACCGTGGGCAGCGCCGACATCACCCTGACCGGTCTGGCTATTGCCGCACTGGCGGGCGTCATCCTGAACGCCATCCTGCCCGGCAACGACTACGAGTTCGGCAAGAGTGTCGAGGGCGACGCCAGCGCCGACCTGGGCAGCTATTAAGAGACTGCGCGGAAGCGATACATACAAAAAAGGACCGGCTCGCGGAGCCGGTCCTTTTTTGCGCGCAGACAGAAAATAGCCAGACAGCGAAACAGCCGCCGTCCGAAGACCGGACGGCGGCTGCTGCCGTTGAGTTTATTCGGCGCTCTCCTCCGGCTCCGCCGGACGGTCGGTACGGCCATACAGCACGGTCATGCGGCGGATGCGCTCCGCCAGCTCCGGCGTCAGCTCGCCGGGCAGCAGACGCCACTGCCAGTTGCCGCTCTGGGTGCCGGGGGTGTTCATGCGGTGCCCCTCGCCAAGGCCCAAATAGTCCTGCATCTGGGCCACGAACAGCTCCGCGACGCTGCTCATGCCGCCGCGGATGACGCCCCAGTGGAAGCCCTCCTGCTCCGTCAGGGCCAGGTAATCCCGGGCGTAGGCGATGTCCTCCGGCTTGGCCTCCTGCCGCCACAGGGTCAGGGGGCTGTTGTCGTGGGTGCCGGTGTAGCAGATGCAGTGCTCCGTGTAGGTGTGGGGCAGGTAGTTGCTGGTGTCGCGGGAGTCGAAGGCGAACTCCAGCACCTTCATCCCGGGCCAACCGGATTCGTGCAGCAGCTGCTGGACGCTGGGGGTGGGGTAGCCCAGATCCTCGGCGATGAACTCCAGCTGGGGGAACCAACCGTTGAGACGGCCCACCAGATCCATGCCCGGGCCCTTGACCCATTTGCCGTTCTTGGCCGTGGTCTCGCCGTAGGGTACCGCCCAGTAGCTGTCGAAGCCGCGGAAGTGGTCGATGCGGATGACATCGAACAGCTTGCCGCTGCCGTCGATGCGGCGTATCCACCAGCCGAAGCCGTCCTCGCGCATGCGGTCCCAGTTGTACAGCGGGTTGCCCCACAACTGGCCATCGGCGCTGAAGTAGTCTGGCGGTACGCCGGACACCGCCTTGGGAACCAACGTGTCGTCCAGCTGGAAAAACTCCGTCTCCGCCCACACGTCGGCGGAGTCCATGGCCACGTAGATGGGCAAATCGCCGATGATGCGGATGTTCAGCCCGTGGACGTAGTCCCGCAGGCGCTCCCACTGCTGGAAGAACAGATATTGCAGGTAGGTGAAGAAATTCACGTCCTCCTGCAGCAGCGCACGGTACTTCTCCAGCGCGCCCTCCTGCCGCAGGCGGATGTCGTCAGGCCACTCCGTCCACGCCTTCATGCCGAAATGGCGCTTGCAGGCCATGAACAGGGCGTAGTCCGGCAGCCAGCGGGCATTGGCCGCGACGAAGGCGGCCACCGCCTCGCTGTCCCGCTTCCAGCCACGCTGGAACGCCTTGTGCAGCAGGTCAAACCGCTTCTCGTAGATGCGGCCGTAGTCCACGTGGCGGGCGTCGCCGCCCCACTTGCAGCGGCTGCACTCGCTCTTGGTCAGCAGGCCGTCGGCGATGAGCAGCTCGGGGTCGATGAAATAGGGATTGCCCGCGTAGGCGGAAAAGCTCTGGTACGGCGAATCGCCATAGCTGGTGGGCCCCAGCGGCAGCATCTGCCAGTAGCGCTGGCCCGCCGCCTGCAGGAAGTCCGCGAAGTCGTAGGCCGCCTGTCCCAGCGTGCCGATCCCGTAGGGGGAGGGCAGGGAGGAGATGGCCATCAGAATACCACTGGAACGTTTCATAGCAGTACGTCACTTTCTTTCAGAGATCAACAGAGTTACGCGGGGCGGGCGAAATGCCCGCCCCGCTGTATAGACCGATGTGCAGTTAGCCCTTGACGGCGCCGGCGGCCACACCCTTGATGATGTGCTTCTGGCACAGCAGGTAGAACACGATGACCGGCAGGATGCTCAGCAGGATCAGCGCCATGGTAGCGCCCATATCCACCTGACCGTAGCTGCCCTTCAGGTGCTGGATGACGATGGGGATGGTCATATACTTGGTGCGGTCCAGTACCAGGTACGGCAGCAGGAAGTCGTTCCACACCCACATGATCTCCAGCACGCCCACAGAGATGAACGTAGGCTTCATCATGGGCAGCACCACCAGGAAGAAGGTGCGCAGCGGGCCGCAGCCGTCAATGACGGCGGCCTCCTCGATCTCCAGCGGGATGGACTTCACGAAGCCGGAGAACATGAACACCGCCAGGCCCGCGCCGAAGCCCAGATAGATGACGGGGATGGTCCACGGCGTGTCCAGATGCAGCTTGTTGGCGGTACGGGACAGGGTGAACATCACCATCTGGAACGGCACCACCATGGAGAACACGCACAGGTAGTACACGATCTTGCTGACCAGACTGCCCACGCGGGAGACGTACCACGCCGCCATGGAGGTACACAGCAAAATCAGCGCCGAGGATACCAGCGTAATGAACAGGCTGTAAAACACGGCCTTAACGAAGGGGTAGTTGCCGAAGGTCATGCCCTTGACGTAGTTCTGGAAGCCCACAAAGCTGTCGGCATTGGGGAGGGCAAATGTCTCCGTATTCACGGCGGCGTTGCTCTTGAAGGAGTTCATCAGCACGATGAGGATAGGCAGCAGGTAGACGATGCAGATAACTGCGAACGCCACGGTCATCGCCATTTTGCCGCGCTCGTGTTTCTTGGAAAGACTGGTCTGCATTACTGCTGCACCTCCTTCTTACGGGTCGCCTGGAGCTGGATGAGGCCGATCACAGCCACAAGGATGAAGAATACCACGGCCTTGGCCTGCCCCACGCCGCGGTTGTTGCCGCCGCCGGAGTAGAATGCGTTGTAGATGTTCAGGGCCAGCATCTCCGTGGTCTTGATGACGCTGCCGTCCGGCTGCTGCAGGAACGGGCGGCCGCCGGTGAGGGCCAGGTTCTGGTCGAACAGCTTGAAGCCGTTGGTCAGGGTCAGGAAGATGCAGATGGTGAAGGAGCTCATCATGTTGGGGATGGTGACCTTCCACAGCATCTGCCAGCTGTTGGCGCCGTCGATGCGGGCGGCCTCCAGCATGTCCTCGGGGATAGACTGCAGACCGGCGATGTAGATGATCATCATATAGCCCACCTGCTGCCAGCACATCAGGATGATGAGGCCCCAGAAGCCGTATTTGCTCTCCAGCACCACGGAGGTGTTGTACTTCACCAGAATGCCGTCGAAAATCATGGACCAGATATAGCCCAGCACGATGCCGCCGATGAGGTTGGGCATGAAGAATACCGTGCGGAACAGGTTGGAGCCCTTGATGCCCTTGGTCAGGAAGTACGCCACCGTAAAGGCCAGCACGTTGATGAACGCCACCGACACGAGGGCGAACAGTGCCGTGTACCAGAAGGCGTGGAGGAAGCTGCTGTCGGAGAAGGCCTTCACATAGTTGTCAAACCCCACCCATGTCCACTGGCTGGTGAGCTTGAACTTGCAGAAGGACAAAAACGCACCTTTCAGGAAGGGGTACAGGAACCCGATGCAAAAGGCGGCGAAGGTGGGCAGCAGAAAAAGCCACACCATCCGTTGAATGGGCCGACGGATCAGACGGCTGCTGAGTGCGGCCGCGTCACGCTTTCGATGTAATCGCTTCATTCTTTCAACTCCTGTTCTGCTGTTCTGCGGTTATTGTCATGGCGAAAGCTCTTGCCCGACCGCGTCGGACAACAGCTCACGCCACCACGGAGAAAGCGCAGGCGGGACGGGCGTAACGCCCGCCCCGCCTGTATTGTGCTGCCTCTGCGTCACAGGGACGCGGGGAACTTAGTGCTCGTTGGCGTACTGAGTTGCCCAGCCCTCCACGAAGGCGGTCTTGACATCGTCCCAGCTGCCGTTGCCGGTGGTGTACTTGCTCAGAGCGTCCACGACGGCGGCGCGCCAATCGTCAACAGCGGGAGTCCAGTTGAAGGCCCAAGTGACGGTGTAGTTGCCGTTGGCAACATACTCGTTGGCCTGTGCGAAGAACACGTTCTCGGGAGTCTTGGCGTTCTTGAAGGGGCAGGGACCAAACTGCTTGGCCAGCATGGTGGTGCCGGCGTCAGAGGTGACGACCCAGTTCATGAAGTCCAGAGTGGCCTTGATGTCCTCCTCGGAGGCGTTCTTGTTGACAGCCCAGCAGTTCTCAGTGCCGCAGCACAGACCGGCCTTGTCCTCGCCGTCCACACCGCAGTAGATGGGGATCATGGCCAGATCATCGGGGTTCATGGCGAACTTGTCAGCAGCGGTCAGGTTGCTGAACTCCCAGGTGCCGTTCTGATAGAACACGGCCTTGCCTTCGCCGAACTCAGCCTCAGCCTGATCGCCGGTAGCGGTCAGCAGGGCAGCGCCGGTGGTGGCGGAATCAGTGGTATACAGATCCCAGATGGCCTTGTAGTTGTCCAGATAAGTACCCTTGATGGTGGCGGGCTGAGCGGTGACGTTGTCATCGCGGAACTCGTAGTACAGGGGCATGTTGGCCAGATGGCCGGAGAAACGCCAGGAGGAAGAGCCGTCCAGGCCGGCGGAGGTGAAGGCATCGAAGCCCAGCTCGGAAGCGCGGGCATGGATGTCATCGGCAACGGCCTTCAGGGACTCGAAGTTGGTGATCTCGTCCAGGGAGTGGCCGGCCTTCTCCAGCAGAGCCTTGTTGACAATGATGCCGAAGGCCTCATAGCAGTAACCGATGGACACGGTCTCGCCGTCGGCGTTCTTCAGATCGAAGTCATGGGTGGTCATCTGGTTGTACACGTCGGTGCCTTCCAGATTGTAGCAGAACTCACCGTAGCTGTTGACAGCGCCCAGGTTGCCCACCTGGAACATGGTGGGAGCGGTGTCCTTGTCCATCTCGGCGGTCAGGGTGGTGTCGTACTGGCCGGAAGCGGCGGTGACGACCTTGACGGGCACGCCGGTCTCCGCGGTGTAAGCGGCGGCCAGGGTCTGCCAAGCGGCATCGGACTCGGGCTTAAAGTTCAGATAGTACACACTGCCGGTGGCAGTGGTATCGCCGTCGCCATCACCAGTGTTGGCATCGGGCTGCTTCTGCTCACCGCAGGCTACCAGGGACAGAGCCATCACAAGAGCCAGAAGCATGCAAAGAAACTTCTTCATGTTTGATTACTCCTTCAAAAAAATTATTTTCACGCCGTTTCCGGCACAAAAACCGCATCAAATATCCTGTACGGAGCCGCCCTGCCGCAGCCGGGTAGGCAGCACCTCACAGCAGTGGGCGCCGTGGCCATGGATAAGACCCAGCAGGATCTGGGCGCTGCGCTGCCCCATCTCCTCCATGGGCTGGCACAGGGTGGTCAGCGGCGGCTCGATGTAGGCGGACAGCTCCAGCCCATCGATGGCAATGACGGAGCAGTCCTGCGGCACGGCACGTCCCTCGTCCCGCAGGGCCCGCATGGCGCCGATGGCCATGGAGTCGGCTATGGCGAACAGCGCCGTGAATTCCGCACCCTGCCGCAGCTTTTCGCAGACGGCCTCGTAGGCGTCCCGGATGTCAAAGCTACCGGCGCACATCACCAGTTCGGGGTCCAGGGGGATGCCGTGGGCGGCCAGGGCCTTGCAGTAGCCCTGATACCGCAGCTGGCTGATGGACTGGTCGTCCGGCCGGCAGATCAGCGCCGCAATGCGTCGGTGTCCGTGGTCGTAGAGGTGATCCACAGCCTGCTGGGCCGCTTCCTCATCGGCGATGGACACAGCGGAGTACTCGCCGATGCGCAGGGTACCGTATTGATTGGAGTAGGAGCAGCACACATAGGGCACGTTCAGCATAGCCAGATCCTCGGGGGAGTAATCCAGCCGCCCGCCCAGAAAAATGATGCCCCGCAGCCGCTTTTCCCGCTCCATGACGGCGGCGCGCTGTACCTCATCGCCGCAGGAGGGGATCTGCTGCATCACCAGAGAAAAGCCGGCGTCGGTGACGGTCTTTTCAATGGCCTGAATGATGTCCGTGTAGAACGGATTGGATACGCCGCGGACCACCAGCCCGATGGACTCGGATTTGGTCCGGACCAGATCCCGGGCGCTGTTATTGGGAATGTAGTTGCTGTCCTTAATGGCGGCCCGGACCTTCCGGCGCACCTCATCGCTGACGTCCGGACGGTCATTGAGCACGCGGGATACGGTGCTGACGCTGACGCTGCACTGTTTAGCGATGTCCTTGATCGTCATGCCGATGGTCCTTCCTGTCGTACTGTGGCAAAAAGCGGCGTTTTCGGTAACCTTTCCGGAAACGTTACCGCTTCGATATTGCCATCTTAGCGGCTTTGCTCGTGAAAGTCAATCGTTTTTTGTATTTTTGACGAAACGCACATAGAAAATGCGTCTTTTCTTGTGAAAATAACGAGAGGCGCGCCGCGCGGCACGCCTCTTGAACGTATCTGCTATTGTGTACTGTCCAATTCCTCCAGCAGGCTTGTCAGCTGGCTCTCCCCCAGTACGCGGACGCCGTGCCGCCGCAGCAGCGCCGCCGCCGTGCCCCAGCCCTCCGTCACCGTGCCGGTGAATGTGCCGTCGTAGATGACCCCGCTGCCGCAGGAGGGACTGCGCTCCTTCAGTACCGCCGTGGTGCAGCCATACAGCTCTGCCAGGCGCAGGGCCTCCTCCGCGCCGCGTCGGTACTGGGCCGTCACGTCCGCGCCCAGGGAGCTCACCACCCGCTCCCCCTGCCGCTCCGAGGGGGCACGGGGCGTGGGCAGCCCGCCCAGCTGCTCCGGACAGACAGGCACTGCCAGACCCTGCCGCGCCAGCTCCTGCGCCAGCGGGTGGGGCTTGCTTTTCCCATCGTAGCGGCAGGCGCAGCCCAACAGGCACGCGCTGATCAGGATCATACCGCCAGCTCCTTTCCGTCCAGCGCCGCATAGACCAGCGTCTCGCCCTGATATTGCAGCTTCAGGGAGAAAAACGGCGTGTCCGGATGGCGGATAAGGTCCAGAAAGATCTTGTCCCCCGCCCACTGGGGCAGCGCCGCCAGCGCGTCCTTGTGCAGCCATTCCAGTACGCCCTCGTTGCAATCCTGTACCGTACCGGTCCAGCCGGTAGCGGTGAACAGGTGCATGTACTCGCCCTCCCATCGGTCGGACACGAAGGTGACCACACCGCGGTAGCGGTAGTCTGTCAGTGTCAGGCCCGTCTCCTCCAGCGTCTCGCGGCAGACGCACTCCTCGGGGCTCTCGTCCTCCTCGCACTTGCCGCCCACGCCGATCCACTTGTCGCGGTTCAGATCGTTCTCCTTCTTGACGCGGTGGAGCATCAGGTATTCCCCCTGCGGGTTCTCAATATAGCAAAGTGTGGTGTTTTTCATGGTTCCTCCTGAAATACGATCTCGTCGTAGCCCGTCTCATCGTCCTGCTCCACGCCGCAGCGCCAGCCGTCCGGCTCCAGCAGCACCAGCTCGCAGGTGGTGTTGATGATCGTGCCCTCCATCAGATGCCCACCCAGGGTGGACAGATCCTCCCGCGCCAGAGCAATGTGCAGGTGGCACCGCGCCGCGCTGACCGTCCCGTTGAGGGACACGATCTCGCAGGGCTCGGCGATGTGCCGCACGGTGACGCCGGAGGCATCCCGCACCCGCGCCTCCGTGACGCAGCCTACGCCGGACAGCACCACGGCGCAGCGCAGGCCCTCCCGCGCCGCCAGCTGCCGGATGGACAGCAGCAGATCGTCGCCCCGCCGCAGCCGCAGGCAGATACTTCGCATACAGCATTCCTCCCGTTTACTTCTGACGCATCATAGTATATAATGTCGGGGAGCACAATGCAACCCATACCTGCGGAGGAGATGTTATGTCAACTATAAAACCCGGGCGCTACCGCCATTTCAAGGGCATGGAATACCAGGTCATCGGCACGGCCCGCCACTCCGAGACGCTGGAGGAGATGGTGGTGTACCGCGCTCTGTACGGCGACGGCGGCCTTTGGGTGCGGCCCGCCGCCATGTGGTCGGAGCAGGTGGAGCGGGACGGCTATCGCGGCCCCCGCTTTGCGCCGGTGGAGGAGGACGCATGACGGACTACACGGTGATCCGTTCCCGCCGCCGCACCATGGCGCTGGAGGTGACGCGGGAGGGCGCGGCGCTGGTTCGGGCGCCCTACGCCGCATCGGACGCGGCCATCGCCCGCTTCGCGGCGCAGCACCAGGCGTGGCTGGAAAGCCACATAGCCCGCCGTCAGGCGTATCTGGCGTCCCACCCCGTCCCATCGCCCCAGCAGGCGGAGGCATGGCGGCAGCAGGCGAAGGCGGTGCTGCCGCAGCGGGTGGCCTATTGGGCCCGGCGCATGGACGTACAGCCCGCAGGCATCACCATCACCGCCGCCCGCACGCGGTTCGGCAGCTGCTCCGGCAAGAACCGGCTCAGCTTCTCACTGTACCTGATGGCCTATCCGGCGGCGGCCATCGAGTACGTGGTGGTCCATGAGCTGGCCCACATCCGGCACCACGACCACTCGCCGGCGTTCTACGCGGAGGTGGAGCGCTATCTCCCCGACTGGCGCGCCAGACGGGAACTGCTGAAAAACTAAAATAGAGAGAAGCCCTGCGCAGCAGGGCTTCTCTCTATTTTTGCGTGTCGGACAGATACAGTTCCTCCGCTTGCTGCTGTGCGGCAGCCAGCTGGACCATGGCCTGTTGGACCGCTCCGGCGGAGAGGTCTTGCAGCGCGTCGGTGATGGCGTTGAACAGCAGCGTATACATCTTTTGATAGGACATTCTGGACCTCATGATGCGTCAAAACTTCGTCATTCGCACATAAAAGTATAATATGCCGCTATTATTTTGTCAATACTTCGTCATGGAGGCGGCAATATGAAGGACCACCTGAGCCGATACACGCTGCGCGTGGAGCAGATCCTGCTGGACAAACTGGGCTATATCGCGGAATACGAGGGCCGCACCAAGAACCGCGAGTTGGAGCAGATGATCAAAAAGCGTATTGCGGACTTTGAAAAGGAGCACGGCGAGATCCGTCCGGAATGACCAAAAAAGAGCCCCATCCGTCGGGATGGGGCTCTTTGCCGTCTTGTTACCACTCCAGATTCTTTTCTGTCTCCTTGCTGAACACGTGGGCCACATTGCCGCCGAAGATCATGTTGACCTCGCTGCCCATGGGGAAGTGGGCGGCGTTGCCGTTGGTGGGCACGATGACCACCACGTCATGGCCGTTGGCGGAGATGTGCAGGTGTACGGACGAGCCCATCAGCTCGCTGACATCTACCTTGCCCTTGACGCCATCGGCGCACAGCATGATATGGTCGGGGCGGACACCCAGCACCACGTCCTGTTCCGCTACATCCTTGGCGGCGAGGCGGGCCTGCTTGTCCTCGGCCAGCTCCACGGTGATGCCGTCCAGCGTCACGGCGTACTTGCCGTTCTGCTTGATGAGCCGCGCATCGAACAGGTTCATCTGGGGCGTACCGATAAAGCCGGCCACGAACAGGTTGGCGGGGTGATCGAACACCTCCTGGGGCGTACCGATCTGCTGGATAAAGCCGTCCTTCATGATGACGATGCGGTCGCCCAGCGTCATGGCCTCGGTCTGGTCGTGGGTCACGTAGACAAATGTGGTGTCGATGCGCTGGCGCAGCTTGATGATCTCGGCGCGCATCTGATTGCGGAGCTTGGCGTCCAGGTTGGACAGCGGCTCGTCCATCAGGAACACGGCGGGGTCGCGGACGATGGCGCGGCCGATGGCCACACGCTGGCGCTGGCCGCCGGACAGAGCCTTGGGCTTGCGGTCCAGATACTGGGTGATGTCCAGGATCTCCGCAGCCTCGCGGACTTTCTTGTCGATCTCATCCTTGGGGGCCTTCTTCAGCTTCAGGGAGAAGGCCATGTTCTCATACACGGTCATGTGGGGATACAGGGCATAGTTCTGGAACACCATGGCGATGTTGCGGTCCTTGGGCTCCACATCATTCATCAGCTTGTCGCCGATCCACAGCTCGCCGGAGGTGATGTCCTCCAGACCCGCGATCATCCGCAGGGTGGTGGACTTGCCGCAGCCGGAGGGACCCACCAGCACGATGAACTCCTTGTCGGCGATCTCCAGATTGAACTGCTGGACCGCCACAACGCCCTCGTCGGTGATCTGAAGGTTGCTCTTCTTCTCCGGCTCCTCGCCCTTCTTGGCCTTTTTCTTCTTCTCGGTGTTGGGGTAGACCTTCTTCAGGTCCTTCAGGATGACCTTTGCCATACATTCTTGGCTGTAACTGCCCTGCCTCCGCAATGACAGCCTCGCGCAGGGCGGAATGTCCCATGCGCCTTACGACAAGTCTCCACGTTGCCGCACCGCCAGCCACAGCGGATCATTCTCCTTTTCTTTTGCCGCCGCGGCACAAGAAGTGGAGTGCGCCGTGGCGGTGGGAATACGGTGAGTATACCCGATAACGTTTCCAAATGCAAGGGTTTTTTGTGCAAAATGCAAAAAACAGTGCCTGCCGTTGGCAGACACTGTATCGGGCGCATATTTCCGCCGTCCGCCGCACGGCTGGCAGCGGCCTTGCAGGGGAGGGGCGCTGCCCCTTCTTCCGCCTTCTTACAGCTCCACCACCATAGGCTCGTGCCCCGCGGCGGGCAGGAGCTTGTCCAGCACGTCGGCGGTTTTCAGCCGCAGGGTGCTGGTGCAGATGCAGGGGTGGCAGGAGAAATACGGCGCATTGTACACCTCGCGGTCGATGAGCAGCTGCACGCGGCGCTCCGTGTCGTTGGCAAGGCCCAGCACGGTGGCGGAGCCGGGGGTGCAATGCAGCAGCTCCCACAGCAGCTCCTCCGGCGCGAAGCTCAGGCGGGCGGAGTGGATCTGGGCGCTGAGGTCCTTGGTGTGGAACGGCTTGTCCGGCATCATGCACAGCAGATAGAACTGGGTTTTCTGCCGGTTGCACAGAAACAGGTTCTTGCACACGCTGACATCCAGCGCGCGCCCCACCTCGGCGCACAGCTCCATGTTGAAGGCGGCATCGTGGCTGACGCGGTCGTATTCGATGCCCAGCCGGTCCAGCAGATCGAAGGCCGCCGCCTCCTGGGGCAGCAGCTCACCGTCGGGACGGCTGTTGTGATAAACAGGGGAGAGATTCATTCCGCGTCACCCCAGTTCAGAAGCATTTCACCGGCGCGGTAGATGTCGCCCGCGCCCACGGTAATGATCATGTCCCCGGACTGGGCCAGTCTGGCCAGCTCCTCCGTCACCTGCTCCAGCGTGGAGCAGTACACGGCGCCGGGGATCTGGGCCGCCAGATCGCGGGAGGAGATGCCCAGCTCGTTTTTCTCGCGGGCGGCGTAGATCTCCGCCAGCACCACCTTGTCCGGCATCCGCAGCACACGTACGAAATCGTCGAACAGCGCGGCGGTGCGGGTGTAGGTGTGGGGCTGGAACGCGCAGATCAGCCGCTGGTGGGGCAGGGGCCGCGCCGCATTCAGCAGGGCCTCTACCTCATCGGGATGGTGGGCGTAGTCGTCGTACACCTCCGCCCCGTGATAGGTACCCTTGTACTCGAAGCGCCGTCCCGCGCCGGTAAACGCGGCAAGGCCCTCCTCCACGGCCTTGCCGTCCACCCCCAGCAGATACGCGGCGGCCGCGGCAGCCAGCGCATTGGACACGTTGTGGCTCCCGGGGACGTGCAGCGTCACGTGGGCATAGCGCTGCCCGAGGATCATTACGTCGAACTCACCGCACCCGTCGAACATGGACACGTTATCGGCATAGCAGCTGGCGCTGTGATCCCTGACGCTGTACGTGAACAGAGGACGGTCCAGCCCCGCCACGGCGGCACGGGCGCCTGCATCGTCCAGATTGGCCACCACGCGGCCGGTGCCCTCCGGCACCAGCTCCGCAAACCGGTGGAAGGATTGCTCGATATCCGCCAGATCCTTGAAGAAGTCCAGATGGTCGGCGTGTACGTTGAGGATCACCGCCACGGTGGGGAAGAAGTTCAGGAAGGAGTTGCAGTATTCGCAGCTCTCCAGAATGATGGTGTCGCCCTGTCCCACCCGATAGCCGCCGTGCAGCAGGGGCAGCGTGCCGCCGATCATAACGGTGGGGTCCTTCTGTGCGGCCATGAAGATGTGCGTAGCCATGGACGTGGTGGTGGTCTTACCGTGGGTGCCGGAGATGCACAGGGCGTTGCGGTAGCTCCGCATAATGCCGCCCCAGGCCTGGGCCCGCTCGTACACGGGGATACCCCGGGCGATGGCGCCGGCGATCTCGGGATTGCCGTCGTGGATGGCGGCGGTGCGGATCACGGCGTCGCAGTTTTTCAGATTCTCGGCGGAGTGGCCGATGGCCACCTCCATGCCCAGGGACCGCAGGTGCCGGACGGTGTCGCTGTCCGTCATGTCGGAGCCCTGCACCACAAGGCCCATGCCCTGCAGTACCTCGGCCAGCGCGCACATGGATACGCCGCCGATACCGGCCAGATGGACGCGCTTGCCGGGCTGTAACAGTGTGCGGATGTCCGCAGCGGGATGCATCATAGAAAAGACCTCCAAACGGCGCGGTGCGCCGGAAAGTGTGGTATGAAAATTGACAATTCCAGAAATCATGCTAATATCTAATTATAGTACACAGACCCCTGAAGTGCAACTGGCTTTTTTGCCGACTTCTGGCACTGCGGGACGAAGGGAGGCGACACACATGTTCCCAGCGCAGGTCAGCGCCATTCTGGAGCGGCTGGAGCAGGCGGGCTTCGCGGCCTATGCCGTGGGCGGCTGCGTGCGGGACACGCTGCTGGGCCGCGTGCCCCAGGACTGGGATGTTGCCACCTCCGCCCGGCCGGAGCAGACCGCCGCCCTGTTCGCGGGCCGCAGCATCCCCACGGGATTGCAGCACGGCACCGTCACTGTCCGGCAGGAGGGCCTTTCCGTGGAGGTCACCACCTTCCGCGCCGATGGCCCCTACTCGGACCATCGCCGCCCCGACGCGGTGTATTTCTCCGACTCGCTGGCGGAGGACCTGTGCCGCCGCGACCTGACGGTGAACGCCATGGCCATGGACCAACGCGGCGTCCTCACCGACCTCCATGGCGGCAGGGAGGACCTGCGGCGCGGCCTCCTGCGCTGCGTGGGGGAGCCGGATCGCCGCTTTGACGAGGACGCCCTGCGCATCATGCGGACGCTGCGCTTCGCATCGGTGCTGGGCTTCACCGTGGAGGAGCGCACCGCCGCCGCGCTGCACCGCCGCGCCCCGCTGCTGGGCAGCATCGCCGCGGAGCGGCTGTTGTCGGAGATGGACCGCCTGCTGTGCGGCCGGTACGTGCTGCCGGTGCTGCTGGCGTACCCCGACGTGCTGGGCGTGTTCCTGCCGGAGCTGCTGCCCTGCGTGGGCTTTGACCAGCGGAACCGCCACCATCTCTACGATGTGTGGGGTCATACGTCCCGCGCCGTGGCCGCCGTCCCGCCGGAGCCGGTGCTGCGCTGGACCATGCTGCTCCACGACGTGGGCAAGCCCCCCTGTTTCACCGTGGACGATCGGGGCGTGGGCCATTTCTACGGCCACCCCAAGGTATCGGCGGAGCTGGCGGAGACCGCCTGCCGCCGACTGCGGATGGACAAGCGCACCGCCCATCAGGTGGTGACGCTGGTGCAGTGGCACGATCGGGACATCCCGCGGACGGAAAAGGCCATCGCACGCGCCGTCCACCAACTGGGGGAGGGCACGTTCCGACAGCTGCTGGCGGTAAAGCGGGCGGACAATCTGGCCCAGCATCCCGACTACCGCTATCGTCTGGCGGACATTGACCGCGCGGAGGAGATACTGAACACCCTGCTGGAAAAGCAGGCATGCTTCTCCCTCCGCGACCTGGCGGTGAACGGTCGGGATCTGACGGCCCTGGGCCTGCGCGGCCCCGCCATCGGGCAGACGCTGAACGCCCTGCTGGCACAGGTGATGGACGGTGCGCTGCCCAACCAGCGGGACGCCCTGCTGAACGCCGCGCGGCATACCATAGGATGAGAGGAAAACGGAGGAGACGTGAGTCTCCTCCGTTTCGTTATGCGTTTTCCTTCACCCACGCCCTGGCGAACTCCGCGAACTGCCGGGCGGCGGGGCCGGTCTCCACGCTGCCCATGGTCAGCGCGATGGTGCGGTAAGCCGGCGGGGCCAGCGGCCGCAGCTCCACGCCCTCATTGTTGCCCCGCAGCAGCAGGGACGGCATGATGCTGACGCCCAGCCCCTGCCGCACCATGGCAATGACGGCATAGTCGTCCTTGGTGCGGAACCGGATATCCGGCTTGGCACCCACGGCGTCCAGTGCCCGCCGCACATCGTGGTTGGAGGTCTCCAGCAGGGAGATGATGGGCTCCTTGGCGATCTCTGCCGCAGGGCACACCGGCAGACTGCACAGTCGGTGCCCCTTGGGCAGCACGGCCACCAGCTCGTCGCGGTACAGCGGCACGCACCGGCTGTCCGCCTCGGCGGGCAGGGCCACGAAGGCCAGATCCACGCTTCCGTCCGCCAGCCACCGGTCCACATCGTGGTAGTCGCCGTTGAACAGCTCGAACTCCACCTGGGGGTGCTCCTGCTGGAACCGCATCATCATGGCCGGCAGCCAGTGGGTGGCCACGCTGGTGAACGTGCCTACCCGCACCTTGCCCGCCGCCAGCGTGTGCAGCTCCTCCGCCGTCTGGTGCAGCAGCCGCTCCTCCGCCACGATGGCGCGGATGTGGGGCATGAGGCGCTCACCCTCCGGCGTCAGCCGTGCGCCGGTGCGGGTGCGCTTCAGGAGCGGCAGACCCAGCTCCGCTTCCACCGCGGCCACAATGTGGCTGACGCCGGACTGGGTGAGGCCCAGCTCCTCCGCCGCCTTGGTCAGCGACGCCCGCTCCACGACTTTTTCGACAACAGCATACTTTTTTGTGTCCATTTTGTGAATTTACCCCTTGCATTTTTGAATGCGTGGTGCTATGATACGCCCATGTATTCAAAATTTTTATGAGACACATTATAAATCTTCATGTGTCAACTGTCAAGGAGGAATTTTCCCATGGATGGAGCAAACATTCAGCACCTGCTGGCTATGATCCTGTATATGCTGGCGGTGATCGCCATCGGCATCGTGTTCGCCCGCCGCGCCAACAAGGACGCAGAGTCGTATTTTCTGGGCGGCCGCAGTCTGGGCCCCTGGGTCACGGCTTTCAGCGCCGAAGCGTCGGACATGTCCGGCTACCTGCTGATGGGCCTGCCGGGCCTTGCCTACTGGACGGGTCTTGCCGACGCGGGCTGGACCTGCATCGGCCTTGCCCTGGGTACCTATCTGAACTTCCTCATCACCTCCCGCCGTCTGCGGCGGTACAGCATCGCGGTAGACGCCTTCACCGTGCCTGACTTCTTCTCCAAGCGCTATCATGAGGGCAGGCACAAGACCCTGATGGTGCTGTCCTCCCTGATTATCATTATCTTCTTCTCTGTCTACGCGGCCCAGTGCCTCAGCACCTGCGGCAAGCTGTTTGCCAACCTGTTCGGCCTGTCCTACCAGAGCATGATGATCGTGGCGGCGGCCTTCGTGCTGATCTACACGTTCCTGGGCGGCTTCCTGGCGGAGAGCGCCTCCGATTTCATGCAGGCCGTGGTGATGGTGACGGTGCTGGTGCTGATCCTCATCATGTCCGTGGGCGCTGCCGGCGGCCTGTCTGCGGCCATTCAGCACGCCGAGGGCATCGACGGCTTCTTCTCCCTGGTCCAGTCCGCTGCCCCCTCTGCCACAGAGGTGGACGTGTTCGGCGCCGCCAAGCCTTACGGCGTACTGTCCATCGTGTCCTGCCTGGCCTGGGGCTTGGGCTACTTCGGCATGCCCCAGGTGCTGCTGCGGTTCATGGGCATCCGCTCTGAGAAGGAGCTGAAGCTCTCCCGCCGTGTGGCCATCGTCTGGGTGGTCATCTCCATGGCGGCCGCCGTGTTCATCGGCATCGTGGGCCGCAGCATCGCGGGTCTGGACTACCTGTCCAACAGCGATGCCGAGAACATCTTTGTGGACGCGGCCATCATGTTCCTGCCTCCCGTGCTGGCGGGCTTTGCCTGCGCCGGCGTGCTGGCGGCGGCCATTTCCTCCTCCGACTCCTACCTGCTGATCACGGCCAGCGCCGTCAGCCAGAACCTCTATCGCGGTATTGTAAAGAAGGATGCCACGGAGAAGCAGGTCATGTGGTGCTCCCGCATTACTCTGATGCTCATCACGCTGGTGGCCATGGCCATCGCCTGGAACTCCAACTCCACCATCTTCGGCATCACCGCCTTTGCCTGGGCGGGCTTCGGCGCGGCCTTCGGCCCCCTGATGCTGTTCTCTCTGTTCTGGAAACGTACCACCCGCGCCGGCGCCATCGCCGGTATGGTGGCCGGCGGCGCCATGGTATTCTTCTGGCGCGGCGTGCTGAAGCCGATGGGCGGTGTGTGGGGCATCTACGAGCTGCTGCCCGCCTTCCTGTTCAGCGCACTGGTCATCGTGGTGGTCTCCCTGCTGACCCGGAAGCCCAGCGCCGACATGGACAGCGAGTTTGACCGCGTTAAGGCCGGTCAGGTGTAAAAACGCAAGAAAAGAAAACCCTCCGCCTGTGCGGAGGGTTTTCTTTTCTGCCACACGGAGGGCCTTTTCCTGTCTGAGCGCCGCCCTGCGCTATTTTTCCGACCCCACTTGACAGAGAGGCGGCGTTGCGGTATATTTAATTCAAATTTGAACAATACAAAGTTGAAGTAAAGGAGATGGCACATATGCACGCCAATGTGGAGTTCGCCCAGAAGGTCGCCCTGGCCTACGGCGCGGTATGCAAGCCGCTGTGCCGCGAGCTGGGCCTGACACAGACAGCCTTCGACATCCTGCTGTTCCTGGCCAACAACCCGTCCTACCGGACGGCGCGGGACATTGTGGAGGTGCGGCACATCAAGGCAAATCTGGTGTCCGTCAACGTGGACAAGCTGGTGCAGGAGGGATACCTGACGCGGCAGCCGGTGGCGGGGGACCGCCGCAAGACGGCGCTGGCATGCACCCCCAGAGCGCAGGAGGTCATCCGCCGCGGACGGCAGCTGCAAACAGCGTTCTTCGACAGCCTGTTCCGCGGCATGGAGCCGCCGCTGCGGACGGCGTTCATTGACGCCATGCAGATTATTGACAGTAATCTGGATCAGCTGCTGCGGGAGGAGCGATAGTATGCAGATATGGATCACGATCTTAGTCACGTTTTTCGCCGGTATGGGCGCGGGCCTGGGCACCGGCTTTGCCGGTATGAGCGCTGCGGCGGTGATCAGCCCCATGCTCATCACATTTCTGGGTATGGACCCCTATATGGCGGTGGGCATCGCCCTGTCCTCCGACGTGCTGGCCAGCGCCGTTTCGGCCTATACGTACCATAAGAACGGCAATCTGGATGTGAAAAACGGCCTTATCATGATGGGCAGCGTGCTGGCATTCACCGTGGTGGGCAGCTACGTTGCCAGTCTGGTGCCTTCTGCCACCATGGGGAATTTCTCCGTGTTCATGACGTTCCTGCTGGGTATCAAGTTCATCGTCCGACCGGTGATGACCACCAAGGAGTCCATGCAGAGCGTGTCGGCGAAGAAGCGGGTGGTCCAGTCGCTGGTCTGCGGCATGCTCATCGGCTTCATCTGCGGCTTCATCGGCGCAGGCGGCGGCATGATGATGCTCCTGATCCTTACCACGGTGCTGGGCTACGAGCTGAAAACGGCGGTGGGCACCAGCGTCTTTATCATGACCTTCACGGCCCTCACCGGCGCGGTATCCCATTTCGCCATCGGGGGCACGCCGGACTGGCTGGTGTGGACACTCTGCGTCATCTTCACACTGGTGTGGGCCCGCATCGCCGCGGTGTTCGCCAATATGGCACAGCCCAAGACGCTGAACCGCGCTACCGGCATCGTACTGGTGATGCTTGGCGCGGTCATCATGGGCGTAGGCATTCTGAAATAAGCGCCCTATAAAAGCAGCCCTCCGCACTGAATGTGAAGCGGAGGGCTGCTTTTATACGTTTTTCAGCCGGAAGCTGCTGCGGTAGAATTCCAGCAGCCCCTCCCGCTGCATTCGTCCCAGCTCACGGGACAGGGCGCTGCGGTTGACGCCCAGTACCTCCGCCATCTCCTGACGGGAGTAGGGCACGCGGAAATAGTCGCTGCCCGCCGTCTCCCGCCGGTCCCGCAGGAACAGCAGGATGCGCCGCCGCAGTTGGGGCTCCGTGAGATAGGCCACCCGCTGCCGCAGGCCCCAGAATTTGCTGGCCGTCTCCGCCAGCAGATTCCGCCGCAGGGCCACGTGGCAGGCGCAGCCCCGCCCGCAGTCGGACAGAATACCCTCCAGCGGCAGGAACAGTACCTCCGCCCCCTCCGCCGACGCCACCAGTGACAGGGGACTGGCCTGCCCAGCTGCCATCAGCAGGTCGCCGAACACACCGCCCTTCTCCTGCCGCGCCGTCAGCACCGCGCCGCCGTCCTCACCGTACTGCACCGCATCCACGCAGCCCTCCAGCACGATGCCCGCCATGGGCACCGCGTCGCCGGCATACCACAGAAACTCGCCCCGCCCATATCGCCGCACCGGACAGTGCAGGCAGTCCAGCAGCCGCCGGATGTCCCCGTCCTCCATGTCCTGAAACAGGCCCGTCCGCCGCAGCAGCGCCGTGTCGATATCCATGCGCATCCTCCTTTTTGTTGCCGTGGCAACGTAAACTTCTTCCAGACATGCTATCATAAAGGAAAAGAAAAAGAAAGAGGTTTCCGCATGAAAAATAAAACTTTCTGGATCGCTGAGACGGCGGTCATGATCGCGCTGCTGGTGGCGCTGCAGTGGGCCACCAAGGCCCTGGGGCAGTTCGTCACCGGCTCCTGCGTCAATCTGGTGCTGGGCGTGTCCACCCTGGTGGGCGGCGTATGGTGCGGCGCGGTGGTGGCTCTGGTCAGCCCCTTCTGCGCCTTCCTGGTGGGCGTAGGCCCCGCCAAGCTGGCCATCGTGCCCTTCATCGCCGTGGGCAATCTGGTACTGGTGCTGGTACTCCACTTCATCGCCGGCGGCAAGCCCCTGGGTCTGCGCAGTTACCTGGCGGTGGCCGCGGCGGCCGTGTGCAAGTTCGTGGTGCTGTTCCTGCTGGTGACCAGAGTGGCCATTCCTGCTCTGAACCTGCCGGAGGCGGCAGCCTCCGCCATGTCCGCGTCCTTCTCCTGGCCTCAGCTGGTAACGGCGGCCATCGGCGGCGTCATCGCCGTCACCATCGCCCCCGCCATCCGCAAGGCTCTGAAGCGCTGAACCTGTATAAAAAAACATCCCGTGTAGATGCACGGGATGTTTTTTTGCTTCTCAGTGGCCGCTGGGCATCTTCCATCCGAAGTGGTCGGTGTGCAGCAGCATATGGGCCTTGTGACCCAGCGGCTGGCGCAGGTACTCCTTATACAGCGCCTGCACGTCCTTGTTCTCATGGGAGAAGCGCACCTTCGTATTCTTGTCGATATTCCACAGCACGTCGCCGCGGCTGGCTGCCATCTCCACACTGTCGTGGATGGGCTGTCCGCCGCCGCCGGCGCAGCCGCCGGGACACGCCATGACCTCCACGAAGTCATAGTCCACCTCACCGGCGTCGATGGCGTTCATCAGCTTCCGGGTCGCACCCAGACTGCTGACCACCGCCACGCGCACGTCGCCTGCGCCGGGGATGGTGAACTTTGCCTCCTTCCAGCTGTCCATTCCTCGGACGGCGTGGAAGGCGTCGGGATCGGGGTTTTTCCCCGTTACCAGATAATAGGCGCTGCGCAGAGCCGCGTCCATGACGCCGCCGGTGGCGCCGAATACCACGGCTGCGCCGGTGCCGAAGCCCAGGGGGCTGTCGAACGGCGTTTCCGACAGGACGGCGGGATTGATCTGCTCACCGCGGAACATGCGGACGATCTCGCGGGTGGTCAGCACCACGTCCACGTCGGGATCGCCCTCGGCGTCCCGCATGGTGGGCAGGCTCGCCTCCGCCTTCTTGGCGGTGCAGGGCATGATGGACACCACGAACAGCTTTTTGGGGTCCACGTTCAGCTGGTCGGCCAGATAGCTCTTGACCACAGCGCCGAACATCTGCTGGGGGCTCTTGGCCGTGGACAGGTTGCCGATGTAGGCGGGGAACTGGCTCTTGACGAACCGCACCCAGCCGGGGCAGCAGCTGGTGAACATGGGCCAGTGGTACTTGTTGCGGTGGGTAAAGCGCTCGATGAACTCGCTGCCCTCCTCCATGATGGTCAGGTCGGCGGTGAAATTGGTGTCGAATACATAGTCGAAGCCCATGGTTTTCAGGGCCGTCACCATCCGCTCCGCCGTGGCGTACTTGGGGTCCAGGTGGAAGAATTCCGCCCAGGCCGCCCGAACGGCGGGGGCCATCTGCACCACGGTGATGCGCTGGGGATCGGCCAGAGCGTCAAACACCTTGCCGGTGTCGTCGTGCTCCTGCAGACCGCCCACGGGACAGTGGGTGACGCACTGACCGCAGAACGTGCAGTCGCTCTCGCCCAGCGTGCGGGTACGGGCCACGCCTACGGTGGTGTGGGAGCCGGTGCCCATCAGGTCCCAGATGCCCATGGTCTGCACCTTGTCACAGATCTGGATGCAGCGCATGCACTTGACGCAGCGGTTCTCCAGCCGGATGACGGGGTTGGAGAAGTCGTCGGGGATGTTCCGAAGATCCTCGATGTAGTGCTCACCCAGCAGGTTGTAGTCATTGGTGAGCTGCTGGAGCTTGCAGTTGCCGCTGCGGGTACACTTGGTGCATTTGGTGTCGTGCTGGCTCAGCAGCAGCCGCAGGTTTACGCGCCGCGCCTCGCGGACGCGGGGGGAGTTGGTGTGGACCACCATGCCCCGGGACACCACGTTGTCGCAGGCGGGGACCAGACGGGGCTGCCCCTCCACCTCCACGGTGCAGATGCGGCAGGCGCCGATCTCATTGATGCCCTTGAGATAGCACAGGGTGGGGATCTCGATATGGATGCTGCGGGCCGCCTCCAGAATGGTGGTGTCCTCCGGCACCGTGACGGCATGGCCATCGATGGTCAGCGTTACCATTTGACATTCCTCCCTCCTCTGAAAATACCGTAGCCGAAGTGGTCGCAGCGCAGGCAGCGGGATGCCTCAGTGCGGGCGCCCTCCTCCGTCAGGCCGCACTCGATGTCCTCGAAGTCGCACCGGCGTTCGCAGGCCTCCCGCTCGGTGGTGTTGATGCGCCCGTGAGGGCCGCGGTTGTTCAGCCGCGGGGACGGGATGTCCACATCCACCTCGATCTCGTGCTGGAAGCCCAGATGTACATCGATGTTGGCCGCCGCCACCTTACCGGCGGCGATGGCGCGGATGGCTGTGGCGGGGCCGGTGACGCAGTCGCCTCCGGCAAACAGGTTGTCCATATCGCCCACCTGGCCGGACAGTCCTGCCACGAATACGCCCCGCTTGATGGGTACACCGGCCTGCTCGAAGCCCTGGATCTCAATGCCCTGCCCGATGGCCACCACGATGATGTCCGCAGGGATGCGCACCTCCGGCAGGTCGGCCTTGTTGGGCCGGGGGCGACCGGACTTGTCGGCCTCGCCGATGATCTGGGGCTGGACCCACAGCGCTGCGGCGCAGCCGTCCTCATCGGCCTCAATGCGGACGGGGGCCATCAGGGCCTGGATCTCCGCGCCCTCGGCCATGGCGCCCGTCACCTCGTCGGGCAGGGCCGTCATGTCCTCTATGCGGCGGCGGTAGACGCAGGTCACCTTGTCCGCACCCAGACGGATGGAGCTGCGGGTCACGTCCATGGCCACGTTGCCGCCGCCGATGACCACTACCTGCTTGCCGGAGAAGTCCGGCATCACGTCGTCGCCGATGGCGCGCAGCATCTCCACGGCGGACATCACATTTTTGCTGTCCTCCCCGGGGATGCCCACCTTCTTGTCCTGATGAGCGCCGATGGCGATATACAGACAGTCGTATTCCTTCTGCAGCTCCTCCACCCACACGTCCACGCCCACGGTGGTGCCGGTGTGTGCTTCGATGCCCAGAGAGAGGATGGATTCGATCTCCGCGTCCAGCAGCTGGCGGGGAAAACGATAGCTGGGAATGCCGTAGCGCAGCATGCCGCCCAGCTTCTCCCGCTCCTCGAACACCGTGACCTTATGGCCCATCAGCGCCAGATAGTAGGCGCAGCTCAGTCCGCTGGGCCCTCCTCCGATAATGGCCACCTTCTTGCCGGTAGGCGGCGCACAGGCGGGCTGGGGCACATCGCCTGCGTGGTCCACGGCGTAGCGCTTCAGGCCGCGGATGTTGATGGCGTCGTCGATCATGTTCCGGCGGCACCGCGCCTCGCAGGGGTGCTCGCAGATGTAAGCGCAGGCGGTGGGGAAGGGGTTGTCCTTCCGGATCAGGCGCACCGCGTCAGCGCAGCGTCCCTCGCCCACCAGCGCCATGTAGCCCGGCACATCCACGCCCGCGGGGCACAGCGCCACGCAGGGCACCGGCAGCTGCAGGCCCGCCAGACATCGATGGTGCTGGATGTGCTCCTCGTAGTCGTCGCGGAAGCCCTCCAGTCCGTCCAGCACCAGCCTGGCCGCATCGCGGCCGATGGCGCAGTCGGCGGTGTTCAGCGTGGTACGGGCGGTCTTTTCGATGATGTCGATAGTGCCCATGTCGGCGGTGCCGTCCAGCACCGTGGCGATGAGCTTGCTCAGCTGCCCCAGACCGATGCGGCAGGGCACGCACTTGCCGCAGGACTGTGCGTGGCACAGATGCAGGAACGCCAGCGACATGTCCACGGGGCACAGACCCGGGGGACTGGCGGCGATGCGGCGCTCTACATCGCGGTAGAGGTTATCTACCACGGTCTGCGCGCGGCTGGGACTCTTGATGTCAAGTCTGCTCAAGGCAGAGACCTCCTTTCATCTGAGCGGGGCACAGCGCCCTGCCCGGAACGATGCTAAAGTTGCATTTAGAATACCACAAAAAGTGAAAAAGTCAATTGAATCAAAAAAGTTGTTTAAGCAATGAAAAATTCTCAAAAAATGGCGCTTATTGTCTATAATAATTTTAACATACCTGCGCCGCAGTACCAAAAAACGCGTACTTACACGAAACTTTTTCTTGTCGGGAGGTTTTTTTCGCCCATCCTTGACAGGGGCACGGTGCGGATATATAATTCAAATGTATGCGGTCTGGACGGCCGCACCATACCATGTGAAAACAGGGCATCTCCGCCGCCCCGCGGTCAGGGAGGGTGTCTGCTTTTGCCGCGCTTTGCCGCGGCTATGAGGAACTGCTATGAACTTTCGTTTGGTCGCAAATACCACCAGCTATGTGCTGTGGGTGGAGGCAGGCTTTCTGCTGCTGCCGCTGGCGGTGTCGGTGTTCTCCGGCGAGGCGTGGCTGCCGTTTTTCATCACGGCGGTGCTATGCATCCTGATCGGCGGTGCGCTGCATCTGGTGCCGGTGAAAAAGCGAAAAATGCACGGGCGGGACGGCTTTATGGCCGTGGCTCTGGGCTGGATCGCCCTGTCCCTGACGGGAGCGCTTCCCTACGTGCTCACCGGTGCGCTGGACAGCTACGTGGACGCTGTGTTTGAAACGGTGTCCGGCCTGACCACCACCGGCTCCACGGTGTTCCCTGAGGTGGAGCACCTGCCCTACAGCGTTCTGCTGTGGCGCTCCCTGACCCAATGGATGGGCGGTATGGGCGTTCTGGTGCTGTTTCTGGCGCTGATGCCCAAGCTGGGGGACGGTGCGGTGTACCTGATGCGGGCGGAGAGCCCGGGCCCCATCAAGTCCAAGCTGGTGCCCAAGGTGGGCAGCACCGCCAAGATCCTGTACGGCATCTACGTGGCGCTGACAGTGCTGGAGATGGCCTGCCTGCGCATCGCGGGGCTCAGCTGGTTCTCCGCGGTGAACCATGCCTTCACCACTATGGCCACCGGCGGCTTTTCCATCAACAACACCTCGCTGGCGGGCAGCAGTCCTGCGGTGATGTGGATCATTACCGTCTTTTCGTTTCTGGCGGGCGTCAACTTCTCCCTGCTGTTCCTGGCCGCTACCGGCAAGCTCCGTACCGCCCTGCGCAGCGAGGAGCTGCGGGTCTACACCACCATCGTGGTGAGCGTGACGCTGCTGATCTGCGTGTGCCTGCGTGTGCAGGCGGGGGTGCCGCTGGGCGAATCCGTGACGGACGCGGCGTTCCAGACCGTGACCATCATGACCACCACCGGCTTTGCCACCGTGGATTTCGCCCTGTGGCCCACGTTCTGCCGCATGGCGCTGCTGGTGCTGATGTTTACCGGCGGCTGCGCCGGCTCCACCTCCGGCGGTATGAAGCTGTCCCGTGTGCTGATCCTTTGGAAATCGCTGGTCCGTGAGCTAAAGCGCATGGTCCATCCCAACCACGTCAGCGTCATCACTGTGGACGGTCAGCCCGTGGAGGAACGTGTCGTCTTGTCTACCGGCGCGTATATCATGGCCTATATGGCGGTGCTGCTGACCGGCGCGCTGGTGGTGAGCTGGGATAACTACGGCTTTCAGGAATCCTTCGCCGCGTCCCTGACCTGCATCAGCAACGTGGGACCCGGCCTGGGTATTCTTGGCCCTATGGAAAACTTTTCCATCCTGTCGCCGCTGAGCAAGCTGGTGCTGTCGCTGGAGATGCTCACCGGCCGTCTGGAGCTGATGCCCATGCTGGCCCTGATGACCCGCGGCGCGTGGAGCGACCGCTGAACTGGAAAAAAACGGGAGCGCCGCTCCCGTTTTTTCGTGTAAAACAATGGCATGATGAAGAAATAACCAAAATGGCCGGAAAAGTTCCGAAAACTGTTATTTCGGGAAGTGACAAATGCAACAGATGAACGTGCGGCGGCGGGAGTATACTGGCACTGCACAACACGAACAGGAGGGATCTGCATGATCCGGAGGATTATTCACATCGATGAGGAAAAGTGTAACGGCTGCGGCAAGTGTGTCCACGCCTGCCACGAGGGGGCCATCGACCTGGTGAACGGCAAGGCTAGACTGATGCGGGAGCACTACTGCGACGGGCTGGGGGACTGCCTGCCATCCTGTCCCACCGGCGCCATCACCTTTGAGGAGCGGGAGGCTCCCGCCTACGACGAGGCGGCGGTGAAGGCCGCCCAGGCTGCCAAGGCGGCGGCCCACACCGGCTGTCCTGGCAGCCGCATCCGGCAGATGGCGGCGAAAGCCCCTGTGGCAGCGGGAGAGTCCGTGCCCGGGCAGCTCACCAACTGGCCGGTGCAGATCAAGCTGGCGCCCACGGCAGGCCCCGCCTTTGCGGGCCGCGATCTGCTGATCGCCGCGGACTGCACCGCCTATACCTACGGCGACTTCCACCGCCGATTCCTCTCAGGCCGGACACTGCTCATCGGCTGTCCCAAGCTGGACATGGTGGATTACAGCGAGAAGCTCACCGCCATTTTCCGGGGAAATGACATCCACTCCGTGACGCTGCTGCGGATGGAAGTGCCCTGCTGCGGCGGGCTGGAGCACGCAGTGAAAACGGCGCTGGCCGCCTGCGGCAAGGACATCCCGCTGACGGTGCAGGTGGTGAACATCGACGGCACGCTGGCGTAACAGAGCGGCCGAAAAAGTTGCAAAAAAGGGACGCAGCCGGTTCTCCGGCTGCGTCCCTTCTGTCATGTCATGAAATAAGCATCAGGCGTTGGCGGCGCAGTACGCCTCGTAGCGGCTCTGGAGCCACGCCTTCAGCGCCTCCACGCCGTCGTCGTCCCAGGGAAAATCCTGCTCCGCCACATCCGCAGCCAGCTCGTAGCACAGTTGGGAGTAGACAGCGGCGTGGATGACGTTTTCCTTGGCGTCGTTGTTAAAGCGATAGCGGAACTCGCCAATGGAGCCGGTGTAGATAAAGGCCCGCTTGAACCAGCGGGGCGTCAGCTCGGTGAACTGAGGGTGCATAGCAGTCCGTCCTTTCGGAAAAAGTGGCGCGGCGCGCCTATGGACAGTATAGCACAGACAGCGGTGCTTGTCCAAGACTTTTGACGGCGGGGGCTGGCGGGCATCTCGGTGATAGCTACGGGCTTAACGGAAAGCTGAGCGAGGGGGTGCCGCTGACGGCGTATCAAATCCAGCTTCGGGACCGAATCATCTGACGGCGGCATATTTTGCAGTTGACCTTTTGGCCCACAGCAGGTATAGTGGTAGGACGATGACTGAGAGGAGTGGGTACGTGAAAAAAGACCTGCTGGCGGCGCTGCGGCACGGCGAAGAGCTGACACTGCGGCAGCAGACAACGATGGCATTGCAGCTGAGTATCCCCGCCATTCTGGCGCAGCTGTCGTCCATCGCGATGCAGTACATTGATTCGTCCATGGTCGGCCATCTGGGGCGGGACGCCAGCGCCGCTATCGGGCTGGTGGCCTCCAGCACATGGCTGCTGAGCGGTCTGTGCCGCGCTCTGACCGTGGGCTTCTGCGTCCAGACGGCCCAGCGCATCGGCGCGGGGGAGGAGCGGGACGCCCGCAATCTGGTGAAGCAGAGCCTGCTGGTGGGAGTGGCCTTCGGAATGGTACTGGCAGCGCTGTCCGCCGCGCTGGCCGGACCGCTGCCCCGCTGGCTGGGTGCGGAGGAGAGCATCTGGCAAGGTGCGTCCGTGTATTTCCTGATCTTCGCCCTGTCCCTCCCCGCCCTGCAAATAAACGGTCTGGTGGCCGCGCTGCTGCAGGCCAGCGGTAATATGCGGACACCCAGCGCCCTGCTGGTGCTGATGTGCGGGCTGGATGTGGTGTTCAACCTGCTGCTTATCTTCCCCTCCCGTCAGATCGGTGCGATCACATTGCCGGGCGCCAATTTAGGCGTTGCCGGCGCTGCGCTGGGTACGGCGCTGGCGGAGGTGGTCGTGGCGATCATCATGTGTGTGTGCCTGCTGCGCTCGCCTATGCTGGGGCTGCGGCGGGGCGAGAAGCTGCGGTTCGTGCCGCAGCAGCTGAAACGTGCGGTGCGGCTGGGCATCCCCGTGGCCATTGAGCAGGCGGTCATGTCCGGCGGCCAGATCGTCACCACCGGCGTGATCGCCCCGCTGGGTACGGTGTCCATCGCCGCCAACTCCTTCGCCGTCACAGCGGAGGCTCTGTGCTATATGCCGGGGACCGGCGTGGAGACGGCAGCGGTGACGCTGATCGGGCAGAGCGTGGGCGCCAGGCGGCGGGATCTGGTGACGCGGCTGGGCTGGGTGACGGTGCTGCTGGGTGTGTCCATTATGGCGGTGATGTCGGCAGCCATGTACTTTCTGGCACCGTGGATCATCGGTATCCTCAGCCCTGACACGGAGGTGGTGGCGCTTGGCACAGAGGTGCTGCGGATCGTGGTGTTTGCCGAGCCGCTGTTCGGCGCGGCTATGGTGTGCGCCGGTGTGTTCCAGGGGGCGGGCAGCTCACTGCTCAGCTCCGTGCTGAACTTCGCCAGCATGTGGGGCGTCCGCATTCCGCTGACGCTGCTGCTGACGGGACGGCTGGGCCTGCGGGGTGCGTGGGTCGCCATGTGCATAGAGCTGTGCTTCCGCGGGGCGCTGTTTTTGTTCTGCCTGTGGCGGAAATTCTGGCTGCCGAAGGACCTGCGGGAGCCGGTACAACGATAACTAAAGCTCCCCCTGATGCCTTTGCATCGGGGGGAGCTTTGGGCTGCGTTACAGCAGTGGGAGCGGGGCTCCCAGAGCCAGGGACTCCGGCGACAGGAGCAGCGCGAGAGGGCCGGTACCGGAGAGACGGTGTTTGAAAGCGTTAGAATTGTGTTAGAAAATCAGGGGACGTTTTCCGTTCGGGCAAAATAAAAAAGTCCTGAAACCCTTGCGGTTTCAGGACTTTTTGTCATAACTCAACACTATAGATTTTTTGAAATTTGCTTTTAAAAAACGTCGTATGACAGCAAGAAAAACTTGATGCACAGAACTCACTTGTC
>ERZ772855.241-NODE-241-length-68961-cov-9.553421_pt1 | contig 68961 bp, 61 predicted proteins | sample MGYA00511900_ERZ772855 | MGnify/ENA primary metagenome ERZ772855 (study PRJEB29015, sample SAMEA2737701) | human gut metagenome | biome: human gut; feature: human-associated habitat; material: faeces | place: China | collected 2012 ... | reverse complement strand
AATATTTTTAATAAAATACCTCTAAATTATTTTTTTTATATAAAAAATATGTTATTATATAAAAAACAAAAACTAAGGAGTAGAATTATGGGGAAAGTAGTAACAATAAAAAATAATAAAGGTGGAGTAGGAAAATCTTGGATAACTCTACAAATAGCTCATGCTTTAACTCTACTAGAAAAATCTAATGATCTATACAATAAAGTATTAATATTAACATCAGATTCTCAAAATAATATTTTAGATTATTCTGGATACAGTGATACCATAATAGAAAAAACACTAGAAGACTTTGTTAAAACAGGAAAAAGAAATGAAATAAGATTAAGAGAAAACCTTTATTATATGCCTCTAGCTAAATCTAATTTTTCTAAATCATTTAGAGAAAAATTAAAAAAATCTATAGAAGATCTTAAATTAGAATTTGATTTTATTTTAATAGATTCAGTTCCAGTTTTAGAAATAGATCAAGACTTTTTAGAAATAGCTGATGATATTGTTATTCCAACATATATGGATAAAGCTACAACAGAGGGTATTTTAAGACTTATGGAAGAAATCGATTTAAATAAAATAAGAGCTATAGTTCCTAATAGATATATAAAATCTAAAAAATCAGAAATAATGTATAATGATTTAAAAACTAATTTAGATGGGACTGGAATTTTAGTTACAGAACCAATAAAACAATCAACAATAATTCATAATTTTATAGAAGAAGGAAAAACTATTTGGGATAGTAAATCAAAAGATTTTGAATCATTCCAAATAATAATATATCAAATTGTAGAGGAGTTGTTAAAGTAATGGCATCAGTAATGGATAAAATAAAAGCAAAAACAGCAGAATTAAAAACTCAACAAAATGAAACTAAGACTGAATTAGAATCAACTTATATTTCACATGTAGATTATGAAGAGTTTGGAATTATAGAAAATGATATAAAGGCTAAACTTATAAATTGTGAGAAAAAAGCAGTTCATCATGCTAATCAAATGAGTAAAAGCATAATGGAATTGTCAAAAGTTTTTTGTGAAGCTCAAAAGCTTTTATCAAATCATGCTGGTGGAACTTTTAAAAAATGGTTTGAAGAGTTAGGATTTAAAAAAGATTTTGTATATATGTGTTTAAAGAGAAATGATTTATTTTTAGAAGTGGCTGATGATAGAGTATTTCAAATTCCTGAGAGAGCAATAAAAACTATTTCTAAAATTAAAGATAAAATTAATCTAGAGGAAGTAAAAGAGATTATTTATTCAGAAAAACCTGTTGAGCGGGCAAAAGAAAAAGAGATTAGGTTGTCGGGTTGCCCGACGACTGAAATTGAAGAAATTGAAATCGTTGAAAATGGCATTGATAAAATAAAAGAGATTGAAAAAAAAATAGCTGAGCACTACAGAGCTATAAAAGATTTAGAATATGAACTAAGTATTTTAAAGAATAAAAAATAATTTTAGAATATTAGATAGTCCGAAGTTTTCGGGCTATTTTTCATAATATATTGTTATTTTTTAGTTAAAACTATAAAAGGTAATGCTTGGACTGGAAATTTTAAAGACACTGTTGTGAGGTATTTATATGGAAATAAATATAGAAAAATAAGTCAGATATTTTTATCAGGGTCTATAGGTAGGAAATTCCCTAATATATTTAGTAACTAATAGACTTCTATCAATTTTATGAATATTTGTACTAGCGTTTAGATTTTTATCTCTGAATTATAAAAAAAACAAGTCTTTGATAATGGAAACTGTTTGTCCATTTTAATTACTTGCTTAAAATATTGAGTTGTATTGAAGCATAATTGTAAAAAGATTTCACCTATTATAAGCAACAGATTTATCAAAGTTTAATGCTTGGCTTATATTTTTCATATTAGTTGGCTAAATTGGTAAATACTTTTAAAACTGTTTTATTTAAATTAAATTATAAGAAACACTCTGATTATTTAAGAACATATTATCGAAAGTCTATGCTTTGAAGTAATCAATAATTGGATATTAAGTACTAGCGGTGAGACAATTGAAACTATTTAGCGATATATTGAATTGTAAAGAACTGAAAACTAAAAAAATTGATAAAAGGAGTAAACTAAAGTGATATTTTTAATAACAGGAGCATCACACACAGGAAAGACTCTCTTAGCACAGAAATTACTTGAAAAATATAAATTTTCCTATCTTTCTATTGACCATTTAAAGATGGGGCTTATTCGCAGTGGGCAGACAACACTCACTGCTTTTGATGATAAAAAACTGACTGACTATCTTTGGCCAATTATACGGGAAATTATTAAAACAACCATCGAAAATAAGCAGAATTTGATTATTGAGGGCTGTTATATCCCCTTTGACTGGCAAAAAGATTTTCCAATTGACTACCTTACTTTCATAAAATATATTTGTCTTGTTTTTAGCAAAAGCTATATACAGAATAATCATGGTAGCATTATGAAATATGCAAATGCTATTGAAAATCGCATTTGTGATAAGTATACGAAAGAAGAAATGATTGCAGACAATAACTATTTCTTAGAGCAATGTAAAAAATATAATCTAACACCAATAGTAATTGAAACGAGTTATAGTATTGAGATTGATTTTAATATTTTAGAATCGAAGCTACTGTTACCCAAACTATTTAAAGTACTCAAAAAGTATTACGACTACTCACCTAAAAACATTTCGGAAGTGTTAGGTGGCACAGTCGGATATACTTACTCTGTTGATAATAAATACTTTTTTAAAGTATATGATAAAACTTTTTCTATTACAGAAAGTCTTACTTGCAATTTAGAAAAGCAATTGAAAGTTATTGATATTCTGCAAAATAGATCATCGCTTAAAAATAAAATATGCTACCCTATTAAAACAAAATATGATACATTTTATTTTGAAGATAGTAATATCAAAGGTGTTTTATTTAATTTAATCAATGCTAAAAGCATTGGCTGGGGTAATGAATTTACTTCAAATGATATTCGTCAAATATCTTCTATAGTAGATAGTTTACATAGTTTAAATGTCAAAATATTTGAAGATATTTGTCCAAAAGAAGATTTTGCAATAGAATTTTGTAATAATATTAAAGAAATCTTAAATAATGGGTTATCACTTTTGCCACAACACTTTTCTGAAATCTTGGCAATAAATAAAAAACACATTTTAGCTAAAATAGAAATACTTACTGAGTTGTCAAACTCATTAAAAGCAAATTCGCCAACTTTTGTATTATGTCATACTGATATTCATGGTGGTAATGTTATGAGAGATGAAACTGGAAAAGTATATCTAATTGACTGGGAGAGTATACTCTTAGCACCAAAGGAAGCGGATTTGTATGCTTTTTGTGAAAAAGAATATTTAAAACTTTTCAGTGAATCAATTAATGAAACAGCTCTTGCCTTTTATCTTGTTAAAAGAGATTTAGTAGATATTTTTGAGTTTATATCAGCACTTTTGAATGACGAATATAGTACTAGTGAACAGGCAGAGGTTTATGGGCATTTAACAAGAATATTAGAGCATCTTAAAAAAATCTAAAATATAAGTATATTAAAACCTATATGAATGCAGATGACAGTTAAGAGAAAATCATTTATTGATAAAATGAATCAAAAAGAATAGATGATAGGAATAAGACAAATAAAAGAACTTAGGATAGTGTCCATGTTTGTTAATTTAAGAATTTAAAGCAATTTTTAAATAACTACTAACATTTAAGTTGGAGATTAGGATAGCTTTTTTATCTTAAATTTAAGATTTCTTAAAGATATTTTGTTTAAAAAGTCTAAAATAAAAAAATACATTGATGCAATCATAAAATTAGAAAAATTTTAGTTGGAGGGGCAGATGTTAGAGAAAAAGCAGGAGTTTAAAATTAGAATTGCAAAGGAAGAGGATACAAGTTTAATTTTAAAATTTATAAAAGAGTTAGCTGATTATGAAAAATTACTTTCTGAAGTAGTAGCAACAGAGGAGATTTTGAGGGAATCTCTTTTTAAAAGAAATATGGCTGAAGTTATAATAGGAGAGCTTAATGGAAAGCCTATAGGATTTGCTCTATTCTTCCATAATTTTTCTACATTTTTAGGAAAACCGGGGATATATTTAGAAGATTTGTATGTAAAACCAGCTTTTAGGGGAAGAGAGTTTGGAAAACAGATGCTTGGTTATTTAGCTACTTTGTGTGAAGAAAGAGACTGTGGAAGGTTAGAGTGGTGGTGTCTTGATTGGAATAAGTCATCTATTGAGTTTTATAAAAAGTTGGGAGCAGAGTCTATGGACGAGTGGACAACATTTAGAGTAACTGGTGAAAATTTGAAAAAATTATCTGAAAATTATAAAAAGGTTTAAAATCTAATAGATTTTATTTAGAAAGGAGAAGCTATATGAATGAGAAAAGATTTCAAGAACTTCTCAATAAGGAAACATTGACTCTAGAAGAAAAAAAAGAGTTAGAGGCTTTCTTAAATGAAATGAAAAAATGTAGTTTCAAGGGATGAAGTAACTAATGAAAGGGTCTTTCAAAAAATATTAAATCACTAAGTGTTGTGCAAGTAAAAAGAGCCAAAGCTAAATTGGCTCTTTTTTTATTTAACTTTTAGAAAAAATATAATTGACAAATATGAGTTAAAAAGTTTAGAATCATAAAAAATAGATTAGGGAGTTGGAAAAAATAGTGATTTATAAGATAGAAAAATTAGATAAGAAATTAATAAAAAAAGAAATATATAGTATCTTAAAAGTTTGGGAATCTTCAGTTCGAGCAACGCACTTCTTTTTAAAAGAGAAGGATATAATGGATTTAAAGCCATTTGTTGAGGAAGGTGCTCTTTATGTAGATGATTTCTTCTGTGTAAGAAATAAAGAGGAAATAATAGCTTTTATAGGGATTCATGAGGATAAAATTGAAATGCTTTTTGTAAGTGATGATTTTCGTAGAAAAGGGATTGGGAAACAACTTATTAATTTTGTAATTTCTATTCTCAATGTAAAATATGTAGATGTTAATGAACAAAATTTACAAGGAACTGCTTTTTATGAATATATGGACTTTAGTGTATTTAAAAGATCTGAATTTGATGGTCAAGGTAACCCTTATCCAATTTTACATATGAAATTAAATAGTTAAATTACTACTATAAAACAAAAAAGGGAAAGAGCCTCTGGGGGGAAGAGGCTCTTTTTGGGGGGATTAAATTATATTATTACTTTTTAACACTTCTTATAATATTTAGACAACAGATTTTATAAAAAAGTTTTAAATTTAATTTATTTTTTTATATTTTAATTATTAAGTAAAAAATTACTCTGCAACTACTATAAATCGTTTAAATTTTCCCTTTGTAACAACACATCTATCAATTATTTTGAATCCAGCTTTAGCTACCATTAAATCATGTTCTTCAAAAGAGATTAAAACTATTCTATTAGAAATTCTTCGAGCTGTATTAATTATATCTTGTTGTTCCTCTTCAGAAGTGTGACTAAAAAGACCATAAGGAATATCAATTATAGAGCTATCGTATTTCTTTTTTATATTGTGCATATCATCATTTATAACGATAGGTTTAAATCCATAAAACTCTAAATTAATATTTGCATTTTTAGCAATGTGCTTATTTATTTCATAGCCTTCTATTTGATAGTCAGCATCTAATGCTTCAACTAACGTAGTTCCAACACCACAACAAGGATCGATGATAGTATTTTCTTTTAAGCCATTGTTAGCAATATTTACAACAGCTTTAGCAACTTTAACACCTAGTGAATTGGAATACGAACATGGTTTATTGTCATGAGTATGCCATTTGTAATCATTTTTGTTATCAATACCAAATAACCATTTACCATCAACTTTAGTCACTCCAAAATTAAATTCAGGATTTTTAAAATTGTGAGTACCTATAATGTTCATTGATAATTTTTTTATTAAATCTAATCTCTCTTCATAGGGAATGTTATGATTATTGTTTAATCTAATATACTCTAGTTTAAAATTATTATAGATTGTTGTATCTTTATTTATTTCAACTAAAAGCTCTTCTATAGTATCTTTCTCATAGATAATGTCTAAACGAGTTTTTATAAAAGGGCTATTAGATGAATTAAATTCTATATTTGAAAATAAGGTTTTTTCGATAGGCATTTTTCCAAAAACAGCTCTCATCTCTAATAGACAAAGTTCCTCTTCAAATGTTGGGTAGTTAACTATATACATATACTTTAAAATTTGATTCATATTTCACGTTCCTTTTAGATTTATTTTTATCTTCTTCAAATTTCCAATAATGATATTAAAAATTTGTTTTGTTAAATGAATATAGAATATTTTAAGCTAATTATCACAGATAGTCTATAAATATTTTAAGATATAAGATTATTAAAATAATAATTTAGTTTAATTTGTTTCAAAGTATTCTTTATAAAGAGTTTTATGATTTATCTAATAAAACATACAAAGAAAAATTATATTTAGAGAATAAAGAATAAAAGAGCCTAATTTATAGGCTCTTTAAAAGAAAATATCCATTTTTTATTTTAAATAATATTTTAAGAATAGATTATTTTCTATTTATTTTAACGTTATTATCTTTCATAAATTCAAGTTTTTGAATACTGCCACTGCTATAATCTAAATAATAATTTTCACTATTTTCTAAAGAGATATAGTAAGTTCTTGCATCTTTAGGAACTATAAACTCAATAGGAGTTTCGTGTTCTTTTAGCACAACTTTTTCTTTCCCAACTAAATCAGCTTTTTTATCAGCTATTCTATCATCATATGCAAAAAGTAAAACTGTTAAATTATCTTTAGGAATAGTATTTCCAATAAGATTTACTTTAATTGAATTTTCTTTTTTTTCCTCTAGATTTTTGCAACCTAATAAACTGAATATTACCAAAATCAATCCTAACCATATTTTTTTCATTTTCAAACCTCCTCTTTTGTAGAATTATTATATCACAGAAAATTAGAATTTTTCCAAAAAAGGAGAAGAGCCTCTGGGGGGGATAGAGGCTCTTTTGGGGGGATTAAAATTATATTATTACTTTCTAACACTTCTTATAATATTTAGACAACAGGTTTTACAAAAAAGTTTTAAAATTTTTATAAAAATTAAAATAGTTTAGAAAAATATTTTGTGATATTATAAAGAAATTGATAAAATGAATTCAAATCAATAAAGTTAAAAGTAAATTAACTAGGGAGGTATCTTTGATATTTGAAGGATTTAAATTTGGAATGTTGTTACAAATTGCTATAGGACCAGTGTGTATGTATATTTTTTCCTTAGGAATTGGTCAAAGTTTTTGGCGAGCAGAATCAGGTGTTTTAGGGGTTGTTTTAGCAGATGCTTTTTATATAGCACTTGCAATTTTGGGTATTTCATCTTTTGTAAAAAAGAAAAAAATCCAAGATGGATTCAATATTTTTGGAGCTTTAATTATTATTCTTTTTGGAATGGAACTTTTCTTAGGATATTTTGGTGTATCAATTCTTCCAAAAATGAATATATTTGGAGATTCTAGCTCAAGTTCTCCTTTTATTAAGGCATTTCTTTTAACAGGAGCAAATCCTATGACAATTCTTTTTTGGATAGGAGTTTTTACTACGAGAACCAACGAAGCAAACTTTACTAAAAAATCTACACTTCTTTTTGCATTTGGGGCTCTTTTAGCTACTCTATTTTTCCTAACTTTAATAGTCTTTTTAGGATCTATAACAAATAATTTTTTATCTCAACAAGTGTTAGCATTATTAAACTCAGGAGTAGGAGTTATTCTAATATATTTTGGAATAAAAAAGGGTTTAACATCTTTAAAATTGAAATAGAAACAAAAGAAATAGAGGGAACTAAATTTCCCTCTATTTTTTAATAAAAAATTAAATTGTGAAATCTAACAATATCATCTTGAGTATTTTTATAAATATGCTCCTTATCAGCTAAGAATTTTATAGACTGTCCTTTTGATAGTAGAAAAACTTGGTTTTCAACATGAAGTTCAAGTGTACCTTCACTGATAATTATATATTCCTCTACCCCAGAGGTATGAGGTTGAGATATATGATTTCCACCTTTTTTTAATTCAATTGTTAAAATTTCAAATTTTTTATTACTATCAAATGGAAATATAGGATATAGCTTCATAAGATTATTACTTTCTAAAATTGGAGATATGTTTTTTTCATCAACAATAGTAAGTTCTTCTTCTTCACCTTCAATGAAAAAGGAAAAAGAAACTTTCAAAGCTGTAGATATTTTCCAAAGAGTAGAAACTGTTGGATTAGATTTTCCATTTTCAATTTGAGAAAGCATAGCTTTACTAACTCCTGTTTGTAAAGAGAGTTCTTCTAAGCTTAAACTTTTATCTTTTCTCAATCTATTTAAACGCTGACCAATTAAAATATTTAGATTTTCCATATAATCACACACCTTATTTATTATTCACTATAAAGAATAGCAGTTTAGAAAAAAAAATACAACATAAAAAAAATTCGTTATATTAGAAAAAAATATGTTATAATGAAAAAAATAAAAAGAGGTGGTTTAAGTGAAAATATATTATGTTATTAGAATTTTAAAAAATGGCTTGAAAGAAAAAGTATTTGAAGGAACTTTTGAATTAGCTACAAGTTTATTATGGAATAGAAATTATTTTACTCGTGATTTTGAAACGCTAAAAGACTGTGAAACTTTCGAAGACTTAATTTTAAAGCATAAATTTGGACGAGAATATATTTATAAAGAGGTTTCAAAAGAGGAATATGATGATGCCTTGAATAGTCAATGAGAGATAAAAAATATTTATATTTTAAAGTAATAGCGAACAATTTATTTTATTTTTTTTAAATAACTCCTAATTTCTATAGAAGGAAAAATAGTATTACGAACAAAAGTTTAAAAAAAAAGTTATCTAGAAACACTTTTGAAAAAATGATACCATATTAGGAATAGATAATTGGTATCTTTGAGGATACTAGAAGGAGAGAACATATGAAAAGAAAATTAAGTTTATTATATTTAGTTATGGTAATGATTTTGATAACCTCTTGTAATAAAAAGGAGAAAGTAGAGTCTAAAAAAGAGGTTATCGCAGCTCAGGTAGGAGCAGCAAAAAGTTTAGACCCTCAAGGAACTAACGATAAGAGATCTCTTGAAGTTATAGTTCAAGTGTATGATACTTTAGTAGAAGTTGATAAAAATATGGAGTTGAAAGATGGATTAGCTGAAAGTTGGGAGTATGTAACTCCTACTAAGATTAGATTTAAGTTAAAAGATGGTATTAAGTTTCATAATGATGAACCATTAAAGGTTGAAGATGTTATATTCTCTTTAAATAGAGTTAAAAACTCTAAAATAGTTGGAGCAATTGGTGAAAGTATTGAAAACATCCAAAAGATAGATGATAAAACTTTTGATATAAATACAAAATATCCAACGAAGACACTTTTAAAGTTTTTAGCTGACCCAGGAGCTTCAATAGTAAGTGAAAAAGCTGTTAATGAATCTGGAAATAGCTTTGGACAAAATCCAGTTGGGACAGGGCCTTTTATTTTAGAAGAGTGGGTAACAGGAGACAAAATTGTTTTAAAAAGTAATAAAGAGCATACTTTTAAAAAGCCAAATATTGATAAATTAGTTTTTAGAAGCATTCCAGAAGCAACAAATAGAGTTATTGGACTAGAAACTGGGGAGATTGATGTAGCTTATGCTGTTTCTCCTATTGATGCGAATCAAGTTTTAAAAAATTCAAAACTAGATTTAATGACAGTAGACCCATTGGCAATAGAGTTTATTGGATTTAATATGAAGGATTCAAAGTTAAAAGATGAAAATCTGAGAAAAGCAATAATATATGCTTTAAATTCAGATGAAATATTGGGAACAGTTTTAGGAACATATGCTGAAAGTATAAACTCTCCTTTAGCTAAGAATATGTTTGGGTATACAGAAAATAGAGTGAAATATAGTCAAAATATTGATAAAGCTAAAGAGTATTTAAATAAGGTTGAAAATAAGGATGATTTAAATCTCTCAATAACGATACATAGTAACAATGACAGTATGCAGATATCTCAAATAATTCAAGCTCAATTAAAAGAGATTGGAATAAACTTAACTATAAATCCTTTAGAGTGGGGAACTTTTATAAGTGAAACATCTAATGGAAAGCATCAACTTTTTCATTTAGGAAAAACATCTCCAACTGGTGACGGTGAGGAAGCATTAACTGTTTTCAATGAAAAATTTATAGGAGCTGCAGGAAATAGATTTTTCTACTCAAATCCAAAAGTTAATAAACTTTTAACCTTAGCTAAGGAGGAGATTGATGATAAAAAAAGAGAGGTGTATTATCAGGAAGCTTGTCAAATAATTCAAGAGGATGGGGTTATGGCAATCTCATTCACAAGAAAAGTTATAGCAGGAGTTAATAAAAATATATCAAATTTTGAACCGCATCCAAGTGGAATGCATAGATTTTATAAAGTGGATAAAGAGGTAAAATAATGACAGAGAAAAAGATTAAAGTTGGTTATCAAGGAGTAGAGGGAGCATTTAGTCAAGAGGCTATGATTCAATATTTTGGGGAAGATATTGAATCACAAAATTACAAAACATTTGAAGATGTTTTTATTGCTGTAAAAGATGATGAGGTTGAATATGGAGTTTTGCCTATTGAAAACTCTACAACAGGATCGATAAATTTAGTTTATGACCTTTTAGAAAAATATAATCTTTTTATAGTGGGAGAGGTTTGTATAAGGATAATTCAAAATTTAATAGGAAATAAAGAAGCTAGATTAGAGGACATAAAAGAGATTTACTCTCATCCTCAAGGGTTTGAGCAGAGTAAGAAGTTTATAGACTCTTTAGGAGAAGTTAAGCACATAAATTATCATAATACTGCTTTAAGTGTAAAATATGTAAAAGATTCAAACTCTTTAGAAAAAGGAGCTATTGGTAGCAAAAGAGCATGTGAAATCAATGATTTAAAAATTCTAAAAGAAAATATCAATGATAGTTTGGATAATAAAACAAGATTTATCATTGTGGAGTCTTGTATGAAAAATAGTGTAGAAAATAACAAAATCACAGTTGGAGTAAAATTAAAGCATGAAGTTGGAAGCTTGTATAAAATATTAGGGGAATTTTATAATAGAGAGATAAATTTAACAAAAATTGAATCAAGACCTGTAGGAGACGGGACATTTTCCTATAATTTTTATATTGATTTAGAGGGGAATTTGTCTGATAGTAATTTAAAAGAGGCTCTTGATCAAATAGAGATTGGAGTTGAAAAATTAAAAATATACGGAACGTATAAAAAGTGTGAGATAAAATAATAAAAAACTTCCTTTATAGTGATAGGTTTATCCCAGAGATACCTACTCTTATAAAGGAAGTGTATTAATAAAAATTAATTTTTTAATTAGTTAAATCTAGTATGAGAATTTATATCCAAATCCTAAAGTAACTCTTGAATAATCAAGTGATTTTTTATGAGAGTCAGTTGCTCCATCTACAGTTCCCTTAACTTTAGCTTGGTTAGCTTGGTACATAATATCTACAGTAAAGTTATTATATTCCATTCCTGTTCCAACACCATAGTAGAAACCATCATCTATTTTAGTTGAATAGTTAACACCTGCAATCTCTCCATCTTTTGAATTAAAATTAAATGAGTATCCTACGTTAGCTTTTACGTATGGAGTAATTCCATTTTCAAAAGTAGTAAAATTATACTTTCCAACTACATATAAAGGTGCAGAATCATATTTTCCAATTTCATAGTTTATACCATTTCTATTTTCTGATTTTAATCCAGCATGATTTTGATAAGCTACTCCTAACCCTAATTCAAAGTTATCAGTTATATTTCTTGTATTTTCTATAGCAAATTCATAACCCATTTTTTTAGTATCTCCATTAGATACTTTTATTCCATTTTTTTCATGATAGATTGAGTGTGAATCATATTGTGACCATACATCTAAACCTGTTCTTATATATAAATTATTTTTAGTAGTTGCTACAACAACCTCTTCAACTGGAGCTATTATAACCTCTTCTGTAATAATGATTTCTTCTACAACTTCAACTGGTTGAGCAACTTCTTTAGCATAAGCTGTTGTTCCTAAAGCGATAAGTGATAATAAAAATAATTTTTTCATAATTTTTGAATCCTCCCTAAAAACTTTTGTAAATAAATTATATTACAAATAAAAAAAAATAACTATTTGAAATCTATTACAAGTAAAAAAGGTAAGAGACTGCATAATACGAAGAAAGTGAACTACGCCCCACTTAGAACTTTCAGTTCTTGAAGTGGGGGCTTCTTGGGAAGCATCTGAGTAACCTCAGATATATTTGCCAAGCTCTACGGGTAGTTCCTACCCTGATATATATTTTAATAAGCTAGTAGTTTTCTACCAACCTCACGAATATTTATACTAGCATTAAGGTCTCTATCTATTTTTGAGCTACATTCATCACATTTATAGACTCTTTCAGATAGTGCTAGTTCAGTTTTTATAGCGCCACAAGAAGAACAAGTTTTAGAAGATGGAAACCATTTATCTATTTTTACTACTTGTTTTCCTAATAACATAGCTTTGTATTGAAGCATAGTTGTAAATAGTCCCCAACCATTATCAGCAACAGATTTACCAAATTTTAACGCTGTACTCATGTCTTTCATATTTAGGTCTTCAATACATATAGCATTATATTTTGTAACTAATTCTCTCGATAACTTGTGAAGAAAGTCTTTTCTGCTATTTTTGATAAGGTTATGGATTTTAGCAACTTTTAATTTAGCTTTATTCCAATTACTTGAGAATTTAACTTTTCTTGAGAGCTCTCTTTGAGCCTTAACTAATTTGGCTTCTAACTTTCTGAAAAATCTAGGATAGTCAGCTCTTTGGTTATCGGAGCTAACAAAAAGTTCAGACATAGCAAAATCAAGCCCAACGATATTATTGTCACTAGGAATTTCTTTAATATCTTTTTGAAATTCAGTAAGAACAGAAATATAAAAAGCTCCATTAGGTTCTTGACTAATAGTAGCTGATTTAATTTTATAGTTTTGAGGTATCGTTCTATGAAGTTTAGCTTTAACTAATCCTAACTTAGGAAGCTTTATACAGTTGTTTTCAATTCTAATGGAATTATTAACACTATTTGTAGAATAAGATTTTCTAGCTGTTTTTTTAGATTTGAACTTAGGAAAATCTGTTCTTTTCTGAAAAAAATTAGCGAAGGCAGTTTTTACATTCATTTGAGCATTGGCTAAAGCTAGACTATCGACTTCTTTTAAGAATTGGAATTCAGTCTTTAGAGAAGCTGGAGTAACAATTTTATTTTTACCCTCTAATTTGTATATCTCACCAGCTTTAGCTAAAATTTTATTGTATACAAACCTAGCACAACCAAAAGTTTGTAAAATCAAATTTGCCTGAATTTCATTAGGATATATCCTGTATTTATAAGCTAAATTATACTTCAAAGTACATCTCCTTTTTTATTGGTTATCCCAATATTATAAAGGATTTAACACTAAAAATCAATAAAAAAACAAAAGGAAAAGAAGAAAGCATGCGATTCATCTCACCACCTAAAGAGGTGGGAGAATTCTCACCCAAACACTGTTAAAATGCTAGAAATATTAGAAAAAGAGAAAATTAGTAAACTTATTATTCAATATTCTCTTCCAGCTTTAACTGAAGTGTTAACGGCTTTGGTTACACTGATTTATTTAAAGAGAGAGAATATAAAAATTATTATTTAAAAATTATTTAGCAGTGAAGTGCTCAACGCTTCACTGCTAAATTTAATTATAAAGCAAAAATTAGAGTTTTTTAGCTACAATGAACTTAACTTTAGTTTGATTAGTGTGGTTAGTGCTTTTAAGAAGAGATAAAAAATCTGATTTTATTGACTTAATCTCATCATTTTGAAAAAATTTATCAAATGATAATCGATTGAGACGATTTTCCCACATTGTATAAATCTCATCAGAAACTACACCAGAGTCAGTTAGTTCAGAATCTTCTAAGTTCTCATCAATTAAAATTTCCATTCCTAAACCTTTTAAAATTGGTAAAATCTTTCGACCAGCTCTAAAATTATAGATTCCCTTGTTCTTAGTTCCATCTTCAAAAACTGTTAATTTATTTAAAGTTTCTTTAGAGAGCGGAGTGTGACCTCGTAAAAGGTCATCAATTTCAATAATTCCAATCCATCCACCGTTTTTTAATTTATCAAACCAATTTTTTAATGTTTGTTCCATTTTATTTGGAAAATAGGCAATAGCGAAGCTAGAAAATATTCCATCAATCTGTTTAGGAATATAATTTAAATTGGATATATCATTTTGTAAAATTGTGATATTATTAATTTTTTTATTTTGTAAAACTTCAAGTAAATTTTGATTTAAATCTATAGCAATAACCTCTTTTACCTTTTTAGAAAGAATTTTTGCAAAATCTCCTGTTCCACAACCAAGTTCTGCGACGACATGATCACTTTTAATTGGTAGTTTATCAACAATTGAACTCCATTTTCTATATTTTTGTTGATTTTGATATTCTGTTTTAAGTGACATGTTTTTCCTCCTAATGTAAAGATTTGTTTGGTAATAGTATCAGATTAAATGAAGATTTTCAAGTTATTCTAATTTAAATTGATTAAAAAATTATAATAATCTATAATAAAACTAAATAAATTTATAGGAGAATAATAGTGATTAGAATATTAGAAGAAAAAGATATAGATGCAGTTATTCAAATCTGGTTTGAGACAAATAAAAAAGCCCATGATTTTATTCCTGAGAGTTATTGGTTAGGAAAGTTTGATGAAGTGAAGAATATTTTACCTCAAGCAGAGGTATATGTTTATGAAGATAACAATGAAATTAAAGGATTTATAGGTCTTGTAGATAACTATATTGCGGGTATTTTTATATCAATTGAGAGTCAGTCTAAAGGAATAGGAAAAAAGTTATTATGTTATGCAAAAGAAAAGAAGACAAATCTTTCTTTAAGTGTGTATATAAAAAACTCTCGTGCAATAAATTTTTATAAGAGAGAAAACTTTAAAGTAATATCTGAAAATCTTGATGAGAATACAGGTGAGAAAGAGTTCTTTATGACGTGGAAAAATAAATAAAAGCAATTAAAAAGTAGAGGGCAACCATCACAAATCCCTCTACTTCCGCTCTTTGAATATTTAAAACTTTTTTCACGTTTGAATAATTTTAAAACTTGTAAAACCTTTTTCTTTTAAAAACATCTTAAAAATAAAACACTTTACTGACTTTAAATCTATTACCTTAATATAATAGTTAGAAAAAACAACTTCACAATCTGTTAAAACTTTAATATTAAAACATTTTTGAAACTGTGTGATGGCTATTTTTTACTACTTTTAAAAAACTACTAAATCCTTTTCTACCTTTCTAACTATTATTATATTCTTTAGACGTTTTTTGATATAAAAAAAGTTTTAATTTTTATTATTCTATTTTAAATCCGCTATTTATACTCATATTTTCAGTAAATATTTTTACTCCATCTACATAATCATGAGCTCCTAAAGTTGGTTGTAACGATGGATTAGAAGGATAAGTTTTACCATTAAACTTCATGATAGCAGTAGCTGGAGTTGCTCCACCACCAGATACAGTCATAATAATATCCTTCCAGTTTTTTGTTCTGTGATTATTTATTATAATTGGCGTTTGAACTAAAGTGAATCTAGAAATCTCTTTATAATCACTATTTAAAATTAAAGCTGATCCACCACCAGACCCACTTAACATTGGTCCGTAAGCGTAAACAAAATATTCTGGAATAGAATCATTATTTAAATCTATTTTTACATAGGAATAATATACAGGATCAACACCTCTTTGTAAATTATAAGCTTCTAAAATTGCATTTTCAACCCCAATATCTTTAATAGTTTCTGATTTCTTTATAGTCATAGATGGATTAAAATTTTGATTTTTACTTATTTCAACAGGCTTTGGAGTATTTTCCAAATCAGTATTAGAACAAGAGGCCAAAGTTAAAACTAGAGAACTTAAAATAAAAAAACGATTTAACGATTTCATAAAAACCTCCTTTATATAAATATTTAACGAATTTTTCAAAATAGTTTTGAACTTTCCTTTAAATGTACTAACTATTTAAATTTAATTTTCTAATTCACTCTTGACTTTTCGGTTAAAATAAAGTATATACTCATACTAATATTGATTAGAATATTGCTTTATTTGAATTTACGGGAGGGAATTAATGAAAAAAACTTTAGGTCGAATTGGAATTTTAATGCTTATAGCGTCATCACTTAGTTTTGCTGAAGGAAAAGATATAACTGTAGCAGTTAATGCTAACTTTATCTCTTTAGATCCTCATAATCTTTCAGATACACTTTCTGGAACAGCAGTATCAACTATGTATGAAGGTCTTTTTACGTATAATGATGATATGACTTTAAGACCAACTTTAGCAACAGGATACACAATATCTGAAGATGGTTTAGTTTATACAATTCCAATTAGACAAGGAATTAATTTTCAGGATGGAACACCACTTAATGCAGCAGCAGTAAAATTTAATTTTGATAGAGTTATGGATGAAAAAAATAATCTTAGAAGACGTAGAAACTTTGTTGCAGTTGATAAAGTTGAAATATCTGGTGAGTATGAGATTAAATTGATTCTTAAGCAACCTTTTGCACCTATGTTAAATAGAATAGCTTCACTGAAAATAGTGAGTCCAGCTGCTCTTGAAAAATATGGAGCTCAAGGAATTATTACAAATCCTGTTGGAACAGGGGCTTACACTTATGTAAATTGGACTCAAGGGGATAAATTAGTTGTTAAAAGAAACGATGAGTATTGGGGAGAAAAACCAAATGTAGATACAATAACATTTAGACCTGTTATGGAAAATGGATCTAGAATTGCAATGCTTCAAACGGGAGAAGCTGATTTTATATATCCAATGCCAACTGAACAGGTTAAAAAACTAGAAAAATCTGATGATGTAGAGATTATGAAAGGATTTTCAACGATAACAAGATATGTAACATTAAATACAAATAAAGATATATTTTCAAATAAAAAAGTTAGACAAGCAATAAACCATGCAATTAATAAAAATGCTTACTCTGCTGTTGTAAAGTCAGGCTACTTAGTTCCTTTGACATCTCCAGTTCCAGAAGCATTAGAGTATCATGTAAAATTAACACCTTATAACTATGATGTAAATAAAGCTAAGGAGTTAATGAAAGAAGCTGGATATCCTAATGGATTTAAAGCTACTATTTGGGGATCAAATAATACTGAAGATATGAAGGGAATGCAATTTATTCACCAACAACTGGCTCAGATTGGAATAGATGTTGAGGTAATGCCGATGGAAGAGGGAACTCTTTCAAATTCAATCTACAGCGTACAAACTCCAGAGGATGCAACTATAAATATGTGGTATGTAAACTGGTCTTCATTTGACATAGATGGAGCAACTAAAAATCTATTCCACAGTAAGTTTGCACCACCTGTTTCTGCAAACACTGCATATTATAATAATCCAAAAGTTGATGAACTTCTTGAGAAAGGAGCAACAGAAGTAGATCCTAAAAAAAGAGGAGAGGTTTATGCTCAGTTACAAGAAACTATTTGGGAAGATGCACCTTGGATTTTCTTAGGTTCTGATCAACTACTTTCTGCTAAAAGAAAAACAACACAGGGTGTTTATGTAATGCCTGATGGAACTATAAATTTTGCTAAAGCTGACACTACTAAATAAAACTATAAAATTATGTAGGTAGTTGTTTTTGCAACTACCTTTTTATTATAAATTTTTAAAAGGAGAGTGCTATGAGGGGTTATTTTTTCCGAAGATTAATCAACACAATTCCCATACTATTTATAGTTTCAATTTTGATTTTCATGTTTATTCATTTAATTCCAGGAGATCCAGCTAGATTACTTGCTGGTCAAAATGCCACAATTGATGAGATTCAATTGATGAGAGAACACTTAGGGCTGACAAAGCCTCTTCATATACAGTACTTTAATTTTGTAAAAACTTTTTTTAGCGGAGAGCTTGGAAACTCAATTAAAACAGGGCTTCCTATAAAAGATATGATAGCTCCAAGATTTAAACCAACTTTTATGTTAGCTATTTTATCAATTATTTGGGCAACTATTTTTGGAGTGGTAGCGGGAATAATTTCAGCTATTAATAGAGGAAAAGTTTTAGATTACGTTGTGATGATAGGAGCTATATCTGGAATATCTTTACCACTGTTTTGGTTAGGACTTATGTTAATTCAGGTATTTTCTGTTAATCTTGGTTGGTTTCCTACAGGGGGAACAGATTCATTTAAAAGTTACATTCTTCCTGCAATAACTTTAGGAGCTGGAATAACTTCAATGATAGCAAGATATACTAGGTCATCTATGTGTGAAATTTTAAAAGAGCCTTACATTAGAACTTCAAGAGCTAAAGGGATTAGTGAATTTTGGGTTATTATGAAGCACACTCTTAGAAATTCACTTATAGATGTGGTAACTATAGTTGGACTACAATTTGGGTTTTTACTAGCAGGATCAGTTTTAGTAGAAACAGTTTTTACAATTCCAGGTCTTGGAAGATTGTTAATTGATTCTATCCTTTTTAGAGATTATACAGTTATTCAAGTAATTCTATTAATTTTTACTTTACAATTTATTGTAGTTAATCTTGTGGTAGATGTTTTGTATGGAGTTTTAAATCCAAAAATTAGATACGATTAAAAAGGAGAGATATTATGGATGAGAAAGATGTTTTCAAAAATCCTTTTAGGGAGTTTTTAGAAAATTTTTTTAAAAGAAAAGTAGCAGTTATTTCACTTTTATTTATAATTTTTTTAGTTATTATAGCTGTTTTTCAACCAGTTCCATATGATTTAAATTATGCTGATTATGAGAATTTATTAGCTGAACCTAGTTCAAAACATTGGTTTGGAACTGATGAATATGGTAGAGATCTTTTTAGTAGAGTTGTAGCAGGAACTAGGTTATCTCTTTTAGTTTCTTTGACAGCTGTTTCAATTGGAGCATTTATTGGATGTATATTAGGGCTTGTAGCAGGATATTATGGCGGAAAGATAGAGAGCATTATTATGAGATGTTGTGATGTTATGTTCTCTTTTCCTGGATTACTTCTTGCTATTGGAATAGTAGCTATAATAGGACCAGGTCTTATAAATGTTATTATATCTATCGCAATTTATGGAATCCCATCTTTTACAAGAATAGTTCGAAGTGCAACAATCTCTTTGAAAAAACAACTTTATATAGAAGCTTGCAAATCTATTGGAGTTAGTGATTTTAGAATACTTTTAGTTCATATTTTACCAGGGACTCTTCCAGCACTAATTGTTACTTTGACAATGAGAATTGGAACAGCAATAATCTCTGCAGCCTCTTTAAGTTTTTTAGGATTTGGAGCAAGTCCTACAAATCCAGATTGGGGAGCTATGCTTTCAACGGGAAGAGATTATATTGGACTAGCACCTCATATGCTTTTTTATCCTGGGCTTATGATTTTCCTAACAGTATTATCTTTTAACTTACTTGGCGATGGTTTAAGGGATACTTTAGACCCAAAACTTAATTAGGAGAGACTATGACAAACTATTTATTAGAAGTTAAAAATTTAAAAACACAGTTTAAAAAAGATAAAAAAGTTTTAACAGCTATTGAAGATGTATCTTTTAAAATAGAAAAGGGTGAGACACTAGGTCTTGTTGGAGAAAGCGGAAGTGGAAAATCAGTGACATCTATGTCTATCATGAGACTTCATGAAGAGAATGCTCTAATAAATGGAGAGATTTTTTTTCAAGGGGAGAATATTTTAAATCTTTCCAATAGAGATATGAAAAAAATTCGTGGTGGAAAAATAGCTACAATATTTCAAGATCCAATGTCATCTTTAAATCCAATTTTAAAAATAAAAGACCAGCTTATGGAGTGTACAAAAATTCATTTGGGATATAGTAAAAAAGAAGCTGAAAGTCATGCTTTGAAAATGCTGCAATTAGTTGGAATTCCTAGTCCAGAAAGTGTTTTAAATAGATACCCTCATCAACTTAGTGGTGGAATGTGTCAAAGAGTTATGATAGCCATGGCTATGTCTTGCAATCCCCAACTTTTAATAGCAGATGAACCTACAACTGCCTTAGACGTTACAATTCAAGCACAGATTATGGAACTACTGTTAGAGTTAAAAGAGAAGCATCAAATGGGAATACTTTTAATAACTCATGATCTGGGAGTTATAGCAGAAACTTGTGATAATGTTATTGTTATGTATGCAGGACGAATAATGGAAAAAGCTAGTGTCCAAGAGTTATTTGATAGTCCGATACACCCTTATACAAAAGGGCTTATAGCTTCTGTTCCAAAACTTGGAAGTGGAGCAACAGCTTTGCCATATATAGAGGGAAAAGTTCCAGATTTAGCAAGTATGCCAAAAGGTTGTAAATTTGCTCCAAGATGCAAAGTAGCTATTGAAAAATGTTCAGTGGAAGAACCAAAACTTAAAGAGTTATCAAATGGTAGAAAATGTAGGTGTCATTTGATTTTAGATGAGGAGGGGATTTCATGAGAGAGGTTTTGGTTCAACTAAATGGGGTAAGTAAAAAATTTTTAGTTCCTCAGAAAGGATTTAAAAAAGAGAAAAAATATGTACATGCAGTTAACAATGTCTCTTTAGAAATTTTTAAAGGTGAAACTCTATCTATAGTTGGTGAAAGTGGTTGTGGAAAATCAACTTTAGGAAGAGTTATAAATAAAATATTAGATGTTGAAGAGGGAACAATTAAATTTAAAGGAATAGATATAACTAAACATAACTCAAGGGAGATGCTTCCTTTTAGAAAAGATATGCAAGTTATATTTCAAGATCCTTACGGTTCTTTAAATCCAAGAATGAAAATAAAAAATTTAGTTTCAGAGCCTCTTCTTGTTCATTCTGAATTTTCTGTAAAAGAGAGAGAAAAGAAAGCTTTAGAACTTTTAGATATGGTAGGACTTAGTAGTAGTCATGGTGAAAGATTTCCCCATGAGTTTAGTGGAGGACAGAGGCAACGTGTGGGAATAGCTAGAGCAATCTCTGTTAATCCAAGTTTGATTATAGCAGATGAGCCTATATCAGCTTTAGATGTTAGTATTCAAGCTCAAGTTATAAATATTTTCAAAGATTTACAAGAACGATTTAATTTGACATATTTTTTTATATCTCATGATTTAAGTGTAGTAGAACTTATCTCTGATAGAGTAGGAGTTATGTATTTAGGAAACTTAGTTGAAATAGGAGATAAAAAAAATATTTATAATAATCCTAAGCATCCGTATACAGAAGCATTGCTATCAGCAATACCTGTAGCTGAATCAAATAAGAAAAGAGAAAGAATTATTTTAAAAGGGGATATACCTAGTCCAATTGATAGACCATCTGGATGTCCATTTTCCACAAGATGTCCAAAAGTTTTTAGTTTATGTAAAGAGAAAATGCCGATTTTAAAGGATTGTTCTGATGGAAAAAGTGAACATAAGGTAGCGTGTCATTTGGTAAAATAAACATACAAAAGGAGAGTGCAATGAAAAGAGTTTTAGTGGGATCTATGCATCATGAGTCTAATTCTTTTAATCCAATTATTACAGATGAAAAGGATTTTTCTATAAAATATGGAGAGGATTCATTAGTTTTTGAAACAAAAAATAATGCTTTAAGAGGAATAGTTGAAACTTTAAAAGAAAATGGTTATGATGTTGTTCCAACACTTAGTGCTAGAGCAGTTCCAAATGGAGAGGTAAGCTATGAGCTTTATAGCAGACTAAAAAAAGAGTTTATTGAGAGAGCTTTAGAAGCTGATAAAATTAAAAAATTAGATGGAATTAACTTAGCACTTCACGGTTCTATGAGAGTAGTTGGATTGGGAGAAGCAGAGGGAGATCTTTTAGAGGAGCTTAGAAAATATTTTAAAGATATCCCAATTGTAGTTGCCCTTGATATGCACACAACTATGACTGATAAAATGCATAAATATGCTGATGCATATGTAGGATATAAATGTGCTCCACATACTGATTGTTTTGAAACAGGAGAACATGCAGCAGAGATATTGATGTATATTTTTAAAGAGAATAAGATTCCTAAAAAATCTTGGGTAAGTGTTCCTATGCTAATAGCTGGAGAGCAATCTGAAACTTCAACTGAGCCTATGGTTTATTTTATAAATAGATGTAGAGAGTATGAAAAAAAACAGGGAGTTCTAGCTGTTTCTATTCTTATGGGATATCCTTGGGCAGATAGCGAAGATGCTGCTGTTGGAATCTACGTTATAGCAGATGATGAAAATTTAGCAAATACAATTTCAAAAGAGATAGGACAAGAGTTTTTCGATAGAAGAGATGAGTTTTCTTTTCACACAGAAACTTATGAACCTGAAGAGGCTTATGAAGTTGCTTTAAAGGCTTTAGAAGAAAAAAAGTTCCCAATATACCTATCTGATTCTGGAGATAATCCAACTGCAGGGTCATCATCAGATTGTACAGGATTTTTAAAAATAATTTTAGAAAATTCTAAAACGAAAAGTGTGCCTACTCCAATTATTTATGGTGGAATTTATGATCCTGAAGCAACACTATTTTGTAAAGGAAAGGTTGGACAAACCATAGAGGTTATTGCAGGAGCAAAGTTTGATACTAAAACTACAAAACCTTTAACTTTAAAGGGAGAGGTTATTAATTATTTAAAAAAATGGGGAACATATGAAAGTGATCTAGCAGTTTTAAGAGTAAATAATGTAGATGTAATTTTAGCAGAGAAACATGTAGGGTATGTGACTCCTGAAATGTATGAAGATTTAGGATTAGACCCTAAAAATCGTAATATCATTGTTTGCAAATTAGGATATTTAACTGAGCACCATAAACTTCTTTCTAAAAGAACTATCATGGCTTTAACAACAGGAAGTACGAATGAGGATATTTTAAATATAAAGTATGAAAAGGTTAAAAGACCGATTTTTCCTCTTGATAAAAATTTTGAATATAAAGCTTCTGTAAAAAATTAAAAAATAAATAAAAATAAAAAAGAGACTGTTAATTAATTCAGTCTCTTTTATTTTGCTAAGTTTTTTAGTTTTCTTCAGCTAAGTTTTGTAAAATATTTTTTTGTTTTCCTTTTTTTAAAAACTTCTCTTCGTAATCTTTTAAAGAATCAATAGCATCCTTTGAAATAGGAAGAATACATCCAATGTTAATTATTGCCATTAACCCTAATCCTAAATCTGCTAGTGCCCAAACTGTTTGATTTTCCTGAATTCCACCTTGGAATACCATAACAATTATAAGGATTTTATAACTGATATTTAAAATAGAGTTTTTACTGATGAAACTTAAAGCGTTTCTTCCAAAGAATGTTACTCCTAATATCGTACTAAAAGAGAAAAGGAAGATTGTGATTGATGTAAAAGGAATTCCAATCCAACCTATATGACTTTTTAGTGATTCTTGGAATAATACCATACCACTTAAATCACCTTGATCTCCAGCTAAAAGCACAACTAATGCTGTTGCAGTACAAATTACAATAGTATCTACAAAAACTCCAAAAGCTTGGACTAACCCTTGTTTTGCAGGATGTTTAACGTCGGCTATTGCAGCTGCATAGTTTGAATTTCCTGTTCCAGCCTCATTAGAGAATAAACCTCTTTTAACTCCTTGCATAATTATTCCACCAAGAGCTCCACCTATAATCTGTTCTCCACCAAAAGCTTGATAAAAAATATTTTTTATTACATGAGGTACTAAAGTTGCGTTTTTTAGTATAACTATAAGTACAACTCCAATATATAATAAAGCCATGAAAGGAACTATTTTATTTAAAACGTTAATGATTTTATTACGTTTTCCAAAGATAGTTAAACCTACAGCTACAGAAAGTAATCCTGCAAGAAGAAATTTATTAATATGAAAAGCACTTTCAAAAGATTCAGTTACTGAGTTAGACATAACTTGGATTGCACCAATATAGCAAATTATTGAAGCTATTGCATAAAATACACCAATCCATCTTTTATTAAGTTTTTTCTCTAATATCCAAGGAGTACCACCTTCAAACTCTCCACTTGGATCTTTTTTTCTATAAATTACAGAAAGAGTAGACTCAATAAATGAAGTAGAGCATCCTAAAAGAGCAACAAGCCACATCCAAAATATAGATCCTGGACCTCCAACTGAAATAGCGGCTACAACACCAGCTATATTTCCAGCACCAATTCTACACGCTGTTCCTAAACAAAAGCTTTCAAAAGAACTAACACCATTTCCATCATCCTCTTTATTCCAAACAGATTTAAACATATGTTTAAAAAGTCTAAACTGCATAAAGTTTGTTTTTAAAGTAAAATATATAGCTGTTCCAATTAAAAGAGCTACAAGTATATTATTGCTCCAGATTATTCCATTAACAGAATCAACTAATTTTGTAATTAAATTCATAAAACTTCTCCTTTGTTACTTTTTTCTTTAATATGTATAGTTTATCATTATTATAAATCCCTTTGTAGATAACAATGTTTTAATTTTTTTGTTCGGTATTTTCTATAAAATATATATATTTATAAGGAGAGATAGTATATTTTTAACTTAAAAGTTGTTCGTACTTGTTTTTATAAACTTAAAAAAAATGACTTTTTTCTTCACAAAAAACTCAAAGTATTAACAAACTTAAGATTTAATGATAAAATATAAGAATAAAATTAAAAGTTAAGATTAAGGAGTGTTTCTATTGAAAAAAGAAGTAAAAAAAGGAGAATTACATCCAAATAATCCCCACAAAGGAAGATATGATTTTAAAGTTTTAGTTGATAAACTACCTGAATTAAAATCATTTATTATAAAAAATCCCATTGGAGAAGAGACTATAGATTTTAGTGATAATCAAGCTGTAGTATGTTTAAATAAAGCATTATTAAAAACATATTATAATATTGATAACTGGGATATTCCTGCTGGATTTTTATGTCCACCAATACCTGGAAGAGCTGACTACATTCACTATATAGCAGAATTGTTAACGAAAAAGAAAAATATAAATGTATTGGATATAGGAACTGGAGCAAACTGTATCTATCCTATTATAGGAAGTCAAACTTTTGATTGGAACTATACAGCTTCAGATATAGATCCTAAATCTATTGAAAATGCTCAAAAAATAATAGATTCAAATGAAAAATTAAAAAATAAAGTAAAGCTAAAGCTTCAAAAAGATAGAAATCATATTTTTGTAGGAGTTATTGAAAAAAATGATAAATTTGATTTAACTATGTGCAATCCCCCATTTCATTCGTCTTTAGAGGATGCTTTAAAAGCTAATCAAAGAAAAGTGAATAATTTAAATAAGGGAAATAAAAATATTCAAAAAGGATTGAACTTTGGAGGACAAAAAGCTGAACTATGGTGTCCAGGAGGAGAGCGTTTATTTCTTAAAAAAATGGCTAAAGAAAGTGCGAATTTTGCTTCGCAAGTATATTATTTTACATCTTTAATTTCAAATAAAGAAAATATAAAACCAACAATAAAGGTTCTTGAAAAGTTAGGAGCTAAATGTAAAGTTTTAGAGATGAGCCAAGGACAGAAAATAAGTAGAGTTTTAGCTTGGACTTTTAAGCAAAAATAAAATTTTTTAAACAAAATAATATAATAATTTAATAAAAAAGAAAGATAATATAAATGAAAAGAGAAAGATAGTGTGAGTAGAGAGCTATTTTTCTCTTTTATTTTTTGAAAAAATAGCTTGCAAATTTAAAATTAAAGGTGTATACTCATATCAAGTTTGTAATCATTACAAATTTATAAAACTATAAAAATATAGTTTTTAGAACAGGAGGGCACAATGAACAACATTAAAGGAACAAAAACAGAAAAGAATTTATTAGAAGCTTTTGCAGGGGAGTCGATGGCAAGAAACAAGTACTCTTACTACGCAAGTAAAGCTAAAAAAGAAGGGTATGTTCAAGTAGCTAAACTATTTGAAGAGACAGCACACAATGAGCAGGAACATGCGAAAATTTGGTTTAAACTTCTTCATGGAGGAACAGTAGCTTCTACTATTGAAAATTTAAAAGATGCTGCTGAAGGTGAAAACTATGAGTGGACAGATATGTATGCAACTTTTGCTAAAGAAGCTAGAGAAGAGGGGCTAGAGGATATAGCTATTCTTTTTGAAGAGGTTGGAAAAATAGAAAAACAACACGAAGCTAGATATAAACAGCTTCTAGAAAATATAGAATCAGGAAAAGTGTTTAAAAGAGAGGAAGTAAAAGAGTGGGAGTGTATGAACTGTGGTCATATACACACAGGAGATTCAGCTCCAGAGTTATGTCCAGTTTGTAAGCATCCAAAGGCTTACTTTATGTTACAACCTAAAAATTTTTAAGGGGAGGCAGTTATGAGTAAGCATCTATCACAAAATATTAGAGTAGCTATCAATGAGGATAGTTACTCTATAGTTAGAGATGAAAAACTTTGTATAAAATGTGGTCAATGTAAAGTGGTTTGCAATACTTATATAGGCGTAAATAATAATTATTCTTTGAATAAAACCAATGATTTGGCTGTTTGCATAGAGTGTGGGCAGTGTGCTAATGTTTGTCCAACATCGAGTATTACAGAGGTTTATGATTATAAAAAGTTAAAATCATTAATTAAAAATAAAGAGAATATAGTTATATTCTCAACTTCTCCTGGAGTTAGAGTTGCTTTAGGTGAAGAGTTTCAAATGGATGATGGAAGTTTTGTTCAAGGAAAAATGGTAGCACTGTTAAAAAAGTTAGGTGCAAGTTATGTTCTTGATACAAATTTTGCAGCAGATTTAACAATTGTAGAAGAGGCTAGTGAACTTTTAAATAGAATAACTAAAAATGATAAACCGTTACCACAATTTACAAGTTGTTGTCCAGCTTGGGTAAAATATGCTGAGATTTTTCATCCTGAAATTTTACCACATATATCTACAGCAAAAAGTCCAATTGGAATGCAAGGACCAACTATAAAAACATATTTTGCTAAAAAAATGGAAATTGATCCTAGAAAAATAATAAATGTTGCTGTAACACCATGTACAGCTAAAAAATTTGAAATCAAAAGAGATGAAATGAATGACTCTGCTCATTATAATGAAATAGAAAACTTAAGAGATATGGATTTTGTTATAACAACGAGAGAACTAGCTCTTTGGGCAAAAGAGGAAGGAATAGATTTTCAAATTTTGCCTGATGCTGATTATGATAAATTTATGGGAGAGGCTTCAGGAGCAGGAGTTATATTTGCAAATACAGGTGGAGTTATGGAGGCAGCTTTAAGAACAGCATACACATACTTAACTAAAAAACAACCACCATCAGAACTTTATAATCTTAAAGAGATTCGTGGAATGGAAGGAGTGAAAGAGGCTTCTTTAAATATTGAAGGATTAAATATAAATGTGGCTGTAATTTTTGGAACAGCTAATGCAACAAAATTCATAGAAAATATTAAAAATTTAGATAAGGAATATCACTTTATTGAGGTTATGACTTGCCCAGGTGGATGTATCGGCGGTGGAGGACAACCAAAAGGTACAATGCTAAAAGGTGATAAGCTAAGAGAGAAGAGGATTGAAGGTTTATATAAAAGAGATTCTGAATTAAAACTTAGACTTAGTCATGAAAATCCAGAGATTATTGAGTTATATAAAGATTTCTATAAGGAACCTTTAAGTGAGTTAGCAGAAAAAATGTTACATACTAATTATTATGATAGAAGTGAAGAACTAGGAGGAAAGAAAATGGAAAAATATAGATGTACAGTTTGTGGATATATACATGAAGGTGAGTTAACAGAGGGATTTATTTGTCCACTTTGTAAGCAACCAGCAAGTGTTTTTGAAAAAATAGAGGAGAAAAAAGTTGAAGGATCTACTAATAAATATGCAGGTACTAAAACTGAGAAAAATTTATTAGATGCTTTAGCAGGTGAATCTTTAGCTAGAAATAAATATACATTCTATTCAGAGGTTGCAAAAACAGAGGGATATGAACAGATTCATCACCTATTTATAAAAACTGCTGATAACGAAAGAGAGCACTCTAAGTTATGGTTTAAAGAGTTGGGAATGCTTGGAGATACAAGTGAAAATTTACTTCACGCAGCTGAGGGTGAAAATTATGAGTGGACAGATATGTATAGTAAATTTGCTGAAGAAGCAGAAGCAGAAGGATTCTATGATCTTGCTAAAAAGTTTAGAGCTGTAGCTAAAATAGAAAAAGCTCATGAGGAGAGATACCGTAAACTTTTAAATAATGTACAAATGAAAGAAGTTTTTGAAAAAGCAGATGAAACTATGTGGGAGTGTATAAACTGTGGGCATTTAGTTATGGGTAAAAAAGCTCCTGAGAGTTGTGAAGTATGTTCTTATTCGCAAAGTTTCTTTGAAGTAAGATCAGAAAATTATTAGAATTATATTAAAATAGAAAATAAAAAAGGAAAGTAATAGTCTATATTGAATACTTATTCTAGATTATATTTTAATTATCAAAATATTTTTAAATAAAATATTGACAATACTAAAAAAGTGTAGTATTATTAATTTGTAATCATTACAAAACAAAAATAATTATAAATATATAGGAGGTTATCACATGTCATTAATTGGAAAAAATATCGGAGAGTTTAAAGCACAAGCTTATCACAACAACAACTTTGTTGAAGTTACTAATGAGTCTATAAAAGGGAAATGGTCAGTTTTCTTCTTTTATCCAGCAGATTTCACTTTTGTTTGTCCTACAGAGTTAGGAGATTTAGCTGACAACTATGCTAAATTTAAAGAGATTAACTGTGAAATTTATTCAGTTTCAACTGATACTCACTTTGTTCATAAAGCATGGCATGACACTTCTGATACTATAAAGAAAATACAATACCCTATGGTAGCAGATCCTACAAGAAAAATATCAGAAATGTTTGGTGTTTTAATTCCTGAAGAGGGATTAGCATTAAGAGGAAGTTTTGTTATAAATCCTGAGGGAAAAATCGTAGCATATGAAATTCATGATTTAGGAATTGGAAGAGATGCTGCAGAACTTTTAAGAAAAGTTCAAGCTGCTCAATTTGTAGCTGAGCACGGTGGAGAGGTTTGTCCTGCAAAATGGAAACCAGGTTCAGAAACTTTAAAACCATCTTTAGATTTAGTTGGAAAAATTTAAACTCTTTTGAAAGGCACTATAAGGTGCCTTTCAATTTTTAATAACATATATACTTAAATTAAGAGGTGAACTAACTGTTGAATAAAAGCTACAAAATAGTATAAATTTATATAAAATTTGATATAGGTTTCTTCTGAAGAAAATGGTATAATATAATATTATTTTAGAAAGGAGAAAGCTATGATTTTGTCAAAAAAGATTAGATTGAAACCAACCAAACAACAAGAAAAAATTCTTTATCAATCTTGTGGTACAGCAAGATTTATATACAATTGGACTCTTGGAAGACAGAAAGAAAATTATGAAAGTGGTGGAAAGTTTATTTCTGACAATGATTTAAGAAAAGAAGTTACTCAGTTAAAAAAAACAGAATTATCTTGGTTATCAGAAGTTTCTAATAATGTTGCAAAACAAGCTGTAAAAGATGCATGTATTGCATATAAAAACTTTTTTACTAAAAAGGCTAGTTTTCCTAAATTTAAGAGCAGAAAAAAATCTAAACCTAGTTTCTATAATGATACGAATAAACTTAAAGTAAAAGAAAATTTAGTTTTAATTGAAAAAGTTGGATGGATAAAAACGGCCGAACAATTACCTATGAATACAAAATATACTAATCCTAGAATTAGTTTTGATGGAAAATATTGGTATATTTCTGTAGGAACAGAACGAAAAAACAATGATTTAGAATTGAGCGAAGTTTCGCTAGGAATAGATTTAGGAGTAAAGGATTTAGCAACTTGCTCTACTGGTGAAGTTTATGAAAATATAAATAAGAAAAAAACTATTAAAAAATTAAAGAAAAAGTTAAAAAGGCTTCAAAAACAGGTTTCACGAAAATATGAAAATTCTAGGGAGGTGAACAACCGTTACGAAAAGAGCCAAAATATAATGAAGCTAGAGAAAAAAATAAGGCTCATTCATAGAAGAATTTCTAACATTAGAAATAATAATCTTCATCAAATTACAAATGAGATAGTGAAAACCAAGCCATCAAAAATTGTAATGGAAGACTTAAATATTAAAGGTATGATGAAAAATAGGCACCTTTCAAAGGCTATAGCCGAACAAAACTTCTATAAATTTATAACTTATATGAAATATAAGGCTGAATTTAATGGAATAGAGTTTATACAAGTACCTAGATTTTATCCGAGCAGTAAAACTTGTTCAAAGTGTGGAACTATTAAGAAGAATTTAAAACTTTCTGATAGAGTTTTCAAATGTGAATGTGGTTATATTCTGGATAGAGATTTAAACGCTAGTATAAATTTAAGCAATTATAGAGTTTCCTAAAGAAGAAAACTATAATATGTACCGTTCGTTATGCGGGAATTTAAGCCTTTGGAGAGTTATATCAAACTAAAGTAGATAAAGTGATTTATTGAAATAGGATTCTATGAATAAGGAATTAAGCTTATAAGATTTTATAGAATTTTATAGGTTTATCGTAACGGTGAACTATGGATAAAATATATGATTTAATTGTTATCGGTGGAGGTCCTGCAGGGTTATCAGCTGGAATATATGCTGGTAGAGCTCAGATGGATGTTCTTATTATAGAAAAGTCTGAAGTTGGAGGACAGATAACTACTACTTCTGAAGTTGTAAATTACCCAGGAATTAAAGAGATTTCTGGTCATCATTTGGGAGAGCAGATGAAAGAGCAAGCTCTTGGATTTGGTGTTGAATTTTTAAAATCAGAAGTTACAAATATGGATTTTAAAGATGAAATTAAAGAGATTGAAACAACTTCTGGAACTTATAAAGCTTTAAGTGTAGTTATTGCTACTGGAGCAAATCCAAGAAAATTAGGATTCCCTGGAGAGATTGAATATACAGGTAGAGGAGTTGCATATTGTGCTACTTGTGATGGTGAGTTTTTCACTGGTCTTGATGTTTTCGTTATTGGAGCGGGATTTGCTGCTGCTGAGGAAGCTATATTTTTAACTAAGTTCGCTAGAAAAGTTACAATAATAGCTAGAGAGCCTGAGTTTACATGTGCTAAGTCGATAGCTGAAAAAGTTTTAAAGCATCCAAAGATTGAGGTAAAATTTAACTCTCAAATTATTGAGGTAACTGGAGATACTAAACTTAGAAAAGCTATTTTTAAAGATAATCTTACAAATACTACTTGGGAATATAATGCTCCAGACAACGAATCTTTTGGTGTTTTTGTTTTCATTGGATATAAACCACAAAGTGATCTATTTAAAAATCATGTAAATTTAGATTCTCAAGGGTATATTATAACTGATGGAGATTTACAAACAAATGTTAAAGATGTTTATGCTGTTGGAGATATTAGACCAAAGAGATTGAGACAAGTTGTTACAGCAGTTGCTGATGGAGCTTTAGCTGCAACAGTTTTAGAAAAAGTTGTTGAAGAGAAAAGAGAAGTTCTAGGAATTAAAAAAGAGGAAAAGGAACATCCAAAAACTTCAGATGTTTCTAATGAAGATTCTAAATCTAAGTTTTTAGATGAAGGAATAGTTTCTCAGCTGAAAGGTATCTTTGAAAGATTCCAAAACAATATAAAAATAGTATCGATATTAAATGATAATGACCTTTCAATAAATATCAGAGAGTTTCTAACTGAGATTTGTGATATTTCTGATAAATTATCTTTAGAAATTTATAAAAAAGATGAAAATCCAGAGCTAGAGAAAAAAATAGAATTAGATTGCTCTCCAACAATTGCAATTTTAGATTCTAATGATAACTTTAGAGGAGTTAAGTTTTCAGGATTACCAAGTGGTCATGAGTTAAACTCTTTTATCTTAGCTTTATATAATATAGCTGGGCCAGGACAAGAGTTAAATGAAGAATTAAAGGGAAAAATTCAAAGTATAGATAAAAAAGTAAAACTTAAAATTGCAGTTTCACTTTCTTGTTCACTTTGTCCTGAGGTAGTTACAGGAGCACAAAGATTAGCTATTGAAAACTCAAATGTTCAAGCTGAAATGATAGATATATTTGCATTCCCAGAACTAAAAAACAAATATAATATTATGGGAGTTCCAGCTTTGATTATAGATGATAAGGATATCTCTTTTGGAAAGCAATCTATTGAAGAGATTATTGAGAAAATAACAAAATAAAAATAAAGAGATTAGGTAATTTTAAAGTATTACCTAATTTTTTTTATTTTTGAAAAGTTAGAGAGTACAACTAAAAAGAATATGTTCAATATTATAGATAAAAAGAGTATAATATTAAAAGTAAAAAAATATAAATGTAAATAGGAAGATAAAAATGAAAAATATTATTAAAAATTGCATGGGAGATTCTGAGGCAGCTTGTAAAAGCAGCTGCCCAATGAATACAGATGCTAAAACTTATGTGAGATTAATTGGAGAAGATAAAGGAAAAGAGGCAATAAAAGTTATTAGAGAAACGCTTTTTCTACCAGGAGTATTAGGAAGAATTTGTGCTCATCCTTGTGAGCAAAATTGTAGAAGAGGAAAAGAAGATGCCTCAATAGCAATTGCTACATTAAAAAGATACGCAGCAGATAATTTTGATGATGAAAAGGATTGGGATATAAGTAAAAAAAATAAAAATGGTAAAAAGATAGCTGTAATCGGTATGGGACCAGCTGGAGCTCAGGGTGCAATAGATTTAGCTAAAGAGGGATATGAAGTTACAATATTTGATAGATCATCTGAATTTGGTGGGATGATGAGGGTTAGAATTCCTGAGTATAAACTTCCAAGAGAAGTAATAGATAAAGAATATTCTCTGTTAGAAAAATTAGGAATTAATATTCAATTCTCAACAGAGATTGGAAAAGATATTTCTTTTGAGAAGTTAGAAAAAAATTATGATGCGATTTTAATTGCCACAGGAAAAAATACAAAAGGTACGTTTATTTTTGATGAATTAACTTTGCAATTAGTAAATAACAAAAAAATTTTTGTGGCTGGGAATTGTGCAAGTGCACGTATTGTTGTAGAAGCTATGTCAGAGGGAAGAAGAGCAGCTAAGTCAATAGATAGATTTTTAAATGGAAAAGATTTAAAAGAGGGAAGATCTTTAGAAGCTGAGGGTGGATATAAAACAAAGTTATATCTACCAACAGAGTATTTGCCTGAAGATTGGAATTCTTTTGGAAAAAATGAAAGAGTTATTCCTAAAATAGTTAATGGTGAAAATCTAGGATTTACGAAAGAGGAAGCAATAAAAGAGGCAAACAGATGTTTAAAGTGTGAATGTAAACTTTGTATGAAAGAGTGTAGTATGCTAAATGATTATACAGATTGTCCAAAAACTCTTTTTACAGAATATGCAGAAAAAGGTTATGAAAATGTAGATCCTAAAATAGCTTACTCTTGTAATATGTGTAATCAATGCACTTTAAAATGTCCAAAAAGTCTTGATTTAAAATCAAACTTTAGTGATTTAAGAAGTAAATATATAAAAGATAATGATGGAAAATCTCCAATGAAAGGACATAAAGCGATTGAAGCACATCAGTATTTAGGGTATTCAAAACTATTTAATACAACAAATACTGCTCCTAATGGAAAGAAAACAAAATATGTATTCTTCCCAGGATGCTCGTTGCCATCATATAATTCTACTGCTGTTGGAAATATTATGGATCACTTGCAAAATAAGCTAAATGGCGAGGTAGGTTCTTTATTAAAATGTTGTGGAAAACCACCTAAATCTTTAGGACAAGATGAACTTTTTAAAGAAAGATTCCAAACAGTTCAAGAGGAGCTAGATAAGGTTAGAGCAGAAACTATTATTGTTGCTTGCCAATCATGTTATGGAATATTTGGTACATATGGAAAACAAAATGTGATATCCTTATGGGAACTATTACCGGAGATTGGATTACCAGAATCTCAACTTGGTATAGGAAAAGACTCTGATGTAAAATTTAATATACATGATTCATGTCCAACTAGAAATGTAACAAAAATCCATGATGGAATTAGATGGATTATGGAAAAGTTGGGATATGAAGTAGAGGAGTTGGAAAATTCTAGAGAGAAAACTAGATGTTGTGGATTTGGTGGAATGATAGCTCCAGCTGTTCCAGAGGTGGCTAAAAAAGTTATGAATAGAAGAGCTAAAGAAACAACAACAGGTCATATGGTGACATATTGTGCCGCATGTAGAGAATCCATGGAAAATGGTGGGGCAGATGCTCTTCATATAGTTGATTTAATATTTGGAGATAAATATAAAAAATCAAAAGCTAAGAAAAGAAATACAAGTCCAATAAAACAATGGCTAACAAGATATAAATCAAAAATTGAACTTAACAAACGGGAGAGTTAAATGAATCAGAAGAAAAATTCAGTAAAATTAATTGTTACAGTATGTATTTTAGTTGTTATTGTAATAGGAGTAATAAAATCTGGAGCTTTAGAATATTTGAAAGATAGACAAAAATTAGAAATATTAATTAAAAATTTGGGTATATGGGGACCCATAGCATACATAGGACTATATGCTATTATAACAACAACTTGTATATCTGTTTTACCACTGACTTTAGCAGGAGGATTAATATTTGGTGCAGTAATGGGAATTGTATACACAGCGATAGGAGCATGTTTAGGATTATCTTTAGCATTTTTAATAGCAAGATATATTGCTAGAAAACCTATTGAAGAAAAATTTGGAAAAACAGAGGTTTTTAAAAAAATAAATGAAGGTGTAAAAAAAGATGGTTGGTTTATTCTTGCAACAACAAGATTATTACCAATATTTCCTTTTGGAATTCAAAACTATATTTATGGATTAACATCAATAAGTTTTATTCAATATTCTTTATTATCGACAATATTTATTTTACCAGGAACATCTGTATTTGTACTTTTAGCAGGAGCAGTTGCTTCAGGAGATATGAAAACAGCTGTTAAGATGTCGATAGTGGCATCTCTTATATTTTTTGGATTAACTATAATAACAAAAATAATAGCAAAAAAATCGAAGAAAAACTCGTAACACTATAATAAATAGGTTATAATAAAAAAAGGGGAGAAGAATATCTCCCCTTATTTATTAAATAGTAGGAGGATTAAAAATGGGAAAAAAAATTAAACTACTTACACTTTCATTGTTAGTTTTAGGAGTGCTAACAAGTTGTAATAAAAAAGAAAATAAAGATGTAAACATTTATATGTGGGGTGGATCTAAAGAGATTAATACTTTTATGGATGATGTGGTTGCTCCTAAAGTATTGGAAAATGAAAATATAAATTTAAAAAGAGTACCTATTGTAGATATAAAAGATGTTGTAAATAAATTAATAATTGAGAAACAAGCTGGGAAAAAAAATGGAGTTATAGATGTTTTATGGGTAAATGGTGAAAACTTTAAAGCTCTAAAAAATGCTGGAGTTTTAACAGAAAATATTTTAGGAAGCATTAAAAATAAAGATTTATTAAAAGAGAGTACAACAGTTAAAGATTTTGGAGAAGATATTAATGGATTAGAGGTTCCTTTTGGAGAAGCTCAGTTCAATTTCATATACAATACTAAAAATGGTGAGGTACCATTTACTGGTTGGGAAACTTTAACAGAGTATGTAAAAAAGAATCCTGGGAAATTTACTTATCCAAATGCAAGTAATTTTACAGGAAGTGCTTTTGTAAGAAACATAACAATTGATATGTTAGGTTATGATAACATTCAGAAGATGACTCCTGAAGAGTTTAAAGAAAATTTAAATATAGTTTGGAACTATTTAAATGAGATTGAACCATATTTATGGAGAAAAGGGGAAACTTACCCTGAATCAGAGGGGAAATTAGATCTATTATACTCAGCTGGAGAAGTGGATGTGACTATGGGATATACTGTAAATAAAGTAAATTCAAAAATAGAGTCAGGAGATTATCCCGAAACATCAAAGAGTTTTTTATTAAATAAAGGAACTCTGTTTAATAATCACTACTTAGCTATACCTGCAAATGCTCAAAATAAAGATGGTGCTTTAGCAGTAATAAATCAATTAGTATCACCAGATTTACAACTATTAAAACAAGAGCCTAAAAACTGGGGAGATTTTAATATTTTAGATATGAAAAAACTACCTCCTGAAACTGTGAAAAAATTCTTTGATTTAAATAAAAGTGAGAAAATTCCATCTTCAGAGGAGTTACAGGAAAAAAGAGTTATGGAATTAACACCTGATAAGCTTACAATTATAGAAGAGGGATGGCTAGAGAACGTTGGAAAAAATTAAAAAATTTATATATATGATGCCCTTTTTATTATATATGACATTTTTCTTTCTATATGGTCTTTACTATGTTTTTATGACCTCTTTAGGTTACAACAGAATTTTAAGTGATTCTTGTTTTACTTTGCACTATTATAAAGATGTTCTTCATTCAAAAGAGTTTTACGAAAGTTTAATATATACTATAAAAATAAATAGTATTGCTGCTTTTTTAGCTTTTATTTTAACTGTTGCTGTTATATTTCTAGTTTTTTTAAGTAAGAGAAAGGGCTACTTTTATACAAAGTTTTTTCAAAAAGTTATTGAAGCACCAGTATTCGTTCCATATTTAGTAAGTGCATATGGAATATTACTTCTACTTATGAGAAGAGGAGTAATAAGTAATTTTTTATTGAAATTAGGAGTAATATCTTCTATGGATGAGTTTCCAATATTAACAAATGATCATCACGGAATAGGGATAGTATTAACTTATGTTTGGAAGGCTCTACCTTTTATGACTATGATGAGTCTTCCTGTAGTTTTTAGAGTAGATAAAAAATGGGATTCATTAGGAAAAATATATAATCTAAGTAATATTGAATTTTTTAAAAAAATAGTTTTCCCATTAGTTTTTCCAACTTTAAGTATCAGTTTTTTTATAGTTTTAACATATCTTTTTGCAGCCTTTGAAACACCATATATTTTAGGAGTTACACATCCTAGAGTATTATCTGTATTGGTGTTTGATACATATACAAAAGGTAGCTTAGATCTAAGAGGAAAAATAATGGTTATGAATATTTTAATATCAAGTATAAGTTTATTGTTTGGTGGAATAATGTGTTTAGCTTTAAAGTTTTTTACAAAATTCCAAGAAAGAGAGTGGTAAAATGAAAAAAGTATTTTTATGGATTACATATTTTTTACTATCTCTAATATTTTTATTGCCTTTCATTGGAATATTTTTAAATAGTATGAACTTTAAAATGTGGAAATATGTTTTAACTTCAGGACAAACTTATAATAGCTTATTAACTACATTTTTAGTTGCATTAATAACTATGTTTATAAATTTTATAATAGGAACTCCAATAGCTGCGTTTATGGCTAGAGAGAATTTTAAAGGGAAAATATTTATAGAGTTTTTAATAATATTACCGCTGATAATTCCAACAATGGTTAGTACTATGGGGCTTCAGTTTGCATTTATAAAGATGAATTTAATAGAAACTATCTTGGGAGTTGCTATTGTACACAGTGTAACTACACTTCCATACTATATTCAAAGTATGAGAGCTGGATATGTAACATTAAACAAAGATTATATAAATTTAGGAAGAGTCTTAGGAGCTAATGTGATGCAAAGATTTTTAAAAATTACGTTACCTATAATATATCCGTCATTTTTAGTTGGAATGTCTCTAGTTATCATTGTGTCGTTAGCACAATATTTAGTTACATTTATAATAGGTGGAGGACAGATTATGACACTTCCAATTTTAATGATGCCATACTTAGTTGATGGTGGAGTCACTAACGGAACTGTTTATAGTATAATATATGTTGCATTTACATATTTCTTGGTTTTCTTAGTGGACCGAACAGTTAAAAATATTTATAGAAAGAGAGAGTTTTAAATGATAGAGATAAAGGGAGTGTCGAAAGTATTTTCTGGATTTTCCTTAAAAAATGTAAATATTTCAATAGAGGATGGAGAGTTTATAGGAATACTGGGACAATCAGGATCAGGAAAATCTACTCTTTTAAATTTAGTTGCAGGACTAGATAAAGATTTTAGTGGTGAAATACTTATAAATGGAAAAAAACCTAGTAAAATGATAAAAGATGGAGAAGTAGCTATGGTTTTTCAAAAAGATTTGTTATTACCACATCTTAGTATTTGGGAAAATATAGCTTTTGGGTTAAAAATAAAAAAAGTAGCTAAAGATGAAATCGAAAAAAGAGTAAAAGACGCTATAATAGAGATGGACTTATTGGGAAAAGAAAAAAGATTTCCCAATGAGTTAAGTGGTGGAGAAAAACAAAGGGTGTCTATAGCTAGAGCTATAGTTACAAGACCAAAACTTTTATTGATGGATGAGCCATTCTCAGCATTGGATTTTAATTTAAGAGATAGAATGCAAAAGATGGTTAAAAAGCTTCATGAAAAACTGAAGGTTACAATTATATTTGTAACTCATGATAGAGAGGAAGCCTTTTATTTATCAAATAAAATTGGTGTTATGTTTAAAGGAGAACTTTTAGATTACGGAACTCCAATAGATTTATATAATAACCCTAAAAATGTTTATACAGCAAAGTTGTTAGCAGTGGAAAATATTCTCCCAAAAGAGACGTTTGAGACTTTATTTCAGTGTAAAGTGGAGCCTTGTAAATTTGTTGCTCTTAGAGGAAAAAGTATTAAAATTGTAGAGAGTTCTAAATTAAAAGGAGTTGTAAAAGAGATTAGCTTTAAAATGGGTGGATACTCAATTATAGTTTCTTTAGGAAATGAAAAAATAACTTTAGTTGAAGAGAAAGAGTTTTTATATAAAATAGGAGATGAAATCTCTCTTGAATATAGAGATAATGAGAAAATTTTAATAGGAGAGCAAAAATAGATGTTAGATACACATTGTAGAAAATATATTCAACCATTGGTAGGGGTTGGAGCAGATATAGCTATGAAATTAGGATTAACTGCTAATGGAGTTACAATAATAGCTATGTTACTAGGACTTTTAAGTGGAGTTTTAGTAGCTTTAGGATTTAATATAGCGGCAGTTTTAGTACTGTGGTTCTCTGGATATCTAGATGCAGTTGATGGAACGATAGCTAGAAAAACAAAATCATCATCACCTTTTGGAACTGTGATGGATATTACTTTTGATAGAATGGTAGAGGGTGCAGTTATTTTAGGAGTTGCATATAAATATACAGAGTTTAGTTTTGTATCTCTTGTGTTAGCAGTGAGTATAATAATATCTATGACGATTTTTTTAACAACAGGACCACTAGCTGAAAATAAAGGAGAAAAAACATTTTATTATCAAGCTGGATTAGCGGAAAGAACTGAAGGGTTTTTAATGTTGAGTTTAATGATGCTTTTAAAAGAAAATGCTGGAGTTGTAATAAATATATTTACAGGAATGGTATTGTTTACAGCTTTCCAAAGATTTAGAGAAGCAAAAAAAATATTAAAATAGAAATTTTAAAAAATTTAAGAAAAGTCTAAATTTAAGACTTTTCTTTTTTTATTTCTAAGCATATAGCTATTAGATTGGAAAAAATAATAGATGCAAGAAGATTAAAAAATAAGCAAATTATACAAGTATATTAGTATTATTATTTTTTAAAAAAGTAGTAATTTAATAGTTTTTTAAAAAGGATAATAAAAAACGGATAGAAATAGAGCTTTAAAAACTCTATAATTAATCGTAATTAAAATTTGACAAAAATATTATTTTTAATTAAAATTCTGAGTATAAACAAATCTTTTCAAATAAAAATCATATTAAAAGTTTTAAAAATAAACAATTTATATTCCATTCAACACAAAATTAAATTTCAAAATAAATATAGACTATGATCTACCTTGAACGGTGTTTAGTTATGATGTATAAACTTTTTTAAGTTTATAAAAATATATTTATTAATAATAGTATAAATAATTTTATACTATCTATTTTTATTTTATTTTTATTTGAAAAGTATCATTATATTTAAATATTGGAGGAGAGCATGGAAAAAATCTACGACTTAATAATCGTTGGAGCAGGTCCAGCAGGGTTAGCAGCAGGGGTGTATGGAGCTAGAGCAAAAATGAAAACTCTAATTTTAGAAAAAGGAACTATTGGTGGAATGGCTGCAAAAACCACTGAGATAGTTAATTATCCTGGAATTCCAAAAACTTCAGGTGAAAAACTAGGTGAAGTTATGTCTAAACATGCTGAAAACTTAGGAGCTACAATTGTAAGAGACAGTATAAGAACTGTTGAATTAGATGGCGAGATAAAAATTTTAAAAAGTAGAAGAAAAGAGTATATGGCTAGAAGTGTAATTTTTGCAACAGGAACTAAACCTAGAGTTTTAGGAATTCCTGGTGAAGTGGACTTCAAAGGTAGAGGCGTAGCTTATTGTGCAACTTGCGATGCTGAGTTTTTCTCAAATCAAGAGGTTATTGTTGTTGGAAGTGGTGATCAAGCCATTGAAGAGGGAATGTTTATATCTAAATATGCTTCAAAAGTAAAAGTTATAGTTCTTCATGATGAAGGAATATTAGATTGTAATAGATTAAGTGCAGAGGAAGCTTTTAAAAATCCTAAAATGGAGTTTATTTGGAACTCAACTTTAGATGAAATTATAGGAGATGAATCTGTTGAAAAAGTAAAAGTTAAAAATTTAAAAACAGGTGAAATAACAGATGTCCCATGTAAAGGCGTATTTTTCTTTGTTGGAATGATTCCTAATACTGAGTTTTTAGAAGAAACAGATTTAAAACTTGATAAAAGAGGTCATATAGAGTGTGATGCTTTATTAAACTCATCAATATCTGGAGTATTTGTAGCTGGAGACGTAAGAGAAAAATATTTAAAGCAAGTTATAACTGCAGCAGCAGATGGAGCAGTGGCAGCAGTAGCAGCTGAAAAATATTTGGAAGAGATGAACGTTTATGTTAATAGAATCAAAGATAAAAATGTAGCTATTGGATTTTGGAACTCTTTAGATAGTGATGGATTAAAATATCTTTCTGAAAAAGAAAAAGAGTTAAGAGAGAATAATATAGAAGATTTTATCTATATTGATATTAGAAAAAATAGATATTTAGCAAAGTTTTTTAATAAAGAAAATATAGATAATCCAGAGCTAATAATCAACAAATAAAATATATAAACATAAAAAATAGGAGGTTACAAAATGGGTCATCCAACAATTTATCCAACAGGAGCAACGATTTATAATCCAGAAAAAGCATGGAGTGGTTATACACTTTTTCCTTTAAAAGGACAAGGGGTAATGTTAATAGATATGAATGGTGGGGAAATTAGACTTTGGGAAAATTTAAAAGGATTTCCAGCAAAGATGTTCCCAGGTGGATATGTTTTAGGTAGTAAAAGAGAGAGAAGTTCAAAATTTGGAATGCAAGACTATGAGGATGTTGTTCAACTTGATTGGGATGGGAATGAAGTTTGGAGATTTGATAGATATGAATATATTGAAGATGAAGGAATGGAACCAAGATGGATGGCAAGACAACACCATGATTATCAAAGAGAGGGGAACCCTGTTGGATATTATGCACCAGGAATGGAGCCGAAGGTACATGGTGGAAAAACTTTAATACTTGGACACAAAACAGTAAGAAATTTAAAAATATCTGACAAACTACTATTAGATGATGTTATTTATGAAGTTGATGAAAATGGAAAAATAATTTGGGAATGGGTTTGTAATGAACATTTTGATGAGTTTGGTTTCTCAGAAGAAGCTAAAAATGTTCTATTTAGAAATCCAAATTTAAGAAGTGTTGAACCTGAAAAAGTTGGAGATTGGATGCATATAAACTCAATGTCAGCCTTAGGTCCTAATAAATGGTATGACGCTGGTGATGAGAGATTTCATCCAGATAATATAATTTGGGATGGAAGAGAAACAAATATTATAGCAATAATAAGTAAAGAGACAGGAAAAGTTGTGTGGAAAATAGGTCCATACTACAATACTCCAGAGTTAAAGCATTTAGGATGTATTATTGGACAACACCACGCTCATATGATTCCAAGAGGTTTACCTGGGGAAGGAAATGTTCTTGTATTTGATAATGGTGGATGGGCTGGATATGGTGCTCCAAACCCTGAATCTAGATATGGAGAGAAAAATGCAAGAAGAGACTACTCTAGAATATTAGAAATAGATCCAGTAACATTAGAAATTGTATGGCAATATACACCAAAAGAAGCTGGATTTGTAATGCCATTAGATGCTTCAAGATTTTACAGTCCATTTATAAGTGGAGCTCAGAGATTAGCTAATGGAAATACACTTATAACTGAGGGATCAAATGGAAGATTAATTGAGGTAACTCCAAGTTATGAGATTGTATGGGAATATATAAATCCATATTGGGATAAAGAGATTATGAATATGAATATGATTTTCAGAGCATATAGAGTTCCTTATGAGTGGGTTCCTCAATTGGAAAAACCAGAAGAGACTCCAATTAAAAAGGTTGATGTTTCAACATTTAGAGTTCCTGGTTCAAAACCTTTAGGTGGAGCAACAAGAGTTGCTGTTGAAGGAGTATCTCCGTGGGAAAAATCAAATGCTTTAAATGCTTGTGTTGCTGCTGGTGATGAAACAGAAGAGAAACCTAAGCTATTTAAAATTAACTCTACGTTATTTGGACATTTAGATGAAAATAATCTTGAAGATGAAATATCGAAAGTTGAAAGTATTGGAATGATATTTGTAGGAGCAGAAAGATGTAAAAACTGTATGGCTCTTCAACCTATATTAGAGGAGTTAATTCCTATTTATAAGGAAGAGGAAAATATGGTTGCATTCCACCTAGATGCTGATAAAAACAAGGAGTTTATGAATAAGCACAGTTTAAAATCAATCCCTGTTTTATTATTAATAAAGGATAATGAAATTGTTGATAGGCTTTCAGGATTTAATCCAATTGATGAAGTAGAAGAGTTTATAGAAAGAAATCTATAGGAGGATTAAAAAATGAGAGAGATAGAAAGTGAAAGAGCCCTAAAGGGCTCTTTCTATACAATAAACAATGATTTTTGTAAATGGATTGGAACATTTGTAACATTAATTATGGTTTGGGTAATGTCTCAAAAATATAGTTTAGATTATAAAACAACAATGTTTTTTATAATTACTATATTTGCCGTTTTACTTTGGTGTTTTTCATTAATTCCAGATGCCATAACAGGGTTATTGCTTCCAGTTTTATATGTAATTTTTAAAGTTTCCTCTCCTAGTGTTGCATTTAAGCCTTGGACTTCAACAATTCCTTGGTTGGTTTTAGCAGCGATGTTAATGTCTACCATGTTAAATGAAACAGGTGTAGCAAGAAGAATAGCTATTTGGAGTATTGCAAAATTTGGAAAAACATTTGCAACAATTCTTTTAGGAATAACTTTAGCAGGAATAATTATAACTCCATTTATTCCATCTGTTATTGCTAAAATTGTAATTTTTAATATTATAACAATGGGATTAATAGAATCTTTAGGGTATAAACCTAAAAGTTTAGAAGCAACATTATTAACAATGGCTGGATTCTTCGTTATATCAACTTTCCGACTTGGATTTGCAACAGGAGACTCAGGAATTATAATTGGACTAAACTATGCTCAGCAAGTAACTGGCCATACATTAACTTGGATGCAGTACTTAATTCATAATTTACCATATATCTTTTTTTATACTTTTGGTTCGTTAGGAGTGTTAATTTTATTTGCTAAAAATACAAAACCTTTAACATCAGAAAAAAGAGAGCTATTGGAACAAAGATATTTAGATTTGGGAAAAATAAAAGATAAAGAGAAAAAAGCATTTGTTATGATGGGAATTACACTTTTATTTATGTCAACAGAAAGTCTTCATAATATAAATTCAGCTTGGATTTTAGTGGCGTTATCTTCATTATTCTTTGTACCAAAAATAGAGTTATTAAATAATGATAGCTTAAAAAAAGTAAATTTACTTTCACTTTTATTTATCGTAGGAGCCATGAGTATTGGAAGCGTGGCATCTGAAACTCAAGCTATAAATATAATAAAAGATTTTTTACAACCATTTTTTACAGGGTCTACCTTTTCAGTAATAACAGTATCATATATTTCTGGTATTTTGTTAAACTTTTTACTTACACCTTTAGCAGCTATGTCGTCTTTCACAATGCCTTTAATACAACTTGGACTTGAAAATGGAATAAATCCATATGTAATGACATATATATTTCAAGTTTCTTTAGATCAATACCTATTACCATATGAATTTGCAGGATTATTATTAGTTTATACTTCAGGGTATGTATCTTTAAAAACCTTAGTAAAAATTCTTGTAGTGCGTATGTTTTTAGGATTAGTTATTTTATTAGGAATAGCTTATCCATGGTGGAATATTTTGGGAATAATATCAAATTAATTAAAAATAAGGGGGGTCTATGAACAATAAAAAAGATATACCTTTATATATAGCATTATTACCGATAGCTTTTCTTCTTATGATAATATCTTATACAGTGATAATAGCTAAACTGCCTGTACATTTTCCTGTTTTTGCTTCAGCAATGTTTGCAGCTTTAGTAGCAAAAGTTTTATTGAAATGTAATTGGAAAGATTTGGAGAGTGGAATTTCAGATACTTTGAAAATGGTTGTAATCCCAATAATGATACTATTAGTTATTGGAATGTCTATAGGGACGTGGATATTATCTGGGGTTGTACCTACAATGATATACTATGGTCTTAAAATGATAACGCCAGATATATTTTTACCAGTAGCTTTAATTAGCTCATCATTAATATCAATATCAACTGGAAGCTCTTGGACAACAATGTCGACAATTGGGATTGCTTTGATAGGAATGGGTGAGGGATTAGGGATACCGAGAGAGATTATTGTTGGAGCTGTTTTATCAGGAGCATACTTTGGTGATAAGATGTCTCCACTTTCAGATACTACAAATTTAGCTCCACTTATGGCTGGTGCTAAACTATTTGACCATATAAAGCATATGCTTTATACAACTGTACCAGCATATATTTTGGCTCTTATAGGTTTTATTATTTTAGGAAATAAATATTCTAATGCAATAGTTGACGATATTGGAGTAGATTTAATGTTAACAACTTTAAATCAAAATTTTACTATAACACCTTGGTTAATTTTAATTCCTATTTTAACAATTGGATTAGTTATGAAAAAAGTCCCAGCTTTACCTGGATTATTTTCAGGTGCTCTGCTTGGTGGAATTGCAGCGATGTTAATTCAAAAGAAAGCTTTAATAGATGTTATGAGAGTTTTGCAATTTGGATATAAAAGTGACACTGGAGTTAAAGCTATAGACAGTTTATTAACTTGTGGAGGAATGGCTTCAATGCTTATGACTATATCTTTAATTATTTCAGCTTTGGCTTTTGCAGGGATAATGGAAAAATCTGGAATGTTAGATAAGTTAGCTGCAACGATTTCAAAGGTTGCTAATACTAAAAATAAAATTGTAGTAGCTTCTGTAATTACGCCAATTTTAACTAATTTATGTGCTGGTGGACAATATATGTCAATTGTTATAACTGGAAGAATGTTTAGAAAAAATTATGAAGAGTTAAATTTAGCTCCAAAAAATTTATCAAGAGCTTTAGAGGATGGAGGAACTATAACATCACCACTAGTTCCATGGACTGTATGCGGAGCTTTTGTGGCAAGTACCTTTGGAGTTCCAACATATGTATATGCTCCATTTTGTTTATTTAATTTGATTTGTCCAGTTATTTCAATATTCTATGGTATTTTTGGAATAACAATAGAAGAAAATAGCAATTTGATAGAGAGTGTTTTTGAAAACGAAGAGATTGAAGAGATCATATCTGAAAACAATTAGAACGATAGATTAAATTACCTATAATAAATTATAATGAAATTTAATAAAAAAACCTTGGAAAAATATCATCCCTAGTTGAAATGAGGTGATATTTTTTTATTTATATTTCTCGTATTTTGATAATATTTACATCGCTTTTTTTAAGATATTTATAGATATACTTATTAATTTAAGTAAAATCAATAAAATAAATCTCGTATTATGAAGAGAATACGAGATTTATTAAAATTTATAAAAAATTAATCCTAAAAAAATATGTTTCTTATTTTTAACTTTGTTTTGATATTCCTTGCTTTTTAAATTTTATTTAAAGTATATATTATAATATTTAATAAATAAAAATTATTTTAAATAATTTTTAGAGAAATAAAAAATCTTCAAATTATGATAAAAATAAAATTATCATAACTTGAAGATTTTTATTATTATTTTATTTTAAAGTTTGTAATGAAATATTTATTTTATTAAAATTTACATGTTTATAGTATCTATTTCCTATACATGCTTCATATTCTTCTTTAGAGAAATTAGTATTTAATAATTCTATTTTGATTATTTTTTCAAATTTCTCCTTTATTTGTGGTAATTTACTTTTTATTACATCAAATACTATAAATATATCAAGATTCATATAATCATGTGCGACCCTATTTCGAAAATCTTTTAATATCCTCCAAGGAATATCAGTATTTTTTTCTTTTAACTCCTTACTTATTTTTCCACTGGCTTCGCCTATATTAACTAATAAGGAAAGAGAGGCATTAAAAGGCATTTGATCTTCAGCATCAAAAAAAACTTCTGGATCTTCATATTGCTTAGTATATTTCTCAAGTTTTCCTATACTTTCTAAAATGCTAAGGACATAAAGTAAATCATTAGTTATATTTTGTAACATAAATAATCTCCTTTTTAGCTCTCATTAAAACAATAGGATTTGCGTATTTTTCTATCATGATATCTAAATTAACTTTAATTATAGGTTCTAGCTCTTCTTTTAATTGAATCCATTTTTTATAATTAGTATCTTCTACAAGAATATCAATATCATTACCATCTTCACCTCTAGCAATAGATCCAAAAACTCCTATTTTTTCTATTTCATATTTTTCAAATATTTTTTGGTTTTTTAAACTGGCTTTAAAGGCATCTAGTGTCATTACTTTTCCTCCTTTATATTTTTTTATATTATATCATGAAACTTTAATGAAAATGAAGAAAATTATATATACTTTCTACTTTAAAACTCTTTCAATTCTCTCATTTATTAGAGGTAAAACTTCACATATGTGCATTCTTGTGTTATTTCTGATTAAATTAATATCTGGATATAAAATAACCTCATCTCCTTCAGAAACAAAGTCGTCGCCAGCTATGAAGGTATTGTCCATTGTCACAGATAATATTTTATAGGTCTTTTTATTTATTATGCATAAACTATTTTCATTACATTTTAAAAATCCATCTCCATACCCTATCTTTATTTTTACAATATTTTTATAATCTTCATTATTTAAATCATCTTTTGAAGTATATGCTAAGTATTTGGATTCTTCAATATTTTTTACCCCTGCTACTTTTCCTTTTAATTGAAAAACTTGTTTTAGTCCCTCATGGAAAAATCCCTCTTCTTGTAACCCATAAATAAATATTCCACTTCTCATATGAGTTGTAAAATTCTGAGTTCCATAAAATAAAATTCCAACACTATTTTGAATATGTATCATCTGAAATTTTTCTCTTCCCAAAGATAATACAATTTCATTGAATCTATTAATAAGTTCCTTTCCTTCATTAAAATCAGTGGCATAAAGATGAGAATATATCCCATTAAACTCTAAATTTTTCTCTGTTATATAGGATTTTAACATTGAAATCTCGGAAGTATCTATTCCATTTCGTCCAAATCCAAAATCTATTTTTAACTGAATTCTTTTTGAAGGCATCCCATTATCTATTAAATTTATAAGCTCCTTAAAACTATTTGCAGTTACAACTATAGAATTACAGTTTTTTATATATGAATAATATTTTTGATCTATAGTCTCAAAAACTAAAATTTTACATTTAGCTAATTCTTTATCTTCTAAGATTTTTATAGCTTCATTCAATCGAGCAACACTAAACTCTTTGTAACCATTTTTATATAGTGCTTTTGCAATAATTTGAATCCCATGCCCATAAGCATTTGCTTTTATAACAGGTAGTATATTTTTTTTATATTTCTCTTTAAGATAATCAATATTGTTTACAAGATTTTTTTCTGAGATCTCCATTATAAATGAATTTGTTTCCATAATTATATCCCGTACTTTTCTTTGAGATTCTGAATAGTTCCATCATCTATCATTTTTTTTAATTCAATATCAATTTTATTTTTTAATTCCTCATCACTTTTATTAAAAGCCATAGCTTTGCTTTCTCCAGAAGCAACTCCAATACTTTGGATTTCAGGGTTATTTTCCATATATTTTTGAGCCACAGTTTCATCTAATAACATAGCATCTATCTTATTAGCTTTTAACGCTAATAATGCAGCAGTATGACCAGTAAAAGGGATTACGTCTGCTCCTTGTATTTTTCTAGCAATTCCTTCTTCAGTTGTTCCTAATTCTACTCCAAATTTTTTATTTTCCAAGTCTTTTGCACTATTTAAATTATTATTTTTTAAAACTATATAGCAAATATTTGGTGATACATATGGTGTTGAAAAGTTAATAAAATTTTTTCTTTCTTCAGTTACAGTCATTCCAGCGATAATCATATCTACCTTCTTTGCTTGTAAAGCTGATATAAGTCCATCAAAATTCATATTAGACCACTTATAATTAAATCCTACTCTTTTAGAAAGCTCCTCAATAATATCTGCATCAAATCCAACCACCTTATTATTCTCTAAATACTCATAAGGAGGATATTCAGCATTAGTTCCTACCACATAAATTTTTTCATTACTCACTGTTTTCTTTTCATCCTTCGTACACCCCATAAATACTACAAATACTAAAACCATCATCGACATAATAATCTTTTTCATTTTTTCCCTCCATAAAAAATTTAATAAAAAAAATACCCGCCTTAAAAGACGAGTATTATCTACAAAAATATAATCAAAAATTATTTAATCAACAAAAAAATTGATTAAATTCCAATTATAAAATAAAGCAGTTGAGCCTACTATCTCTAAGGATTACAAATTTATTAAGTTGTTTTGTATTCCTTGAGTTCCTTAGCATTCTCTTCCTCCTTTTATAATTTTGTCAGATTATAACATCTAAAATTTAAGAAGTCAACAAAATATGTTATACAAATAATATATTTTCAAAACATATTTTATATATTGTACAAAGATTGCTTTTTTATATATACTTGTTAAAATAAATTTAAAAGGAGAGCAACTATGAGAATAGCAATAAATAATGGTCATTTAATTGATCCTAAAAATAATATATCTGAAAAATTTAATATAGGTATTGAAAATGGTAAAGTAGTTGAACTTTCTAAAGATATTTTAACTGGAGATAAGGTAATTTATGCTAATGGTTTATACGTAACTCCTGGATTTATAGATATGCACGTACATGAGGATAGAATAATAGATGGAAATATAAGAATCAATATTTTTGAAAAACTTTTAAAAATGGGTGTTACATCAGCCATTGGAGGAAACTGTGGAATTGGTATTGAAAATATTAACGAATATTTAAAGTTGGTTGATTTTGGATTCCCTATAAACTATGGAACACTTCTGCCTCACGAAATTTTAAGAAAACATATTAATATTCACGATAGATATGCTAATTTAGATAATAAAAATATAGAGCAAATGTATCACTTTGGAAAGAATCTCATAAAAGAAAATGGTCTTTTAGGGATAAGTTTTGGCATTGAATATATTCCAGGAATAGATTTCAATGAGTTAATGACTTTAGCTAGGCTTGGAAAAAATAGAGTTGTTTCTGCCCATTTGAGAGAGGATGGAGAAAATGTCTTGAACTCTTTAGGTGAACTTTTAGAAATTGGAAGATTTAATGATACACATTTACAAATCTCTCATATAGGAAGTATGGCTGGATATGGCCAAATGAATAAATTTTTAAATGAAATTGAAAATAAAAAAGAACAAGGTGTTAAAATAATGTGTGATTGCTACCCTTATAAAGCCTTCAGTACACTGATAGGTTCAGCAGTTTTTGATAATAATTATATTGAAAATCATAATTTTAGTTACGAACAACTTCAAATTGCTAGCGGTCCTTTAAAAGGTAATCTATGCACAAAAGAGATTTTTGAACAATTAAGAAAAACTGCTCCTGAGACTCTTGTTGTTGGGCATATGATGCTAGAAAAAGATATTGATATGGCTATTTTAAATAGGAATACTATTGTTGTCAGCGATGGTATTTTAACTGAAACTGGAGAAGGGCATCCTAGAGCAGCTGGGACTTGTCCAAAATTTTTAAAAGAGTATGTAAAAGAAAAGAAATTGCTATCTATTGAAGAGGCTATTGAAAAAATAACATCTACTCCTGCTAAAATACTTGAGATAAATAAAGGCTCTTTAGAAATTGGAGCTGATGCTGATATTACAATTTTTTCTTTAGATGAAATTGAGGATCAAGCAACCTTTGAAAATACATCTTTACCACCAAAAGGGATAAAGTATGTTATTATTAATGGTGAGATTGCTTTAATTGATAATGAGATTTTGAGTTTTAACTCTGGAAAATCTATACGAAAGTATTTGTAATTATTTTAGAAAAAATAGAAGCTATCTATTAAAGGTAGCTTCTATTTTTGTTGTAACTATTTTAGTTTATATTATTTTTTGAAATTTTTCATACTTTCATCTAACATTTTCATAGCTTCAATTTCATTTCCAACACCTGTTATTTCAACTTTTCCATTAGGACCTTTATAATTAGCAAACCATATTTTTATTATATCAGTTATTCCTGGAAACTTATTATTAAACTCATCTAAAGTTTTTATTTCTGAAAAAACAGAATTTTCTCCTATTGCTATCAATTTGTCATCTTGTTCACCTTTATCAATCATTTTTACAACACCAATTACACGTCCTTTTTTTACTTCACCTCTTGCTATAGCATCCCCTAAAAGAAGAACATCAATAGTATCTCCGTCGCCAGTTAGAGTTTGAGGAACCATTCCATAATTACCAACGTATGGTAAATATTGAACTATACGAGGTTTTCCATTTCTTATTTCCCACTCTAAATTTCCAGTCTCAGGATTTACTTCCCATTTTTCATTAGTTCCTGCAGGAATTTCAACTACAATATTTATATTTCCATCTTTATCTATAGCTGGAATAGAATTAGAAAGATTTGTTGTTGATTCTAATGTATACTTATCCTTTAAAACTAAAGAGTTTGTATTGATAACTGCTGAAGAACTATAAGATAGTGTTGTTAGTAATGCTAAGCCAATGAAAGTAGATATTTTTTTTGAAAACATTATTCCTCCTAAATATATATTTTCTAATATCTTATCATTAGCCTGTTAAAATTATTTTAAATTTATGTAAAAGGTATGTAATAAGTTTTTTATTACTCTATTAATTTTTTTTCCTTTAAAGCTTCCATTGCAACATTATATTCACTTTCTATTCCTTCTGTGACTTTAAGATTTAGTTTTTGCATATCTTTATTTGTAAACATATTACTTAGTTTAGATAACTCTTTTTCTATAGCTTTATGTTCATTTTTAAAATTATTTGAAATTGTTATCACAGCCTCATATGGTGGAAAAAAATTAAAATCATCTTCTAAAACAACTAAATCATATTTTTCTAATAACCCATCTGTTGAGTATACTACTCCAATCTCTGCTTTTTCAGAATAAATAGTTGGTATTATCAAGCCTGGTTCCATTGAATTTACTTTTTTAAAATTTAAATTATAAACCTCTACCAATCCCTTTAAACCATCAATTCTTTCCATAAATTCGTGTCCACCTATTAAATAAGAATCACTTGCAATTTTCTTTAAATCCGAAATTTTATTAATATCATATTCTTTTGCAAATTTTTTATTTACTGCTAATGCGTAAGTATTCTCAAATCCTAATGGTTCTAAAATATCCAAATTATATTTAGAATTATAGATATCCTTAACTTTATAAAAAATTTCTTTTGGTGAAAGCATCTCTTTTTCTCCTAAAATAGCCAAAAATGATGTTCCAGTATACTCTGGATAAATATCAATTTCACCGTTTTTTATAGCTTCAAAATTTATATTGGTTCCTCCTAATTCTGTCAAAATAACTTTATATGGAGTATTTTTTTCAATTAAAATTGATATCATATTACCTAATATTCTTTGTTCAGTAAAAGTTTTATGCCCAACTCTCACTGTAACATATCTATCTTTATTAATATATTTTTGAATCTGAAATAAAGAAAATGAGAGTAAGATAACTGCTACTCCGATTAAAATTTTACGATTATTTTGTTTTTCACTTTTATTACTCAATGGTGCTAATGCTTTTTCAAGTATTCCTAAAAAATAATTTGCCACAAAAGCTAGTATAGCAGTAGGAATAGCACCACATAAAACAAGATAATTATTACTTGTTGCTATACCTCTAAATATAAGATCTCCCAATCCACCAGCTCCAATTAATGCAGCAATAGTTGTAGTACCTATTATTGAAACTGTTGCTATTCTTATTCCACCCATTATAACGCTCAAAGCTATTGGAAGTTTAACTTTTAGTAATAATTGAAAATTCGTCATTCCCATACCTATTCCTGCTTGAATTGTTGAATAATCAACATTTTTTATTCCTATAAATGTATTAGTTACAATAGGTAGTAATGAATATAAGAAAAGAACAAATACTGCAGGTTTAACACCTATTCCTAAAAATGGAATAATTAAACCAAATAATGCTAAACTAGGAATTGTTTGAAATATTCCTGCTATACTTAATGTGATTTTAGATACTTTTTCACTTTTTGTTATTAATATCCCAATTGGAACTCCTATAAATATAGCAATTAATACAGCTATTCCTGAAATTTTTATGTGTTGATTTAATAATCTCCCAATCTCTGGTAGTCTAGAAATAAAATATTTTATAAATCCATCCATAACACTATCACCACCTAATAATTTTAATTATAATATCATTTTGAAAATATTTTTTCAAATTCAATTTTTATATAAAGCAAATTTTTAATAAATTTTATAATATTTATTTTAACTTGTAATTTTAATGAAATATTTTTAGAAAAAATTTGAAAATATTTTTTATTTGTGCTATAGTATAAAAAATATTTTACAGGAGTGGTTGATATGTTTAATAAAATAATAAAAACTACAATGATGAATATGATGCCTTTGGGAGTTGGTACCAAAAATTAATTTTTTAATTTTGGGACGAACTCATTTTGATTTGCTTAAATGAGATCTCCCAAAGATATAGAGCTTTTAAATATAGCTTGGGAGATATTATCTCTCAAGCTTTTTTTATTTCTATGTCTTTTTATAAAAGGGAGGATTAACTATGAGTTATAAATTTGAAACAACTCAATTACATGGTGGACAATGTCCAGATTCAGAAACAGGTTCTAGAGCTGTCCCAATTTACCAAACCTCTTCATATGTTTTTAAAAACAGTGACCACGCTGCAAATCTATTTTCTTTAAAAGAGGATGGAAATATCTATACTCGATTAGGAAATCCAACAACACAAGTTTTAGAGGAACGAATCTCACTTTTAGAAGGAGGAGTTGGTGCTTTAGGAGTAGCCTCTGGAGCTGCTGCTATAGCTTATACCTTTTTAACAATTGCAAAATGTGGAGATGAAATTATTTCAGCAAATAATATCTATGGAGGAACATACAATTTTTTAACAAATACCATAATTGATTATGGAATCAACACAAAATTTTTTAATCCAAAAGATTTAAATCAATTGGAACAATTAATAAACTCAAAAACAAAAATAATTTTTATAGAGAGCTTGGGAAATCCCAGTGGAGACGTAATTGATATTGAAAAAATATGCTCTATAGCTCATAAGCATAGCGTTCCAGTTATTGTTGATAACACTTTTGCAACTCCATATTTAATAAAACCTTTTGAATACGGAGCAGATATAGTTGTTTACTCAGCTACAAAATTTTTAGGAGGACATGGAACATCAATTGCTGGATTAATTGTAGATAGTGGTAACTTTAATTGGAAAAACCCTAAGTTTGAAACTTTTAACACTTCTGATAATGGCTATCATGGATTAAAATATTCTGATTTAAATGAAAAAGCTTTTATAACTAAGGCTAGAGTTAAGACTTTAAGAGATACTGGAGCTGCGCTATCTCCTTTCAACTCTTTTTTAATACTCCAAGGAATAGAGACTCTATCTTTAAGAATGGAAAGACACGTAGCAAATGCAGAAAAAATAGCTGAATTTTTATTTAAAAATAATGAGGTCGAATGGATTAGTTATCCTAAATTTCAGGAAAATCTAGATAGAGAGTTAGTCGAAAAATATTTAAAAAAAGGAGCAACATCAATATTCACTTTTGGATTAAAGGGTGGAAGAGAACGAGGAAAAAAATTTATAGATTCTCTTAAACTTTTCTCACATCTTGCAAATGTTGCAGATGCTAAATCTTTAATAATCCATCCCGCATCAACAACTCATGGACAATTAAGTGATTCTGAATTAGAAAGTTGTGGAATAAAACCTGAAACAATCCGAATATCCATTGGGTTAGAACATGTAGATGATTTAATTGAAGATTTAAAAAATGCCATTGAAATTACTAAATAGGAGATGAATTTTATGAAAATTAAAAACTTATATAAAATAAAAAAACCAGTTATTTCTTTTGAAATCTTTCCACCAAATGAAAAATATCCAATAGAATCAGTTTATGAAACAATTGATGAGCTTGCAAAACTAAAACCTGACTTTATAAGTGTTACTTATGGTGCTGGAGGTACTACAAGAGGTCGAACAGTTGAGATAGCCTCTAGAATAAAAAAAGTTCATGGAATTGAGCCACTATCGCACTTAACGTGCTTTGGTGCTAAAACTAATGAGATTGAAAATATTTTAAATGAATTAAAAGAAAAAAATATTGAAAATATCCTAGCTTTAAGAGGAGATTTCCCAAAAGATGGAGATGAAATCCAAGGTGATTTTAAATATGCCAGCAAACTAATTGAAAAAATTAAAAAAGAAAATGAATTTTGTGTAGGAGCTGCATTTTATCCAGAAGGACACCAAGAAACCAATGATCTTTTAGATTTATTTTATCTAAAAGAAAAAGTCAAAGAGGGAGCTGACTTTTTAATCTCACAAATTTTCTTTGATAATAACTACTTCTACGACTTTAAAAGTAAATGTGATAAATTAGGAATTAATATACCTTTAATCCCTGGGATAATTCCAGTAACAAATGCAAAACAAATAAAAAAAATAACTGAGCTATGTGGATCAACTATCCCTCCAAAGTTTCAAAAAATACTTACAAGATATGAAGATAATCCTAAGGCTCTAAAAGAAGCGGGAATAGCTTATGCTGTTGAACAGATTATAGATCTTTTATCTTCAGGTGCACCTGGAATCCATATCTATACTATGAATAAAGTTGATATTGTAGCTGAGATTATGAGAAGAATTAAATATGTTAAAGAACATCTTCAGGAGGCGAATTAAAATAAAAATAGGAATTATAAATCTAATGCCAATAAAAACAGAAGTTGAATCACAATTTTCTACAATTTTTCAAAAAATAGATAAAAATATTGAGCTAAAGTATATCTATCCTGTAACACATACCTATAAGAATACTTGCTTAAATTATATTAGAGAAAATTATATTCCTTTGAATAATATAAAAAAAGAGAATTTTGATGGTTTTATTATAACTGGTGCTCCTATTGAAAAATATAATTTTGAAGAGATTGATTTTTGGAAAGAGATTGATAATTTTTTTAAAACTAACCTATTACCTAGTATTTATATATGCTGGGGAGCTCAAAGTGCACTTTATTCAAAATTTGGAATACAAAAATACGAATTAAAGAAAAAACTTTTTGGAGTCTATGAACACACTATTAAAACTAGTAATCCTTTTATACAAACAGATTTTCAAGCTCCTCATTCTAGAAATACATTTACTAAGAGGGAGTGTATAAAAAAAGCTGGACTTATTATACTTGGAGAATCTAAAGAAGCTGGAGTTTTTATATGTTCCAGTAAAGATTATAAAGATATATTTATATTTGGGCATAGTGAGTATCAAAAAGAACGACTAAAATTTGAGTTTGAAAGAGATCAAAAAGAGATTCCTAAAAACTACTTTAAAGAAGATAATCCAAATAACGAAATTCTTTTTAGTTGGGAAAATCATAGAGATGAATTTTATAAAAATTGGATAAATTTTGTAGGAGGGAACATATGAAAATTGGAATTATAGGAATTGGTACAATTGGGAAAGGAGTACTTGAGCTTTTAAATAAAGAAAAAGAAAATATTGAAAAAAGAATCGGTGAAACTATAGAAATATCTTGGATTTGCGATTTAAATGAAAATATAAATAATATTGAAAATTATAATTTCACTAAAGATTATAAAAAAGTTTTAGAAGATAGCTCTGTTGAAACTATAATCGAATTAATCGGAGGAAATAGTATCGCATTTGAAATAGCTAAAGAGACTTTAAAAAATAAAAAAAATTTAATAACTGCAAATAAATATCTTTTAGCTACTAAAGGAAAAGAGATTTTTGAACTAGCTAAAAAAAATAAAGTGAAAATATTTTTTGAAGGAGCAATAGCTGGAGGAACACCAATTGTTTCATCTATTTATGAGGGTATTTTTTCTGGTGGAATAAAACAAATAAGAGGAATTTTAAATGGAACATCTAACTATATTTTAAGTAAAATGGAGGAAGGATATAGCTTTAAAGATGCCCTTACTATAGCTCAAAAAGAGGGCTATGCTGAACTAGACTCAACTTTTGATATAAAAGGAATTGATACTGCTCATAAAATTAGTCTGCTTTCCTATTTAATTTGGGATGAATTTATAGATTTTGAAAAAATAGTAGTTAAAGGAATTGATCATATTACGGATAAAGATATTGAAATTGCTAAAAGTTCTGGAAAAAGATACAAACTAATCGGTGAAGCTAGTAAAGAAAATGAACTTATTAAAATTGTTGTAAAACCTGTTCTTATTGATAAAAATGATCCTCTATATAATGTAAACGATGCTTACAATGGAATAGAAAGCTATGGCCATTATTTAGAAAAAACATTTTTTTGTGGAAAAGGAGCTGGAGCACTACCTACAGCTACATCAATTATTGGTGATTTGTATAAAATTAGAAACTCTAATGCTTGGTACTAGATAGGAGGGGTTATGTTAAACGAAAAAAAAATTTACATATTAGATGGAGCTACTGGAACTGTAATTCAAGACTATAATTTATCTGAAAAAGATTATACTGAAAATAATTATACGTATATTGGATGCCATGAAATTTTAAATAAAACTAGACCAGATATAATTTTAGATATTCATAAAAGGTATATAGAAGCTGGAGCTGATATTATTGAAACTAACACTTTTAATTCAAGTAGTATCTCTTTAAAAGATTATGGATTAGAAAATCAATCCTACTTTTTATCCTTCCAAGGAGCAAGGTTAGCTAGAGAAGCTGTTAAAAATTCAAAAAAAGAGATTTTAGTTGCAGGTTCTATAGGTCCTACAAATAAAAGTGCTTCTATTCCTACAAGTAAAGGCATATTAAATCGTGAAATTAGTTTTAATGAACTATTTGAAAGTTACTCAATTCAAGCTAAAGGCTTAGCTGATGGTGGAGTAGATTTATTTTTAATAGAAACTATTTTTGATGGATTAAATGCTAAAGCTGCAGTTATGGCATGTGAAGAGATAGCTAAAAAGAGCTCTAAAAAAATACCCATAATGATTTCTGCCACTGTTGATAAAAATGGAAAAATACTTTCTGGACAAGATATAAAATCATTGATAACCTCTTTAAATAGAGATAGTATTCTGTCTTTTGGGCTTAACTGCTCTTTTGGTGCAAAAGATTTGATTCCATTAATTGAAAACTTAAATTCCTTCACTGATAAACTATTATCTATATATCCCAATGCAGGACTACCAAATGAAAATGGTGAATATGAAGAGAAGCCTGAAATAACTTTAAAGTATTTAAAAAAACTTATAGATAATAAAAAAATAAATATTATTGGTGGATGCTGTGGAACTACCCCAGCACATATTAAGCTTATAAGTGATTATTCTAAAGATAGATTACCTAGAGAGGTCGATTCTAAAGAAATCAATAAGTTTTTTTTATCTGGGAATCTTCCATTAGAGGATAATAAAAATTTTTATCTAGTTGGTGAACGAAATAATATTGCAGGTTCTAGAAAATTTAAGCGACTAATAGAGGAAAAAAAGTATGAAGAAGCTGTTGAAATTGCTAGAGAGCAGATAGATAATGGAGCTGATATTATTGATATCAACGTGGATGATGCACTTTTAGATTCAAAAAAAGAGATTGAAATATTTTTAAAAACTTTGAGCAATGACTCTGTTGTATCTCAAGTACCTATAATGATAGATTCATCAAACTTTGAAGTAATTGAAACTGCTTTAAAAAATATATCTGGAAAAGCTATAGTTAATTCAATAAGCTTAAAAGATGGAGAGAAAGAGTTTTTAAGAAAAGCTGAGATTATTAAAAACTTTGGTGCTGCCTTAGTAGTTATGGCATTTGATGAAAATGGACAGGGTATTGATTTTGAAAGAAAAATTGAAATATGTCAACGATCTTATAATCTATTAATCAAAAGTGGTTGGAACAAAAAAGATCTCATTTTTGATCCTAATATATTAACAATTGGAACAGGTCGAGAGGAAGATCGATATCATGCTATCAATTTTTTTAAAGCAACTAAATGGATAACTAAGAATTTAAAAGGAGTCAAAATCAGTGGTGGAATTAGTAACATCTCCTTTGCTTTTAGAGGAAATAATTTTCTTAGACAGCTAATTCATAAGCAATTTCTAAAAGAAGCTATTAAAAATGGATTAAATATGGGAATTATCAATCCCAATGAAAAAAATATTGAGTCTCCTAAAGAGTTAATAAAATTAGTTGATAGATTAATTCAGGGAGATCAAGTGGTAGAAGATATTTTAAAATTTTGTAAAAATTTAGATTTAAATCATCAAAATGTACAAACTTTAGAAAATAAGGTAAAAGATAAAAAAAATCTAAAAGTTGAGGAAAGATTACATATAAAAATATTAGAAGGAAAAAGTAGTGATTTAGATTTTGATTTAAAAGAAGCTCTTGAACTATATAGTCCACTAGATATAATCCAAACTATATTGATGAATGCCTTAGTTGAAGTTGGTAACAAATTTGAAAAAGGAGAGTTTTATTTACCTCAAATTATTAAGTCCGCTGTTATTATGGAAAAGGCTGTAAAATATTTAACACCTTATATAAATCAAAATGAAACTCATAAAAATATCCGAGGAAAAATTTTGATGTGTACTGTTAAGGGGGATGTTCATGATATTGGAAAAAATATTACTAAGATTGTATTAAAATGTAATGGTTATGAGGTTATTGATCTAGGGGTAATGGTAGAGAAAGAAAAGATCTATGAAGAGGCTATCCAAAACAATGTTGATATTGTAACTTTAAGCGGTTTAATAACTCCATCTTTAAATGAAATGGGAGAAGTTCTTGAGCTCTTTGAAAAAAATAAACTTAATATTCCTATAATAATTAGTGGTGCAGCAACTTCAAAGCTTCATACAGCTCTCAAACTAGAACCAAAATATAAAAATAAAGTTTTTCACGTTACAGATGCTTCATCTACTGTTCCAGTTTTAAATTCTCTACTTAATCAAGAATCTAATATTTTCAAAAAGAAAATTAAGCAAGAGTACGATACATTGAAAACTTTATATTTTAAAAATAAAGAAACTTTAATAACTAAAAATATAGAGGATGCTCGGTTTGATTCTAAATCTATAAGATATAAACCTATTAAACCAAAATTTCTAGAAAGAGTTTTTATAGAGATTTCCCTTGATAAAATTATTCCATATATTGATTGGAGTATTTTTTTAGCAACTTTAAAAGTTAAACAAACTCAACAAGAATCAGAAGTTCTAGAAGAAGCCTACAATACTTTAGAGCGTTGGATACTTGAAAAAATAAATGTAAAAGCAGTTTATAAAATATATCCTACAACAAAGGATAATGATATCTTGAATATAGACAATCAAAAAATACAACTTATAAGAAATCAAGGGATTACAAATGAATCCTTATCTGATTATATAGAAACGAATGACTATGTAGGTCTGTTTGCTGCTTCTATAAAACCACAAAATCAAGAGAATATATTTGAGCAACTTTTAGCAAATACAATAATTGAAGGAGCTTCTTTGTATTTACAAGAATATATATCAAAATATAATTGGAATATTAATATAAGACCGGCTATTGGTTATCCTTGTTTACCAGATCATTCTATAAAAAAGGATATTTTTAAACTTCTAAATGGTAGAGAAACTGGTGCAGATTTAAGTGAAAACTTTGCTATGTCACCCTCTTCAACTATTTGTGGGATTTATATTGGAAATCCTAAAAGTAAATATATTTCACCACGAATAATTCTAGAGGATCAATTAAATGAGATTTCAAAAATTAAAAATGTTGATGTGAAGTTTATAAAAAAATATATGGGGTTATAGTTTTTAGCAAAATAAAAAAATTAGAGAGGATAACTATATTATATCCTCTCTAGAATTTCATCCAATTTAATAATCATTTCAATTTTTCAAAATAGTCCCAGCCTTAGCGGTAAATACAGTTCCCTCTTCCAAAACAATCTTCCCATTTATAATAACATACTCTATACCCACAGGGCATTGAAAAGAGTTTTGAAAAGTGGAGCTATCTTTAATTTTATCCAAATTAAAAATGGTAATATCTGCGAAGTTTCCATTTTTAATCTCTCCACGCCCCTCTATCCTAAAGAGTTCAGCTGGCTTTTTCGTAATTCTATTTATAATCTTCTCTATTGGAACTTCACGTTTAACCATCCATATATATCTTGGAAACGTTCCAAAATTTCTTGGGTGTGGATTACCTAACTCAAATGTATCCTCCATAGGGAAAGAGTTCCCATCACTAGCTATAACTCCCAAATCACTTTTAAAAAACTCCTTCACATCCTCTAAATCCATAGAAAAATAGATAGCTTGAGCTTTTCCATTAGATTTTTCAAGAATATACAAGATAGTTTTCTCTTCACTTAGATTTAGATACTTTGAAATTTCAGAGATTGTTTTTCCATTGAAATAGGTATCTTTTAAATAACTATTAGACACCACAATGTTCTCACTGCCTCCCCTTTTTTCCATATTATTTTTTATTAAAGTCATTACCTCATCAGAAAAATTAGGAATATCTTTTATAAATGTTTCTATATCTCCATTAAAAACACTTTGAGGTATAAGAACAAAAAGATTTGTACAAGTAGCCTCATAAGGATATTGATCAAAGGAAATTGAAACTCCAGACTTTGAAGCCTCCTCTAACATTTCTATAATTTTTTTTGATTTCCCCCAATTTTTCTTATTCATAACTTTCAAATGAGAAATATTGACTTTTGCTTTAGTTTCTCTTCCGTAATAGATTACTTCCTCTATAGATTTCTCAATCTCATTGACTTCATCTCTCATATGAAAAGATGCTATTTTATCATACTTTTCTACAACTTTTAAAAGTTCTAAAATCTCCCTTTTTCCCATAAAATTTCCAGGCTGATATATCAATCCAAAAGAGATTCCAACTGCGCCCTCTTTAAACTGTTTTTCTAAAAGAGCTTTCATCTTTTCAATTTCATTTTTATCTGCTTCACTTGACTTAAATCCCATTACAGCTATTCTAATACACCCAGCTCCAATAAGAAACCCTTGATTAGTAACAAGCTTTTCTTTTTCCAAAAATCTATTTAAATCTAAAAAAGATTTAGTTTTATTTAAATCTATTGGATAGTAATTTATATCTGAATGAGTTTGAATATACTTTTTAAGATTTTCCCTATTCTCATCTGACCAAGGAGAGATTCCTATTCCACAATTTCCATTAATTTCTGATGTTACTCCTTGATAAATTTTGCTTGAACAACTTTCATCTATAAACCCAGAGATATCTGAATGACTATGAACATCTATAAATCCCGGAGTTACACAAAGATTTTTAGCATCAATAATTTTTTCCCCATACAACCTATCCTTAGAGATTATTTCAATTTTATCTCCAATTATCCCTATATTTAGGATCTCTTTCTCTTTAAAACTCCCAAAAACAACTGTCCCATTTTCTATGACTAAGTCATATTTTTTTTCATCAATAGTTTTTAAAGTTTTCATAGATACACTCACCCAATCTATTATTTAAAAGAACAGCCTCTTTATTTTCCCCCTCTGCTAAAATAATCAAATCTACAAAACTATTTTTGAAAAATATTCTTCCAGCATCATGCTCTATATTTGTTAAGTCACCAGTTTTGTGAGCTACCTCTACCTTTCTAAAAAAGTATAGAGGTATTTTAGAGTTACATAACTGATTTTTAAGAATAAAAAGTGCTGTTTCATCACAATATAAATTTTCTAAAACTTTTAAAGTATCTCTAGCACTTGTAAAATTATCTAACCCTCGCTCTCTAGCCTCAGAGTCATACATCTTTCTCTGAAGTTGAGTTTCATAGTAACCCTTTCTTTCAATAAAACTTTGAATATAATCTATTCCTAAAATATCTATTAACATATTTGTAGCTGTGTTATCACTTAAAGTTATCATCAGTGTTGCCAAATCTTTTATTGTCACATTTAAATTGTTGTCTAAAACTTTTAAAACTCCAAAACCTGGAACTTTATCCACTGAGTTTACACTTTTTTTATCACTATAAGATAACTCACCTTGAGATATTTTTTCTAAGAGTGCCTCTAAAATAAAAAGCTTTATTAAACTAGCTGATTGAAAAACTTTACTCTCATTTTTAGAAAATATCTCATCTCCATCAACCTTAACTATAATACCTACTTTTCCTGAAAAATCATTAATTATATTTTGTAAATTAGATTTTAGTTGATTAAATCTTTCCATGATTTCCTCCTTAAATTGAGTTATATACATTTAATATTTGCATCATCACTCCATTGACAATTGCTTCCTCATCAATATCAAAGTTTCCATTGTGAGCTTGAGTTTTTATATTTTTTTCATTATTTCTAACTCCTAAAGTAAAAAATGCTCCCTCAGTATTTTCAATAAAATATGCAAAATCCTCTACTCCCATATTAGCTAACTTCTTTTCATAAATACTATCCTCTCCAAAAAGTTCAACAGCACTCTTTTTTATAATATCTACAGATTTATCATGATTTATTAAAGCTGTATAGCCAGGTTCTATATCAATTTCACCCTTTCCACCAAAAGCTAAAGGTAGAGTTGTTACAATCTCCTCAATTCTTTTTTTCATTCTAGCTCTAACGTCTGGATCTAAAGTTCTCAAAGTTCCTCTAAGTTCAATCTCATTTGAGATAATGTTCCCAGCAGTTCCACCATTAATTGTTCCTATTGTTATTACACCAGACTCTCTAGCATCTAAATTTCTACTTACAATACTTTGTAGAGCAATGATTACATGTGATGCTATTAAAAGTGCATCTACACCTCTACTTGGATAAGCACCATGACAGCTTTCCCCCTTTATCTTTATTTTTAAGGTGTCTGAAGAAGCGTTCATAGCTCCATATTTTATTCCAATTTTTCCAACATCAATAGTTTCATCTACATGTAACCCATAAACAGCGCTCACTCCATCAAGAGCTCCATCCTCAATCATAGGTTTTGCTCCACCAACAGTTTCCTCTGCAGGTTGGAAAAATAGTCTTATATTTACAGGTGGTTTCACTTTTGTTTCATAAAAATATTTTGCCACTCCTAAAACTACAGTTGTGTGTACATCGTGCCCACAAGCATGACAAACTCCACTGTGTTTTGAAGCATAATCAACATTTTTTACATCCTGTATAGGAAGTGCATCAATATCTCCTCTTAAAGCTATTGTTATATTTTTATTCTCTCCCTCAATCTCAGCTATAACTCCAGTATTAAATGAAGTTCTATAAGGGATACTCATCTCATCTAAGTATTCACAAATTTTATCGTGAGTTCTAAACTCTTGAGTTCCTAGTTCAGGATGTTCATGAAAATCTCTTCTCACATTTACTAACCAATTTTTTATATTTTCACTATGTTTTTTTAGAAATTCTATATTCATAAATTGCATCTCCTTAAAATATATTTTCCAATAGTATATCATTTTTTGTTAAATCATCATAACTTTCTCTTTCAGAAACAAGGTAACTCTTTCCATGTTTTACAAATACAACGGCTGGTTTTAAAGCCTTATTATAATTACTACTCATAGAGTGTCCATAAGCTCCAGTACAACTAACAAGAATCAAATCGTTTTCCCTACATTTTCCTAACCTAACATTTTTAGCTATAATATCTCCTGATTCACAACATTTTCCAGCGATAGTTACAACCTCTTTCTCTGTTTCATTAAGTTTATTTGCAACAACACTCTCATATTTAGCTTGATAAAGAGCTGGTCTTATATTATCTGTCATTCCTCCATCAATAAAAATATATTTTTCTCCACCATATGTCACCTTTTCTCCACCAACTGTATAAAGAGTGCTTCCAGCTTGAGCTACAATAGATCTCCCTGGTTCTATAGTTACATTTTTTATACTTATTCCCTCTTTTTCTAAACTACTTTCTAAACATCTGATAATTTTTTTCATTATTTTTTTAAGATTAACATCTGTGTCTTCTTGGGTATACCTAACTCCAAATCCACCACCAATATTTATATCTGGAATATAGATGTTAAGTTTTTCTGAAACCTTCTTTGTAAACTCCACCATAGTTTCAACACCTTCACAAAAAGCTAACTCATCAAATATCTGAGATCCAATATGACTATGGAATCCTAAAAAATTTAACTCAGGTCTATCAACAATATCTTTGACTATTTTAAAAATATCTTTATCAAAAATAGATTCTCCAAACTTAGATGAATGCTTTGATGTTTTTATATACTCATGAGTATGTGCATCTATTCCAATATTTAACCTTAACATAACATCCATTTTTTTATTAAATTTTTTACATATAAAAGCAACCTTTTCCGCTTCAAATCTATTATCTAAAATAATACTTCCAATCTCATTTTCCACACACATCTCAATCTCTTCTAAAGATTTATTATTACCATGCATGTGAACTCTTTTTGCTGGAAAATTTGAAGTTAAAATAGTATATAGTTCTCCACCGGAAACAGCATCAATATCCAATCCATTCTTTTCAACAATTTGAGCCATCCCTTTAGATAAGTAAGCTTTTGAAGCATAAACTATAGTAGTTTTAAATTTTTCACTGATGAAAGATTCTTTTAAATCTTTTATATTTTTCTCCATAAACTCTAAATCATAAATGTAAAGGGGAGTACCATATTTTTCCTGTAACTCCTTTACAGAAACCCCACCTATTTCTAAAACTCCATTCATATTAGTCATTGTTCCTAGATATTTCACTGCATCCTCCTTGATTAATAAAACTATTAAAATACAAAAAAAGGCCTAAAACTCTATATTAATTAGAATTTTAGACCTTATTTACGTTTTTTTTGATAAATAAGTGTATTAATTCGCTGATTGATTATATTTTTTTATAGCATCTTTATAAGCTACAATTATAGATTTTTGAGAGGATCCTAAATAATTTTTTAATATGATAGAACTTATCTCATCAAAATCTTTTATAAAGTCTTTTCCAACAAAGATTTTTTTTATAAAATCATTAGTTATCTTTAAAATTGCAGAAGCTTCAACATCTAAAATTTTCCCATTTTCATCAATAATAAAACCTACAAAAAAACTGTTGTAATTTTTAGTTATTGCATTGTCTATAGACGTTTTTGCAGTCCCAACAATATATTTTTCTTTCATCAACTATCTCCCCTAGTATCAAATAATTCCTATGAATAATATATACTCTAAGAAGTCACAAAAGTCAAATAAAAAAATAAAAAGAAAAATTTGACAGAAATAAAAACTTGAGGTATAACATCTATTAATTAAATAAATGAAGGAATAAAAAAATACACTTATTTATGATTCTAAAAGTAAATGAGGTCTAAAATTATCTTTAAAATAGTTTTCAAAACTATGTAAGAATAATTTTAGACTTTTTTTTATACATTTTTTATATAGTATAGGGAGGTAGATATGAAGGTAGGAGTTTTTGATTCAGGTGTAGGTGGTTTGACAGTTTTAAAAGAGTTATTGAAAGAACTTAATTCTGCAGAGTTTATCTATTATGGAGATAGTTTCAACTCTCCATATGGAATTAAAACAATTGAAGATATTCAAAAGCTTTGTCATAAAATTAGTGAGTTCTTAATAAGTAAAGATGTGGATCTTATTGTTATTGCTTGCAACACTGCAACAGTGGCTTCTCTAGATTATTTAAAAGAGAAGTTTCCTACTTTACCAATTATAGGAGTTATAAATCCTGGAGCTTCTATGGCTTTAAGAGAGAGTAAAAATAAAAAAATAGGAGTACTTTCAACTCCACTTACAGCCAAAACAAATGCATATAAAAATGCTATACAAAGTTTAAACGAAAGTTATGAAGTATATCAACAAGGGTGTGAACTACTTTGTCCTATGATAGAGAAAGGTTGGAAGGATAACGAGGAATCTCACGATATTTTAAAAAACTATATTGAAAAGTTGCCAAAAGATATTGATACTCTAATTTTAGGTTGTACTCACTATCCATACTTAGAGGAAAAAATAAGAGATATAGCTCAGTGTAATATAGTTAATCCAGCTAAAGAAACTGCTCGCTTAGTAGGGGAGCAATTAAAAAAATTAAAAAATGTTGCAAATTTAAAAAATTATAATAAAATAAGTTACTACGTAACTGGAGATTTAGAAAATTTTATAACTGTTGGAGAGCAACTATTGAATCAAAAAATGGTGAATGTACATAAAATTTAAAAAGGGGAGTGTTATATGAGTACTGAATCAAATTTAGGTTTAAAAAATAGTAACGAGTCTAATGCAAAGGAAAAGGAACTTAAAATAGAAAAATTTAAAATTCCTCATACCTATGTAATTATTGCTGGAATGATTATTCTATCATTTATAGGAACCTATATAATTCCTGCTGGTATTTATGAAAGAGTTAAAGATGTAAATTCTGGTAGAATGATTATAGCTCCAGAAACTTTTACGTACGTCGCTAATACACCTGTTAAGTTTTTCTCTTTTACTGAACATAATCTATTTACTGTATTAATAAGAGGTCTTCAAGCAACTTCTGGAATTGTTTTTTTCACATTTTTGGTTTGTGGATTTTTCAATATGATTCAAAGAACAGGTGCTATTGATTCTGGAATAGCAAAAGTAGCTTATCTATTTAGAAACAAAGGGATGCTTTTAATCCCTGTTGTTATGTTTGTATTTTCAATTGGAGGAGTGGCAATTGGGATGAATACAGAAGCTATCGCTTTTGTTCCGCTAGGAGTTCTTTTAGCAAGAGCACTTGGATTTGATGCTATGGTTGGAATGGCCATGGTAGCTTTGGGAGCTGGAGTTGGTTTCGTTGGTGGTTTTATAAATCCATTTACAGTTGGAGTTGCTCACTCAATAGCGGGACTTCCAATCTATTCTGGAATGGGATTTAGAGTAGCTGTTTATATAGTTTTATACATTGCTACAGTTTTATATATTATGAGATATGCTAGAAAAGTGAAGGAAAATCCTTTTAGCAGTGTGGTTTTTGATTTAGAGATTAAACAAAAATCTATGTCTAATATATCTGCAGATACTCAAGATATACCAGATCTGACTCTTAGACAAAAAGGTGTGCTTTTAGTTATGTTAATTGGATTTATAACTTTAACATATGGAGTTTTAAAACACGGATGGGGAACAGAACAACTAATTAGTATATTTATGTTTATGGGAATTGCTTCTAGCTTTGTGGCAGGAATCTCTCCCACTGATTCTGCAAATAATTTTTTAGATGGAGCTAGAGGTGTTGTATTTGGAGCTCTTGCTGTGGGATTAGCTCGTGGAATTTTAGTTGTGCTAGAAGATGGGCAAATCATAGATACAATTTTATTCTATCTTTCTAGTAAAATTTCATCTTTACCAGGAGTTATCTCAGCCCTACTTATGTATTGTGTTCAAATTATAACGAATCTATTTATTCCATCAGGAAGTGGACAAGCTGCAACAACTATGCCAATCATGGCTCCTTTAGGAGATATGATTGGAGTTTCTAGACAAACTGTGGTTTTAGCTTTTCAATATGGAGATGGATTTACAAACTACATCAATCCTACTGCTGGTGGACTTATGAGTTATCTTGCAATTTCACAAATCTCATATGAGAAATGGGTGAAGTGGATGGCACCTCTTATGGGAATCTGGCTAAGCATTGGTGCTATTGCAATAATCATTGCATATTTTATAGAGTATTAATATTTTATATTTTTAAATAAAAAGTGGCATTTAAAAATTAATGGCCACTTTTTTATTTTAAGACTATCCTTACAAAAATATTATTATTTAAAAATTAAATATAATACAAATCTAAAAATCCATTTCAAAACTTTTTCTTTTCTTTTTCTCTATTTC
>ERZ772855.239-NODE-239-length-69135-cov-11.330168_pt1 | contig 69135 bp, 60 predicted proteins | sample MGYA00511900_ERZ772855 | MGnify/ENA primary metagenome ERZ772855 (study PRJEB29015, sample SAMEA2737701) | human gut metagenome | biome: human gut; feature: human-associated habitat; material: faeces | place: China | collected 2012 ... | reverse complement strand
TTTAACTGGTCACCCAGGTTCCTTAAGCCGTTCATATCAACGCCGTCGGCGCGGACAGCCAGGACCTTCACGCCCTTTACTTCCTGCACCTGGTCCATCACGTCGCCCATGGCCTCCTTGGCAAGCTTGCTCTTAAGCTTCTCATTTTCCGAATGGAGGGCCTTGATCTCCTCTAACATAGCCTCGATCTTTGCAGTCAGGGCACCCGGAGTCGTTTTGGCTGCTGCTGCCGCCTCATGGAGCTCCTTTTCTGTTTCGGCATAATGGGCCATGAGTCCGTCGGAGGTCAGCGCCTCGATCCTTCTTACTCCGGCTGCGATCCCTGCCTCGGACAGGATCTTAAAGGAGCTGATGGAGGAGGTGTTGGCCACATGGGTCCCGCCGCAGAGCTCTGTGGAGAAATCGCCCATCCTTACTACGCGGACCGTCTCTCCGTACTTCTCGCCGAACAGGGCCATGGCGCCTGTCTTTTTCGCATCCTCCAGGCTCATTTCGTCAGTCACAACAGAAAGTCCCGCATGGATCTCTTTATTTACGATCTCCTCCACCTGTCTGATCTCCTCGGGAGTCATGGCGGAGAAATGGGTAAAGTCAAAGCGGAGACGGTCCCTGGTCACTAAAGAACCAGCCTGCTCCACATGATCCCCGAGAACGGTCCGGAGCGCCTTATGGAGTAAGTGGGTGGCACTGTGGTTTCTGGCCGTTAAGGCGCGGTTTTCCTCATCCACCTTTAAGGTCACGGTATCGCCGGTCTTGAACATTCCCTTTGTCATTACTCCCACGTGGCCTACCTTGCCGCCCTGGAGATGGATCGTGTCCTCCACGGTAAATTCGCCGTTTTCCGATACGATCACGCCGGTATCGGCCTGCTGGCCTCCCATAGTGCCGTAAAACGGGGTCTCCTCCACCAGGATGGTTCCCCTCTGGCCGTCCGTAAGGGCTTCCACGATCTCGTCCTCTGTGGTCAGCACTGTAATGGCTGAATCATGGACCAGATGGTCATATCCCACGAATTTTGTGGTGACTGCCGGGTCGATGGACTGGTAAACGGTCACATCTGCGCCCATATAGTTGGTGGTCTTTCTGGCCTTTCTGGCTTTTTCCTTCTGCTCCTTCATGCAGGCGGCAAAGCCCTCTTCATCCACCTGGAAGGACCTTTCCTCCAGGATCTCCTTTGTAAGATCCAGCGGGAAGCCGTAGGTATCATAAAGCTTGAAGGCGTCTGCGCCGGAAAGGGTATCCGAGCCGCTCTTTCTCATCTCCTCTTCCATATCGGAAAGGATGGCAAGGCCCTGGTCGATGGTCTTATTGAACTTGTCCTCTTCCTCTGTAAGGACCTTAAAGATCATCACCTTCTTCTCCTCCAGCTCCGGATATCCGTCTTTGGATAATGCGATCACTGTATCGGAGAGGTTGGCTAAGAACTTTCCTTCGATCCCCAGCTTTCTCCCATGGCGGGCAGCCCGGCGTAAAAGCCGGCGGAGCACATAGCCGCGGCCTTCGTTGGAGGGCATGATGCCGTCGGAGATCATAAAGGTACAGGATTTGATATGGTCGGTCACGATCCGCAGGGAAACGTCAGTTTCATAGTCCTTCTGGTATTCTTTTCCGGCCAGCTGGCATACCCGGTCTAAAAGCGCTTTGTTGGTGTCGATGGTGAACAGAGAATCCACATCCTGGACCACAACGGCCAGACGCTCTAAGCCCATGCCGGTGTCGATGTTCTTCTGGGCCAGCTCCGTATAATTTCCATGGCCGTCGTTCTCAAACTGGGAGAATACGTTGTTCCATACCTCGATATAGCGGTCGCATTCGCAGCCTACGGTACAATCCGGCTTTCCGCAGCCATACTTTTCTCCCCGGTCATAATAGATCTCGGAACAGGGGCCGCAGGGGCCTGCGCCATGCTCCCAGAAGTTATCCTCTCTTCCAAAGCGGAAGATCCTTTCTGCGGGGACACCGATCTCCTCGTTCCAGATCTTAAAGGCCTCTTCATCGTCCAGGTAGATGGACGGATAGAGCCGGTCGGGATCCAGTCCCACCACCTGGGTCAGGAACTCCCAGGACCAGTGGAGGGATTCGGTCTTAAAATAATCTCCAAAGGAAAAGTTTCCCAGCATCTCAAAGAAGGTGCCGTGGCGGGCGGTCTTGCCGATATTCTCGATGTCGCCGGTACGGATGCACTTCTGGCAGGTGCAGACCCGATGACGGGGCGGCTCCACCTCACCCTTGAAATAGGGCTTCATGGGCGCCATGCCGGAATTGATGAGCAGCAGAGACGCATCATTCTGGGGGATCAGAGAAAAGCTGGGCAGGCGCAGGTGACCCTTGCTTTCAAAGAAAGAAAGGAACATCTCGCGCAGTTCATTTACGCCGTAAGGCTTGGGATTCATTGGTTTCTACCTCCATAAAAATTGTCGGAGCTGAAAGCGAATTCTCCACTTCCAACTAAAAACGCCGCCCCCAAACAATAGGGGCGACGTAAATCGCGGTACCACCCTAATTCGCCTGAAAATCAGGCATCTTAGCTGCTCTGTAACGGGAGCGCCCGTCCCGGTCATCCCGGGCGACGCGGGAAATGGCTTGCGGGAGTTCATCCGGGGGCTTGCACCTTCTCCCCCTCGCTGAAGGACTACGTTTCCGCTTGGTTTCCGCAATGTCTTTACATATCGACAATATTTTATCACAAAAAGGGAAAAAGTCAAGGCTCATTTCCCATTTTTTCGGGCGGTTTTCCGGAAAAAGTCAAATTGTCTGTCCGGGAAACCGAAAACCTGCGGAACCGGCGGCTGCCGATTCCGCAGAGGTTTCCGAATCAGATTTTCTCCTCCAGCCAGCGGCGCATTTCCTCCCGGCCTTCCTCGCTCATGGGGAAGGTGCATTCGCCCTCCATGGTGCTTTTTTCATAGCAGTAAAGGCCGTGCCAGTACTCCACATGGATGGCGCTCTGGGCGAAATCCACCTCTTTCGGGTTCGCCATGACCACCTTCGGCTCTGCCCGGAAACGGAACAGCCCCTTGGAGCCGGTAAAAATGTTGTTCATGGCGAAGGTGTGCAGGGTGGGCAAAAACAGCTCTGCCATGCCCTTACTCCCGGGTCAGCTCTTCCATTTCATCCAGCAGCTCGCCGAACAGCGCCAGTGCCTGATTCACAGGCTCCGGGCTGGTCATATCCACGCCCGCGCCCTTCAGCAGATCAATGGGGGACTTGGAGCAGCCGCCGGAGAGGAAGCCGAGGTAATCCTTCACGGCCGGTGCGCCCTCCCGCAGGATACGGCGGGACAGGGCAATGGCGGCGGAATAGCCGGTGGCGTACTGGAAGACGTAGTAGTTGTAGTAGAAGTGGGGGATGCGCGCCCACTCCATGGCGATATTGTCGTCCACCACCATATCCGGGCCGTAGTACAGCTCGTTCAGGCGCTTGTACTCGGCGCACAGGACGTCCGCCGTCAGGGTCTGTCCCTCAGCTGCCATCTTTCCGATGTTCAGCTCAAACTCGGCGAACATGGTCTGACGGTACAGCGTTCCCTTGAACTGGTCGAGGAAATGGTTGATGAGGTACGCCCGCTCCTTCTTATCCGTGGTCTTGCCCAGCAGATATTCCATCAGCAGCGCCTCGTTGCAGGTAGAGGCCACCTCTGCCACGAAGATCACGTAGTCCGCATCGATGGGGTTCTGGTGCTTGTTGGACAGGTAGGAGTGCAGAGCGTGACCCATCTCATGGGCCAGCGTGAACTGGCTGTCCAGCGTTCCGGTGTAGTTCAGCAGGACGTAGGGATGCACCACCGTCCCGGCGGAATACGCGCCGCTGCGCTTGCCCTCGTTCTGGTACACGTCGATCCAGCGGTGGTCGAAGCCGTTTTTCAGAATGGTGCGGTAATCGTCGCCCAGAGGCGCCAGCGCGTCGTAAACGGTCTGCTTGGCCTGCTCATAGGGAATGTGCTTGTCCACATCTTTCAGCAGGGGGGTGTACACATCGTAGAAATGCAGCTCGTCCACGCCCAGCAGCTTCTTGCGCAGACGGACATAGCGGTGCATTTTGTCCATGTTCTGGTGGACTGTCTCGATGAGGTTCTTGTACACGGAGGTAGGGACGTTGGTCGCGTCCAGAGACGCTTCAAAGGCCGTGTCGTACTTCCGCGCCTCGGCGAAGAATTTCAGCTGCTTGTTCTGGGCATTGAGAAGGGCGGCAGTGGTGGTCTTGAACGCAGCCAGCGTACCGTAAAGATTTTCATAGGCGCTCTGACGCAGCACCCGGTCGCTGCTCTCCTCCAGACTGACGAAGGTTCCCTGGGTCAGGGGATGCTTGTTTCCCTTGGCGTCCACGGCGTCGGGGAATTTCAGGTCTGCATCGGCGAGGGAGCCGTAAATGGTGTCGGGTGCCTGAGACATTTCGCCCGCCGACGCCAGCAGCTTTTCCTCTGCGGCGGAAAGGGTATGCGCCTTGCGGCGGCGCAGATTGGTCAGATAGCGGCGGTAACGCTCCAGCTTGGGACAGTCGGCATAGAACTGCGCCAGCTTCTCATCAGAAATCGCCATGATCTCCGGCGTATCAAAGCTGCACGCCGCGTTCAGTGCTACTGCAACGCCCATAAACTTTCCGGCCATGGCCTGATAGGTGGCGTTCCGGGTATCCTCGTCCGCCCGGCGCATACAGTAGTTGCCCAGCAGATCCCCCTTGGCATTGACCTGCTCAAAGACTTCCATGTAAGCATACAGCGTCTCGCCGCTCTCACCCAGATGTCCCGCGAAGGAAGCCAGCGTCTTCTGGCTCTCCGCCAGCGCCGCCAGTTCCGCTTCCCATGCTTCGTCGGTGGGATACAGATCTTCAATGGCCCACTTGTCCTCTGCCGGGATCTGGTCGCGGCTGGGAATTTTTTTGATTTCTTCCATAATGAACCCTCCTGGTTTTTTCTGCTATTATACCACACTATCCAAAAAAATCAACGCCGCTTGCAAAGATCGGCAAATTATGCTAAAGTTAGCCTCGGTGATGCATATGAAGAAAAATCGCGTTCGCGGCAGTCTGAGTCTGCTGCTAGGTACAACCATTTGGGGCTTTAGCTTTATCGCCCAGAGCGTGGGCATGGATCACATCGGCCCCTTTACCTTTCAGGCCGCGCGGTGCCTGCTTGCCGTGCTGTTTCTGATTCCCTGCGCGTTTGTGCTGGATATCGGCAAATGCAGCTTCCGGGAATCCGTGGCAAAGTGGAAGAACCCGGCGCTGTGGCGGGTGGGACTGATCTGCGGGTGCGCCCTGTTCGTCGCGTCCAGCCTGCAGCAGATCGGCATTGTCTACACCGACGCCGGAAAGGCGGGGTTCATTACCGCCATGTACATCGTGCTGGTGCCGGTATTGGGGCTGTTTCTCGGGAAAAAGCCGCCCAGAACCACCGTTTTCAGCGTGGCGCTGGCGGTGGTGGGGCTGTATCTGCTCAGCTGCATGGGCGTTTCCCAGATCAACAAGGGCGACCTGTACCTGATGGGCTGCGCGCTGGCCTTTTCCGTGCAGATCACCTGCATCGACCGGCTGGCGGGGAACTTAGACGGTCTGCGCATGAACTGCATTCAGGCGCTGGTGGTTACGGTGCTTTCCGTGCCGTTCATTCTGCTGACGAAGGAAACCGTCGTTTTTTCTGACATTACCGCCTGCTGGTTCCCGCTGGTCTTTTCCGGCGTTCTGTCCATGGGCGTCGCCTACACGCTGCAAATCGTCGGGCAGCAGGGTCTGGAACCCACCACGGCGTCGTTAATTATGAGTCTGGAATCCGTCTTTGCCGCTCTGGGCGGCTGGCTGATCCTTCACCAGACCATGACGCCTTGGGAACTGCTGGGCTGCGGTCTGGTATTTGCCGGTGTGGTTCTTTCTCAGCTTCCTGTGGGAATGTTCGCAAAAAAGTCATAAAACAGCATAGAATATGGGGGGCTGCCGCTGGCAGCCCCCCATATTTTCGTTTACATCTCCTGACGTCCTTCCAGTGCTCTGGAAAGCGTTACCTCGTCGGCATATTCCAGTTGGCTGCCCACCGGCACGCCGTAGGCAAGCCGGGTCACCTTGACCTCCATGGGTCTCAGCAGGCGGGATATGTACATGGCCGTGGCTTCTCCCTCGGTGTCCGGGTTCGTCGCCATGATGACCTCTCTGACCTCTCCCCCGGCTACCCGGCGGAGAAGCTCTTTGATCTTGATGTCGTCCTGCGACACATGGTTCAGGGGCGAAATAACGCCGTGAAGCACATGGTAAACGCCCCGGAACTCCCGGCTGCGCTCCATGGCAATGACGTCCTTCGGCTCGGCCACAACGCAGATGACGCCTCTGTCCCGGGTATCGTCATCGCAGATGGGGCAAACTTCCCGGTCGGTCAGATTCTGGCAGACGGGGCAGGTGTGTACCTGTTTTTTTGCCTCCAGAATGGCGTTGGAAAATTCCTCCGCATCCTCCATGGGCAGGCTCAGCACATGGAAAGCAAGTCTCTGCGCCGTTTTGCCGCCGATGCCCGGAAGCTTTGCAAACTGGTCGGCAAGATTTTGCAGCGCAGCGGGAAAAAACTGCATAACTTCTCCTTAGAACAGGCCGCCCAGATTCAGGCCGCCGGTGAGACGGGACATGTTGTTCGCCGCTTCGGCGTCCGCCGCCCGCGTGGCTTCGTTGACAGCGGCAATGACCATATCCTGCAGCATTTCCACATCGTCGGGGTCTACCGCTTCCGGCTTGATCTCAATGCCGACCAGTTCATGCTTGCCGTTGACGGTGGCCGTGACCATGCCGCCGCCGGACGCCGCGGTGAAGGTTTTGGCCTCCTGCTCCGCCTGCATCCGGAGCATTTCCTGCTGCATCTTCTGCGCCTGCTTCATCATAGCCGCCTGATTCATTCCGCCGGGCATACCCCGGAATCCGCCTTTTGCCATAATATGATTCTCCTATCTTGAAAATTCACACGAAAATTATCGTTTGATCGTTACAATATCACCGTGCGCCCTGCCGAAGTTCATCAGCTGCTCCATTCTGGGATTCGCGGCAGGCTTTGCCGACATATCCACCGTTACCGCCTTCACCGGATGGGACAGCATTGCCGTTGCCTTCCGGGAGACGACCTCCAGAATTTCCGGTCTGTCCAACATCTGCGCCGTAAAGCTGTTGCTGCACCGAAGCTCCAACCTGTCCCCCACCAGCGCTCCCTGAACCGGCGCATTGGGGGTCACCACAAAGAAGCCGGAAACAGGGGGCTTTAACTCCTTGCGAACCGCCGCCACCAGGTCCGACCAGAAGCCGACCGGGGCTTCGCTTTCCGCCACCGGCGGCGTATCCTCTGCCGGGGGCGCGTCGGCATCATCCGGCATGGGCGGGCGGTCGTCGTCATAGGGTTCCTTCTCCGGCGCGGCCTTGTCCGCCTTCACGGGAGCCGCCGGGACAAACGCGCCGCTCTTCACCTGCTCTTCCAGCCGGGTGAGACGGGCGTTCAGCGCTTTGGTATCCAGGCTCAGCTCCGGCTGGCACAGCTCCACAATGCACAGCTCCGCGTCCATGCGGCGGCTGGCGCTCCGGGTGAAGCCGGCCATCGTCTCCTGAAGCCGCTCCATCATGCGAACCAGCTCGGCGCTGGTCAGCGCTTTCGTCAGTTCCAGCGCTTCCTTGTCCGACGCCACGCCGGAAAGCATGGTGATCCCGGCGTTTCCGGCGGTTTTCAGCACCAGAAGATCCCGGGTCAGGCAGGCCATTTCGTCCAGCATGGCGCCTAAGTCCTTGCCCTCGGTATAGAGCCGGTTGAACAGCTCCAAAGCGTTTTTCGTATCGTGGGCGGCAATATAGCCCATCATTTCCCCGCATTTCCGCTCCCCGGCAATGCCCAGACAGGCGTACACCCGCTCTGCCGTCAGCTCTCCCGTGGTCGCGGAGGCGCACTGGTCAAGCAGACTCAGGCCGTCCCGCATTCCGCCGTCCGCAAGGCGGGCGATCACTCGCGCCGCCCCGTCGTCAAGATCAATGTTCTCCTGATAGGCGACGTATTGCAGCCGCGCCGCAATGTCCTCCTGACTGATGCGCCGGAAGGAAAACCGCTGGCACCGGGACAGAATCGTCGCCGGAACCTTGTGCAGCTCCGTGGTCGCGAGAATGAACAGCAGATGCTCCGGCGGCTCCTCGATGATCTTCAGCAGCGCGTTGAAGGCCGAAATGGAGAGCATATGCACCTCGTCGATGATATACACCCGCATTTTCACCTGAGACGGCGTATAAATGGCGTCGTCCCGCAGGTCGCGGACGTTGTCTACGCCGTTGTTGGACGCGGCGTCGATCTCCAGCACGTCCATGCAGGAGCCGGAATCGATGGCCTTGCAGGCTTCGCAGACGTTGCAGGGGTTACCGTGGTCGGGATTCAGGCAGTTGACCGCCTTCGCCAGAATCTTGGCGCAGCTGGTCTTGCCCGTGCCCCGGGAGCCGGTGAACAGATACGCATGGCTCATTTTCCCGGTCATGATCTGGGTTTTCAGGGTCTGCGTCACCGCCATCTGCCCGGAAACGTCGTCAAAGGTCTGGGGGCGGTATTTGCGGTATAACGCCTGATAAGCCGACATTGTGCGTCTCCTTTCTGCAAAAGTCCATTGCGAGCCTAAAAAGCCATCCGGCCCATAACAAGATCGCACACCCACATTTGAACAAGGCGAATACCCGAACCTGACACAGTTAGCTCAAGAACGGCAACCCCGCGGCACACGAGAAGATCCGCTTAATGCTGCTTGGTTCCCCACCTGACATGGTTCACGGGATCTCGTTGCGCAAGACCAATCTATCAACACCACTTGCGCAGGTCAGACAATATTCAAACTTGCCCGGGTGTGGGAATTCATCCCTGCTGTAGCGGATTGCAGGTACAGGGCACCGCTATCTCCCCGACTAGTGCGACCTTGTTATAAGCCGGACAGCTCAATACAAGGAAATTTTGAAATTTGTGAAATTGCAATCAGTTGAGCTTCGACTCGATGAAGTCGGCCAGCTCTTTGAAGGTGGTGATCTGCTGATCCTCCAGATCCAGCTCCACGCCCAGCTCGGACTCCAGATCCATAATCATCTCAACGATATCCAGAGAATCGATGCCCAGACTTTCAAAGGTAGCATCGGGAGTGATTTCGGCGGGGTCCAGCTCCAGCTGCTTGGCCGCGTAGTTAACCAGTTTCTCGTACATGTGTAAGTCCTCCTCTCAGTATTTTCTGCGGAACTATCTTATCGTATTCTATTACAGGAACCCGCGTTTGTCAATGCCCTGTTTTTACCCAACCGCCATCCCTGCGGCATAGGCCGTCGCCCATGCGATCTGCAGGTTGAAGCCGCCGGTGTAAGCGTCGCAGTCAATGACCTCCCCGGCGAAATACAGCCCGGCCACAAGCTTGGATTCCATGGTTTTGGGGTCGATTTCCGATACCTTCACGCCGCCGCTGGTGATGATTGCTTCAGACACGGGGCGCTTGCCCGTGATGTCAATGGGGAAGGCTTTCAGCAGCTCCACCAGTGTGCGGCGCTTCTGCTTCGTCAGGGAATTGGCCTGCATTTCCGGGGAAATATCCAGTCTGCGCAGCACCACGGGGATCATGCTCCGGGGCAGCAAGTCCACCAGAGCGTTTTCCATGCTCCGGTTCTGATACTGCTCCAAATCCCGCAGGATGCGGGCTTCCAGCTTTTCACCTTCCAGCGCGGGCTTCAAATCCAGCACCAGACGGCAGCCGTCTCCTTTCAGGTGGCAGCTCGCCGACAGCACCGTGGGGCCGGAAATGCCAAAGTGGGTAAACAGCAGCTCGCCAAAGTCCTTGTACAGCACCTTTCCCTTGGCGTTCAGCAGCTTGACCCCCACGTTCCGCAGGCTCAGCCCCTGCATTTCCTGACAGTCGTTTCCCGCCGTCTCCAGCGGCACCAGACTTCCCTCCGGGGGGATGATCGTGTGTCCCAGAGCGGCGACGATGCTGTAGCCGTCGCCGGTGGAGCCTGTGGCGGGGTAGGAAGCGCCGCCGGTCGCGAGAATCACCCAATTTGCGGCAATTTCCTCATTTTGCGTCCTCACCCCGGTAACATGCCCGTCTTGGGTGAGAATATCCCTGACACGGGCAGTTTTCACGGTGATTTTCTGCCTGCGCAGCTCCGATTGCAGGCAATCCAGAACGGACTGGGATTTGTCCGTCACCGGGAATACCCGGTTTCCCCGCTCGGTTTTCAGACGGCAGCCACGTTCCTCAAAAAAGGCCATCGTCTTTTCCGGCGGGAACGCCGTCATGGCGCTGTAGAGAAACCGCCCGTTCCGGGGGACGTTCTGCAAAACCTCCTGGCCGGTGCAGTTATTGGTCACGTTGCAGCGGCCCTTGCCGGTGATCAGCAGTTTTCTGCCCAAACGGTCGTTTTTTTCCAGAAGCAGCACATTCTGTCCCCGTTTTGCCGCCGTAATGGCCGCGAACATGCCCGCCGCGCCGCCGCCGATCACGATACCGTCATAGCCCATCAGCCGTCCACCCGCTTCTCATACACATCGTATTCTTCCCAGATGCGCTCCAGATTGGCGAAGGTTTTGGACAGTTCCTTTTCCTTCTGGGCGGCAATGGCGACGATCAATGCGTTGACGATACTCAGCGGTGCCACAAGGGAGTCCACCAGACTGACCATATCGCTTTTGGCGATCAGCACATGGTCGCAGCTGCTGCCTAAGGGGGACAGCTTGCTGTCCGTAATGCCGATGACCGTCGCCCCGGCAGAACGGCAGTATTTCGCGCCCTTGGTCGTAGTGGAGGAATACCGGGGGAAGGAAAAGGCGATGACCACATCACTGCTGTTCACGCTGACGATTTTTTCAAACATCTCCCCCGCCCCGAAGCCGGAAACGACATGGACGTTGTTGAACATATAATTTAAGTAGTACCCCAGAAAATTCGCCAGCGGCTCCACGGAACGGACGCCCAGAATGTACACCCGCTTGGCTTTCAGAATGGCGTTCACGGCGGCGGAAAATTCCTCCCGGCTCACCATTTCCTCCGTCTGGCGAATCTTTTCCATGTCGGAACGAAGCACCGTGGAGACCACGTCCTGATCGCCCAGACGGTCATTGGCGACCTCGATGCGCTGCACGGAGGTCAAACGGTTGAGCACCATTTCCTGCATGGCCTTCTGCATACTGGGGTAGCCGTCAAAGCCCAGATCAACGGCAAACCGAACCACCGTGGATTCCGACACGCCCACCGTCTTTCCCAGACGGTTAGCCGTCATGAACGCGGCCTTGTCATAGTCCTCCGTAATGTAACGCGCGATCCGCTTCTGCCCCTTGGAGAAGGTAGGCTCCATCTCCCGCAGAGTGGACAATATATCGTAACTCATAGCTGCCTCCTTGTGCGGCGCTGTATCGTTTTTTATGGCCATCGGTCAGGGCAATCGCCCGTTTCTGCCGAAAAGCCGCCTTATATTATACTAGCAAAATCGGTGGCATTTTGCAAGAGACAACCGCAAAAAATGCAGGAATATTTCAAATAGTGCCGGATGTTCCCGGTGTCCGCACCAATCCTGCAACCTCCGCCTCCGTCAAATAGCGCCATTTCCCCAGCGGGAGATCTCCCAAACGGAGACTTCCCTCCTGAATGCGGCGCAGCCGGGTGCAGTGCATTCCGGCGGCATCGCACATCCGCCGCACCTGCCGGTTGCGGCCTTCGTGGATGGTCACCCGGAATTTTGCCGACTGCCCCTCCGCTTTTAACAGCTTCACTTTCGGCGGGCGGATGGTGTAGCCGTCCAGCGTGATGGGCTTCGCCAGACGGCGTTCCCCGCCGGGCGTGTAGCCGGTGACCCAGACGTCATAGGTCTTCTCCACCTCATGCTTCGGGTGCATCAGGGCGTTGGCGAACGCGCCGTCATTGGTCAGAAGCAGAAGCCCTTCGGAATCCATGTCCAGCCGCCCGACGGGATACACCCGCGCGCCGCAGTCCGCCACAAGACCGGCCACGTCCGGCCGCCCCTTTTCGTCAGACAATGTGGTGACATAGCCCCGGGGCTTATTCAATAAGATGTACACGTTCTTCTCCCGGGCGGCCAGTGGCTGCCCCGCCACCCGGATATCGTCGGTTTCCGGGTCGGCGCAGTCCCCCAGAGAAGCGGGGACGCCGTTGACGGTCACCTGCCCCGCCCGGATCAGCTCCTCCGCCTTCCGCCGGGAGGCCATGCCCCGGGCGGAGAGTATTTTCTGCAAACGTTCTGTCATGGTCTTTCCTCCCCGCATGGTCATCCGGGAGCGGCATGTCAGCCGCTCCCTCTGTGGAATAGCTTTTGCCAGAAGCTCTTTTCCTCCGGCTGGGTCTGCTCGATGGTCGCGCCGTAGACGACCGGGACTTTTCCCACGGCCTTGCCCTCTATCAGCACATACACGACCCCCGCGTCCGCCCCTTCTACTGCCGGGGCATAGATGAATCCCGGGCCGGGCAGCGCCAGACAGGGGTGTTCCTCCGGCGCGACGGAATAGTCAAAGTCCTCCGCCGCCAGTACCTCCACCCGCCGTTTCTCGCCGCCCACGACTTCCACGGTTCCCACCCGGTCGCCCTGATTCACGACCCGCTGAATGGCATACCGGGAGAAGCCTTCTTCCATCAGCGCGGCATGGTCAGACCAGTCGCTGGGGTCGTCGATGGTCACGGCGATGATCCGTCGCCCGTCTCGCGTGGCGCTGGACACCAGAATCCGTCCGGCGGCCTTGGTAAAGCCGGTTTTCACCCCGTCGGCGCCCGCTACCCGCCACAGCAGCTTATTGTGATTGGTCAGATACCGCTCCCCCACCTTGACATTTTTGGCGGAGACGGTCTTGTAGAAAATGGGATTTTCCATGGCGTAGGCCGCCAAAGTTCCCAAATCTTTCGCCGTGGAATAATGGCCGGGGCTGTCTAAGCCGTTGGGATTTTCAAAGTGCGTCCCGGTCAGGCCGAGATTGTGTGCCTTGTCGTTCATCAGCTCCGCAAAGCCCTCCACAGTGCCGCCGCAGTAAATGGCCAGCGCCACGGCGGCATCGTTGCCGGAGGACAGCATCAGCCCGTAGAGCAGCTCCTGCAAGGTAAGCACCTCCCCCTCTTTCAGGTACATGGAGGAACCCTCGATGCCCACCGCTTCCTTGGGAATGCGCATTCTGTCCAGGACGTTACACTGCTCGCAAACGATCAGCGCCGTCATGATTTTGGTGGTGCTGGCGATCAGGCTCCGCTCTGTGGGATTTTTCTCATAAAGCACCCGCCCGCTGACGGCATCCACCGCATACGCCCGCCGGGCGGACACGGCACCCGCCCCCACAGGCAAAAACAGGACGGCGGCCAGCAATGCAGCCGCCGTCCCGGCGAAAAATCGTCTCATTTCTTCTCACCCGTGGCTATTGTGTCCCATTATGGGGAAACTATGCACCACGGACGTCCGCGCAAATCAGTCTTTCTTTTTGGAATCCAGATAGGCGGTGAGCTTGTCCAGCGTGTCCGGCACCATTTCCACGATGCGGTCGGCAGTGGAGCTGGCAGGCTCCGCCACGGGCATCATGCGCACGTTGCCGTCCTTGACAATGAGGAAGCAAATGGGCGTCACCTTGACGCCGCCGCCCACGCCGCCGCCAAAGGGATTGTCGCCGGCCGCCGTCTTCTTGGTGAAGTCGGAACCGCCGCCGCCAAAGCCGACACTGACCTTGGACACGGGGATGATCGTCACGCCGTCCGGCGTGGAAATGGGTTCGCCGATGACGGAATTTACATCCACCATCTCGCGGATCTTCTGAATGGTACTTTCAAGCATATTGGGAATCTGGCTCATGGGTAGCACCGCCTTTTCGTTTTTTCTGAAGTATTAGAAATTCTTTCAGCGCCCGGACGCCGTACACGATGGCAAGGCCCAGAAGTCTTCCCAGCGTAATGGTCAGATCCAGCCGCGCAATGACCAGTGTTTCGGACGCGGTAAAGTCGCATTCGACCTCCACATCCCGTTTTTTTATCACGAACAGCCGTTCCAGCCGGGGCATCAGATTGCCCACCGCTGCCCAAGCTTTTCCGTAATTGACCGCAAGGTCGCAGGGATCGCCCCCAGCCAGTATCAGCTTCAGCTCCAATCGGTTCACCCGCAGCCTCCGCCGGAAATCTCCCAGAAAGTCCAGCGCGACCTTCACCAATGGCAAAAAGTCCAGCAAACTGCCGCCCTTTTCTTTCTTATCCGCCGCAGGCTCCTGCTTGGGGGGCTGGGGCGGCTTTGGGAGAGGTTCTTCCTGTTTTTTCGGCTGTTCCGCCGCTTTTTTCGCGGGTTTCGGCTTTTTCTCCTTCTTTTTTCGGGGGAACAGGGTCAGCCGAACGGGACCTATCACGACGCGCAGCAGCGGCCCCTCCCCGCTGTACCGGGCGCTGACGCCCAAGGGCAGAATTCCCAGAAGGAATATCACGCCCAGCGCGATCCACCAGCCCATTATGCATCCTCCCCGGTTGGGGGCTGCTCAGGCAACTCCACCGGCTCGCCGAATGTGATCTTCTCAATGGGGGGCAGCTCTTCCAGAGAGCTGAGGCCGAAGGTGCGCAAAAAATCCGACGTCGTCTTATACTGAATCGGACGTCCCGGAACGTTCAGACGCCCCGCCTCCTCGATGAGCTTCTTACTGAGCAGCGCCGCCACGGAATAGGCACTGTCCACGCCGCGGATCTGCTCCACCATGGCCTTCGTCGCCGGCTGGTAGTAAGCGATGATGGTCAGGGTCTCCAGCTGAGAAGAAGACAGCTTGGGAGGCTTTCTTGTTTCCAGCGCCTTCGTCACATAGTCCGCCATTTCCCCGGAGGACACCATCTGGTAGCCCTTTTCCAGCTTGAGAATGCGGATTCCCCGGCGCTCAAAGGCATATTTATCCGCCAGATCGTCGGCAGCCTTTTCCACATCCGACGCGTCCGTTTCCAGCGCGGCGGCGAGTCTTCCAATATCGATCCGCTCGCCTGCGGCAAAGAGAATGGCCTCAATGGCACGCTGTAGCTGTTCCGATTCCATCAGGTCATCTCCTCTCTTGGGTGCTTGTCCAGCAGACGGACGTTGGGGTTCTCCCCGCCGGGGTCGTCCTCCAGCGTCACGGAGTTCGTCTTGCACAAATCCAGAATGGCGAGAAAAGTCGCCACGACCTCCGAGCGGCTCCGGCTGCCCCGGAACAGATTTTTCAGCCGTTCCACGCCCCGCAGCAGCAGCTGACGCAGCACCTCGCCGGTTTTCCGGCCGATGGGGTACGGCTCTTTTCCCACGATGCCCCGGAAATTCGCCGTGGGCGGGGGCAGCTGGCGCTGACTGCGCTCGGCAATGATGTCCAGCGCCCGAAGCAGGTCGATCACGTCGTGCTGATAGCGGTAGCCCTGCTCTCTGCGCAAAGGTTCCGGCTCTTTGGTGAACAGGCACCGGCCGATCTCGTTTCTCGGCTCCAGCACCGCCACGGCCTGCCGGATCTGCTCCATGGCTTCCTTCCGCTTCCGCTCCACCAGCGACTGGCGCAGCAGGTCAAGCTCGCTTTCCGCCTCGGCCTGTTCCGCCGCCGACAGGAGCATTTTGGTTTTGATCAGCATCAAGTGGGACGCCATGGTGATGAACTCGCTGGCGATCTCCATGTCCATCCGCTTCATTTCGTCCAGATATCCCAGATACTGCTCCAGAATTGCGGAAATGGACACATCCTGAATTTCGATTTTATTCTTGCTCAGCAGCTCAAAAATAACATCCAGCGGCCCCTCAAAATCCTCCAGAACGTCGGATTTGGTATGGACGATGCCCTCCAGACGGTATTGCGGTTCTCCCATAGCGGCTTCCTTTGCTAAAACTAAATCAATACATACTTGCGGACATTATAGCATTCTTTTCCCCCGGGCGCAACCCTAATATTCCATTAACTTTCATGAACTTTCTTTCAGAAAATGTTGCAATTTTCGATTTTATGTGGTATCATGTTTGTAACCGAAATTCGGAGGGATGAGAAGTGGCAAAACGGAATCGTTATCGTGAGATGGAGAATTTGATGACCAGGGTCATTATAGGCGACGCGCTGGTGTTTGCGCTGTACCTGCTTTGCGCCGGTCTTGGCTGGACCGTTCTGAAGGTGACCTCCGCCATTATCGCCATTCTAGGTTCCCTTTTATGCCTTGGCTGGCTGGTCATCACCGGCGAGTTCTCCCGCCGCCGGAGTCTGTGGATGGTAACAGGCTTCATCGCGATCGTTCTGTGCGTGCTGGTGTCCCTGCTTCTGGGCTATCCCGGCCCTGCGCCTACTGTGTAATTTAAGAGTCGATAGAAGGGGTATGTGCCTTGACGGTACATACCCCTTCATTTTTGTTGTGCATCTGTCAGTTTGCGTTCATGCCAATCGGTTCGTAACTCAGTAGCTTTTTCTTCCAGAGTGTTTCCGTATGAATCACATCCTCAGGTTTTACCGTCTTCGGAAGAAGTTGCAAAATGGAGAACTGGAAATGTGTATATCGTTCTGGGTAGCTGCAAAGCAGCTCTTTCATCAGCTTATTCCCTCCGTGCAGCGAGTCAACATAGTGCGCCCAACGCTCCAGCAGTCCGCCTTTGCCGTACGCAGAGCCAACATACTGCCGCCCATTTTCTCTGTCAACAATGAGATATACCGCATTGACAGAGGAAAGTGCGGCATGCCACGATTCATACGCCGTGGGGTCTTTCACGATTTCCCGGAGTTCATCATAGGTGAGGACAAAATCTTCATACCCGGAAAATACCCGTTTATCATGGATGGCAACAATGGGTTTCTCGTTTGTGCCTTTCTGCGCCCACGCGAGCGTACCCTTGCCCCATTCAATTATGAGCCTTCCTTCATACTCTCTCAGCAATTCAACGTGTTCCAATTCGTAAAACATATGCTGCCCCTGAAACCAGTCCTCCAGCGGGAAACCGTCCGGTTTCATATCCTGCGTATCAGGAACACAGCCGTTTACCTTGTAGCAGGCAAAGAATTTTGCTGTCGTACTCTTATCGCTGATGAAAACGCACCAGTAGTCGTACCCGTTGGTAAAACTGTCGCTCTGGACGCAGGTATATTCCATAACCATGTTCTTTTCATAACATTTTCTGAATTCCCTGTCCGTCAGCGAATGCCGTATCAGCTTCACCCGCTTGGGATCAAGTCCCACTTTCTTCAAAACATCGGAAAAGTTCAGGATTGCCATACCGGTTACCTCCTTTTATCTATAGAACGTATTCCCCCCGATGAATTCCCGCACCAGACTGGTGGGGGGAATTTCGTCGTCCACGTCCGCTTCCTGAATGTAGTTGAGAATTTTGACGATGTTGCGCACCTCGTCGTAGCATTCGTCCTCCGGCTGAACTGCGGTGAGCAGGGGGAAAATGTGCTTCTTCAGCACCGCCAGTTCGTACAGTGTGGAGCTGTTGAAAATCACGTCGGCATTCTCCTGATAGGGGAAAATCCACCGCTTTTCCCCCCGCTGCACGCTGTCCCACATGGCAAGCGTATGCTGCACCGACGCCCCCCGGGTCTCGTAGTCCCGGACAATGCGCCGCAGGAGCCGCAGATAACTGGTGGGAATCCGGTTGTGATTGTCCAGATTCAAGGGCAGCAGCGGGCTGACGTAAAGGCGGAAAATCAGCTTTTTGTCCACGCTTTCCGGCAGCATGGCGGGGTTCAGACCGTGAAGTCCCTCCACAATGATGACGGAATCCGCTTCCAAACGCAGCCGCTTGCCCCGCCACTCCCGTTTTCCGGTAAGGAAGTTGAAGGACGGAATCTCCACTTCCCCGCCCGCCAGCAGCGACGCCATATCCTCCCGGAACAGGGCGCAGTCAATGGTGTTGATATGCTCCAAGTCCAGCTTGCCGTCGGGGCCGGGGGCAATTTTGTCCCGGTCTATGTAATAGTCGTCCAGACTCATGAGAATGGGCTTTTTCCCATGGACGCGGAGCTGGGTGGCAAGACGGTTCGCCGAGGTTGTCTTGCCCGAGGAACTGGGGCCAGCCAGCAGCACGGCCTTCGCCCCCCGCTGGCACACTTGATCGGCCACCTGAGAAAACCGCTTTTCGTGCAGGGCTTCGTTTACGCGGATCAGCTCCCGGATGCGGCCGGAATTCGTCAGGTCGTTGAGGTCGGCCACCGTCTGGCACTCCATCAGCTCGCCCCAGCGCTCGCCCTCGTTGAACACGCTGAAAAAGTTGGGCATAGGCGGCACCTTGGCGCAGATCTCCGGATTGCCGTCGTCCGGATAGACGAACACAAAGCCGCCGTCCGCCGGGAGAATGTCCCACACCGTCAGATACCCGGTGGAGGGCATCATCTCGCCGTAGTAATAGTCGGCAAAGTCGCCGTAGGCGTACTCATCGAAATAATCCACCGTCCGCCAGGAAAGAAGCCTTGCCTTGTCGGTCTGCCCTTCTTCCCGGAACCGGTCGATGGCCTTTTGCAGTTTTACCCGGCGGCGGATCAGGGGAATGTCCTGCCCCACCAGCTCACTGACCCGCGCTTTCAGGGTCGAAGCGGAAAAATCCTTTGCCCCCGCAACGCTGATGTACACGCTGGAACCCAGCGTGCAGGTCATTTTTGCCGTTGCCTCCGGCCACAGCTGCCGCATGGCAAGGAAAATCGTGAACTGCGCCGTGCGGATATAGCACTCCTTGCCCGCCGGGTCGGCGTAGCGGAGCAGGCGGATTTCGCCGTTGGACGCCGTCATCGCCCGGCGCATGGACTGCCGGTCGGCCTCCGCCTCTTTCTGCCGCACGGGAATATAATTTAATGTAAAGACCTCACCGGCGATCTTCGCGGCAAGGGGCCTTTCCGTCAGCGTATTGCCGTCCAGCCCCAGCTGCTTCACCAGTTCCAGCAAACTCTGTCCCGGCTGGGGCAGTACCTTCCGTCCTTCCATTGTCAAATCCATAACGTTACCTCCTTAGGGAAATTGCACAAAACGTGTGCTATATTATAGCACACGTTTATGTTTTCTGCAAGATTTATTTTGATTTCGCCTTGCACCGCCGCAGCAGCAGATATCCCACCACGCCGATGATAAGCAGCGCCGCCATCCACGCCGGTCTTGTCCAAGCGGGGGTGGTGACGAAAATGGCCGTGGGGCCGTCCGCGCCGCCGATGATGCCGATGGCCGCCGCGCCCCCGCTCTGCACAAGCTCGCGGTGCAGAATGAAATAGCCAATCAGGGAAACGATGCCGTCGTACAGCAGCCGCACACCCCCGATCGCCGCGATTCCCAGAAACAGGAAGCGCCATGGGCTTTTCCGGTAGGTGTAGTCCTTCATCTGTTCATTCAGGTCGGCGGCCGCTTTCGCGGGGGTGCCAAGCTCGGCGTAAATTTCCTCGTCGGTCTGCCCGGCCTCCCGGCGGGCGACTATGGAGCTCTGGAAGTCGCTCATAACTCTCGCCTTTACCTCACGGGGCAGGTTCAGCCGCCACTCCACCGCGTTTACGTAGCTCTTCATTTTCTTTTCTGCCTGGGTCATGGTTCTCTTCCTCCCTGCAAAAATGCGTTTACCGTCTCGTCAAATTCCCGCCAGACGCGCTGACGGCGGAGATTTTCCGCGTGCCCAAAGTCCGTGGCTTCGTAGATTTTCTTCGGCGCCGTGCGCCCCTCCCCGGTTGACCATTGGGAGCGGATCATGCCGTCGTCCTCAAGGCGGTACAGGATCGGGTACAGCGTCCCTTCCTTCAGGCAGAACCGCCCCTGAGAGGATTTTTTCAGCTCTGACAGCAGCTCGTAGCCGTAAGCGGGCTTCTCGCAGATCAGCTTCAGCACCAGCATTTCAAGCACGCCCTTTTTTAATTGCTGTGCAAATCTGTCCTCCATCGGCTCCCCCTCCTATTTAGTATTGCTAAGTATTTGTAATATAACATTATTTCCTGGTTTTGTCAAGCAGCAAAAAGGACTTGCTTATTTTCGGCAAGTCCTTTTGCGCTATCCCAGCTTCGTCAGTGTGGTTCCCGGATAATAGTGCGCCAGAATTTCCGGGCAGGTGCTTCCGGTGACCGCCATGGCATCCGCACCGTACTGGCTCATGCCCACCCGATGGCCGTAGCCTCTGGTGGTGATGGTAACGGTATCCTCGGTGGTGGATATGGAAAACGCCGTGGAGCGCAGACCCAGCGCGGAGCGAAGATCAGTCCCTTTATAGCTCGTCCCGCCGATGACGATGGTATCGATTCCGCCGCCATCGGTATAGGTCACGTCCCGGAACCAGCTTCCCGGGCTGCCGCTGAGCTTGACACCAAGGGCATCCTGAAACGCTTCCGCCGAAAAGCGCACCGTATCCGTGTAATGCGCCGCCTTTTCCTCGCCGGGGCTGGCTACAGCTTGTAAGTAGGGGAACTCCGTTCCCCACACCGCTACGGCGTCCTCAGTACTGCCGCCAGAACAGGAAAAATACGTCGCTTCGATCAGCTCCCCCTCGTAGGTCAGCACCCAGCCGGAGGTAGCGGCCACGGCGGCGCGTACCTTTTCCAGACCTTCCTCCGTGCCGCCCTGAGACAGGTAGTCTTCGTTCCCGATGTAGCCCTGACAGCACGCGCTGCGGGTGCATACGGAGCAGTCTCCATGCTTGCCGCCGGTCTCCCACGCCTTCCGGGCATAGGTTCTCGCTACCACGGACTGGGCTTCCAGTGCTTCCTCCTCAAAGGATACCGGCATTTCCGCCAGCACCACCCCGACAAGGTAGCCGTCCATATCCATCTGGGAAACCGTGCCGTCCTCCTGCCTGACCAGCACAGGAAGCCGCACAGTCTCCTGCGCCGTGGGTTGTACGGTCTGCGCCGTTGTTTTAGGCGTCGTCTCCGGCGGAGTATCCGTCTGGCGCGCCGCAATGCTCAGCACGATCCCCGGCACCACCAAGCCCATGACGGCGGCGATCAGAATATCCTTTGCCAATGTTCTCATTGGTATCCCCTCCCGGAGATATGGTAGCACAGCGGGAGGAAAGAATGCTGTCAGAACATACGCAAAGAAATGCAGTCCGCAGACAAAGTCTGCGGGCTGCATTCGGGGGTTAGGAACTCGGGAAAAGCAATTCAATGACTCTTATTGTGGCAGGCACCGCACGCAGCACAGCCGGCGCAGTTGCCGCCGCAGGAGGACTTTCCCTGTTTTTTGTCGTGTACCATGCTGCGGATAATCAGAGCAACCACTGCCAGAAGGACGAGACTGATAAGAATTGTACCGATATTCGCGCTGATCCATTGCAGCATAAAAATCACTCCATTTCAAGAAGGTGCGGTTTGGAGCCAGGCGCATTGTCTGGCTCCAAAACTGTTAGACTTTAGAGAGCTTGGTAGCTTCCTTGTAGGGCTTGAAGAGCATGTACAGCATCCCCGCCAGAGCAGCCAGAGCGAAGATCAGGCCGATCACATTGGTGTGTCCGGTGAACAGGTTGCCGAACTGGTTGATCATCAGGGCGATGATGTAAGCGAAGCCGCACTGATAGCCGATGGCGAACCATGTCCACTTGGCGTTGTTCATCTCACGCTTGATGGCGCCGATAGCCGCGAAGCAGGGGGCGCACAGCAGGTTGAACACCAGGAAGGAATAACCGGTAATGCCGTTGAAAGCATTGGCAAGGTTCTGATACACGGTGCCGTCTCCGCCGCCGTACAGGATGCCCAGAGTACCGACGATGTTCTCCTTGGCGACCAGACCGGTGATGGAAGCGACAGCCGCCTGCCAGTTGCCCCAGCCCAGAGGCTTGAACACCCACGCCAGCACGCTGCCGATGGCAGCCAGAATGGAGTAGTCGATTTCTTCCTCGCTCAGCATCCGGAAGGTGCCGTCAACGAAGCCGAAGTAAGTGGTGAACCACACGAAGATGGTGGACAGCAGAATGATGGTGCCGGCCTTCTTGATGAAGCTCCAGCCGCGCTCCCACATGCTGCGCAGAACGTTGGACACGGTGGGCAAGTGGTAAGCAGGCAGCTCCATAACGAAGGGAGCAGGCTCACCGGCGAACATCCTGGTCTTCTTCAGCATAATGCCGGACACGATGATGGCGGCCATGCCGATGAAGTAAGCGGAGGTAGCAACCCATGCGCTGCCGCCGAACAGGGCGCCCGCGATCATGGCGATGAAGGGAACCTTCGCGCCGCAGGGGATAAAGGTGGTGGTCATAATGGTCATCCGGCGGTCACGCTCGTTTTCAATGGTACGGGACGCCATGATGCCGGGAACGCCGCAGCCGGTGCCGACCAGCATGGGGATAAAGGACTTACCGGACAGGCCGAATTTCCGGAAGATACGGTCGAGAACGAATGCGATACGGGCCATGTAGCCGCAGGCTTCCAGAATGGCCAGCAGCAGGAACAGCACCAGCATCTGAGGCACGAAGCCCAGAACCGCGCCGACACCGGCCACGATGCCATCCAGAATCAGGCCGCTGAGCCATTCAGCCGCATTAGCCTTCTCCAGCAGGTCGCCAATCAGAACAGGGATACCGGGCACCCAAACGCCGTAGTTTGCGGGGTCGGGTTCTTCGCCTTCCAGCGTTTTAAGCGCTTCTTCATAGTCAGCCAGAGAAGCGGTCTCCTCGGTGATCTCCAGAGTCTCCTCATCCTCGACCTCGTAGGGGAAGTCGCCGGTGGGAGCGGTGCCGTTCTCTTCCACATAGGCGTCATAGCCGTCTACGATCAGAGACGCCGCGCTGTACTCGTCGGCAGCGTCGTTGTAATCGGCGGAGCCGATGCCGAACAGGTGCCAGCCGTCGCCGAACAGGCCGTCGTTTGCCCAGTCGGTAGCGGCAGCGCCCACACCGACCATGGCGATGTAGTAAACAAGGAACATGACAACTGCGAAGATGGGCAGGCCCAGCCAGCGGTTGGTCACGATCTTATCGATCTTATCGGAGGTGGTCAGCTTACCGGCGGAGTGCTTCTTGTAGCAGCGCTTGATGACCTCGCCGATGTAGATGTAACGCTCGTTGGTAATGATGCTCTCGGCGTCGTCGTCCAGCTCCTTCTCGGCAGCTTCGATGTCGGCCTCGATGTGAGACATGGTCTCCTTGGTCAGACCCAGCTTCTGCATCACCTTGTCGTCACGCTCGAAGATCTTGATGGCGTACCAACGCTGCTGCTCCTCAGGCATACCGTGGACAGTTGCTTCCTCGATGTGGGCAATGGCGTGCTCCACAGGGCCGGAGAAGGTGTGCATGGGAACAGTCTTGCCGTTCTTCGCAGCGTCGATCGCAGCCTCGGCAGCAGCCATAACGCCGTCGCCCTTCAGGGCGGAGATCTCGACGACCTTGCAGCCCAACGCCTGAGACAGCTCGTCGATATTGATCTTGTCGCCGTTCTTGCGGACGATATCCATCATGTTGATGGCGATGACCACAGGGATGCCCAGCTCGGTCAGCTGGGTGGTTAAGTACAGGTTCCGCTCCAGATTGGTGCCGTCGATGATGTTCAGGATGGCGTCAGGCCGTTCCTCGATCAGATAATTCCGGGCGACCACTTCCTCCATGGTGTACGGAGACAGAGAATAAATGCCGGGCAGGTCAGTGACGGTGACGTCGGAATGCTTCTTCAGCTTGCCTTCCTTCTTCTCCACGGTGACGCCGGGCCAGTTGCCCACGAACTGGTTGGAACCGGTGAGGGCATTGAACAGTGTCGTTTTGCCGCTGTTGGGGTTGCCCGCAAGGGCAATTCTGATATCCATGATACTCTCCTTCTGTTAGCTTCCGCTAACGTTTTATCAAAATCGGGGCTTGCGTCCCTATGATTTACTGGGGTCTTACTGGATCTCGATCATTTCGGCGTCGGCCTTACGGATCGACAGCTCGTAGCCGCGGACGTTGACTTCCACCGGATCGCCCAGCGGAGCAACCTTCCGCACGTAAACGGTGACACCCTTGGTAATGCCCATGTCCATGATTCTGCGCTTGACGGCGCCCTCGCCGTGGAGCTTCACCACAGTAACGGTCTCGCCAACCTTGGCCTGCTTCAGTGTTTTCATACCGATTCCTCCTTTTTTCCTCGTTAAACCATAATTTTCTGCGCCATTTCCTGGCTGATGGCTATCCGGGACTCCTTCACCTTGACAATGACGTTGCCGCCCATCGTATTGATGACCGACACCACCCCGCCGACGACGAACCCCAGATTCTCCAGATGCTGTTTGACTTCCGGCTTTCCGCCGATTCGCTTGATGACGTATTCCTCGCCGGTATCCGCAACCGTAAGCGGCATGGAGAACACCTTCTTTTTCTGAGTCTACAGATTAGCTATTGCTAACCCTTAGGCGTTAATATTGGTTAGCTCTCGCTAACCTCCTGTATAATAGCCCACCTTAAACAATTTGTCAAGTGATTTTTAAGGATTTTTTCATTTTGTCCAAGAATGACAAATTATGCCGGAAAACGCCAATAGAAACCGGTCAGAATGCGCGATTGCTGTGGGCGGTTTTCCCACAGAGAAAACCGCCCGCAACTCTATCACGATCTGTCATGAATGAACTGGAGCATACAGTCCTTCAGGCTCTGCATACTGTCCGTCAGCTTCATTCTGCGGCTGGTGCCCATGCCCAGCTCCCGCAGCCTTGGCGGGTCCACGGGGACGCACAGCACATCGTCCGTCCTTCCCCGGATCATCAGCTCCGTCATCATGGTGACGCCCAGCCCGTGTCCCACCATCCGGATAACCGTCTCGTCGTCCACCCGGGAAACGCTGGCGTTGAGCTTCACGCCCACGGAGTCCATGGCCGCGTTGACGTCAATGTCAAATCTGCCGTAGGGCATCAGGAAGTCCTGCCCGGAAAATTCCTCCAACGGGAAGGTTGTGCGGCCGTTGAGGGGGTAGTCCTTGGGGAGGATCGCATACATTTTTTCATTGTACAGGGGCGTCCAGTCGCAGAAGCTGTAGTTCTGCCGGCTGGCAAAGATCACGTCGGTCTGGCCGCTTTCCAGCAGCTCATAGGGTTCCAGGGCGTTATCCACCATCCGGAGATCCACGCTGACATCCGGGCAGACGCGCTTGTAGCGGTAAAGCAGCTCCGGCATCCAGTGCATGGCGATGCTGGCGTAGGCCGCAATGCGGATGACCTCCTTTTTCTGCTCGGCAATGGCGTTGATCTGGTTTTCCAGATTGGCATTGGCCTGCAAAAATTCCCGGATTGCGGGCATGAGCTGCCGCCCCTGGGGGCTGAGCTGGATGCCGTTGTGGTCGCGCTGCAACAGGGAAAAGCCCACCTCCCGTTCCAGCGCGTCCATCATGTGGGTCAGTCCCGACTGGGTGTAGCCCACCACCTCCGACGCTTTGGTGAAGCTGCCAAGGTCGATTGCCGTCATGAGAATTTCCAGTTTCTTGCTGTCCATACATCCCCGCTCCATTTCATATCTATTACATTTTCTAATACCCCTATTATAAACATGGACTTCTCAGAATGCAAGAGGGGTGATAAAATATCGGCAAACAGAAGGAGGCAGAAAAAATGAAAAAACACCTTACTTTCAAGCAGAAGATTCTGGTGGCCGGAACGCTGTTCGGCATGTTCTTCGGTGCCGGCAACCTGATTTTCCCCGTTCACCTGGGTCAGCTGGCCGGACGGAACGTCATCCCCGCCATGATCGGCTTTATCATCACGGCCGTCGGTATTCCGATCATGGGCGTGGCCGCCATCGGCAACACCCACTCCGACGGCTTGCAGCAGCTATCCAACAAGGTCGGCAAGGGCTACGGCTACGTCTTCTCCTGCCTGCTCTACCTGACCATCGGCCCCGGCTTCGCCATCCCCAGATGCGCGACCACCTCTTTCACTGTAGGCGTTGCCCCCATGCTGAGTGCCGGCGCGTCCGAGTCCATTGCGCTGCTGATCTTCTCCGTGATCTTCTTCGCCATCGTGCTGATTTTGTCCCTGCGCCCCGGCGAGATCACCGTCTGGATTGGTAAGGTCATCACCCCCATCTTTCTGGTCTTCCTGGCCATTCTGGTGGTGACGGCGCTGATCAATCCCTCCACCTCTGTTTCCGACGTGGAGCCTGCCGCCGGTTATCAAACCGGGGCGCTTTCTCTGGGCTTCATTGAGGGCTATAACACCATGGACGCCATTGCCGGTCTGGCCTTCGGCATCGTGGTCATCGACATCATCCGCTCCATGGGCGTTACCGACGATTCCGACGTGGCAAAGGATGTTCTGTCCTCCGGACTGCTCACCAGCATCCCCATGATCGTGATCTACGTTACCACCATTCTCATGGGCACCCAGTCCAGAGGTCTGTTTGAGACCTCCGAAAACGGCGGCATCGCCCTGGCGCAGATCTCCGGCCACTACCTGGGACGGGCGGGCAGTCTCGTTCTGGCAGTCACCATCACCTGCGCCTGCCTGAAAACCGCCATTGGTCTCGTCACCAGCTGCTCGGACGCTTTCTCCCGCATGTTCCCCAAGGGACTTTCCTACCGCGCCTGGGCGGTGATATTTACCGTACTTTCCTTCCTGATCTCCAATTTCGGTCTGTCCAAGATCATCAGCTATTCCCTGCCGCTGCTGCTGTTCCTGTACCCGCTGGCGATCACCCTGATTCTGCTGGCGCTGTTCGGGAATCTGTTCCATCACGACCGGGCTGTCTATGTCAGCGTCACGGCCTTCACCTGCATCGCCGCCCTGTTCGATCTGGCCAAGGCGCTGCCCGCGAATCTGAAAACCGCCCTTCATCTGGACGGCGCGGTCGGCCTTGCGGAGAAGATTCTCCCCTTCTTCGACATCAGCCTGGGCTGGGTTCTCCCCGCCTTTGTGGGTCTCGTCCTGGGTCTGGTTATTCACTTTGCGAAAAAGCAGAAAACCGCCTGATAATTACATAAAAATGTGCCGGAGCAGAAAGCTCCGGCACATTTTTTCAACTTTCAGTGCGCAAACTGGCTCTGATACAATCTGGCATAGAAGCCGTCCTTCGCAAGCAGTTCCTCGTGCTTGCCCTGCTCCACGATGTGGCCGTCCCGCATGACGAGGATCCTGTCCGCTTCCCGGATGGTGGACAGGCGGTGAGCGACGATGAAGCTGGTGCGCCCGCGCATCATGGTGTCGAACGCCTTCTGAATCTTGATCTCCGTCCGGGTATCGATGGAGGAAGTCGCCTCGTCCAGAAACAGCATGGGCGGCAGGCACAGCATCACCCGGGCAATGCACAGCAGCTGCTTCTGTCCCTGAGAAAGGCTGCCGCCGGATTCCCCGATGACGGTATCGTAGCCCTGGGGCAGACGCAGGATGAAGCTGTGGGCGTGAGCCTGCTTTGCGGCGGCGACGATCTCTTCGTCGCTTGCTTCGGGCTTGCCCATGGCGATGTTCTCCCGGATCGTCCCTGCTTTCAGCCATGTGTCCTGAAGCACCATGCCCACGCTCCTGCGCAGCTCGCCCCGGTTCATTTTCTGGGTATTGACCCCGTCGAGAAGGATTTCGCCCCCGTCCGGGTCGTAAAACCGCATGAGAAGGTTGATAAACGTGGTCTTTCCGCAGCCCGTGGGGCCGACGATGGCGACCCGCTGGCCGGGCTTAACGGACAGGTTGAAGTCCCCGATCAGGGGCTTGTCCGGCGTGTAAGAGAAGCGAAGGTCCTTGATCTCCACCGCGCCCTCCACCTTTTCCGGACGTTCCGGATGCTCCGGCTCCGGCGTCCGCGCCGGGGCTTCGATCAGCTCGAACACCCGCCCCGCGCAGGCCAACGCGTTCTGCAGTTCCGTCACCACGCCGGAGATCTCGTTGAAGGGCTTGGTGTACTGGTTGGCGTAGTTCAGGAAGCTGGTGAGGTTGCCCACGGTGATGCCGCCGGAAATGGCAATCAGCGCACCGCTCAGGCCCACGCCCGCATACACCACGGAGTTGACGAACCGGGTACTGGGGTTCACCAGAGACGAGAAGAAGATTGCCCGCAGAGACGCCTTTTGCAGCCGTCCGTTGATCTCGTCGAACTGCTCCATGGACGCCTTCTCATGGCCGAAGGCCTGCACCACCTTGATATTGCCGATGGTCTCGTCGATCAGGCCGGTCTGCTCGCCCCGGGTAACGGACTGGAGCTTAAACATGGAATACGTCCGGGTGGCAATGAAATTCGCCACCAACAGCGACAGCGGCGTAATGCAGACCACCACTAGGGCAATGCCCCAGTGAATGCGAACCATGAAAACAAGCGTTCCCAAAATGGTCATCACGCCGGTAAACAGCTGGGTAAAGCCCATGAGCAGTCCGTCGGCGAAGGTGTCCACATCGGCGGTCACCCGGCTGACCACATCGCCCTGAGGCTGTTTATCAAGATAGGAAAGGGGCAGCACCTGAATATGCCGGAAGGCTTCGTTCCGGATGTCCCGGGTAACGCCGTAGGTCATGTGGTTGTTGATCTGATTCATGAGCCACTGCGCCAGCGCCGCCACGGCGGCGCAAATCGCCACGTTGCGCAGATAGCCCCACATGGCGGTAAAATCCACCCGTCCGGCATCGATAATGCAGTCAATGGCATTTCCCACCAGAATGGGGATATATAAACTCATGACCACGTACAGCGTCGCCAGCAGCAGCGACGCGACCAGCCCCACCCAATATCGCCGGATGCGGCGCAGTACCTTCCGCAGGATCGCCATCTGATTAGCCATTTTGCACCGCCTCCTTGGGGAACTGGGAATAGTATATCTCCTGATAAACCGGGCAGGATTCCAGAAGCTCATCGTGGGTACCCTTGCCCGCCAGAACGCCGTCGTCCAGCACCAGAATTTCATCCGCATACCGCACGGACGCCGCTCTCTGGGAGACGATGAAGGTCGTCGGCGGATCATCCATTCTGCGGATGGCCATACGAAGACCCGCGTCGGTGGCATAGTCCAGTGCGGACGCGCTGTCGTCCAGAATCAGAATGCGGGGCTTGCGCACCAGAGCACGGGCAATGGTGAGACGCTGGCGCTGACCGCCGGAGAAGTTGACGCCCCCCTGTTCCACAGGTGCGTCCAGTCCGTTTTCCTTGCCCTCGACCACTTCTTTCGCCTGTGCAACGGTCAGCGCTTCCCACAGATCACTGTCTGTGGCGCTGGCGTTGCCCCAGAGCAGATTCTGCCGGATAGTGCCCTTGAACAGCACCGCTTTCTGGGGAACAACGCCAATGGCCTGCCGCAGGGACGTCAGGTCATACGCCGCCGTCTCCACGCCGTCCAGCAGCACCTTTCCTCCGGCTGCGTCATAGAGCCTCGGAATCAGATTCACCAGCGTCGTCTTGCCGGAACCGGTGCCGCCGATGATGCCGATGGTCTGCCCCGGCCGGGCGGTGAAGGTAATGTGCTCCAGAGAGGGATTTCCCGCGCCGTCATACCGGGCGGTCACATCCTGAAATTCCACCTGTCCCTTCAGATCCGCAGCCGTGCGGGTGCCGTTTTCCTGACCCGGCTCCAAATCCAGCACAGACGCCACCCGGTTCCCGCAGGCGACGGCCTTGGTGATGGTGATGATCAGGTTTGCCATCTTGATCAGCTCCACCAGAATCTGGGACATATAATTGTAGAGGGCAATGACCAGTCCCTGTGTCAGCACGCCGCTTTCCACCTTCAGCGCACCCACATGCACCAGCAGCACCACTGCCAGATTGATGACCACGTAGGTCACAGGGTTCATCAGGGCGGAAATCCGTCCTGCGGACAGCTGCTTGCGGGTCATGTCCTCCGTTTTTTCCTCAAAGGACGTAACCTCCGCGTCCTCCTTGCAGAAAGCCCGCAGCACCCGAACGCCCGTCAGATTCTGCCGGGACGCGGAGGTCACGCTGTCAAGGGACGCCTGCACCCGCCGGTACATAGGCATGGTGATCAGCATAATGCCGAAAACGATGATGCACAGCACCGGAATGACCCCGGCGAACACCAGCGCCGCCTGAAAATCGATGGTAAAAGCCATGACCATGGCGCCGAACACCACGAAGGGCGAGCGCAGCAGCAGCCGCAGCGTCAGGTTCACGCCGTTCTGCACCTGATTGATGTCGGAGGTCATCCGGGTGATCATGGTGGATGCGCCCAGCTTATCGACCTGACTGTAGCTTAAGTTCAGAATATGCTCCAGCACCGTATGCCGCAGCCGTGTGGAAAAGCCCACCGCCGCCACAGCAGAAAAATACTGCGCTGTCACCGAATTGGCAAGCCCCACGACGCCCAGTCCGATCATGACGGCGCACATTTTCACAATGTAGCCCCGGTCGCCGCTGCCGATGCCCTGATCCACGATACTGGCCACAACCAGCGGCACCAGCAGCTCAAACGTGGCCTCCAGCAGCTTGAACAGCGGCCCAAGGACACATTCTTTTTCATAGCCCTTCAGATATTTGAGAAGTTTTTTCATACGCTCACCTCATAACGGCGTCATTATAACACCCTTCTTGCCGGAAAGCAATGTCGTGTCGCATAAAACGGGGCGATTTGTCAGCGCCGTTCCCCACCTACGCCGCGGAAATCGGTGGTTTGTCTGAAAAAGCAGTTGACAATTTCGCAGATTCCGGATATAATGAGTTGGCTAAAGAAATGCTAGTGTAGCACAGTCGGTAGTGCATCTCACTCGTAATGAGAAGGTCGCCTGTTCGAGTCAGGTCACTAGCTCCAGAAAGCCGCCGCTTTTATGAGAAAGCGGCGGTTTTCTTGTGTAAAAAGTTACGCAGCTCTTTCGGCCATAGATTTTATCCCGTCATTTTTCCGTCAATAACAAATTCAACCCGTACAGCCGCAAAACTGTGTCCGAATTTTTTATGCTTTTTCTCTCAGCAGTCTGGGTTTTGGCATCAGGATATCATCAAGCATTTCCGACAGTCGAGCCTGCGCTTCTTTCACGAGAGAGACCTCCTCATTATCGTAGTTGTGTGGTCGGCAAACCACTTCTGCTATAATGGGAAGTTTTTTCTCTATCTGCTTTACTCCTCGCCGGAAGCTATTCTTTTGCCCCCGGCATAGCTGGGGGTTAACTTTGGTCAGCCAAGACGATAGCGCTGTCCGCATTATGCGGACAGCGCTATCATCATGTTTATTACCATCAGAACCGTCAGAACGATCACACCGGCACTGAAAAAGAAGCATTTCAGGCACCGGCGGTCGATCCACTCGCTCTGGATGTACGCCCGGACCCGGGCACGGTTGGCGATCAGAATTGCCACCGCCGCCGCGAAAAATCCGGTGAAAATCGTCAGCTCGAGCACCGACGCCGCCACTTCCGGAAGATTTGCCGTCAGACGGCTCAGAAGGTCTGCCAGCACCAGATTGTTGAAGATATGGAGCACCATGGACCAGCCGACGGAATACTCCACCGCCACATATCCCAGCACCAGTCCCACCAGAAACGCATAGGGCGTTTGCAGCAGGTTCCCGTGGAACAGCCCGAACAGGAATGCGGAACCCAAGATGGCAAACCGCTTACCGTAAGGCCGCAGCGACCGCAGGACGAAGCCCCGGAATATCAGCTCCTCCGAAATGGGCGCCAGAAACGATGCGTACAGGAACATGCTGACGGTGTCCGAGCTGCCGGAAACGGCGTCCAGCGTCCCGGTGGCAGACCGGCCGAAGCAGTTCATCACCAGCTCAAGAAGATTGATCCAGACAAAATTTACCATCTGCGTTCCGGCGCACAGGCACACCATGCACAGCAAAGTTCCCGGTTTCATGGGTTTTTCCCGTCTCAGCACTTCCCCGCCCCAGAATTCTCTGCCCTTCCATGTGTACAGGATCACCAGAGCGACGGCCACGGCGGCGATGTACCCCCATGCGTTTCCGGTCAGAGCGGACACGTCCGGCACATACTGATCGTTTCCCTCTATGAAAGCATTCAGGTATCCCGCGATCACATCCCGCAGCATCGCCACGGAAACCAGAATGTTCATCAGGACATAGTATCCCACCAGCGTCCAGCCAACGGGGCTGAAACGCTTACGGAGCCATTTGTTGATCTGTTTCTCGTTCATAGTTTTCCTCCATAATGATTGTCTCCGCCGTCATAATGCCGTCGATGGCCGCGGACATGATGCCCCCGGCGTAGCCCGCGCCCTCTCCCGTGGGGTACAGCCCCCGAAGGGAAGACTGCCGGGAGGAATCCCGGATAATCCGCACCGGGGAAGAACTGCGGGTCTCCGGCGCGGTCATCACCGCGTCCGGGTCTGCAAAGCCTTTCAGCTTCCCGTCCAGCCGGGGCAGCGCCTGGGCAATGGCGTCGGCGATCTTCCCGGGAAGCACGTCGTGCAGGTCGCACCATGTCACCCCCGGACGGTAAGTCGGCGTTACCCGTCCCGCACCGTCACTGGGTCTTCCGGCGAGGAAATCCCCCACTCTTTGCGCCGGGGCGCGGTAGCTGCCGCTGACATGGTAGGCGTTTTCCTCGATCTCCCGCTGCCAGCGCATTCCGCCGAGGTTGCCCTCGTAGGGAAAATCAGTGGGATTCACCGTCACCAGCAGTGCCGCGTTGGCGTTTTCTCCGTCCCGGTCGGCATAGCTCATGCCATTGGTGACCACCCGGCCTTCCTCGCTGGCCGCCGCCACCACATATCCGCCCGGGCACATGCAGAAGGTGTATACCGTCTCCCCGTCCAGATGCTCCACCAGCTTATAATCCGCCGGGGGCAGGGCGGGATTTTCGCCGCCGTACTGGGCGATGTCGATGTCCCGCTGCTTTTGCTCGATGCGCACGCCCATGGCGAAGGGCTTCGGCTCCATGGGAACGCCGGAAGCGTCCAGCATTTCAAAGGTGTCCCGGGCGCTGTGTCCGATGGCCAGCACCGCCCGGTCGCAGGGAATGACCGTCCCGTCGGCGATTTTCAGCCCGGTCAGGCGTCCGTTCTCCGTACACAGGCCGGTGACCTGCGTATTGAACCGCACCTCGCCGCCCAGAGAGATGATGCGTTTGCGCAGATTCTGCACCACGGTCAGCAGCACGTCGGTGCCTACGTGAGGCTTGGCGTCATAGAGAATATCCTCCCTTGCCCCAGCCGCCACGAACTGTTCCAGAATCCAGCCAATTCTGGGATTGTTGACCCCGGTGTTCAGCTTGCCGTCGGAAAACGTTCCCGCGCCGCCCTCGCCGAACTGGACGTTGCTTTTCGTGTCCAGCTCCCCCGTTCGGAAGAATTTTTCCACCTTCTCGTGGCGGGACGCGGCATCCTCTCCCCGTTCCAGCACCAGCGGCTTCCAGCCCGCCAGCGCCAGAATCAGCGCGGCAAACATCCCTCCGGGGCCGAAGCCCACCACCACCGGGCGTTTCTCCGGCGCTTTGGCGGATTTGGGTGGACGATAACGGGTCGCCGGGGCGATGGACGCCCGCTTGCAGCCGCTTTGTTTCAGAATTTTCTTTTCGCTGCCATCCACCGTCACGTCGATGGTGTAAATAATACGCACGTTGGGCTTTTTCCGGGCGTCCACACTCCGCCGGACGATCCGCACGCCGCGGATTTTGGAGTTGGGGACGCGCAGCATCCGCGCCGCCTCAAAGGGAAGCTGGTGGGCGCTGTGTTCCGGCGGCAGGGAAATATCGCTCAAACGGATCATGTGTCGTTCCTCCCGGCGCTCTGTCCGGCCAGACGGCCGGAGCTCCACGCCCACTGTAAATTATAGCCGCCGCAGTCGCCGTCAATGTCTAAGACCTCTCCGCAGGCGTAAAGCCCCGGAACGAGGCGGCTTTCCATGGTCGTTTCATCAAATTCCGACGTGAGAATGCCCCCCGCCGTCACCTGTGCGCTGTCCATGCCCATAGGTTCGGTCAGATGTACGCTCAGCGCCTTCGCCCCGTGGGCGGCCTGACGCAGCTCCTCGTCGGAAAGGTCGGAAACCGCCCCGCCCGCGGAAATCCCCACCGTCTGGGTCAGCACCCGGCCAAGGCGGTTGTGGAGGATTCCCGTGAACAGCTCCGAGACGGGAAGGTTTGTTGTTCTGCGACGTTTTAGCTCAGATATCAGGGCGTCCTCCGCCATATCCGGCAAAAAATCCAACCGGCAAAGCCACTCGCCGCCGCCCTGACACGCATCCCGGGACACCTCGAAAATCACCGGCCCGCTGAGACCGTACTGGGTAAATTGCAGCTCCCCCGTGCTTTCGGAAAACCGCTTTCCGTCGTGTAGAATGACCGCATGGCAGTTGGCGCGGACACCTTTCAGGCTCGTAACCGCATTCCAGCTGCTTTTCAGCTGCACCAGCGCCGGGCGAAGCCGGGTGCAGCTGTGGCCAAAGCTCCGCAGAATTTGATAGCCGGACATGCTGCCCCCCAGCTTCGTCCCCGCAAGGCCGCCGCAGGCGACGATGAGCCTGTCGCACTCCACCGTCTCATCCCCGGAGACAATGCGGAAGCCGGAAGCCGTTTTTTTCACTTTTTCCGCTTCAAATCCCAGCTTTACCGTGATATTCGGATTTTCCAGGGCAAACCGCAGCACATCCACCACGGAATTTGCCTGATCGGAATAGGGGTACACCCGCCCGGAATCCTCCGCCACGGTAAGAAGCCCCAGACTCCGGAACCATTCCAGCGCCGCAGTTGGGGGGAACTTTCCCAGCGCATAGTCGGCAAACCCCGGATTTTCCCCGTGGTAGCCGCCGGATGTCCCGTGGAGATTGGATAAATTGCAGCGCCCGTTGCCGGTGGCCTGAAGCTTGCGCCCCACTCTCGCCTGCCGCTCCATGAGGACGACCTGCCCGCTTTCGTTTTCCGCCGCAGCCAGCGCCGCCGCCATTCCCGACGCCCCCGCGCCGATGATTCCTGTCACCATGTCCGATTCCTTTCCGCCGAAAAGCGTTCCTTTTTCCCTATTATACTCTACCCGCCGCCGTCATACAAGAAAAATTTCTTCCCACCCGGCAAAAGTTGTGGTATAGTACCATTGGTGATCGCATGGAACGAAGCAACATTGAAAAAATCGCCCAGTCCGCCGAGGATCGGCTGCTTCTGGCGAAGCTCTGGGACAAAATTAACGCGGGAATGCGGAAGAATATCCCCGCCGCCACCTGCTTTCTCTCCCCCCGGGAACTGGAAATGGCAAAATATCTCTTCGGCGAGCAGGAAAGTCTGTACGCCTTCGGCGGCTACGAGGACGCAGAACGAAAAATGCTGATTTTTCTGCCGGACTATCTGGACGAAGCCAGTCTCTACGGCGAAGACAGCCCCTGCGTGTGTCTGCGTGCCGCGTTCTTTCAGGGGGACAGCCCAAGCCACCGGGACTTTCTGGGGGCGCTGATGGGCGCGGGCGTCGGCCGGGAGACGGTGGGCGATATCTGCGTGGACAAGGGCAGCTGCGACTTTTTCGTCACGGCGGAGATTGCCCCCTATTTATTGCAGACCTTCACCTCCGCCGGACGGACGAAGCTGCATTTGCGCCAAATTCCCCTTTCGGACGTTCACATCCCCGAGCCGGAAATCAAGGAGATCCGGGACACGCTGGCGTCGCTGCGGCTGGACAGCGTCATATCCTCCGGCTTTCGCATTGGGCGGAGTCTCGCCGCCCAATATGTGAGCGCCGGAAAAGCCGCCATTGACGGTCTTCCCTGTGAAAAACCGGACAAGTCCGTCCCGGAGGGCGCGAAAATCTCCGTCCGGGGTCTGGGAAAAATCAAGCTTGCGGCCATCAACGGCCGGACAAAAAAGGACAGAATTTCGGTGGTCATCCACCGGTATGTGTGAGGTTTTACAAAAAACATGAAAATGGACGAAGTGATCGCCAGAATCAATGTTCTGGCAAAGAAAGCAAAAGCAGAGGGCCTGACCCCCGAGGAACTGACAGAGCGGGACAAGCTGCGGCGAATCTACATCGATTCCGTTAAGGCCAATCTGGTAGGTCAGCTGGAAAACACCTACATCATCGGCACCGACGGTGTCAAGCGGAAGGTTGAGAAGAAATCCTGAGCGGCGTGGCCTCGGCCACGCCGTTCAGGATTTATGCTGGGACGGTTTTTCCACTTCCCTTTCTCCCAAAAGTCTGCTATACTGTAGAAAAAGGACTACTAGGAGGCAGTATATGGAATTTCTGCCCATTATCAGACGGGAAATGCTTGACCGCGGGTGGGACGCCTGCGATTTTGTGTACATCATCGGCGACGCCTACGTCGATCACCCATCCTTCGGCCACGCCATCATCAGCCGGGTTCTGGAAAGCCACGGCTACAATGTGGGCATCATCTCTCAGCCGGATTGGAAAAATCCCAAATCCATCGACGTTTTCGGCCGTCCCCGGCTGGGGTTTCTGGTCTCCGGCGGCAATATGGACTCCATGGTCAACCACTATTCCGTCACCAAGCACCACCGGAAAACCGACGCCTTCACCCCCGGCGGCGTCATGGGCAAGCGCCCCGACTACGCCACCACGGTCTACTGCAACCTTATCCGCCAGACCTACAAGGACGTTCCCATCCTCATCGGCGGCATCGAGGCGAGTCTGCGCCGACTGGGGCATTACGATTACTGGTCGGACACCATGAAGCGCTCCATTTTACTGGACAGTCAGGCCGACCTGCTCATGTACGGCATGGGGGAAAAGACCATCGTGGAGGTGGCCGACGCCCTGAATTCAGGGTTAGACGTGAAGGACATCACCTACATCGACGGCACGGTGTTCAAAACCAAAGCACCGGACGACAGTCTGCCCACTATCACCCTGCCCTCCTTTGCCGAGATTAAGGCCGACCGGCGCAGATACGCCGAGAGCTTCAAAATCCAGTACGCCAACTGCGACCCCTTCACCGCCAAGCGGCTGGCGGAGCCTTACGACAATTTCTTCGTGGTGCAGAACCCGCCCCAGAAGCCCCTGACCACAGCGGAAATGGACGCGGTATACGACCTTCCCTACATGCGTGCCTATCACCCCAGCTATGAAAAGGCGGGGGGCGTCCCCGCCATTGAGGAAGTCAAATTCAGTCTGATATCCAACCGGGGCTGCTTCGGCGCCTGCTCCTTCTGCGCCCTGACCTTCCATCAGGGGCGGATCGTCCAGACCCGAAGCCACGAATCCATCCTCCGGGAAGCGGAAATCATGGTGAAGGACAGGGATTTCAAGGGCTACATCCACGATGTCGGCGGCCCCACCGCCAATTTCCGCCACCCGGCCTGCGAAAAGCAGCTATCCAAGGGTGCCTGCGGCGGGCGGCAGTGCCTGTACCCCACCCCCTGCAAAAACATGAACGCCGACCATTCGGACTATGTTGCCCTGCTGCGCAAGCTGCGAAAACTTCCCGGGGTCAAAAAAGTGTTCGTCCGCAGCGGTATCCGCTTCGACTATCTGCTGGCGGACAAGGAGGGCACCTTTTTCCGGGAGCTGGTGCAGTACCACATTTCCGGCCAGCTGAAAGTCGCCCCGGAGCATGTGTCCGACGCGGTTCTCGCCCGGATGGGCAAGCCCAAAAACGCGGTGTACAACCAGTTTGTGGAAAAATATTTTGCCCTGAACCGGCAGTACGGCATGAATCAGTATCTTGTCCCCTACCTCATGTCCAGTCACCCCGGCTCAACCCTCAAGGAGGCCGTGGAGCTGGCCGAGTACATCCGGGACATGGGCTACAACCCGGAGCAGGTGCAGGATTTTTACCCCACCCCCTCCACGCTGTCCACCGTCATGTACTGCACCGGCCTTGACCCCCGCACCATGGAGCGGGTCTACGTCCCCACCGACCCCCACGAAAAAGCCATGCAGCGGGCGCTGATCCAGTACCGCGACCCGAAAAACTACGCCCTCGTGCGGGAAGCGCTGGTGAAGGCGCACCGGGAGGATTTGATCGGTTCCGGTGCAAAGTGTCTCATCCGTTCCGCGCCGCCCCGTCCCGTGCGAAAAAAGCCGGGACAGTCAAACGGAAAACGCAAGCCGTCCAAGTAAAGAAACACGCTGCCACTTTGGTTTGTCTCAAGTGGCAGCGTGTTTTTACTTTCTTCTATACAGGCACATTTCGTAGGCAATGCCGTTTTCCTCACCGGATTGCAGCGTTTCCGCCAGATACCAGTCCTTATCCTCGTCCAGATTTGGGAAAAAGGTGTCGGATTCCGGCGTCACATGCACTTTTGTGACGTAAGCGGTGTCGCAGAAGGGCAGCATCTGCCGGTAAACGCTCCCGCCGCCGATGACGAAGCAGCGCTCAGCGGTGCGGGAAAGTGCCGCCGCCTTTTCGGCGCTGTCACAGACCGTAAAGCCGGGAATCTCCGCCCCGCTTCTGCTCAGCGCCACGTTGACCCGCCCCGGAAGGGGCTGTTTTCCCGGGAAATCCTCGATGGTGCGTCTGCCCGCGATCACCATTGCCCCACGGGTGGTCGTCCGGAAGAATTTCCGGTCGGCTGACAGGGCGACGGGCTGCGTCCCGTCCCGGCCGATTCCCCAGTCGTCGTAAACCGCAACGATCAGTTCCATTGTCCCACCTCAGATCGCCATGGGGATTTCAAAGTTAAAGGGGTGGAACTGATAGTTTTCCATGGAGAAGCTGTCCTTGGTAAAGGCGTAAAAGTCCGTAATGCTCTCGTCCATCCGGAATGTGGGTGCAGGATATCCGTCTTTTTCCAGCATGGCCTTGACGGCGGGAATGTGCCGGTCATAAATGTGGCAGTCGGCAATGACGTGAACCAGCTCGCCCACCTTTAACCCCGCCACCTGCGCCATCATGTGGGTCAGCACGGCGTACTGCACCACGTTCCAGTTGTTGGCCGTGAGCATATCCTGAGAGCGCTGGTTGAGGATGGCGTTCAGGGTGTCGCCGGTAACATTGAATGTCATGGAGTAGGCACAGGGATAGAGGTTCATCTCGTGCAGGTCTTCAAAATTGTAGATGTTCGTCAGAATACGGCGGGAGGCGGGGTTGTGCTTCAGGTCGTAGATCACCCGGTCAACCTGATCGAACATGCCCTCCTTGTACTGGTGCTTGATGCCCAGCTGGTAGCCGTAAGCCTTACCGATGGTGCCGTCCTCCCCCACCCATTCGTCCCAGACGTGGCTGCCCAGATCCGCGACGCGGTTGGACTTTTTCTGCCATATCCAGAGAAGCTCGTCCACGGCGCTTTTCCAGTAGGTGCGCCGCAAGGTCATAATGGGGAATTCCTCGGCCAAGTTGTAGCGGTTCACCACGCCGAATTTCTTGATGGTATGCGCCGGTGTCCCGTCCGCCCAGTGGGGACGGACTTCCAGATTTTCATCGGAGAAGCCGTTTTCCAGAATGTCCCGGCACGTTTTCTTATACAGCTCGTCAGCATAGCTCATGTTGGATTCCTCCCGATTTCTGTTGGGAGTATCATACCACACTCCCGCCACGCTGGCAAGAAAAATCTCCCCGCGGTTTCCCGCGGGGAGATTCTGGATACTGTCTTACAGCAGATTGCCGGTGCTGACCCAACCCAGATCGGTGCGGGCCATGTCGCCAACGTATTCGTAAATGTCGATGACGGACATTCTGGAATAGGTGCCTGCGACGGAGGACGCGGCGTTATCCGTGTAGATGATGGTGTTGTCATTGTACACCACGCGGGCGTCGATGGCGCTGCCGCTGGCGGGAGTCAGGTCAACGTAGTACAGGTAGACCCAGCCTGCGTCGCAGCGACCCCATGCCATATCCTCGGAGATCTTGGTCTCGTAGATCACCAGGTTGGCGCCCTTCTTCAGAGTGGTGGCCTTCTTGGCGCCGGTAGAGGCGGTGACACGGACGTTCAGGGACTCGGTGTTGATGACCTTGCCGGTGTACTTGTAGCCGCCCTTGTTGTTCACGAAGCCGCCGTCGCCGGTGTTGCCGGTGCTGCCGATGGTGGGCGCGGAGGGAGTTGTCGGAGTCGTAGGCTCTTCCTTCTTCTCGTACAGAGCACCCTCGGACATGTAACTCAGGTCGCAGTAGCCCACGATGCCGTCGCTGGTTTCCACACGACCCCAGACGGTGAGGGTTCTGGTGCCGGAATCCTTGACGATCTCCAGCTTGGTCACGGGAACCTGATCGCCCTTCTTCAGCTTGGCAATGCTGTCATTGCCGGTTCCGGCAGCCTTGCGCACATGCAGCTCGGAAGCGCCGGTCACGGTGTGAACCTTCTCGTCCAGAGCATTCAGCTGGATGTTCGTCTCAGGGTCCTTGATCCAGCCGTCGTTGATGCGCGCCCAGTAGGAGGTCTGCTTCACGACCGTCTCAACATCCTTGTCCGTACCCTCAGTCTTGTTGCCCTCGTAAATTTCCAGGGTAACAGCCGTCAGCTCATGGATGGTGATGTTCTCGTCTTTGCCGATGGAACGAACCGTATTATCCTGCAGGTTCGGGTTAGGCGTCTTGTAAACGATGGTATCGGCCTTGACAGAGCCGGTGTAGACGGCGGTGGTGGTGGTTCTCTCAGCTTCGTCGAAGGAGTCAACGCCGGTGCCCTTGTTGCCGCTGTTGCTGCCGTTATTGCTGTTGTTGCCAGGGATATCGTCGTAGGAGATCATGGTGACGTAGTCCATGCAGATCCAGCCCTGCTTCACACGGCCCCACTTGGCGGCGCCGACGAGCTTGACCTCCAGGATGGTCACTTCCGTGCCGTTGAGAATCTTGCCCACGATGGCGTTGGCGATGCCTGCGCCGCTGCGGACATTTACGCCGGCGTAGGTGTTGGCAATGATGCCCTTGCCGGTGCCGTCCGTCTTCTGGGTCGTACCGGTGCCGCCGGTGCTGCCGGTGCCGGACTCCACGACGCCCATCTTGACCTCCAGATACTGGCTGTAAATCCAGCTGTCGGTCTCCTTGTTGTTGTCAACGTCGAAGTCGATCTTGTACCAGCCATCCTTCTCTTCCAGAACGGCCACCTTGGTGCCGCGGTTGATGCTGCCCAGAACCTGACCGTACAGAGCGCCGGTCATACGGATGCGGACGGAATCCGCGTTCACAACGGTGCCGGTGCCGATAGCGCCCTTGGTGCCGCCGTCAATGGCGATCTTGCTGGAACGCTTGACATAATTGGAGGCCAGGTTAATCCAGCCGTCGTAGTTAATTGTCTCTTTGATCTTACCGTCGGTATCAGGAGTTGTATAACCCACGATCCTGCCCCACATTTCCTCGCCGACAAGCTTGATCTCGTGGACTTCCACTTCCACGCCCTTGGTGAGCTTGAATACGAACTCGTTGTCGCTGCCAGCAGCCTTTCTGATGTTCAGGCTGTCGCTGACAACCGTGAACTTGGTCGGGACAAGGTTAAAGCTGCTGTAGGTCGCCCAGCCGGACTTGGCAATCACGTTGGTCTTACCGTTCTTGTCAGTCTCCTTGACCGTCCAGTGTGCCTTCACCCAGATCACGCCGTCAGCAACCGCCGCGTTGGTGATCTTAAGACCCGTGGTACCTGCCTTGATGGTATCGCTGTTGTTGGAACTGGTAGTGGGCTGCACATAGGTGGGGAGATCGGAGCCGGAGTTCACGAGAGTGACCTCGAAGGCGTAGTCCAGAACGCCCGTGTCGGAAACGTTCTTATCGGTGAGCATCTTAACACTGGTGTAGGTCAGGCAGATCCAGCCGGAGGAGGTACGACCCCAGCGGTGACCGTTGACCGTGCGAATCTCGAAAACATTGACCGTGGTATCCTTTGCAAAGCCGCCGACGATCTTGTTGTCCACACCGGGATCGCTGCGGGCGTTCAGATAGCCGTTGTAGGTAACGGTCGCCGTGGCAATGGGGGTGGTGTTGTTGGCGTCACTGGGAGCGGAGCCGTCATAGACGGTGCTCCAGTCGGTGTACATCAGGGCGACCCAGCCCACGGCCACGCCGTTCTCCTCCACCTGACCCCAGGTCTTGGCTTCGTTGGTAGCGATGATCTTCAGCTTCGTACCGGCGGTGTAGACACCGTTCTTGGCGCTGGAAGCGCTGTCACTGGCGCGTCTGTTAACATAGGAGTTGGTGACCGTGACGGTCACATCGATCTTGCCGCCGGTGTAATCGGTATTGCCGCTGTTGCTCTGTCCGGAGGTCTTGAGCAGAACCCATCCATCTCCGGCTGCAGACAGCTTGCACCATCTGTTGCCATCATCATCGATAAAGTCCTTGATTGCGGTAACGGTGGCAGTGTCTTTCTTGATGGTGCGGAAAGGCTTCACGTTCTTCTTGGTGGGAACGGGGTAGACATCCAGAGAAACCAGCTGGGACACCTTCAATGTCTCATTGATGCCATGCACGTAAGAAAGGTCATTGGCATTGTTGGCCGTCACAGAGGTTGCCTGCCAGCCGGCCCACAGCGTCTTACCGTTATAGCTGCCCGTCAGAGAGGGAACCAGCGTGCCGTCATACTGTGCGGAGTACCAGCCCATGAACTTGTAGCCGTTTCTGGTGGGAGCCGGGATATGCTTGGAAGTCTTGGACGTGTCAAAGAGCAAGGTGTAGGAGGTCGCATAGTTCGGAGCTATGACACCGCCGTCGGGATTGTATGTAACGGTACCAAAGCTGCTGGGCGTTACATCGGAATAAACCCCGTTCTTGTACATATTGACTTCGATCTTTCTGCGGCGGAAATCATCCTGCTTGCCCGCCCAGTCGCTCATGGCCTTCAGCAGATCGTTGGTGCTGGCGTTGCTGACAATGGCGCTCTTGACGACGCCGCTGCCGCTCATCCAGGAATCGCCCACGTCGAAGGTGAACAGAACCAGAGCGTCATGCTGGCACTGGGACAGGGTCAGGCTGTTGGAAGAAGCAAAGGCGTTGACCTTCGCGTCCAGATCCAGAATCAGCTTGCGCAGAGCCTGATCAGCCTGCGCCTGCGTGACGGAGTGCTTGCCCGCATCACTGCTGACAACCTTGCCGCCCTCATACTTTGTTTCATGCTTCTCAGAGCACACCGTGCCGTAACCAATGCGGAATTCATTGGTGCCGGTTACCTGATAGCAGTTCTTCCTAAAAATAGCCAGTTTCTTCATGATCGTGATCGCGGCCTCACTGGTCTTCAGCGAAGCGGCAGACGCGGTCAGAGCGGTGGCGGGCACCAGGCTGACCAGCATGATCAGAGTTAATAATACACACACAATTCTCTTTTTCATAGCTACTTACTCCTTTGCTCTTATGTAAGTAGCCATATTATAACAGAGGTGTTTACAAATTGCAACCCCTTTTTTGAAAAAAATTACATTTTTGTTACAGTTTGTTTTACCAAAAAGCTTCCCCTTCTCTTTTCTTCCCGTATTGTATACCGTTTCTGTCATAAATACGGGAAATATGCCATTTTTCGGCGCAAAAAATGTCATTCTTTTTTCTTGCCTGTCAGGTTTTCTCCGTTGACATTCTCCTTTTCCGCTGATATACTCAAAAAAAGGAACCTCTGATGAAATCGGCGAGAGCTGGCGGCAGAAGATTTTGGCTCAGCCGAAAGTTCTGGAAGCGGCGGAATACCTTGTGTACCCGCAAGGGGTATGCCGCATCCGTAAGCCAGCTTACGCTGGCAACGGCTGCGCTATATTTCCCGCTTTCAGAACTGCACGGATGAGGCAAAAGATTCGCCGCCCAGCCGAAGACGATTTATTCAGAGGTTCCAAAAGTCATCGGGAGGGATTTCATGGACGGCAAGAAAGCGCTGATCGGCATGTCGGGGGGCGTGGACAGCTCCGTGGCGGCGCTGCTGATGCTCCGCGCGGGTTACGAGTGCATCGGCGCGACCATGCGGCTGTACGACAATGATATGATCGGTCTGGAAAAGGGACATACCTGCTGTAGTCTGGACGACGTGGAGGACGCCCGCAGCGTGGCCAGACGTCTGGGAATTCCCCACTACGTGTTCAACTTCAAGGACGATTTCGAGCGGCAGGTCATCCGGAAATTTGTCAGCTGCTACGAATGCGGCGGCACTCCCAACCCCTGCATCGACTGCAACCGGTATCTGAAATTCGACCGGCTTCTCCGCCGCGCTTTGGAGCTGGGGTGCGACTGCGTGGTATCCGGGCATTACGCGCAAGTAAGGAAGTCCGGCGACCGATACCTATTATATAAGGCGGCGGACAAAGCCAAAGACCAGACGTACTTTCTCGCCTGCTTAAATCAGGAGCAGCTTGCCCGGATTCAGTTCCCCCTCGGCGGTCTGACCAAGCAGGAGGTACGTGCCATTGCAGAAGAAAACGGCTTTATCAACGCCCGGAAGCACGACTCTCAGGACATCTGCTTCGTGCCGGACGGCGACTACCCGGCTTTTCTGGAACGCTACACCTGCAAACACTACCCCGCCGGGGATTTTCTGGACGAAAGCGGCCGCGTGGTCGGCAAACACCGTGGTGCGGTGTGCTACACGCTGGGACAGCGCAAGGGGCTGGGTCTGGCCATGGGCGCGCCGGTGTACGTCTGCGGAAAGGATATGGAGAAGAACACCGTCACGGTCGGGCCGAATGAGGCGCTGTTTTCCTCCGCGCTGCGGGGAAACAACTGGGTCTGGTATCCCTTCCCTGAACTGACCGAGCCTGTTAAAGTGACGGTCAAGACCCGCCACAGCCAGACGGAACAGCCCGGAACCATTTACCCCGAAGCGGACGGCTTTGCCCGGGTGGAATTCGACATCCCCCAGCGTGCCGTCACCCCCGGTCAGGCGGTGGTGGTGTATCAGGGCGATCTGGTGGTCGGCGGAGGCACCATCACGGAAGCAATCCGATAAAGTTTACGCTGCCATCCCCGGTTAGGAGATGGCAGCGTATTTGTTATTTTTTGTACTTCTTGTCGGGCCTGTAGACGCTCCATGCCAGCCCGCCGAAAACGGCGGCGCAGGCGAGGCTGATCTTCCAGCCAAGGCTGAACGCGGCGTTGTGATACATCAGGCGAACGGTGTGGACGCCCTTCGTCAGATTCACGGCCACCATGCAGTCCCCTACCAGTTTGATCTCGGCAGGCTTGCCGTCCACCTTGACGCTCCAGTTCCCGTTTTGCGGAACGGAGGTATACAGCAGACCGTCCCGGTCGCAGTCGATGGTTCCCTCCACCAGCGTGGAGCGGAACTTCGTCAGATTCAGCTGGGACGCCGACAGAATTTCATAGCCCCGCGCGAACCGCTCCCCGTTGAGAACGGCGGCGCTGACAGTCATGGTGCTGCTTTCGTCCTTGTCGCACTCGACGCGGATGTCGATGGTATCTCCGGTCTTCACATCCCCCACCGCGATCATCTGGGACAGGCTGATGGTCTCCTTGTAAAGCTCCACGCCATTGACGCTGACGTAGAAATCGTTCCGCTTGGGCAGATTCAGGTGGACGCACACAAAGCCGTCCCGGTCGGCGGTGTAGGTATAGGTCACGTTGGCACCGGAAACACAGTCGGAATACTTGCAGTAGCCGGTGGAATTGCTTTCCGTGATGTTCGCACCGTTGCCGGTGATGGTCAGATTCTCGCCCTGAAGCTTGTGCCAGACCTCCTCGTCAATGCCCGTGGCGGCAGTGAACAGGTCGTTCTGGAACTGGAACGTTCCGCTGCTGGCGGAAAAGTCCAGTTCCGCCAGCGCCGGCTCCGTCAGGAAGCCCAGCGGCAGATACGCGGTATTGACCAGCAGGGACGCCACGCCGAAGCGGTTCACCTCGTCAAAATAGGTGCTGGACTTGTCCTTCCCGTCCCGCTCAATCATATACTTGATGCCCAGAAACAGGTTCGCCACCGGGGAGCTTTCCTCGAAGCAGTAGCGGTTATAGGTGTTCTTCGCGCCGTAGCCCAGCGCCCGCATGAACTCCGTGACTTTGACATTGGCGGAACTGGTAAAGGCGGAAATGCCGTTGTAGCCGTTGAGAGCACCGTCGTTCAGAGTCTGGGAATGGGTGGTCTCCGCCCGGAAAAAGAGGTTATCGTCCTCCCGCTCGTACATATAGCGGATGACGGAGGCAGTGTAGGTGGTTCCCTTTGGATAATTGGACACACCCGTACCCGTGAAATACAGTCCAAAGCACACCAGCGTGGAGATCAGCTCCACGCCCATGACGGACAGCGCCAATATCCGAATCCGGGCACGCTGACGGTTCCGCTTGGCGCGGGCGCGCATTTTCTGACGCTCCGTGGTTCCCTCCGGCACTTCCAGCTGACCGTAGAGCATGACGGTGAGATACAGCACCAGAAAAATCAGATTATATATAAAGTAGAGAGGGATTTGCAGCGTCAGGCTGCCCAGCTCCAGCGGCACGGTCTCGAACAGCTCATTGGAGCAGGCCAGCACCCCCGCAGTCAGCGCCCCGGCGATCACGATCTGCACCGGGCGGAACTTCCTGCGCATCAGCCATGCGCGGTAGGCCATGTACAGCACCACGAAGCTGTACAGGAAGCTGAACCGATAGGGGATCATATTGGTAAAATGGAAGCCGTGCCAGATGAAATCCAGCTGCCGGATGATGAAGCTGACATTGAAAAACAGCAGCAGGATCACGGCGCAGCACTTGTCCCTGCGCTTGATGTCCTTCGCCATCAGGTACAGGAACATCAGCAGGATGCTGAAAATACCGCAGTAAAGATTGGGCAGTCCTTCCTTGAAGGTCGGCTCGATGCTGCCGCCCATGTTCCCCGCCACCTGCCGCATGGCGTCCAGAAGCCCCTTGATTGTGTTTTCCTTGGCGATGTTCAGCCGGAAACCGGTGGGGAAATTGTTCACGCTGGACTGGGTAGTCTGCAGGGCCGACAGCGCCGGGAAGGTCAGAATGGCAGTCATTCCCAGCGCCAGCAGGGAAAACAGGGCGATTCTCCCAAGATCCGCAAACAGCTTCTTCCACCCGCCCCAGCGGCAGATCTCATACACGAAAAACAGCAGGAAAACGAAAATGCAGGTAAAGAACCCGATATAATAATTGGAATAGACGGACAGGAACAGCGTGATCGTATAGAGGAAAAACTTTTTCTCCTTCAGCAGGCACACCGTTCCCAGCGCCACCAGCGGCAGCAGGGCGAAGGTGTCCAGCCACATCACATTCCACTGATACCCCAGCGCCCATGCGCACAGCCCGTAAAAACCGCCGAACACCGCAATGGACGCATCGTTCTTGCCGAACAGCTTTTTCAGGAAAATGGCGAAAAACATCCCCGCGAATCCCAGCTTCACCGGCACCAGCAGAGAGAAAAACTCCAGCAGCCAGCCCTCCGGCACCAGAACGCTGAGCAGGTTCAGCGGCGACGCCAGATAATAGGAGATCAGCCCCAGATAATCCATCCCCATGCCGATGCTCCATGTGTACAGCAATCCGCTTCCGCTGCGAAGGGCGCGGCGGAACGCCACGAAGAAGGGATAATACTGGTGGTACATATCCGAATACAGCATGGAATACTTGCCAAACGGCTCGTATTGGCTGATAAGCATGACAAACAGCATTCCCATGCAGGGAATGGCAAAGGCCAACGCCGTATAATTCCAATGAAATTTTCTGCCGGTTCGCTTCACAGGGACTCCCCCTCAACAATCTGAATCGTAAAGTGTATTGTATCACGAATTTTCTCAAGGGTAAAGCACCCTGATGATTTATTTTCCCGTACAAAGAAATTCTTAAACAGAAAATCGCCCCGCCGCTTTGATGGGCAGTCATAAAACAGCGAATGGAGCGTATCGGTACAGATACGCTCCATTTCTTGCGCCAAAATGCGTACACCCCCTTGGCTCGCCCTTTGGGAGAGTTGTCACCGTAGGTGACTGAGAGGGCCTTGCACCCTAGTATACCCTCTCCGTCCTCGCTTCGCTCGGCCATCTCTCCCATAGAGAGAGGCAAGGGATGCTCACATGAATCTGCTTTACACAACACAAAGGGCAGGCACGGCAGATTATACCGCCGTGCCTGTTAACTGTCTAATCCCCCCCGCCGCTTTACAGCGGCGGGGCAAAAGCCTTATCGATCGTCCAGATCGTCATCGTCGTCATGGTCGCCGGTGGTTGCAATCTCACCGTAGCGGACCCGGCGCTTCAGCTTCATCTCCTCCACCTGCTTGTGGATCAGTTCCTTGACAAAGAGCGGATCCTTCACGTTTTTCAGCACCAGCGTGGGCGTGGTTCTGTCGGAGGACAGCACTGTGACCGTTCCCACGCCGAACAGGCGCTGCCACAGATTGCGTCTGGTATCGATATCCCGCACCCGGTAAAGAAGGACTTCATCATCCTTTATGTTCAGGAATCCCTGGGACAGGAACAGCCGATCCTCGGACAACTGATAGCAGGTAAAGGACAGGGGCATCCCCAGATGACGCTTGCGGTCTTTCCAAAGGTATTCAATGGTAATGGACACTGTGCATTCCTCCCTTTTTTCTTTAGTTTACCTCTGCAACCGGGGAATGTCAAGAAAGGAATGCCGGAACGCCCACATTTTTGCCTACAGAATCAAACAGATCAGCCCCGTCGCGCCCTCGTTGACGATTCTCGTCAGTGTTCCCCGGAACTTGCCCCTGACTTCCTCCGGCATTCCCAGCAGCTTCGTGGTCAGCCCCTCCTGAATCAGGTCGTACACGGATTTTCCGAAAATGTTGCTCTGCCACAGCTTTTCCGGGTCTTCGCCCATGAGGGAATTGACCAGATCCTGAGACTGCTTTTCGTCTCCCACCATGGGGTTGATCTCCGTGTCAATGTCCACACGTACCATGTGAATGGAGGGCGCGCCCGCTTTCAGCTTCACGCCGTAAGCGCCGCCCTTGCGGATGATCTCCGGCGTTTCCAGCTTCATTTCCTCTGCCGCGGGCATCACCACGCCGTAGCCCGTCGCCCGGACGGCGGAAAGGGCGTCAGAGATCTTGTCGTATTCCTGCTTGATTTGGGACAGCTCGGTGAGCAGCTGCAATAGCTGGGCGTCGCTACGGATGGGCATTCCCGCCCGGGCGCTCAGAATCTCATAGAACAGCGCCTCCGGGAACACGATGGCGCAGATCACGCTGCCGCTGCCCAAATCCACACTGCGCAGACTGTAGTCCTGCACCTGGGGCAGCTCCCGCAGTCCGGCCAGCACCCCTTCCGCCTGACCCAGCGTGTGAATTTCCTCGGCCATTTGGAGAAGCGCCTGATACAGCGCCGCCTTCACGGGATGCTCCGGCTCCAGCGCGTCCATCCACCGGGGGAGATGCACCCGCAGCTCGCTCATGGGGAAGGTGTACAGCAGCGCCTTCATGAGTTTTCCGATACCCTCGGCGTCCAGCGCCTGACAGTCCGCCACGATGGGCTCCAGAGCGAAGGTGTTTTGCAGATACGCCTTTACCGCCCCCGCCGCCTCCCCCGCCGGGTTGCGGGAGTTGACGATCACCAGGAAGGGCTTCCCCGTTTTCTGCATGTCGGTGATGGCCCGTTTTTCCGCCTGTACGTAATCCTCCCGGGGAATTTCCGTAATGGTGCCGTCGGTGGTCACCACAATGCCGATGGAGCAGTGCCCCTCCATGACCTTTTTCGTCCCCAGCTCCGCCGCTTCCGTCATGGGAATCTCATGGTCGTACCAGGGGGTGGTCACCATCCGCGGCACGCCGTCTTCCTCCGCGCCCACCGCGCCATCCACCATGTAGCCCACGGAGTCGATCAGCCGCACTCGCAGCTTCGTCACACCGTCGGGAGAAATCTCCACCGCTTCCTCCGGGACGAACTTCGGCTCCGAAGTCATGATGGTCTTCCCGGAGCCGCTCTGGGGCAGCTCATCTCTGGCGCGCTCCTTGCGATAGGGGTCGGAGATGCCGGGAATCACCAGCTCCTCCATAATCCGTTTGATGAGGGTCGATTTTCCGGTACGCACCGGCCCGACAACACCCACATAAATATTGCCGCCGGTTCTGGCAGCAATGTCCGCATAAATTTGATCCATAGCCAGCCTCCTTCTCGGCAGGAGAAAGGCTCCTGCCATGGGTTTGGAACAGAGTATGTCCCGAGAAGAATAAAAATGCTTCGGCCACTGGAATTTCTGATTACGGAATTTTGTTGTTATGTCAACCGACAATGTCAAAAAAATGCCGCCTTATAAAAAAGCGGCTTCTGATTACCCTGATTCAAAGGCATTGGTCGTCCGGCGAGGGGACATATTCCAATATCTCGTCCACCTTGCAGCCGAGGATCCGGCACAGATCGTTCAGGGTCGTGGTGGTGATCGGCTTGTTTTTGCGCAGCTTGTCGATGGTGGAGCTGGATATATGATGATCTTTTATGAGCGTATACGTGGTTTTAGACGATTTTTTCAGGGTTTTCCAGAAGGGGTCGTAAACAATCACACTATTGCGTCTCCTTTATTTGGTTACGGTTTCCAGTTGCGGTTTTTTTATTCTAGGTTATAATTTTTTACTTGACTATAGTCGTTAAAAAGACTATAATGACCGTGGATAGGCGAATGTAATACCACTCGTCCCAAAATTTACTCCAATGGAGGTAGAACGCAATGAAAAAACTGTTCGCATTGCTGCTGGTTCTGGTCATGGTGATTGCCATTGTGCCGGCAGCAGCCGCCGCCGAAGTGGAAGGCGCCCCCTCCGCTGTGGCAGGTCAGGAAACTCCCGGCGACCCTAAGGGCGACGAAAACCCTGGGAACCCCGAGAATCCCGGAACCCCTGAGAATCCCGGTAATCCCGAGAACCCCGGCAACCCCGAAAACCCCGAAAACCCCGAAAACCCTAAGAACCCCGGTGACCCCGAGAATCCTGAGAACCCCGGTGACCCCGAGAACCCCGGTGACCCCGAGAACCCCGGCAACCCCGAGAATCCCGATACTCCCGCAACCTGCAAGCATGAGCACACCAGCTGGATAGTCGATGACCAATCGCATGCCGAATACTGCGACGACTGCAACAAAACAATCTCTGCTTACGAACCGCACACTTATGACAGCACGCATCACTGCACCGTGTGCGGCAGACCGGAGCCGAATCCGGAATGCGCGCATAAAAACATAGCCTACTCCCCTGCCGGAAGTGAAGGCCATGTCAAATACTGCTCTGACTGTTTTGCCGATCTCAGTGACATAGAACCCCATCACAGAGTTGGGAACGTATGCGATCTCTGCGGCTTTGACAAATTTGATTGCAGCCATGAACATACAGTCTGGAGTTATAATGACAACTATCACCATCTTCTCTGCAAAGATTGTAATACCATTATTGACGACGGTGAGCATGTTGGTATGAACGACGGCATCTGCGACAAGTGCGGATTCAAAACAAACGCTGAACATCATTTCCTGCCCGGCTCTCACGATTGCACAGACCCCGGCTGCAATTATCGATCCTTCTGTTCTGATCCGAACGGTGACGGCAAATGCGATACCTGCGGCGCCCCCGGCCATTTTGGAGATGTCATCTGGAAAGACCTTGACGACAACTCCCATGAGGCCATCTGTTCGGAGTGCAAGGAATCCATGTGGACAGCATCCCATTATGACGACGACAACGACGGTAAGTGTGACGCCTGCGGTCACAAGATGTCCAGCACTACCGGCGGCGGCACCACCGGTGGGAACGGCGGCAAAGAGAACACCGGCCTTGACAAAGTTCCCAAGACCGGCGACGTGATGACCCCCGTGGCCATTCTTTCCGGCCTGATGAGCGTTGCGGCTGTTTTCACCAGGAAGCGCTTCTTCTAAAGAATCTCTAACCCCAACCACGGCGGTGACGGTACTCCCGTCACCGCCTTTTTCAGAGGATGATTTACCATGACCAACCAAAACAATGGGAAATACCTCCCCCGAAACCGAAAGGGGCGGAAAAATTCTCCCGTTTCCCGAATTCTTCTCGTCGTCGCGCTGGTGTCGGCGCTGATTTTCGGCGTGACGGTGTTCTCCGCTCTCCGCAACCGGATTGCCCTGAAGCGGATGTCCGCGGAGGCCGCCCGGGAAACCACGCCAATCTCCACCTCCGCCCCGGCGGAGACGACCGTTCCCACCCAAGCCACCGTCCCGCCCACCACCGCCGCGACCACGCCGCCCACAGAGCCGCGGGAAATCCTCCCCCGTTTTCTGGAGCTGTATCAGAAAAATTCCGATCTTGCGGGCTGGCTTACCATTCCGGGAACCAGAATCGACTACCCCGTCATGTACTCCCCCGACGAACCGGAGCGGTATCTCCACGCCAATTTTGACGCTGCCTACAGTTTTGCCGGGCTTCCCTTCCTCGACGCGGCCTGTGATACAGAAAGCGGCAACCGCATCATCTATGCCCACAACATGCTGGACGGCAGCATGTTCCGCACGCTGCTGAAATACCAGCAGAAGGATTTCTGGCAGCGCAATCCGGTGATTTCCTTCAACACCCTTTACGAAGAACAGGAATATGAGGTCGTGGCCGCCTTTTACGACAAGGTCTACAAAAAGAGCGACACAAATTTCAAATTCTACCAGTTTTATGACACCTCTGACCAGAGCAGCTTCGACGAGGCCATGGCCTATTATCGGGAACATGCGCTCTACGACACCGGCGTCACCGCCCAGTGCGGCGACCTGTTTCTTACTTTGGTCACCTGCGCCTACCAGACGGAGAACGGCCGGTTCGTGGTCGTCGCCCGAAAAAAGTGACCGTCCCTCCGCGCCTCGGCCGTCCGGGAGAAATACCCGCGAAAACATATGTTTTTTTGTGAAAAAATCATTTGACAAATGACGCAAAAGCCTATATAATATCTAGGCACGACTGTGAGAAGGGGGAAAAGTATGCTGCTGGGGCTTTCCAAAATCATTGACAGTCCGGGCGCGTCAGTCACCTTTTCCACAACCGTTGACCTGAGTGATCTTTGTTACGGTGTCAGCTACCCTGTGTCCGAGCCGGTCGCGGCAGAGGGCACGGTGCGGAACACCGCGGGCGTTCTTGTGATGACCGGTGAGATCTCCACCTGCATCCACGGCACCTGCGACCGATGCGCCAGAGATTTTAGCCGGGAAGTCCGCTTCCCCATCGATGTGGTTCTGGTGACGGAATTGGCCGACGAAGAGAACGAAGACGAGTGGGTATTCCCTCTGGAGGGAGACAGCGCCGATCTGGACGATATTGTACGGACGGTTTTCGTCCTGAGTCTGGATTCCAAGCTGCTGTGCAAGGAGGACTGCAAAGGTATTTGCCAGCGCTGCGGCAAAAACCTGAACGACGGCCCCTGCAGCTGCCAGAAGGAGCTTGATCCCCGATTTGCTGCTTTGAAGCAGCTTCTTGAGAAGTAAGTCCAAAATGAATGCTGTAAAAAGCAGTTTGACCAAGGAGGTGTCACCATGGCTGTTCCTAAGTGTAAAGTGTCCAAGGCCCGCCGCGATAAGCGCCGTGGCTCCAACTGGAAGCTGTCCGCTCCCAGCGTAGCGGTTTGCCCCAAGTGCGGCGAGCCCGTCATGCCCCACAGAGCCTGCAAGGCTTGCGGTACCTACAATGGCCGTCAGGTCGTGGCTGTCGAGGCTGAGTAAGCCAAAAAGCGGAAAGCAGAGGAAGGTGCGTCGCGCCTTCCTCTTTTTCCATGCTATTTTGCGTGTTCCAAAAGCAATATTCACCAAAATCGCTCTGTTAAATTTGTATGAATCCACTTTTTTGCATTGCTTTTGCAGGAAAGATGTGTCATAATAAACTGGATAATCCGTCATATGGAAAGGAAGTGTTACCATGGCAAAACCTCTGGTCGCCATTGTCGGGCGGCCCAATGTGGGCAAATCCATGCTTTTCAATAAACTCACAGGGCAGCGCACCTCCATCGTAGAGGACACCCCCGGCGTCACCCGGGACAGAATTTACGGCAGCTGCGAATGGTGCGGGCGCACCTTCTCTCTGGTGGACACCGGCGGCATCGAGCCGGGTACGGACAGCGAGATGCTCAAATTCATGCGCCGTCAGGCGGAGATCGGCATTGAGCTGGCCGACGCCATCATCATGGTGGTAGACGTGCATTCCGGCGTCACCGCCGCCGATCAGGACGTGGCCACCATGCTGCGCAAATCCGGCAAGCCCATTGCGCTCGCCGTGAACAAGTGCGACTCCGTCGGCCCCGTGAATCCCGATGTGTACGAATTTTACAGTCTCGGCATCGGCGACCTGTTTGAGACCTCCGCCATCCACGGCCACGGCACCGGCGATCTGCTGGACTGGGTTCTGGAAAACATTCCGGAGGATTCCGGCGAGGAGGAGGACAGCGACGTTATCAAGGTCGCCATCGTGGGCAAGCCCAACGTGGGCAAGTCCAGCCTGTTAAACCGGATTCTCGGCGAGGAGCGGGTCATCGTCTCCGACGTGGCAGGTACCACCCGGGACGCCATCGACTCCTATTTTGAAAACGAGACCGGGAAATACTGCTTCATCGACACCGCCGGTATGCGCCGGAAGAGCAAGGTGGACGACGCCATCGAGAAATATTCCAACATGCGCTCCATCAGCGCCATCGACCGGGCGGACGTGTGCCTGATTCTCATTGACGCCAACGACGGCGTTACCGAGCAGGACACCAAGATCGCCGGACTTGTCCACGAAGCGGGCAAAGCCGCCGTCATCGTGGTCAACAAATGGGACGCGGTTGAGAACAAGGAAACCAACACCATGCGGGATATGGAGGCAAAAGTCCGTCAGGGCCTCAGCTACATGCTCTACGCCCCGGTGCTGTTCCTCTCCGCTCTCACCGGCCAGCGGGTGGACAGGCTCTTTCAGGTCATTCAGGACGTTCACGCCCAGAATACCAGCCGCATCACCACCGGCGCGCTGAACAGCGTCCTTGCCGACGCCACCGCCCGGGTGCAGCCGCCTACGGATAAGGGTCGCCGCCTGAAGATTTTCTACATGACCCAGGCCAGCACCAAGCCGCCCCATTTCGTCATTTTCTGCAACGACGCCCGGCTGTTCCATTTCTCCTATCAGCGCTATCTGGAAAACCAGATCCGGGAGGTCTTCGGCCTGAACGGCACCCCCATCCGCATCACCATCCGGCAGCGGGGCGACAAGGAGGACGAATGATGCTCTCAAGAATCCTCATTACCGCCCTTGTCTCCTATTTTCTCGGCAACCATAACGGTGCCATCTGCGTCAGCGCCATGCTTCACGACGACGTGCGCAGCCATGGCAGCGGCAACGCGGGGCTGACCAATTTCATCCGCAGCTATGGCGCGGGGCGCTCCGCGATGGTCATTGCCATCGACGTAGGCAAGGCCGTCCTCGCCTGTCTGCTGGGCGCTCTTGTGTTTGAGCCTTACGGTCTGCGTCTGGAGGGGATGACCCTTGCAGGTGTCTGTGTAATGCTGGGACATGACTTCCCCGCCTTACAGGGCTTCCGGGGCGGCAAGGGCATTTTAAGCGGCTGGTTCATTGCGTGGACGATCGACTGGCGCATCGGGCTGCTCATCGGCGTTGTTTTCTTCGTGACTTATCTGATTACGAAGTACGTCTCTCTTGGCAGCGTGCTGGCCTCCATCACCTTTGCCGTGGGCTTTGCCGTCTTTCAGCATGACCATGTATACGTCATGGCCGGGGGCATTTTCATGGGCGCGCTGTGCGTCTTCATGCACCGGGCAAATATCCTCCGCCTGATTCACGGCGAGGAACGGAAAACCAATCTCTTTGGGAAAGGAAGCAAATCATGAAAGCAGCAGTAGTTGGCAGCGGCGCCTGGGGTACCGCTTTGGCCGTCCGTCTGTGCAAAAACGGTCACGACGTGACCATGTGGACGTACGAAAAGGACAAGATTCCGGAAATGCTGGAAATCCATCACAATCCCCGCCTTCCCGCGGCGGTATTGCCGGAAACCTTAAAAATCAGCGGCGATTATGATTGTGTCAGGGGCTGCAAGCTGGTGGTCATGGCAACGCCCTCCTTCCCCCTGCGCGCCGTCAGCCGGGGTGTGACTCCCTACATTGACGAAGATGCCGTGGTGGTCTCCGTCACCAAGGGCTTGGAGCAGGGCACCCATCTGCGCATGAGTCAGGTGGTCGCTCAGGAGACCGGCAAAAATGTCGTCGCCCTCACCGGTCCCAGCCATGCCGAGGAGGTCTGCATCAATCTTCCTACCGGTCTGCTGGCTGCCAGCACCGATCAGGCGCTGGCGGAATTCGTGCAGGACGCCTTCATGGCGGACACCCTCCGGGTATACACCAGCCCCGACCCCGTGGGCGCGGAACTGGGCGCGGCGCTGAAAAACGTCATTGCCCTGTGCGCCGGTATCACCGACGGTCTGGGCTTCGGGGACAACGCCAAGGCCATGCTCATGACCCGTGGCCTGACGGAGACAGCCCGTCTGGGCGTGGCGCTGGGTGCGAAAAAGGAAACCTTTGCCGGGCTTGCCGGTGTGGGCGACCTGATCGTCACCTGCACCTCCATGCACTCCCGCAACCGTCGGGCTGGCATCCTCATCGGTCAGGGTAAGGATCCCCAGGCCGCCATGAAGGAGGTCGGCGCGGTGGTGGAGGGTTATTACGCCGCCAAATCCGCCTATGAGCTGGGCAAAGCAAAGGGCATTGATATGCCCATCACCGACGCCGCCTACAAAGTGCTCTACGAGGGCGCAGACGTGAAGGACGCCGTTCAGGCGCTTCTCTCCCGCCAGCGCAAATCCGAGTCCGAGGACGCGGGCTGGCAATAGCTGCATACGAAAAATGGCATCCCGGGCGGGATGCCATTTTGCCTGTCAAAAAGGATTTGTGCCCTCGCTGATCGCTTGCTATCTGGTCTTGTGTGTGCTATACTGAATGAAAGTTCAATAAATTGGAATACGGAGGACGACTGATATGAAGAAAACGGCCATATTGATATACGATTCATTTTGTAATTTTGAAATCAGCACCGTACTTGAGATACTGGCACTTGCCGAAAAACCGATTACGGTTTTTGGAATTACAAGAGAGGCAATCAGAAGTGAAGATGGGCTGTCGGTATTACCTGATGATACTATCGATAATCTAGATTTGGATGCGTACGACAGTTTGATATTGCCGGGCGCAATGGATATCAGAGAAGCTATTGAGAATGAAAGAATTATAGATTTCATCAAGAAGTTTGAGGGAAAGACAATAGGCGCCATTTCTATTGCACCCCTGTTACTTGTTAGGGCTGGATTACTGAATGGAAAACCATTCATGGCTGGTATCAACAAAGAAGAAATCTTTGAAGAAGGTTTTTCAGAAAGTGATTTAGCTGAAATGGTTGGATGGGATGACAATTTAATCAAGCCGGTTGAGGCGGGATATATTATAACTGGTAATATAATTACGTCAATATCATATAACTTTGTCAAATGGGCGTTGGCGTTTGGGAAAATGCTAGGAATTGATATCCCTGCAAAAACGTTTGGGCTTCAATAGCTTCCAGTTTGACTGTTGGATTTGTCCCGTTTTGTTAACTGTTTTCCCCTTATACCTTTTCTCCGCAAAACCTTTGAAATACGCCAAATGGCATCCCATCCGGGATGCCATTTTCATATTTTCACATCGGGAAAATACTGCTCCGCGAAATCCACCTTTTCCACCCGGAAGGACTTGCCGTTGAGATAGGCCAGAGACCCGGCGTCCGTGGTGAAGGTGAAGGTCAGTTTGTAGGAATACAGCGCCTGATAGCTCCGGTCGAAGCGCTTGTCCAGCTTGCCGTACTTGCCGTCTCCCAGCAGGGGGTGTCCCGCGTGGGCGAACTGGGCGCGGATCTGGTGCGTCCGACCGGTGATCAGCTCGCACTCTACAAGTGAAAGCCCCGCCGCGCTTGCGAGGGTTTTGTAATTGGTCTGGCAGGTCTTGCTGCCGGGCTGGGGCGTGTCCGTGACGTACACCCGGTTTTTCTGGGCGTCCTTGAAGAGATACCCTTTCAGGCTCCCCTCTTTGGGTTTGGGACTCCCCTCCACAATGGCAAGGTACCGCTTGTCGATTTCCCGATCCTTGATCTTCTGATTCATCACCCGCAGGGCTTCCGCCGTCTTGGCGGCAATCACGATGCCCCCGGTGTTCCGGTCAATCCGGTTGCACAGCGCCGGGGTAAAGGCGTTTTCCTCCCGGGGACGCCACTCCCGCTTCTGGTACAGGTAAGATTGGATGTGGTCGATCAGGGTGCGGCCGTACTCCGCGCCGTCGTGGGGATGCACCGCAAGGCCGGGGCGCTTGTCCACAAGCAGAATGTTTTCGTCCTCGTAGACGATGTTCAGATTGGGATTCGCCACGGTGAGGTAGGCGTTGTCCTCCCGGGGCTTGTCAAAAAACTCGTCGTTGATATACAGCTGCAAGACATCGCCCTCTTGCAGCCGGGTGTCCCGGTCGATGCGCTTGCCGTTGCACTTGATGCGCTTGATGCGGATATATTTCTGCGCCAGGGATGCCGGAAGCAGCGGAACTGCCTTCGCAAGAAAGCGGTCTAGGCGCTGCCCCGCGTCGTTCCGGCCGATGGTAAACTCTTTCATGTGTTTCTTCCCATGTTTTCGTCGAAATGTTGGTTGACCTGCTCCGTGAATTCCAGCGCGGCGTTGTAGCCGAGCTTTTTCTGGCGGTTGTTCATGGCGGCAACCTCCAGAATCATGGCAAGGTTCCGCCCCGGGGTGATGGGGATGGTGTTCATGGGAACCTTGACCCCCAGCAGCTCCATGTACTGCTCCTCCAGACCCAGCCGGTCATAGACCTCCTGGGTGTTCCATGGAACGATGTTCACGATCAGGTTGATCTCGTTTTCCGTGCGGACGGCGCCCATGCCGAACAGCTTCGCCACGTTGACGATGCCGATGCCCCGCAGCTCGATGTAATTGCGGATCAGCTCGGGGGCGGTGCCCACCAGCGAGTTTGTGGAGACCTTGCGAATTTCCACGGCGTCGTCGGCGATCAGCCGGTGGCCGCGCTTGAGCAGCTCCACGGCGGCCTCGCTCTTGCCGATGCCGCTGTCGCCGATCAGAAGAATGCCCTCGCCGTAGACCTCCACCAGCACGCCGTGGCGGGTGATCCGGGGCGCCAGCGCGGCTTTCAGGTAGGTGATGATGGTGGAAACGATGGTGCTGGTGGCTTCCTTGGTGCGCAGGACGGTAACATTGTGCTTCTGCGCCATCTGGAGGCACTCGGCGTGGGGCGGGATGTCCCGGGCGATGAGCAGCGCCGGGAATTTGTAGGAAAACAGCCGGTCGAAAATCGCGCCCCGCTCCTTGGGCTGCAATTTGTCCACATAGCTCATTTCCACATTGCCCATGACCTGCAGACGCATAGGCTCATAATGGTCAAAGTAGCCCGCCAGCTGAAGGCCGGGTCTTGCCACGTCCTCAACGGTGATGCGGATGGCATCAAAATCCGTGGACGCATAGGTGACTTCCAGATTAAATTCCTTTACCAGCGTTTTCAGCGGCACACTGTATGTATCCGTCATGGTTTTCACCCCGAAAGCAAGCTTTTCCCCACCATTATACCCGTACGGGGCGGGAATATCAATACATTTCAAAAAAACAAATTTTTTGAAAAAAACACTTGCATTTTACCTCAAAATCTGATATCATATCTTAGCGCCTGTGAATTGGCGTATTCATCGAGTCATTATCGGATGGGAGGTGCTAGAAAATGGCTAAGTGTGATTTTTGTGGTAAGGGCGTAACCTTCGGTATCAAGGTCTCTCACTCCCACAGACGTTCTAACCGTGCATGGAAGCCCAACGTGAAGCGCGTCAAGGCTGTCGTTAACGGAACCCCCTGCCATGTGTACGCTTGTACCAGATGCCTCCGCTCCAACAAGGTTGAGCGCGCCATCTGATTAACCTGGCATATAAATCCGCCGCTGAAATTTTCAGCGGCGTTTTTATTTTGTCTTCCTTTATACGAATCAAGGCTTCCCCTCCGGGGGAAGCCTTGATTGTTTCACCATATCAAATTTTACAGCAACGCCATCACAGCGTCGGCGTACTGTGCGGCAGTGGCCGCAGTACCGTCGCTCTTGACCTCAACTTTGCACTCCGCCATGGCCTTTTCCAGACGCGCGGCGGCGTCAACCCGGCAGATGTGGCGAAGCAGCATGGCAGTGGCCTTGATGATGCTGGCCGGGTTGGCATAGTCCCCCATGCCCCGCTCGATCATCCGGGGGGCGGAGCCGTGGATCGCCTCGAACATGGCGTAGCGGTCGCCTACGTTGGCGCTGCCCGCCGTGCCCACGCCGCCCTGGATCTGGGCGGCCTCGTCGGTGATGATATCGCCGTAGAGGTTGGGCAGCAGCACCACCTGGAACTGCTCCCGCAGCGGCTCCTTCAGGAGGTTCGCCGTCATGATGTCGATGTAGTAATCATCCACGGTGATGCCAGGATAGTCGGCGGCGACCTCATGGCAGATGGCAGTGAATTTTCCGTCGGTCTTCTTCATGATGTTGGCCTTGGTGACCACCGCCACGTGGGTCTTGCCGTTGTTTTTGGCGTAGTCAAAGGCGGCTCTGGCAATGCGGCGGGTGCCCAGATCGGTAGTCACCTTGAAGTCCACCGCCATGCCGGGCAGCTCCACGCCCCGGCTGCCCAGAACGTACTCGCCCTCGGTATTCTCCCGAAAGAACATCCAGTCGATGTTCTTTTCGGGGATACACACGGGACGGCAGTTGGCGTACAGATCCAGCTCCCGGCGCATGGCCACGTTGGCGCTCTCCATCTTGCCGCCCATGGGGGTGGTGGTGGGGCCTTTCAGCAGCACGTCGCAGGTCTTGATCTCCGCCAGAACGTCGTCGGGAATGGCCTTGCCGCAGGCCATGCGGTTCTCAATGGTTAGCCCCTCGATCTGCTTGATAACAATGGAACCGGCTGCAATTTCTTCCGCCAGCAGCTTTTCCAGCACACGGGTGGCCTGCGCCGTGATGACGGGGCCGATGCCGTCGCCGTCAATGACGCCGATGGTAACCTGCTTCTTGGTGGAAAAATCCGTCTTTTCCCCGTTCATGTTCCGGATTCTCTCCAGCTGCTCCTCCAGCAGCTTCTGAAACGCCTCACAGGCAAGTGTAATTTCCTTCATTATTGTCCGCCCTCCTTTGTGTAGTTCAGCAGTCCGCCTGCCATCAGAATCGCCCTTTGACGCTCCGTCAGGGCGCAGTTTACATAAAACTTGAAGCCATCATCAGCAGTGACCGCGAGTCTCCCCTGCTCCATGCCTCTGGCAATATCCGAAATGGTCAGAACAGCGTCCTGATTCAGCTTGTCATAGTCCTCCGGGTTTTCAAAGGTCACCGGCAGAATGCCCGCGTTGATCAGGTTCGCCACGTGGATTCTGGCGAAGGACTTGGCGATGACGCACCGGATGCCCAAGTACATGGGCACCAGCGCCGCGTGCTCCCGGGAGGAACCCTGCCCGTAGTTGCTGCCGCCCACGACGATGCCGTCTCCCGCCGCTTTGGCCCTCTCGGCAAAGGTGGGGTCGCAGACCTCGAAGCAGAACTTGCTCAGGTAAGGGATGTTCGACCGGTAGGGCAGGATCTTCGCGCCGGCGGGCATGATGTGGTCGGTGGTGATGTTGTCGCCCACTTTCAGCACCAGCTTCGCCGTCAGGCTGTCGGTAAAGGGCTTGCTCTTGGGGAATTCCTTGATGTTGGGGCCGCGAAGCACTTCGGCGTCCGCCGCCTTGTCCGCGGGGAGAGGCGGCAGCACGGCGGAGTCGTTCACAAGGAATTTCTCCGGCATGGTCACGTGCAGGGGCTGGTCAATGGTGGTCGGGTCGGTGATGTACCCCGTCAGGGCAGAGGCCACGGCGGTTTCGGGGGAAACCAGATACACCTGCCCGTCCCGTGTTCCGGAACGGCCCAGGAAATTCCGGTTGAAGGTTCTCAGGGAAACGCCGCCGGAGTTTGGCGAGAAGCCCATGCCGATGCAGGGGCCGCAGGCGCATTCCAGCACCCGCGCGCCGCTGGCGAGAATGTCCGACAGGGCGCCGCAGTCGCTGAGCATGGTCAGCACCTGCCGGGAGCCGGGGGACACGGACAGGCTGACAGAGGGGTGAATGGTCTTGCCCTTCAGCATGGCTGCGACCTTGAGCATGTCGTACAGGGAGGAATTGGTGCAGGAGCCGATGCATACCTGATCGACCTTCACGTCTTTCAGCGTCTCCACGGCCACCACGTTGTCCGGGCTGTGGGGACAGGCGATCATGGGCTTGAGAGTGCCAAGATCAATGTCGATGATCTTATCGTACTCCGCGTCCGGGTCGCTGGACAGGGGAACGTAGTCCTCTTCCCTGCCCTGCGCGGCCAGAAACTTTCTCGTGACCTCGTCGGAGGGGAAAATGGAGGTGGTCGCGCCCAGCTCCGTACCCATGTTGGTGATGGTGCCCCGCTCCGGGACGGACAGGGTGGCAATGCCCTCGCCGCCCCACTCGATGATCGCACCCACGCCGCCCTTGACGGAGAGGATGCGCAGCAGCTCCAGAGATACGTCTTTGGCGGTGACGTAGGGTCTGAGCCTGCCCGTCAGGTTCACCTTGTACATCTTGGGCATGGTGATATAATACGCGCCGCCGCCCATGGCCACCGCCACGTCCAGTCCGCCCGCGCCGAAAGCCAGCATACCGATGCCGCCGCCGGTGGGAGTATGGCTGTCAGAACCGATGAGGGTCTTGCCGGGCTTGCCGAAACGCTCCAGATGCACCTGATGGCAGATGCCGTTGCCGGGGCGGGAGAAATACACGCCGTGCTTTGCGGTGACGGTCTGCAAATAGCGGTGGTCGTCGCTGTTCTCAAAGCCGCACTGGAGGGTGTTGTGATCGACGTAGGCGATGCTCATTTCCGTCTTCACTCTGGGGATGCCCATGGTCTCGAATTCCAGATAGGCCATGGTGCCGGTGGCGTCCTGGGTCAGGGTCTGGTCGATGCGCAGCGCCACCTCGCTGCCGGGGGTCATGTCCCCGGAGACCAGATGGGACGCAATGATTTTCTGTGCGATTGTCTTACCCATGATTTTTGAATCCTCCCAACATGTGCTTTTTCGCGTTTTCGATATGCTTTGCCATGAGGCTCTCCGCAAGGTCGGCGTTGCCGGAAGCCATGGCGTCCAGAATTGCCCTGTGTTCCTTCCGGGTGTTGATGGTGCGCGACCAGTCCTCCATGGAGATGCGGCGGTAGCGCCGGGTCTTCCGGTGCAGGGGGAGCAGCGTGTCCACGATGACGGTACGCTTGCTCAAGTAGCAGATCGTGTCGTGGAACTGTTCATCCACCTGCCGCAGAAGCTCAGCGTCTCCCTTGTCAAAGTAAAAATCCTGCAGGTCGGCGATGTGGGTCAGCTGGGCAAGCCCCTCGGGAGTCATGTTCTTCGTTGCGTAGTAGGCGGCAAGCCCCTCGATGCGCTGGCGGATGTTCATGATGTCCTCCAGATCTTCCTCGGTGATGCCCACCACACGGGAGCCTTTGCCGGTGTCCTCAATGAGCCGCTCCTGTTCCAGACGGCGCAGCGCCTCCCGGATGGGGGTGCGGCTGACGCCCAGCTGATCGACCAGCTTCAGTTCCGTCAGTATCTCGCCCCGGGGGTAGACGCCCTGAATGATGTCGTTCTCCAGCTTCTCGAACACCTGATCCGCCAGAGATGTGGTTTTGAACTGATTCATATTCTTTTCCTTACCCTCTTTCAGCAAAGTCAGGGGCAAGCTGCCGTATTTTCTCTTTCAGCTCCCGTTCTGTCATGACCGTCTGGCGGCCGTCCTCATACTGCTGGTCTACCCATTCCTTCATGGCGATCACCAGCGGCGACTTTTTGTCCAGCTTCTCGCCGTCTTCCAGACCGTAGGTCTGGTTGATCCAGTAGGCGACGCCCGCAAGGCCGGAGGTTTTGCTGATCTGCACCGTGGCGGGCTTGTTCAGGATTTTCTTGGTATCGAAAATGGTGTAGATTTCCTCGTCCTTCATCAGGCCGTCGGCGTGGACGCCCGCCCGGGTGACGTTGAAAGCGCTGCCCACAAAGGGCGTCATGGGCGGGATATTGTAGCCGATCTCGTTTTTGAAGTAGTCGGCGATCTCGGTGATGACCGTGGTGTCCATGCCGTCAAGCGACCCCCGCAATGACGCGTACTCGAACACCATGGCCTCCAGAGGCACATTCCCCGTCCGCTCGCCGATGCCGAGCAGGGAGCAGTTGACCGCGCAGGCGCCGTAGAGCCACGCCGTGGAGGCGTTGGCCACGCCCTTGTAGAAATCGTTGTGGCCGTGCCATTCCAGATGCTCGCTGGGAACGTCGGAATAGTGCTGCAAGCCGTAGATAATGCCCGCCACGCTTCGCGGCAGCGCCGCTTCGGTAAAGGGAACGCCGTAGCCCATGGTGTCGCAGGCGCGAATCTTCACCGGCACCCCCGCTTCCCGGCTCAGCCGCTGCAATTCGTTGACGAAGGGCACCACGAAGCCGTAGAAGTCCGCCCGGGTGATGTCCTCCAGATGGCAGCGGGGAATGACTCCGGCATTGAAGGCTTCCTTCACCGTGGCAAGGTAATAGTCCATGGCCTGTTTTCTCGTCATCTTCATTTTCTTGAAGATGTGGTAGTCCGAGCAGGAGACCAGAATGCCGGTTTCCTTGATGCCAAGGTCATGCACCAGCTGGAAGTCTTCCTTTGTCGCCCGAATCCAGCTGGTGATCTCCGGGAATTTGAGGTCCAGCGCCATGCACTTTTCGATGGCCTCCCGGTCTTTTTTGCTGTAGATGAAAAATTCCGTCTGGCGGATGATGCCGTAGGGGCCGCCCAGCTTGCTCAGCAGCTTGTAGATGTTTACGATCTGGTCAACGGAATACGGCTCCACGGACTGCTGACCATCCCGCAGGGAGGTGTCCGTGATCCAGATCTCCTCAGGCATGGACATGGGCACCCGGCGGTGGTTGAACGCCACCTTGGGAATGGTGCCGTAGGAATACACATCCCGCTGCAAATTCGGTTCCGCCACATCCTGAAGGGAGTATTTGTAGGATTTCTGCTCCAACAGGTTGGTCTTACTGGAAATCTCTAGCATAGAGTAAGCCCCTTTCCGCTTTCTTGTCTTAATGTATACAATTATACAGCTGTACATTTATCTGTCAATGCACAAATACAGCAAAAAAACGGTCTGCCGCAGCAGACCGTTTGGTAATCTTTTTTCTTAGCCAAGCATCACGTCCAGAAGCATCATCACAGCGAACCCCAGGATAATGCCCATGGTGGCGCAGTAGGGCTGCTCTTTCTGATTCTGCTGACACTCCGGTATCAGCTCATGTACCGCAACCAGAATCATCGCCCCGGCGGCAAAGGCAAGGGCATAAGGCAGGATTGCTTCCACCGTCACCACCAGCAGCGCGCCGATCACCCCGGAAACCGGCTCCACCAGACCGGAAGCCTGCCCCAGCAGGAAGCTTCTGCGCCGGGAGTAGCCCTCCCGCCGCAGCGGCACGGACACCGCCGCCCCCTCCGGGAAATTCTGCAAGCCGATGCCCACGGCAATGGACACCGCCCCCATCAGCCCATCCGGGCTTGCGCCGGTCCCCAGCGCCCCAAAGGCCACACCCACGGCAAGCCCCTCGGGGATATTGTGCAGGGTGATGGAAAGCACCAGCATGATAATGCGGTTCATACGTTCTCCGGGCATTCCCATGCCCGCTCTTTTTCTGGCAAAGCAGACGGCCTTATCCGACCCCCACAGGAACAGCGCCCCCAGCAGGAACCCGGATACCGCCACAAGCCACGCAGGTGTGTTCCCTACGGCCTCCGCCCGCTGAATGGCGGGCTGTAACAGCGACCAGAAGCTGGCCGCGATCATCACGCCGGCAGAAAAGCCCAACATAAGATTCAGCGCTCTGGTACTGGGGGATTTGAAAAAGGCCACCGTGGCAGCGCCAAGTGCCGTCACAAACCAAGTCCCCAGTGTCGCCGCCAGCGCCAACCAGACATAATATTCCACATCGCACCTCCCGTAACCATTATAGTATCCGGGGGGCGATTCGGTGCGTGCGTTTGTCGAAAAAAACGTTTACACTACTTTTCCAGCCTGGAAATCAGCGCCGTGCCGTTTTCCCGCAGCCATTTCCGCCGGATTTCATAATCCGGTAAGACATGCTCGACCTCTGCCCAGAAGCGGGCGGAGTGGTTCATTTCCTTCCGGTGGCACAGCTCGTGGACGACCACATAGTCCAGCACCTCCGGCGGCGTGAGCATCAGCAGGCAGTTAAAATTCAGATTGCCCTTGCTGCTGCAGCTTCCCCACAGGGTGTGCTGACTGCGGATGGTGATTCTGCCATAGGTCACACCCACCAGCGGTGCAAAATGCGCGACACGTTCCGGGATGGTTTGCCGCGCCTGCCGGGCAAGCACCTGCAGCTGCTCATCCGTAAACACGGGAAGCCGCGCCGCGGCAGTCCGCTTTTCCAGATGCTTTTCAATCCAGCCGGATTTGCTTTCCACGAACCTGCGAATATCCGCATTGGACATCCGCCGGGGGCACCGCACCAGCACCTCGCCGCTTGGGGCTATCTGCACCGAAATGGTTCTGCGGCTGCTGCGGATAACGCGGTATGGAATATTGTATTTTTCCACTTTATCGTTCATAATTCCTTCAAATAATCTTATTTTATCCCGTTTCCAGAATTTACAGCTTGAAAATTGACTACAAATCGGTTACAATCCTTTTGTCTTCGCGAGGCAAATACTGAAACAGGAGGTTGGCAAGATGTTCTTTTTTAATTGCAACACCAACAATTCTGATTGCAGCTCCATTTGGCAGCTGCTGAGCCGGATGTGCGGTTTCGGCTGCTAAGGAAATTTTGTAGCCTTGGGCGATCCCGTGTTCCACGGGGTCGCCTTTATCAAATCCAAAACGCAGTACCGGTGATATTCCGGTACTGCGTTTTCTAGCGTTATACCCCGCCGCGGATCTCCAGCAGCTTGCCCTTGAGGTCGTTCTCCATTTTTGCCATTTCCGCTTCGGCGGCAATGCGCTTCTCCCGGCCTTCGGACTGGATCTTCATTACGTCGTCCAGCGTCTGGATCAGCTCGGCGTTGGTCTTTTTCAGGGTTTCGATGTCCACAATGCCCCGCTCGGCTTCCTTCGCGGTCTCCACGGACGCCATGTGCAGCTTCTCGGCGTTCTGTTTCAGCAGGGCGTTGGTGATGTCGTTGACCTGACGCTGCGCCTGCGCGGCCTCGTTGGAATGGGCAATGCCCAGCGCCAGAACCATCTGATTCTTCCACAGGGGGATGGTGTTCATCAGCGTGGTCTGAATCTTCTCCACCATCACATTGTCGTTGTTCTGGATCATGCGGATCTGGGGCGCGGTCTGGATGGAAATGGTGCGGGTCAGCTCCAGATCATAGATCTTCTTCTCAAACCGGTTGCACTTGTCCGCCAGATCTTTTGCCGCCTGCGCGTCCTCCGCAAGTCCGGTGGCCTGCGCCGTGGCTTCCAGCTCTTTCAGCTTGCCTTCCCGTACCTCCTGGAGCTTCTTCTTGCCCGCCAGAATGTACATGGTCAGCTCCTTGAAGTAGGCAAGGTTCTGCTCGTACATCTTATCCAGCATCGCGGAGTCCTTCAGCAGCCGTACCTGATGCTGCTGGAGCGCGTCGCCGATCTTCTCCACATTGACCTCTGCCTTGGCGTAGCGGCTCTTCATGACCTCCAGCTTGTTCGCCTGCTTGCGGAAGAAGCCGAGAAACCCCTTTTCCTCCTCGGCGTCGAAGCCTTTCAGCTCGCCCACCACGTTGACGATCAGGTCGCCCACCTCGCCCAAGTCCTGTGTGCGCACATTGGCGAGGGCAGCGTCGGAGAAGTCGGCCATCTTCTTCTGGGTGCCCGCGCCGTACTGCAAGATCTGGGCGGTGTTCTCCACGTCGATCTTCTGGGCAAAATCATCCACCATCTGCTGCTCCTGGGGCGTCAGCACCGGCTCGGCAACCTTGGGCTGCTGTAACTGCGTCTCCTCGGCCACGACCAACTTGGGTGTGTTTTCCAGCTCCGGCTCCAGAGTCAGGCTGGGGATGGGGACGGATTCGTTCATATCTTTGTATTCTGCGTCCATAATTGATCTCCTCTTCCAGTAATATGGTTATTTCTTACAGCGTCTGCTGTTTCTTCACTTGGGACAGGCCGTCCTCCGTCAGTCCCTCCTGCGCGAGCAGGGTGTTGAGGACGGAAATGTCGCTGGAAACGTCCATGGCGGAATCCCGGAACAGGTCGTCCAGCAGCTTCTCAAAGGCCAGATTCAGCGTATCCAGCGTGGCCTCAATTTCCTTCTTGGAAGCCTGAATGTTTTCCCCCTGCACGGGCTGGGCGTCCATGTCCGCGTAGGCGTTCAGGAGCTTCACCGTCATGGGCAGGTAGTAGTCCATCAGCTTCTTCAGGTCGGGGACCACCTCCGGATGCGCCTCCGCCCGCTCAAAGATACGGCGGACAATCAGCTCCATCCGGGAGATTTTCTCAGAAATTTCCTCCCCGGGAATGGCGTCGTTGCAGGCGCGTATCTGGGCGATGAAGGCGTTGCCCCGATCCAGAACCTCCTGTACCTGTGGGTCATGGGGGCTGGACACCTTCGGAGCGCTGGCGGCGGCTTCCTGCCGCTGACGTTCTTCCAGAGCCAGACGGCTCTGCTCATAATGCTGGTAGGTCTCGTCGCTGGTGATGAGGCAGGTTTCCTCCCTGTCCATATGCCCTTCCAGAAACAGCCCCTTGTTGATCATCTTCTGCAATTCCCTGCGGACGAACTTCACGTTCTTTCCAACGCTCCGCGCCAGCCGCTCCAGCGTGCAATGGGTGCTCTCCCCAAGGGTTCTTTTGTACATCTTGAACCGGCTGACCCATCCCAGCTTGCGGATGCCGCTGACGATCAGCCACGTTCCGGCAACGACGCCGCCAACCGTGATCACGGTAGACGCGACCCCCAGACCAATTCCCATGATCAGCCTGACCAGCAGGGAAATAAGCGATATGAACCCGGTGAGCAGCGCCAGACCGCCGCCTACGATCTTCACCAGTCCTACGGCAGTCTCGCCGCCGGTTCCGGCATAAAGCACGGGAAGGTCTTTCTTTTCCTCCACGACCGTGGCCTCGACCTCCCGGTAAACGGGTCTGGCAGGCGGGGTCGTGGGGCGGGCGGCGGCTTCCATCGCCTTGCGGACGGCCTCATTTCCCATATCTACGGCCTTGCCCACGGCCTGACTGACCGTCTGGTTCAGCTTCTGAAAGTCCCGGGAATTGACGGCTCTGTCCACAATGTCCTGAATGCTTCTTCCAAGATCGTCCCAGTCCTGATTTTTATTTGCCATACGATCCTCTCCAAAAAATATTCTCTATCATTATAGCGTGATTCCGCGAAAAAAACAAGCGATCTGAAAAAAATATGCGTTGTTTTCCGGCTCGTCGGAAAACTGTCTGATTTTAGGGTGTGTTATTTATACAATCGTGCTGTTTCATCCATAATTAACGTCAAAAAGTTAGGGTCTATCTGAAAACCGGGAATATGACCAACAGCGAGGGATTTTTCGCCT